>Ga0163144_10001145_pt1 | contig 62739 bp, 38 predicted proteins | sample OliLak19BULKMAT1_FD_123175 | JGI IMG/M metagenome (GOLD analysis project Ga0163144, IMG submission 123175) | Freshwater microbial mat bacterial communities from Lake Vanda, McMurdo Dry Valleys, Antarctica - Oligotrophic Lake LV.19.BULKMAT1 | ecosystem: Environmental > Aquatic > Freshwater >...
AATTTTAGCCAAAGAGGTGATACACGCATAAGTGCAGGTGTAAGTAATGCTACTATTAATTACAATCTTCACAAAAGTAACTATGATGTTGGTTATACTTTAAATGTTGGGAATGGTGTTTCCTTAACAGCTAACTATGATTCACAGAATGGAATGTCTGGAACTGCGTCTTTCAATCGGGACGGTGTGGGTGGAAGTTATCGTATAGACCGTAGTGGAACAACAGCTAGTGGAAGAGTAGGTGGAAATAGTATTGGCTCGAATGGACCTAACGGATTTACGGCTGGGGAAATTGATTGGGTCGATCAGAACTTAGACCAAGCACGAGATAATGTTGATGCTGAGATGGAAAAAAGAAAAAAGGAAGCAAGTGAGTCCACACAACCAATGGGAACTAAAGGATTAGGAACATCTAGAACCAACATGTTTAGTCAGTTTTTTGGTGGTTTCACAGACGGTGTTGCAAACATGTTCAATTTCTATAATGGAAAGGCTGTCTCCACAGCAAATATGATTGTTGATTCTGATGGAAAAGTTCACCCACGCACTTGTTTTACCGCAGGGACAAAAATCCATACCATAGATGGACTAAAGAACATTGAAGAGATCAAAGTTGATGATGTAGTGTTATCTAAGTCTGACACGACTGGTGACGTTGAGTATAAAAAAGTCGTAAACACCTTTATCCGCCAAACGGATGCTATTTATATAGTGCGATTCACAGATGGCACAATTCTAGAGACAACTTGGAACCACCCATTTAGAAGACTGAAGTCATCGGCAACTAATGAACAATTTGCAATAGAAAACTCAGAATGGGTAGAAGCGAAGGATCTTAAGTCAGGTGATCGATCTTATGTTGCTGATGGAACTCTGTTAGTTGTAGATTCCGTTGTTATTGATCATAGAGAAGAAACAGTTTATAACTTTGAAGTGGAAGATTTCCATACTTACTTTGTTGGTGAAGTAGGGGTATGGGTGCATAATGATAGTTATACGGTGAAAAATGGTGAAAGGGCTGTAACGATTGCAGAGAGAAATGGAATCACCAGAGACGAATTGATGGCTGCCAACCCGAAAGCCCTCAACCGTGATAAAGATGGAGGCTATTTTTATGGTGGAGAAAAAATTAAGATTCCAGACCCTCGTCCAGCAGTCGAACAAAGTCCAAGTTTTGCAGATAGAATCGTTAATGGGACCCGTTCCACTTTCGATACAATAGTCGGTGGAATTGGTAAATTACCTGGCAAATTGTATGACAATGTATTGTCTCCAATAGGGCATGGAATTGCAGCAACTGGAAGAGGAATTGCTACAGTGGCCGGAGGTCTTGATCGGGCATTTAATGGAGTTTCAAGCGCATTTCTACGATTAGGTGATTCAATTCGCGACGTAGGAGTAATAAAGGATTATGTTCCCTTTTTTGGTAATGCGATTGGAAACGTTGCAGATATGACAACTGGACTCTTGAAAATTGGAACAGAAGTTGGAACTTTACCTCTAAAAGTTTTAGGGAATCCAAGTTCGTTGATTCAACCAGGAAAACTTTTCCAAGGTATGGGTGTTGGATTAAATAAATTAGCAATCGGTGCCTTTGGATCACTAGGTACCGTTAGTCACGCTGTGACAAATATAAAAACTGTCGCAATGGAAACATTAGGTTCTGTAGCTGGTATAGGAAAAACATTATTGAGCACAACCTTACAATCAGGTTTGGCGATTCTGGATACTGGTCTGGATACTATTATCTCCCCAGTGAAAATGGTAGATAATCTAATCAAAGACCGTTCTTGGAATGAGGGATTATTTACTAGAAGCGAAACCACGAGAGATCAAATGATGAATTCTTTCAGCGAGTTCCCAGAATCAATTTGGAAGAATGTAACTAAGCCATTTAAATCGGTTGGTCACATTGCCTCCGGAGCGCCTGCTGTTGATCCTAAAATTTTATCAAGAGATGATGCCGCTTTGCTAGCACACGCGTCTTATAGTGACTGGGCAAATGGACCTCTTCCGGTGGGAACAGAAGAGATTCCGAGATTAGCCGTTAGTAGTCAACGACCAAAAATTATCGGAGAGGAAACAGGACTTGACATGAAAGTATTCAGGACAGAGAGAGATGGGAAGGTAGTATATACAATTTCCTTTGGAGGAACTGAGAATGGAACCGATTGGGGTGCAAATTTTGGAGCAGTCGGAGGCTTATCAAGTCAGCATAGTGAAGCATTAGAGCGAATGAAGAAAATAGAAAAATATATGAAAGCAAATGATCCAGATGCAATTATGGTAACTACTGGTCATTCCCTCGGTGGCGGACTAGCTTCTATGGTTTCTATGCAGACAGGAATCCCTGCTATTACATTTAATCCTGCTGGGACAAATTTCATGACGAATGGTCTATCAAACATTTTTTCGACTGGATCAGGACAAATTGATACTTATGTGGTAAACACTGACCCATTAAATCTAATGCAAAATAATATCTTTGCACCGATCATCGGACATATCGGTAGACCACACTTTGAGAGTTATCCGAGTGTCACAGGAACTTTAAATGGTCACTCGATTTATAATTTCCTGCCACCAAAACCGAGTCGGGAACAAGGAGAATAGATTATGATTATTAATAGGCGATTCAGGATAAAGGTAATGATGAGTTGTTTTGTTTTCCTTTTTTTTTCTAATTGTGTATCAATCAAATCAAATTATCTAAAATTAAGGTATGGTTCTGCAATAGATGAACCAATAGCACCGGAAAAGCTTCGTTTTCCGGCAAATGATGTCAGAGTATTTCAAAAATCTCCTGTTTGGGAACTCGCAAAAGCAATCTTCTTTTATGATTTCGTTAAAGTAAAATTATTGAGCGATAAATACAAATCAGCGTTGGATACTCCCGACCCTTATCTCGGGAACTCATTGCTGATATTTTCCATTCGAACGGAAAATGAAGAGGCAGTTCGGATTCTCCTCGAATCTGGTGCTAATCCTAACTTCAAAAGTCCGTTTTCTCATCGAACTCCCATGCAAAATGCCGCGAAAAGTACAATACGAATTTTGCGCATGGTTGCGGAAAAAGGAGGTGATCCGAATTACGGAACCGAGAAATCACCTTCTGCAATGGTTGAGGCTCACTCTCTAGAGCATTTAAAGATTATGCTTTCAGGTAGTGGCGATATGCATATGAAAAATGAATTCGGTGGTAGCCTTTTATTGAGTACATACCTCTTGTATGATAAACTTGATATTGTCCTGTATTTACTGCATGCTGGAGTTGATTTTCGGGGTAAACTAGCTGAAAGTGTCGGGAATAATTATGGCAAGCCAAGAGAACAAAAAGTTTCTTTATTTCTTGTAGAAGAGTTACGTTTTAAAACATATCCATTGGAGTCTAGCGAGTACAAAGATAAAATGCAAATTGTAAAATTCTTACAGGAACATGGTATTGAATATAAATATGCTCCGATTCCTTTAGCGACAATAACTGAAATTGATCGTATCGCAGTAAGAGAAGGTTGGTCGGAGAGGAGGAAAAAAAAGTATCTAGAAAAGTATTGATACATGTCATACAAAAGATATTCAGGTCTAACAGCTTATGTATATAGAGATTTAAGTTTGTTCAATTGTACTTCACGTCACTTCTCAACAAGCTCCGCTTCGAACACATCAGGAAAAATTACTTTCTCCAGTTTCGCTCCTCTAGGAACACTAAAATACAATTTGAACTTACGATACTCTCCTGGTTCCATCCAACCAGTGGAAGTTGGTGATTCATTGACCAGTGGATTGGACATCGGGATACCGAAGTCACTGGCAACAAATGCAACTTTGTAACGGTTAGATTCTGTTGTTACAGCTGGAAAGACAAGTTTCTTGTCATATACCGTATTTGGTGCATCAGCATACATGGGAAGCGAGAAGTAAATGGAGATCCCTTCATATGGATTTGTAAAATCGTTAAAGATAAATAAGTCTTTTCGAACTTGGAAAATTCCGACTAACTTTGGATCAGATTTCAAACTGGCTAGCAGATTGACCTTGTCCATCTTCTGATTAAAGAATTTTAAAAATCGATAGAAATCAGTTTGATTTTCGATACCGAATTCAATGGAATAAAAATCGTCTCCGAACCAGCTTCCGTTGACTGTGCCTATTTTTCCTACATCTAGTAGGATGAACTTCCATTCATTGGAGATTTGTTTATGATTTTTTCCTTTATAGATAGGTGCCTTTAAATCAGAACAAGTAAAGGTGAGAGATAGAATCAGACTGAATAAAATAATATTGAATTTCATAGATTACCTAGGAACTGTAACTTCCACTACAGACGTTGACTGATTTGAATCTTGCCATCTAACGAATAAAGGTTTTTCATTGAAGGGATATTCAAAGAATAATTCAATATTTTCATTGCCTGTTGTATTAGGTTGGAGGTTTACACTTTGTAATAAATGCTGCACAGATGTATTTGTTGAACTAGCATTTCCAGAAATATTTCTCTGGAAGATGTTGATTTCTTTCTTTGGTGAATGAATGTTTTTATCTGTAACAAGAGTAAATTGCTGAGTGTCGATATTAATTATTTTGTCAGTTTTATTTGAGAAATTGATTACGAAATCACATCCACGATGTAGATTATTTGGAGTCCAGGTTGTGCGAATGCCTGGAGCATTTAGTCCAGTGGGAATGATGGAATCACAAATTCCACGATTTATTTTCATCCTAAATGGAAGCTTAGATATCTTGTATGATGAATCAAAGTTTTCAAATTTAATACCACGTGAAAAAGCCATTTCTATGGTCTGACGAATTATTATATTTAATCTTTTCTCAGCTAACCTATCTCTGTCTTCGTTTGATTGGTAAAATAAAATTGGGAAAAGAAAAATTCCGACCAATTGTGAAATCGGCTCTAAATTCAGTTCCTTGATTTCTGTTTTCAAGCCATCAGAATCATAAACCGATACTTTAAAATTCCAAATGGATCTCGAATATATTCCCAAAGCAAAAAAATTGGATTTTTTACCTAATAAGTTTTCATATTGAATTTCGATAAGATTTTTCTTCAGATAATTTCTATAATCCTGTGAATAATCAAAATCTGGTTGGTCACCAATTGTATCCAAAAACTCATACTTCTGTGCTCCATTTTTCTCATTCAAAGAACTAATTACTTGTTTGGTGGCCTGGGCAATTAGCTTAATTTTCTCTGTTTCCCCGTTTTCATTGAATCTAGAATCAAAATTTCTGAGTATTGACACTCCTATCTTTAGATTTTGAGAGTCATGCGAAAGATTATTCGAATCGTTTACATTTGGATAATGGTGATAGGTGCAACTAATCAGAGTGAGAATAAAAAGAAATAGGAATTGAACCTTAATACACATAGTATTCATTTTGGGGATATATGCTGCGTTTTCAATTCAATAACTACGGAAAAGAGAAAAATTTGGATCAGGCCTTGTCGTAAAACTTAAGTCGGTTCGAATAAAGATTAAAGAAAAAAAATTCTGTTGTTACACTTATTAAATTTTATTTAGCTTAGCATTAACTTTGATTTAGTAAGGTAAAGTCGATCTTATAACGCCAGTAATCTGGAATTGAAAACGAATTGCGACATAATAAAGAAATTAAAATGGAATTCTGATACTTCATTCGTATTTTTAACAGTAGCATTAGTTGGCTTCCCATCAAATGGTATTCCAGTCATAAAATCCAAGGATACGCAGGAAAATACAAATGAATACTTAATTGAAATTATATATAAGAATATACTATATAAGATCTATTCTGGAAGAGATTCATTCAAAGATATGAGTCTTTGGTTACCTGATAAAGATAGAGCAATTGTTTATATTGATGGTAAACAGAGTTTTTATTGTAATTTCACATCCATATTACAAAAAACGACTTCGATTCAATGTGATAAATCTACATTAAGTTTTAGTAACGAAATGACTTCTTCGATTCGTATATATTCTTCCCATAAAGAAGAGGCTGATACTTTTGTGGATTGTTTATAAATTTTATAGAAAATAAGTTATACGAAGATGACACATTATGGGAAGTGCACTATGCTGATTCAAGTAATAATCCACTTCAAACAAAGATCGTTACATAATCTAATGTTATTCGAGAATTGAGACAAATTACTGGCCATGTAAGTATTAAAAAACATCTAGCAGGTGTTAAAAAAGTATTGCGTTTATAAGTTAATCCTAGATATGTTATACGAATCACGGAAGAATTTTGTTATACGACATTGAATAATATCTATAAGGAAAAGATGAATATCAAATTTTTAACAATTATTATCTTTATTACGACGATTATAAGCGCCCAGCAGAGTATTGAAAAATATGGAAATTACCAAAAACATGACTTAATAAAAATTCCTGCACCTGTTGGAGTAAGCCAGAAGCAATTAGGAAACTCTTTTAAGGAAGATTTAAAAATGCAGAATATCAGTGCATTTGAATCCGGAGAAATAGAAACCACTACTGAAGAAAGATACATTTCCGAGCTAAATATTTTAGAAAATAATTTTTCACTGTCTGCCAATGCAAATTTTCTCGGGATTCTAAGCGGGGAGACAAGGATAGCAGAGGAAAAGAGATTTGCAGTTCTTTCTGTTTACCACATTTCAAAAACAGTATCCTATCACTCTAGCGGAGTCGCAAATCCCAACGCAAAACTCTTTCTAAAAAGAATATATTATGGTTGGTCTATTCATTACATTATAAGCGGAACGCAATCTGATTTCAATAGCGAAGCTAGATTGAAACTAATGTCTCTATCGAACATACTGCCGAATGCTGATATCAATTATACCTTAGGAGAATTCAAGCTTGAAAATCAAATTAAACTCATTGGATTAAGCAGCGTCAATAATTCGCCAAATATAATAACAAATCCATTTGAAGTTAAAAATCATTTTAATGTTTCACAAAAGGAAGTACCTATTTTCATTGAATATGAAGTTTTAACTCCTTTTCAATCAATGCCCATTAACTTCCAAAGTGCAAAATTTAAAACAGGCGAAGAATATCGAATTAAATATATAAAAGTGAAAATTTCAAATTTAAAACCCAGAGTAGATAAGGCATGGGATGCACTAGGAGGAAAACCAGATCCATTTCTAAAAATATTTTTAAATGGTGAACTATTTTTTACCTCTGATAAAATTCAAGACATTTTAGACCCAACGTTTAATCTCGAAAAAAATTATACACTAAATGAAGGAGACTTACTTCAATTCGGCGTAATTGATAAAGATATAGAAAATGATGATCTTATCGGTGAAGCTTGGATCACATATAACGAACTTATAAATAATCAAATTGGTAAAGATATAGATTTAAATGTGAAAGATGGATCGGGAATTAAAAATATTCTGATTCGATTTGCACCAAAAAAATGAAATTATAGAATTCAATGTCGCATAACTGCGATTCAATGCAATGCTTCGGCACACACTACGCTCGGGACTAACGCCTGCGCTGCAGGCTGAGCTGTTAGATATACTTTGCGACCGCAATCATTGGTATTTTAGATTTATATACAAGTAAAGTCTTGAAATATCAAAAGCTCTTGCATATAATAGACGAATAAATCTGTAACCCCTGTGACTTGTTCAAAGAGTTACCGATGTGCCTTTCCATACAATCGCATACTGTTTGTTATGCGACATAATGTTGATTATGGGAAGTGCCATATTGCGTCAAAAGAAGAGGTATTCAAAAGCAATTTGAGATTTCAAATGTGAAAGTATTCGAAAATTGAGACATAAAACAGATCTTGAAAGATTAAAAAACATCTAGCAGGTGTTAAAAATGTATTGCGTTCATATGTTAAAACTAGAGATGTTATACGAATAATGAGCGAAATTCGTTATACGAAATTGCTTCCTGGATACGTCGGAAATTCTGCGGACGGGTTAAGAAAGTGGTTTGCATTCAAGGGATCAAACTTTTATTCTGATTTGGATTTCTGGATAAAAGTTCGGCGGACGATTATTGGCTTTAGTCTGACAAATGCTATTTCGAACGATCAGAATATGTCTCTCGGTAGTTTCTTACATTGGTTACATTATTCGCAGAATCGAACCCTATTTTCGCCGAGCATTTGTTACATAATAACTTCTGCAGAGACGCTTAGGTAAAACGTCGTCTTGCCTAATCCTTTATGTGTAATATGCAAAATTTAAATAAATATAGGATAAACAAAATGAGTGATTTAGAAAATTTTAAAAGAATTTACAAAGAAATTTTTGAAGAGGAAGTTCATTATCAGAACTTAAACTTAACAAATAATTGTATCGGCGCTCTGAATAATTCTCAGTATACCGAATTTAATACGAATTTTATAAATCGACTGATTCGATTAAAAAGTAAATTCCAATCCATACCTGGAGACTACCAAGAACTAAAAAATACGGTAAAAGATATTGGTAACAAAAAAGGATATAAATGGTCTGGGCCATATTCTGAACTCGTTGCATTGGATTACTGGACAAGCTTCAAAGATTTGGATGATTTCAAGTTTGTTGTAAAAGGTGATGTCAATCTAATGCCAAATAGTTTAGCAAAAAAAATAGGGCAAGAAACCCTAGACTTAGATCTTTCTTTTAACCTTAAATTTAAAAAAATATATATGGATGTTAAGTCATTCATTCCAACTCACTTCGAACTAATAGATAGAATAATTGAAGAAGTCGAAAAACTAATACCAAATAAAGACTTTCTAATCGGAATAGAGCACCTTAATGGAGGAAATTATCTTTCCGTAAAATCAGATATACAAGTAGAATTAAAAAATAGAAAGTTAATCGATGCCCTAGTTGAGGCGATTAATGACGATAAAGCTATTTTAAATTACTCAACAATAAGCGGAAATATATATAAATTCAGAATGGCGTATCCAAATGGCAACAAAATAGTAAGTCTCATCACTGAAGATACATTTAACCCTTATGAAGCAGCTCAAAAGAATAAATTCAAAGGGTTAGATTATTATAATAAACTACTAATTGACGAGCCTAGCCTTTTAACTTTTGTAATAAATCCTTGGTTTAATCGCGAAGCGATTGGAAGTAGCTTGACTGAAACATTTTATAGAGCATTTTCACGAAGAATTTTCATAGAATTTAAGAATTGTAAGGATGATATTAGTTCAGCATTGGGTATCCAAGTACCTATTACGCAGCAAGAAATATCTGAAAAAATTAGTGGAATAGTTTTCATAGTAGATAATAGTGTTATACAAAAAGGGGAAAATCTATATAAAACCTATATATATTTAAACCCCAATGCGACAAATTATCGACTTTCTAAGGGCAGTTTTGACATACTCAACTGGAGTTCTCATGATAAGCAACCCGAAGTAATTGAAGATTTTGAATTCGATAACTACTAAACATTTAACATTATAATTTGCATGCTACGCATAAGAGCGACTTAACTCTACGATTCGGCACAAGCCCGCGCTCGTGCTACGCCACAGTCCTCTTCTGTCACTCGCTTGCATACGCAGGCTACGTGCTAGTCAATCACGTCCTATTCGGGACTCTGGGTCAGGAAACTTTCGGTAAGACTAGTTCGTTATACGAAATTGTTGAAAAAAACTTTGTATGAATAAAATAGATAAGTCTCAAATTGATATTAAGGGAATCGGAAAGGTATTATCCGAAGGAAAGCTTTCAGTACCTCCATTCCAAAGATCCTACTCATGGGAAGAAAAACAAATTAATGATTTATTTGAGGATATCAATGAATCAGTTTCACATAAAAATGAAGATTATTTCTTAGGTTCCATAGTAGTATTAAAAACTGAAGATGGCTATAGCGAAATAGTAGATGGCCAGCAAAGAATTGCTACAACTTCCATTTTACTGACTGCATTTAGAGATATACTTATCGATATTGGAGATACGGAAAGGGCTGACATTATTGAAAAGGATTATCTTTTTTCAAAAGATATAGAATCCCTAGAATTAATTCAAAATCTACAATTAAACACAGAAGACAATATATTCTATAGCGATCATATTGTTTCGAGAAATAAAAAAAATTCTTCTAGTTTCAATAAAGAATCACATGAGAAACTTTTATTGGCTTATAAACTTGCTATTAAGTTTATAAAAAAAGAAATTATAGGAAATAAGGAAAAAAATGAACAATTTGCAAAATGGATAAACTTCATAAAGGAAAATGTAAAAGTAATTTGGATTCAAGTCGAAGATTATTCATATGCTTATACAATTTTTGAGACTCTTAATGATCGCGGACTAGTTCTCACTGTATCAGATTTATTAAAAAACCTTTTATTTTCGAAATCCGGAAAGAAAATAAAATCTGTTCAATCAAATTGGATTGAAATGACTTCTTCTCTTGAAGCAATAGATAAAGAAAATTTGCTCGTCGATTTTATTCGCCATTACTGGTCAACACAAGAAGGATTAACACGACAAAGAGAGTTATTTTCAAAAATTAAGAATAATATTTCTAACAGTACAGAAGCACTTCAACAATCAGAAAATTTAGTTTTTGCTTCTTATTATTATACTGCTTTATTAAATACAGATCATGAGGTTTGGGAAAAGTATAATTTAGAAACCAAAAGTGCAATATCGATTTTAAAAATGCTTGGAATGCAACAGAACAGGCCTTTGCTTTTATCTATATTACAAAATTTTGAGAAACATGAATTAGAAAAAACTATAAAGAGATTATTATCGTGGACTATAAGATTTATAATTAGCGGAAGATTAGGAAGTTCAGGACTAGAAATTAACTTCTCTGAAAAGGCAAAATTAATAAATGATAAGAAAATTAAAACTGCAGATTCATTGTTAGATGAAATGAAAAAAATTATTCCTACAGATGAGGAATTTGAAAAATCATTTGCTGCTTATTCCTCAAATAAACCCGAGGTCGCACGATATTTGTTAAGATCGTTAGAGAAAACATTAATAGATGAAAAAGAACCAGAATTTATTATAAACGATAATTCAGAACAAATTACACTTGAACATATCCTACCGCAAAAACTAAGTCCAAATTGGAATTATTTTACTGAGGGTGATCATCAATTCTACTTCCGACGAATGGGAAATCTTTGCTTATTGAAGAAAAAAAGTAATTCTGGTATAAAAGATGATTCATTCGGAAAGAAAAAAAGTATTTATCAACTATCATCATTCAAATTAACTAATTCGCTAATCAGCAATAGCGAATGGAATAAAGAGTCTATCGATAATAGGCAAAAATATTTAGCAAAATTAGCTATCATAACATGGAAAATAATATAACATCCACATCGCATAATAAAAGTTTGCATTTATCTGGAGATAAAAAAAGAAACTCAAAGCATTCAGGGAAATAAAGAGGTTTCAGGATCAATGGATGGTGCCAAGGAAGATAAGGAAGTATGGTATGGATTTCTAAGGCATTTGGATTAACAGGTGTCAAATTAGTTGTCTCTGACAATTGGATCATTCCCAGATGTAGAGCCTGCTCTAATGTTCGCTACAGCAAGATTAAGGCATATAGCTAGTTCTCAATGGGGAAATAAAAAATATCTTGACGTAAGCAAATTAGATAAATTAAATTTTGAAAGCCAATTGCTATTCGCCTGAGAGAGTCTAATTTTGATTTTGCGAAAGGTTCTGCATAATGCCCGTAATTCTCATACTTTAAGTGCTTAATTTAATTATTTTCGATAAAGCATCCGAAAATCTAAGTGCATAAATTTGATTTAAGTCTGGATATTGAATTTGTCTAAAAGATATCAAGAAAAGAGATAAAAGATATTCAGTAGGTTCATTTTGATTTACGAGATATTTTAATGAATCCTTGCGAATAAGGGATATAATTTCGTAATAGATCTTTAGATTTGGTCGCTTGATGAAATCTAAATTAAAATCGTCCTTAAAACTTTTGATATCAGAAAATTTATTTTCATAATCAATTAATTCGGAAATAGGAATATATTTTGGAAAATGTTTAAACCTAATTGAGGCTTCTAGGAATACATGGTCAATGATTGCATGATGATTACCAGTAAAGCCAAAATCTATCAATGTAACAAAGTTTCCATCATAGAAAAAGTTATCCGTATGTAGATCTCCATGGCATATTTTCTTTTTAATATCTGTTTTTAATTTTATCACATGGTCATAAAAATTAAATAGATTGGGAAGGATTACTTCCTTATCATCAATCTCAGCTACAGCTTCCCTTATTTTTTTCTCATTTTTTATATAATCTCGATAAAGATTGCCATAGGTTTCAAATTCATTGGAGGAGGTTTTCCAGGCATTAAAAAGTTCACAATTCAATAAAGCAGTAGTTACATTTAGGATTTGACCTTTGTTACTTAAGATATCAGTAAGTAAATTAGCAAATGGCAATGCATCCGTTAGGCTACCGGCAGAAGCATAATTATAAAAAATTGCTTCTAAGGTTTCATTTTCATGGTAATCTGCACTATAAGTAGTTTTAATCGTTGAATAATGTTTTACAAATTCTTTAAACTTATCTATTTCTGAGCTCAATTTGCTTATTTGAGCATTGGTTTTTTGGGCTATCTTGACAACGTATCTTTTCATGCTACCGCCATAAATAGAGGTACCTTGAACTTCAATTACTGAAGCACCGCTAGCCCCAGGGTTTAGTAATCGATATGTAATCGATCCACTCATTTTTTGAAAAAAACTTTTGATCAGACGTTGTTGGTCATTAGTAATTACTTTGTTGTAAAAAACTTTGTTTATATTGTTTAAGATGTCTAAAACTATTTTATCTGTAATTGGTTCTTCATTATAGTCTTTTAATGTGATTTGATTATTGCGACTTTTAATAGTAATGAATAATTTTTCATCAAAATATCCTAAAAATTGTTCAATATATCCCTTCCATTCAATATTAGTGTTTAAGTTCGGAGTTATGATTAATAGACAAAGATAATTATCAATTGCTTTCTTGTTTGGGAAAAGCGTAGATACATCTTCGATCGCATGTTTAATACATTTTAAATTATCATGAATTTCTTCATTTTGCATAAGCTCTTTAATTAATGGTAAATGTAAACTAGCAGAGTCACATAAAAATAAGACTTTTGGTCGTTCCAATATTTCAATATTCGACAATTTGATGAGAAAAAAATCATTCAAGAGTTCTAATATAGTTTGATGTCGATTATAAAACTCGAGAAAATATTTAATTTCTTTTGGCTCTGGACTTATTATCGGTTTTATAGTTTTTTGTTTCTTGGATTGAGTTTTCCCAATGGATATTGCATTTTTTATTGAATCTTCGAAAGCTTTCGAATTTAAATTGCGAATGCTCCTACCACTTTGAAATATTTCCTCCTCAATTTGACGGTAAAACTCAAGTGACAAATCCTTGTTTTCGGACTTCTCGTGATTTAATATTGATACTATTTCTGAAATAGATTCAAAATCTTCTTTATCAAAGGCAATCCGATATTGTAATTTAAGAGAGTTTAGATCCATAAAAAATTTTAAAAACCGTATAGAGATTTTCTTTTCTTAAAAGCATCTGCACCGCCTTCTAGAAGATTTAAAATTTCACTTTTAACAAAATCAACATTCCCTTGATGAGAAACGCTCGATTTTTGATTTTCATATTGCAGGAAAATGTTCTGCTCTGAATTGGACAAAACAGGTATATTTGCATTGTGTGTTATAAAAATCAATTGTCTAGTTTGTTTTTGTTCATTAATAATTTTATGTATAGTATCAGAAATATACTTATTATCTAAATTATCTTCGGGTTGATCTATGATTAATGGATTATTAGATATTGCGAATATTATTGGCAATACTGTTGTACACCTTTGGCCAGTAGATAATTCGTCCGATTTTTTATATTTAAATTTGCTACCAGGAGCATCTTTTACAATATTTTGTTCAACCCGCAAATGAAAGTCTGGTTGGTCAGGGCAGTAAATACTTTCAATTTCATAAATAAGCTCTGTTTCTTGCAAAACTTCAATCACCATTTGGGATTTTTCAATATCAATACTACATAGTGTACTTAATTTATTTGCATTATTTTCATGAATTATTGAAGCAAATCTATCAGGAGTAAGATTTTGAATTATTTGAGGAACTATTGTATTGTAACGAATATTATTCCCCTTTAAAGCATTCTTCAATTTAGATTCGAATTCTTCTGTAATTCCACCTGGAGTTAGAGTGATTTTTACTTGGCCTTCAAATTTATTATTTAATTCCGCAATTTTTTCTAATCGTAAATCAAACAAATTCTTTTTAAAATTATTAAGTTCTTTAATTAAAGTTAAACGTTTCTCCTTTAGTTTTTCTCTTTTTTCAGATAAGTCATTAATTTCTTGATTCTTTATTTTTCTTTCTGCAACTTTCTTAGATAATAGATTTAATTTTTCATAATATGTTTTATGTTTTTCTAGAGTTTGTTTTAATTTAATAAATTGATTTTGTTGCTTATCATGAGTAACTTTTAAACTTTTTTGAGTTTTGTTTAATTCTAATAAAAAATTCTTAAAATTTTCAATATTTAAAGTGTTAAATTTAAAAATAGGATTTATGATTCTTTGTAGTTTGAGAACTAATGGATCAATTAGTGGTTTATTTATAAAATCTTTATACTTGAGAGTCGAATCGTCGATTGACTTTAATTCATCATTTAATTCAGTATAATTATCTAAAAAGGATTCTAATTTATCAAAAAGTGTGTTAAGGAATCTTTTTTCGGAACCTCGGATTTTTTCAGCTGTATCTTGTTTGGTAAATTCAGTTTCTGATTTTTTATTGATTCCTTTTGGTTTGTTTTTTTTATGATTTTTAAAGTCATTATCAACATTAGAATATTCTTTGAGTATCTCTTTTGCTCGCTTGAGTTTTTGATTCTGAGATCTGATATCCTTTGAATTTTTTTCTAAATTAATTTGTATAGAATCAATTTTCGATTTTATTTCATCAATTTCTAAAAATGCAATCTTGTCTATTAAATCTAATCGGGCTCCACTATTTCTACCAATTTCTTCAATTTCCTGTGCAGGAAAAATATCGCAGGCCAATTCTCTATTGATAGTTTCAAGTGGCACTAAATCAACCGCAGACTCAAATCCACAATAAGGCTGTGGTTCTTCACCAAAAGACTTCTCTATTTGATAAGAATCGCCAGAATCTGTTTCCATATATAATTTTATTAAACCATCGCCCAGATTATTTTTCAGGATACTAATGGTATCTCTATCCTCTTCCGCACTAAGTTCAAGGCATGATTTAATAAAGTATAGAATGGTTGATTTTCCTGTACCCCTTCCTCCCATAATGCATGTGAGATTTTTAGAAAAATCGATACGAAGTTTTGAATCAAAAAAATTTGACTTTGAAATTTCTATTTTTTTTATATTTCTCATTTATATTTATCTCTTTGAAAACTTCCTAATAAATAGAATGCAATAGTTCCGTTAAATGAAAATTCTCAAAAAACTGACATTGTCTTTGATACGATACAATAAGTTAGGTTTTCATAGAAATCATTAACCAAAAGACATCGGAAATTCAATTTGAGTCAACTATTTTACTGTAATGCGAGATAATTCAGATATGTATTCTTATTAAGAAACAAATGATGCCTCTGTTAGTCCCCGTTGATTTTTCGATATAGTAACTCTTGTTCCCTTTTTTCTAGCCCATCTTAAGGATGCTTTTAATGGGCTAAGATATTTTAACAAAGAATTTACTAATTCATTGTCAATTCAAAGTTTTCTAGACTCACATAATCTAGAAAAAATTTGCTCTAGCAATTATTTCCAAATGATTTCTTGAGTTATCTTACCAGCTAACAATTTTTCTAGAAAACAAATAAAAAATCATCCAGAATAGTATTTCTTTTACCCTCGCCACATGACACCTAGAACTTACGCTAAATTAAGTCATGGACGATTTGTTTTGTATGTCGAGATTACTTCGAACTATATCGATATTCTATGTAGTCTGAATACTTTTTAGCCGACACTTTTCTAATTCATTTTTAACTCAAAATTCTCAGTTTTAACATAACTTAGAAAAGAATGTGATCAATATATTATAAAATACTTCAAAGTAATCATTGAGATTATTTTTTGCGTCTTTTAGATTCTGAATAACATTGAAATTGATTTCTCTTTTTAAAGTTGCAAAGAAAGATTTAGTAATGGCGTTATTCCAACAATTTCCTTTTCTGCTATTACTTCTTATGATTCGGTTCTTCACTAAGGTTTTTCATACTTCCACAGAACAATAATTTGATACTAGGTCAGTCTGAATTATTAAACCTTTCTTAGGATATCTTGAACATATTGCTAAGTTAATAGTTCTAACAACTCGTTCCGAATCATTATTTATGCTTAATCTCCAGCTCACATCTTTAATCGAATATAAGTCAATGAACACACAAATATGCAGCCTTCCAGAGTAGCATCGGGATTCTGTTATCGGGAGAGAATGATTGTAAACTTTTTATAAATTGCATTCTCCTTTTTCAATCGAATGTGTTCTTTTCGATTTTTTTTAAGCTCTTCGCTATATTTGATCTGCTTATCTGTTAGGAGACTAACTTGATCGGACTTTTTCAAGAATTCAGCTTTCCATTGTAGTAACAAATAGTAACCTATGCCCAACGATTCGGAAACTTCTTTTATCGTAAACGAAACTGACATGGCTCGCTTAACTGCATGTTCTTTAAACTCAGGGGAGTATTTTCCTCGTCTGCTCATTTGAACTTCTTGCTTTTTCCTGCAACAAAGGTGTCTGTTTTTATGAAGTCAGGCTATACCGCCTCGCATTGTCTCCGACTAATGACTCTTCTTATATTAGTATGTATACTCAAGGCGAATTAGACATGAGAAAATATCAATTAGCAAAGAATTGATAAAAAACATTCAATCTATTACAGCCAATTTTCAATTTTTATAGACTTACGTTCGATTAGTTTTTGCCCTGAATAACCTTGAGTTGGTTCATCCAACATTTTGATTAGCTCTTTAAATCTTTCTGGAATTGTCAATGAATCATAATTATCACAAACTTGAACATTATAATATGGTAATTCAATTTTCGGTGTATTCAAAGTCATAGTTTGATTAAATGCGTCTTCGACGAAAAGATTGATACTCTCACTAAAGTCTATTGCATTTGGAAATGATACAACGTATCCAGGGTCAGCTTGAAAAAAAATATTCTGTAATTCATTCCCATTCAGTGACATTAGATCATCGACGAGAGAATTAAAATTTTTATTCTCACTTATTGAAATTAATCTCTCCCCCATTGTTTCACTTTCCCATTCAAATTTATCATATTTTTCAGATTCAGCAAACTCTCGCAGTTTCAAATAAAATTCCGAAATTAAATTATAAATAGAAATTTTTAAATTAAGTATTGTATGTTGCTTTTCGAAAGCATCGGTTAAGACTAAGGAAAAATTACAATATTCATCATCGAGTTTTTGATAGTTAAGAGTGGTTCCAGAACCCTCCTCGTCTATGTATAATGAACAATCAACATGGCCTTCAATAATATTTTCTAACGAGATAATTAGTTCAGGAAATGGATCTAGCCAATCAGAAGCATGTATTTTCCATTCTTTTTGATCACCGCTAATAAGGAAATAAATCCAACCAGATTTTGCATTTAGAAAATCAACATTCAATAAATTGTAATCTATATTATTCATTGGAGTTATTTCCTATAATGTATACTGTTCGATTGAATTTTTTCTTCGCCAAGCACTCGTCAACTCATATTTAAAAACTTAAATTTTTAATATCAGATCGGAAATGTTTTAAGTAAAAAGGAAATTGAATTATCTTAATTTATTCTCAGAAAAATTTTCCAAATCTTACACTTATTAATGAATTCATTCCATTCTTAATCTCGACCTTAGCGAACTTTTCCGCTAAGGTCGCTCTTGTAATTGAAATTAAGGTCTATTTTCAGTTACAGAATTCTGTCATTGAAATATAACCTGATTTTCATTTACAACATTTTCACCTAACGCCTAAATTCAAGTACAGTCATTGAAAAAGTGGGGGGTTTTTAAATGTCTGTACTTGAAAAAACGCCCTTTTTTACGAAGCATATAAAGAACTCTTATAAGAACCTTCTTTCAGAACACTAGCGTAAATGAAAAATAGGCTATTTTTCAAAGACAAGAAAGATTAAGATTCAAATACCACGCCTTTTCAACTGATTATGCTCTATTTGTTCATTTGTCTTATGATCTTGTAACTTAAATTGAATCGTTATTTATTTCAGCATTTCTATCACTTGCTTTCACCAAAGGCTTCGTTATAACTTTAGAAATCATATTTTCACTCATTTGGATTTTTGCAGAACAAATCCCTGTCCTCTAAAAAGCGATAAAATCAATCTAGGAAGATTTCTTGGGCTTTCCTGCCCTGATCTATACTTTTGGCATTGGAACGCTCTCAGGGCCATTAGGAGATCAATTTGAATGGATTCTGGAAGTCTTCTGTCAATGTCGAATTAGATTTCATATTACTTTCACTCAGATGATAGCCCTACTCCATTGATCGCACTTAAATCTGATCGTTTGGTTTTCCTGAAAGTTAATTCAATTACAAGGCGAACTGCCCATCAATTCCAGAAGGCTATGACCGGACAAAACTTTCTGATAGTATCTCAACGTGGAATTTTTGACGGTTCTCAGATAGAATAAAGTTTTGTTCCTCACGAGAGAGAGATTTGTGCTAACTTCCCTTTCCTGTACAAGAATGGTAAGAAGTTTGTCTGATCAACATTTCGATTACTGCCTAGATAATGCTATAGCCCATCTTATTTAAATTCCTTTCAATTACAGTACCAATACTTTTTCCGATAGTTGTAAATGACTTCGCTTAAGCAAAATGACTGAAAGAGTCGTGTACAACAAAAAGTAATCAATACTCGGATTCGGTCCAGGTATCAATACTACAAGAACATACTACCGATATTTTATTTGCAGTTTTGATTAACTAACCTTTGCATTGAAAATCCTTAATGAGTTATTATTTTTGCGATATATAGGATGTTGTGAAAATGTTAGAAAAATAAATTCCGATCAATTCTCCTTAAGCTATCCATCGATCTAAATCAAATAGCAAATTCTTTCCCAAATTTTTCTACAAGTGAGTTAGCAAGTGCCTGGACAGACTGTTCAATTGACATGTCTTCCTTTTCCATTTCATCAGATTTCGGAAGTCGACCAGTTTTCTCTAGGTAATTCAATGCTAGTTTTCCCGCTTTGATCTTGTCTTTAAACTCATATTTTCCTGAAGCTATCTCTGATAGGATATGAAACATTCCGACGGCTACTGTGACAGCATCCCCTTGTATTTCATTTACGATTTTAAGTTCAATCTCATCTACATACTTCTTAAACTCCACATCATGTTTATAATGATAACTGAACCAATCTTTTCCCTTATGAAGATGCTGACCAATACGCGTCTTATACATTCCATTGCGAAATAAAATAAGCCCAGCTTCCTTAACGGGTGTAACCTTTGGAAATTCTCTAAACGGAACGACGGATCTATTTTCAGGAATAGGTTGGAATTCTTTTCCTCCCCTACTCTCCAAAATGATCTCATCGGCTTCCCGACTCGACACGTTATTTTCGTTCGGGTTTGTCGAGTTTTTCGGGTTATCATTTTCCCTCAAATTAGGTATTACGCTACTTTGTTTTCCTTTTACACGCTTGTTAGGTGTCTTTTTACGAGGTGTTTTCTTTTTAGGTGTCATTGAGGAAGTGATAAATTTTGGTAGATTAGCATCTGTCAATGAATAATGCGATGTAACTTTAAATTGAATAACCTCGCTACGATCAAGCATCGTAGAACATTAGAGTTCTATAAAAAAGTTCAATAACCCGTCATAGACTACTACAGTAATCTATACTAGAAATTTCGAAATTTAAGTTTTCAATGTTAGGCAAATCAAAACTCGTAGGTGAAAAATTTCGAGATATGAAATACATTTCTGCTGCGATTATTCTTGAAAAAGTGTATGTCAGATACTTTTTCGTAAATGAAAATCCTAAGAACTCATATAACTAAAATCGTAATCGAACTCTCAAATCCGATTTCCTCGATGTCATTTTGCTCTCCATCCGGAAAATAAAGTTTAGCCAATTCACCAAAAAACTATATGATTTTTCCAAAGAGTTCGGTCTCAAACATCGAAGGTTTCATTTAAGTTACGCCACTCCAACGGTTCCAATAGGTTTGGGCAGACCCAGTTAGATTAACCGGTGATTCACAGGCATTCAAAGTGGCCCATGTGGTCGGTGTGACTTTTCCTTTGCTCCATTCCAAAAATAATTCCCAACTCTTATGTAATTTATTATGTACCTCTATTGTACTAAGAGGCCTTGTCGAAAACACAGAGGCTGCATTGGATTTTTTAACAGGGCTTGGTTGGAATTTTGGCACATCCTCTTTGGCAAGGCTTGGACTTTTTTCCAATGCTACAGACGGTGCTTGCTCCTTAAATATCGGTGTCAAAAATCTGCGTCTGCCATCGAAGCCTGTCTGTTTGATGATTCCTTTTTTCTTTAGCTCGGCAATCAGTCGTGATACGGTGTCTTTTTTTAAGCCTATGACTTCTGAGAAATATTGGTTCGACGCAAAACATCCACCCTTGTCATGAAGGGATACGATCTCTGCGAGTAATTTTGTTTGGCTGTGGGATAAGCGGAGTCTCTCAATCCACACAGGGATCCAAATGCCTGTTCGGTTTGTTTTCATTTTTAGGTTCCATTCACATCAGGACACGCCTTCGGCTAGAGCAGATGATTGTTTTTTTTGCCGCACTTCACTCCCCTACTCTGCCAAAAGACAAGCCTATGGCGTCGTAAATAAGTTTGGTGTTAACTGGAATGGTTTTGATTCCAGATTTTCTTCTACAATGGCAATGTGAGAGCGCCATAAGACAATCCGTGTCAGAAAGTCTTGCTACCGATGAAACAACAGAGGGAAAATTCTGTCAATACCTAAAGAGACATATTTCTGATTATTTGCGCATTAGAAAGGAAGGGGGGAAATGACTCGTTGGGGAATCTCTCACAATCCCCCAACGAAAAGAGAAGAAAATCTGGTAAGAGATTTGTATTCACAATATAGCCGGTACCGATTTTGGGTACCACTTTTTTTTATTTTCTTACGAAAAAAAATTGGGCATTTATTTTAACTGCCCGTACAAAAACAGCCTCACTTACTCGGCTATCTTTTGGCTTTTTTAATAGCGTCTTCGATTTCCTGTTTGCGGTATTGCAATTCGGTGATCTTTTGTTTTACTTTTGTTAGTTCCGCTTTTAATGAATCAAGAGAAACTGATTTTGGTTTTATTTTTTTGGTGTTAGTGACCTTCAGTGGTCGTACGTATTCGCGAAAATTTGCACGTGCTGGAAAATCACCCGTCTTTGCTTTTGTGTTTAGAAGGAAGTTTAGTGCCTTTTGCCGTCCCGCTTTTTCTAAGGGTGCGAGTTCAGTAAATAGACTTGTTGGAATGTCACTAAGTAAGTTTTGGTCGGTGAGTTTTGTTGTGCCCTGCCCTTCTTTCAAAACTTCAGCATGAGTGATTTTCATCTTGATCCACTGAGCTGATTTGTTTAGTCGTTTGGCCAGTTGTTCATTGGTTTCATTGTGACGTTTTTTAAGTTCACTCAGTGACAAAGCTAAATCTGCATCGCGTAAATCCTCTCTTTGTAAATTCTCAATAAGTTTAATCTCAGGAAGTTTAGAAGGATCTAACTGTTCTACATTTTTGACAATGGCAATGATCGTTTTTCTTTTTAATAAAAGATGTGCACGTAATCGTCTTTCGCCATTGATAAGTTCATATTTGCCTTCTTTTTTTCGGACAACGATAGGTTGCAAGAGGCCATAGGCCGAGATTGATTCAGCAAGTTCGCGAATCGTAGCATCAATGAACTGCTTTCTGGGATTTTCTTTGACGATGATTTCCGAGACAGGTATGTCGATGGTATTGTGTTGAGTGGTTCCGCTTGAATTTAAAAATACATTCGGACTAGCGTTTCTCTCGCTCGCTCTAGAAAGAATGGATGAGGGATCAAAATTTGATTTACCTTTCATGATATCTCCAAGGTACGCTGGCGTACTTTATTTCAGTTTATCCGCAAGGGCTTCAAATGACTTCCATGGCGCAGAACCTTCCTGCAAAGGTTTACCTGTTTCAGTTCTGTCTTTGATACCATCATTTTTCAAAATAGGATCTAGGATTTTTAAATTTTTGATTCCATTTAGTTTATCCAAAAGGTCTGACTGCTTTTGTGATGTGCCCCATTGAGAAGGTAAAATATATATCGATTTTTTCTTTTCTGCAGGATCAAATCTCTCCGCTTCTTCGATTTTTTTTCGCACTTGTGCCACTGTTCTTACTGCCCATTTGGACGGAGTGACAGGAATCAAAACAACATGTGCTGGCAAATAAGAAGAAATGTTTTCTGCCGATCCGGATCCAGGCGTATCAATGACAACGTAGTCGTATTTTGTTTTTTGTAAGATGTTCTTAAGTCTTGGGATTATAGAAAAATCTTTTGAGGCCAAATAACTTAAATCGGAAAGCTCAATGATGGCGGGAAGTACATCCACTGAATGAGATGGTTTGATTGATTCTGCAAGTGTTGTTTCCGCAGTAAGAACACTGAGAGTATTTCCCGAATCAAAAAACTCAACAGGTTCTTCTTGGAAGAAAAAATCGGAAAGGTCTGCCTGAGGGTCCATATCTACTGCGAGTGTTTTGCCTCGTTGTGAGAGCGCTAAAGCTAAATGAATCGCCGTAGTCGATTTTGAAGTTCCTCCTTTGATATTGGCAACAGTAATTATCTTCATTGAAAGTACAAAGAATCTCTGTACTAAATCTCGCAAGCACCTTTTTGTTTTTGATGATAAATTCCGAAAATGGCCAGAAGGTACGCTGGCGTACTTTGGGGCTATTATGCATGGCGCATCGAATCATCTGTATTCCATAACTTATTGTTAAAAGCGACCGCGCTCTTAGCTGCAATCTTTGCTTACGCAAAGGATTTCCGCTTCGATCGCTTGCGCAGGATATTGATTTCAATATATGGAATCTAAATCGAACGAGTCATGAGTTTTGTAGGGCAACCGTGATTGGCATTGATGGGAAATTGCATCTTTTGATGGCAATCAAAGGTAATCGGATGAGTTTGTGTTTAATGGAATAGATATCTGCGGAATCTATCACTCTTAGATCCATAATAAAATCTTCGTAGTTCTCCGTGATGTCAGTCATGGAACTGAGGGCATTATTGTGTATTGCCTCACCGCATTGAAAATCAACGGATTCCATCCGAATAGCTACTGTCATTAGTTTCGGAATTCCATCTCTTGATAAAAGATTCTTTATTTGTTTCAGAAAGAGGCTAGCTAGGTTTAGTTAGCTTTATTGTTAGATCCAGGATTCAGATTATGATGAAGAGTTTGCTCGTTTCCAAAGAGCAGGCTTTTCCTTCGAACAATATTAACTATATTGGCATATTATACTTCTAGGAATGATCCTGGAGGTTCGACTTTTTGGGTTTCTGTCTTGGTTGCGCCAATATCAATTCTAAGTTTCAGGGTGCAAAGGAAGCGCATCAAGGAGTTAGATTGCAAATTTGTAATCTAATGGTGGTTGATCGATTTTATTTATGATCAATTAGAATTCTGTAGTAGAGTAGGGGCGAGTCCCCTAGCGACTCGAAAATAGATTATTTCTGTTGTGTATTTTGCTGTAACAGCTGAAAATGGACGTGCTTGTCGGTCATATGAAAAACGAAAAGGAAACCAGAAGAGAAATTATAGACAAACGTCTGCTTGAGGCTGGATGGGATGTGAATGACCATTCACAAGTGGTTTCCGAGTTTGAAATTGTGGTGGAGCCGGCCGGGGATGGAGGGAAAGGAACAAGTGTTTATCATGGCCTCCAGTTCAGTGACTATGTGCTACTAGGCAAGGACGGAAAAGCCATCGCGGTCGTTGAGGCAAAGAAGTCATCGGTCGATGCAGCTATCGGTCGTGAACAAGCAAAACAATACTGTTATCATATTCAAAAATCGAAAGGTGGTGAACTTCCGTTTTGTATTTATACCAATGGGCATGATATTTATTTTTGGGAGCTTGAGCATAGCCCACCTCGTAAAGTCTACGGCTTTCCTACGCGAGATGATTTAGAGAGATACGCCTACATTCGTCGGGCCAGAAGGCCACTCACTGGTGAACTCATAAATACACAGATTGCGGGAAGGGACTTCCAGATCCAAGCGATTCGCTCTGTGCTTGAAGCAGTTGAGAAGAAAAAAAGAAAGTTCCTCCTTGTAATGGCGACCGGAACGGGTAAAACAAGGACCTGCATTGCACTAGTAGAAACCTTGATGCGGGCGGGATGGGCTGAGCGAGTGTTATTCCTTGTGGACCGCATTTCCCTGAGAGACCAAGCACTCGATGCATTTAAAGAATTCATTCCCAATGAACCAAGATGGCCTCACAAAGGAGAAACAGAGATTGTTAAGGACAGAAGGGTGTATGTCTCGACGTATCCAACGATGCTCAACGTGATCCGTGATGAAACAAACCCCTTATCGCCGCATTTTTTTGATTTGGTGGTAGTGGATGAATCTCATCGCAGTATTTATAATACTTACCAAGAAATCTTAGATTATTTTAGTACCATGGTGCTCGGTCTTACAGCCACACCAACCAATGTCATCGATCATAATACATTTAAACTGTTTGAATGTGAGGATGGTGTGCCGACTTTTGCTTATTCCTATGAGGAAGCCGTCAATCATATTCCACCTTATCTTTGTTCGTTTCAAGTGATGAAAATCAAAACCAAATTCCAAAACGAAGGGATTAGTAAACGCACCATTTCGATTGATGATCAAAAAAAATTGATCTTGGAAGGAAAGGAAGTGGAAGAGATCAATTACGAAGGCACGGAACTGGAAAAAACGGTAAGTAACCGCGGCACCAACACATTGATTGTCAAACAGTTTATGGAAGAGTGCATCAAAGATCCGAGCGGTGTGATTCCAGGGAAAAGTATTTTTTTCTGTGTGAGCATCAACCATGCTCGCGAGATTGAAAGTATCTTCGATTCTCTGTATCCAGAATATAAGGGTGAATTTGCCAAGGTGATCGTGTCGGACGATCCGCGTGTTTACGGGCAGAATGGACTCCTCAATCAATTCAAAAAAAATGATATGCCACGGGTCGGAATCAGTGTCGATATGCTCGATACCGGGATTGACATCCGGGAACTTGTAAACTTGGTTTTTGCAAAGCCTGTGTATTCATACACGAAGTTTTGGCAGATGATCGGTCGGGGGACAAGGCTACTTGCTACGGAAAAACAAATCCCTTGGTGTTTGGAGAAAGATCAATTTTTGGTCCTCGACTGTTGGGATAATTTTGAATATTTCAAGTTGAATCCGAAAGGGAAAGAATTGAAAAACCAGATCCCCATTCCGGTCAAACTGTTCGGAATCCGACTCGAGAAATTGGAAAAGGCTCTGGAGCTTGGAGAGTCGGCCATTGTCACTCGAGAAATTGCTAAGTTAAAAAAACAAATCACCACGCTACCGGAAAACTCCATCGTCATTAAAGATGCCAAGTCCAGTTTAGAACGAACTATAGATCCAAATTTTTGGAACCAACTGGGAACGCATAGCGAGAATGAGGCGATTGTGTTTTTAAAGGAAGTCGTCAAACCACTCTTTCGCACAGTTTCCAATGTCGATTTTAAAGCCATGCGTTTTGAGAGAGATGTGCTCGAAGTCTCCCTTGCAAAGCTATGCCGGGAAGAAGATAAGTTTGAAACCTTAAAAGTGGGAGTCATTGAACTCATTTCGGAATTGCCGCTTTCTGTGAACACGGTCGCACTCGAGGCAGATTTGATTCGCAAAGCACAGACCAATGCCTATTGGGCTACGGCTACGGAAGACGACTATGATACCTTGGTGACAAAACTATCGCCACTGCTTAAGTTCTTTGATTCCTTTGCTCCTCCTTTCCAAGTCGCGAAGTATGATCTAAAAGATTTGGTGGCCGAAAAGGAATATGTGGAATTTGGACCACAACATGAATCGGTAAGCATTATCCGTTACAAGGAACTGGTCGAAGAAAAAATCTATGAACTCACAACATCGAGTCCCCTTTTACAAAAATTAAAATCTGGAATCACACTGAGCGAATCGGAAGTCCATACGCTTGCCGAGGAATTGCACGATGAACATCCGAACATCACCATTGATTTACTTAGAAGGGTCTACCAAAATCGTAAGGCACAACTTGTACAATTTTTAAAACATATCCTTGGCATAGAAAGGCTTACCAGTTTTCCTGAGATCGTGAGCCAAGCCTTTGAAAATTTCATCCTGGCTCATAGTTATTTGTCTGCAAGACAGCTTCAGTTTATGGACCTACTGAAAAACTTTATTTTGGAAAAAGAAAATCTAACGAAGAGGGATCTGATTGAATCTCCGTTTACGCAGATCCATCCAGAAGGGATTCGTGGTGTGTTTTCTCCCAAAGAAATTGATGAAATTTTAATCTTAACAGATAAGGTGCTCGCCGCATAATGGTATCGTTCAATTCGACTCTTAAATCTCTCATCGACAAACTATGGAACCTTTTTTGGAGTGGGGGCATTTCCAATCCACTCACCGCCATTGAACAAATCACCTATCTGATTTTTATGAAACGCATTGATGATCTCGACGCCAAACGGATACGAGATGCAGAGTTTACCAAAGAGAAGTATGTGTCTCGGTTTTCAGGGAAGTACAAAGTACCTGGGAGCAGTGATACGGTAAATAAGTCAGAACTTCGTTGGAGTGAATTCAAACACAAACCCGCCGAAGAGATGTTACTCCATGTCCAAACCAAGGTGTTTCCTTTTCTCAAGGAACTGGATGGTGGTTCTCCCTTTACCAAGTCCATGGCAAATGCTGTTTTTATCATGCCAAAACCATCCCTTCTTGTGGAAGCCATTGGGATCATTGAAAAGATCTTTGAAGAGATTGAACGGGACGCGACTGAGGGAGGTCATGCCTTCCAGGACATCCAAGGGGATGTATATGAAATGCTTCTAAGCGAGATTGCAACCTCTGGAAAAAATGGACAGTTCCGCACTCCAAGGCATATCATCAAACTGATGACGGAACTCGTAAGTCCGCAGTTAGGTCAAAGAGTGGCTGACCCTGCTTGTGGGACCGGTGGATTTTTATTAGGTGCTTATCAGTACATTTTGACTGACATTGCCAAAAAATCGAAAACTGGAAAGTCATCGGGTGCGACTCACATGGACGAAGATGGGTTTGAGCGAGCGGCGATTAACTCGAGTCACAATGTAGAAAGAAAAGCCATTTTAGAATCTAGTTTTTACGGATTTGATATTGATACCACTATGGTGCGCCTAGGACTTATGAACCTAATGATGCACGGGATCGAGCAACCTCATATTGATTACAAGGACACACTGAGTAAGTCCTACAATGAAGACAGTCAGTTTGATGTGGTGCTTGCCAATCCTCCTTTTACAGGCAATATTGATAAGGGAGATATCAACGAAGGATTATCCCTCCCAACTACCAAAACCGAACTCTTATTTGTCGAACGTATTTTCAGGATGTTAAAGATCGGTGGTACTGCCGCTGTGATTGTCCCCCAAGGGGTTCTCTTTGGCAGTGGCAAGGCCTTTGTAGAAGCACGTAAAATCCTTGTCGAGAAGTCGGAATTGAAAGCTGTCATCACCATGCCGAGTGGAGTTTTCAAACCTTATGCCGGAGTGAGTACTGCCATCCTTCTATTTACCAAGGGAGGTACCACGGAAGAAGTATGGTTCTATGATATGGTCGCCGATGGCTATTCTCTCGATGACAAACGCACCAAAATCGAAACCTCAGACCTCATCGATATCGTCACCCAATTCAAAGCCCGTTATCCAAAAAAAACAAATGACCGCAAGGCGAAGTATTTTTTTGTTCCCAAGGTGGAAATTGTCGCCGAAGGATACGACCTTTCCATGAGCAAATTCAAGGAGGATGTCTTTGAAGAAGTGAGTTATGAATCGCCGAAGGTGATCTTGGAAAAACTAAAAGGACTGGAGAAAGAAATCGGGGAAGGGTTGGATGAGTTGACGGGGATGGTGCGGTGATGCTTCGATACGAATCCTACGGATTCTACTCAGCATCCCTATTCGATCGAATCCGGTCACTGAGTAGCGAAGGGTATCGAAGTGACCGGGATAAAGAGAGAATAGAAGAATTTCAATTTTCTTCCGCATATCCCTCTTCATTCAATTTGTATAAAATTCTTCCTCATTTTAGTTTCCCCGAATTCGAGGGAATTAGTGAATCGCTAAGACTCGTAGAATTAAAAGCACTCGAAAAAGAAATTTGCATTGGATGCAAGATGTTAACGGGTATGATGTGATGAGTCGATTCACAGAATGTAAACTCGGCGAACTTGTTCAAATAACCGGTGGGGGAACTCCGAGTAGAATAATTTCAGAATATTGGGATGGCGATATTCCTTGGGTAACTGTGAAAGATTTTACATCAAAGAATATAGTTACTGCGCAAGAAAAAATCACAGAAATAGGACTAAAAAACTCTGCTTCAAATCTGATTCCAGCGCATTCAATCCTCATGCCGACCAGAATGGCACTGGGCAAAATTGCAATTAACTCAATCCCTGTTGCTATTAATCAGGATATAAAAGCTTTGAATATCCTAGACAAAGACAGATTAAACTCCAAATATCTTGTTTCTTATTTGTCCACGATTTCAAATGAAATTGAAAACGCTGGAAAGGGCGCGACTGTTAAAGGAATTAAATTAGATTTTTTAAAAGATCTAAGTATCCCGCTCCCCCCTCTCCCCGAACAAGTTGCCATTGCGAACCTTTTGTCCAAGGCCGATGCATTGATCGCCAAAAGGAAAGAAAGTTTGGCGTTGTTAGATGCTTATTTGAAGAGCACGTTTTTGGAAATGTTTGGTGATCCGGTGAGGAATGAGAAGGGGTGGGAGGTGAAGAGGTTAGGGGATGTTGTTCATTTAAGGGCAGGTCAGTTTGTTTCTGCTTCCGAAATTCAGTCGAATTTTACTCAAGGATTATATTCGTGTTATGGAGGAAATGGACGAAGAGGTTATGTGAAAACATTTACTCATGACGGTGAGTTTGTATTAATCGGCAGACAAGGAGCATTATGTGGAAATGTTAAAGTTGCTAAAGGTCAATTTCATGCTACAGAACATGCCGTTGTTTGTTCTCCGAAAATATTTTTTGAAACTTCTTGGCTCTACTACCTTTTAGAAATCATTAATCTAAACAAATATGCTAGTGGAGCTGCCCAGCCTGGTCTTACCGTGGGTAAATTAGAGCAAATCGATATAATATTTGCACCACTCGAACTCCAAAACCAATTTGCGGCTGTTGTGGAGAAAGTGGAGGCCTTGAAAGAGAAATACCATAAGAGTTTGGGGGAGTTAGAGAATTTATATGGGAGTTTGAGCCAGAGGGCGTTTCGGGGGGAGCTGGGGGTGGGAGGGGAAGATCATAATGATCGCGCTGAAAAAAATAATATATCCGCGCAGATAACGGAAATAAGACTTACAGAAGATGTCAAAATTCGTGAAAAAGTTAAATCATCTGAAGATAAGATAACCCACTTTACTGCACAGTCCTTAGCCAAAATAATTAAAGAGAATTACTTGGGATTTCATTTTAGCTTTGAAATGGTTGTTAATTTTTTAAAAGAACATTATAATTATTCCCCAGATTATTATTCATCTGAAGAATTAAAGGAGAATTCTCAATTACAAGAATCAGAAGATTTTAAGGGAATTTTCTTTTCATGGATTAATTCGAATGATTTAAACTCATTTCTTAAACTTGAACAAGTTTTCTTTAACGCTAATATTCCGAATTTTGAGTTAATGCTAAAAAACGAAGATTTCGAGCTACTAAAGGATCGTAGTACAAATGATCGATCAGGGATCTACTTTCAAATTATTCCATGAAATTGTTACGCGTTAAATTATTGGGTCGAAATTTCAGAAGCTTACCGGCAAATAAAGATTATGTGTTTAATCAATCATTTGAATCTGACAGGCTTTCACCGAAAGTCTTAGCAGGATTAAACGGTAGCGGTAAATCTAATTTTTTGGAACTGTTAGCTGAAATTTTCTATTTCTGCGAAATATACCATCTTTATAAACTAGAAAAGGAAAAAAAATACGATCTAGGCTTTGGATTTGAAATAGAATATCTGCTTCCCATTGAAAAAATTATTAGTGCAAGAGGTGAAGTGAAATTCGAAAATAAATGGTGCCACGTAAGGATAAACAAATTAGTAGATGAAGATCCTGAGTATTCATTTAAGAATTTGGAAACTGATAATTTTGAGAGGTTAGATGAAAAAACACAACAATTATTGCCGTCAAAAATCATAGCTTACACTTCCGGTCAGAATGAATTGTTAAGCAATCCATTTCATAAAATTCGTTTTCATTATTTTGAAACAGTAAAATCAGAGGAGAAAGTTAAAAATTCGGAAATTGCTACATTGAATCGCCTCTTTTTTATAGATCCAAATGCAAATTTTATAATATTTATATCTAACATGCTTTTAGCCGAAAAAAGAAAGTTAAAGATTTTAAAGAATACATTTCAGTTTCATGAAATACATTCTTTTCGTATCACATTTAACTTAGTAGACATAAAGAAAAAACAAATCAAACTAAACAAAGATTTAAATGACAATATTGAAAAACTTAAACTATGCTCCACTACTTGGATCAAAAAAATAGAGGGCAATGAGATTATTCTAATCCTCGATTTTAAGGTTAATGGAGCGACTCGAGAAGCCTTCGCTTTTCATTTTAAAAATTCATTCAATCTATTCAATTCTCTGTATGATCTAGAATGTTTAAACTTGCATTTAGTTCCCGAGAGTTCTCGAAATCTGATTTTAAAGTCAAAAAAGTCATTAAATATTTCTGATGAAATGTCCAAACCAGATCCTTCTCGATTAGCTTTTAGAATAGAGAAAATAAAACTCGTAAAGCTGGTAAAGGGAACGCTAAAAGAACTATATTATAAATCATTATCCGATGGTGAACATCAGTTCAACGAAGTTGTAGGTTCGCTTTTAATGATGGAGGAATACGGATGTTTATTTCTTTTCGATGAACCAGATACTCACTTTAATCCTTTATGGCGTGCAAAATTAATAGAAATCCTAAATAAAATATCTGAAGTTGATTCGAAAACTGTACGTCCGCAAGAAATATTACTTACTACACATTCACCTTATATTATTGGGGATAGTAGAAGAGAGAATGTCTATAAATTTCATAAATTAGATGGAGATGTGTCATTCGAAAATCCTAAAATCGAAACATATGGAACATCGATGACATTGATACAACAGGAAGTTTTTGATAGAGAAATTTCAATTTCAGATTTTTCGAATTTGGATTTGGAAGAATTGAGGAATTCATTTAAAAATCTGAGATCAAATGAGGACTTAAAAGATAATATCCACAAAACTAAATTGGCATTAATAGATTTCGGTGAAAGTTTTGAAAAATTTGATCTATATAATTTCCTAAGACAAAAAGAAACAGAAATTGATTCATGATCTATACGTATAAATACTTGTCCCATAGAATAGAGAATTTTCATTTGAATATTTCTTATTTCTTTGAGCAATTATTTAAATTCAATTTAGAACATTTTGATGAAAGTATCCTTCTTGATTCAGGTAACAATTTTAATCAAATTGTTAGTCTGTCTCCTGATGTCCTAAAAAAATCTTTGAAAGAATTAACGGAATCATATTATAAATTAAGTGAGTATGAGAAATCTAAAGTTAAACATGCTTTTATTTCTAATAAAGATATCGAAAGCATTTGCAAAGACGTTAAGAAAGCTCCGGTAAAATATGGGGAATTACAGGATGATTTTGCGGAGTTACTAAAAGAGTTTGATAAAAAACTATGGGTTAATTATCCGCATGTTGACTTACTGAAATCACATTGCGGAACAATCCAGGAGCATTTTGATGAATTTGTTTCTCCAAAACATCAACAAGCGTTAGTGTGCCCTTTTTGTGGATTACATAAATTAAAGCCTTTTGGAAGTATTAAACGTGATTCATACGATCATTACATCCCGAAATCATTATATCCATTTACCTCGATAAATTTTAAAAATCTTTTTCCTATGTGTAATGAATGCAACACCGATGAAAAGAAAGCGACGGATACTGTTTATAAAAATTTAGTGAGGAGGAAAGTGGTTTATCCATTTGATACAGAATATCCATTCGATCAATTGCGCATCTATGTTATTGCAAGAGAATATTATAGTCCCATTAGTTTGAAAACAATGCTCAATGATATTCAATGGGATCTTGAGATTAAAATTGAAGGATATGATGAGGAAATCTTTGAATCCTGGGACGAAATATTTAATATCAAGAGGCGATTCTCTGAAAATCTTTTACGTTACCAGTCTGAATGGACTGGAGAATTGATGATTAAATATAAAATAGAATGTAAAAAGGGAACTTGCTTTAAGAGTTTTGAAACAGAATTAATGGAAATTGCAGAATATCAAAAACTCAATTCACCGCTAGGAATTCTGAAATATTCTTATTTTTTATTTCTTTTTACTGTTCCGGATTTTGAAAAAATAATTTCTGAATCAATTTTATAAATTAATTAGATGAGAAATTTAATCTGTATAAATGTAATTATACAACTTGAAGAAAAACAAGTTATTAAAATGGATAAAGGTCTAAATCGGCAAGTGATTCAACTCGCAAAATTATCAAAATACCAGCTGCTTCACAATCCGGCAGTTCCCATTTTAGATTTTTTAATGATAGTTGGTGATAATAAATCAAATGATACAATTGATAAACAGCGGTTATATCTTCCGTATAATTGAACTTGTCCTCTTACGATCGTGGACACTATCAAATAAAGGACATAACACCCTTTAAGGATCTTTACCATTTGCTTTAGCAGTCTCAATCAAAGAATAGAATAACGCACTGGTAGTGTGCAGAATTTTTCGCAAAATTGAAATTAGACTCTCGAAGTCGATTAGCTATATGCCTTAATCTTGCTGTGACGAGCATAAGAGCAGACTCACCATCCGGGAATGATCCAATTACTCTTGTTCGGCGTCGAATTTCTTTCATAATTCGTTCGAGAGGATTGTTTGTTCGAATCCTTGTCCAATGAGTTCTCGGGTAATTCATATAGGACAAAGTTTCCACTATTCCTTTTTCGATAATATCAGCAGCAGAAATGTATTTCATTGCTCTCAATTTTTCAATCACCAATTTTGATTTGTCAATGGCTGCTTGCCTATCACCTTGCGAATGAATTGCCTTTAACATCGCAACAGTTTCCCTCAACAGTCCACTAAGCTAAGTTCTTATCTTTCCTACGTTGACAGAAATTATTTTCTCATCTACTTTGTCTACTGTATGCATAACGGTTCTCCTGTTAGTTATTGTTTTTCCAATTAACTTATCGGCTGGCAGGAGAGCTTTTTACATTTTGCGAAAGATTTTTGACGTTACCGCTTTAAATGTAGTTATTATTTAAAAATAGTTGTAAAAAATACAATTTAATTATTGACAATACCTTATAGTATTCCATACTATTTCTGGAACGAACGTAGCAAATTGGAAGGTTTGCTTCGATAAAAAAGAGGCTAAGATATGAAAACTATTAATAAAATTAAAGGTATTGTTATAAATGGAACTTATCAACCAGACAAGTTTAGAAAAATGTTTAAAGGAAAAAAAATTTCTAGAGCATAAACAATCAATCAATGGAATAATTCAGAGTTTTAAAATATCAAAGTTAAAAACGACTCAAGAAATTATAGAAATTTATCATTCCAAATGGAAGGTAGATTACATTTCACCTGAATGCTATGTTTTTGATATTACCAAAAAAATTAGAATGATACTCTTCATAGATTTGAATCATAGAACATTTTTCTTCTATGGAGTTTTTACTCATGATGAATATGATGAACTCAATTTAAAAAAATTAGCAAAGAATTTTACTCTAAATAATAAAAGTCATGAAAACAAAAATAAACATAACGAACAAAGTAAAAAAAATAAAAAATGATGATGAATTAGAATCAGCTTTAAAAGAAATTTTATTGCTTATGACTAAGAAAAAATCAGATGATGAAAAAATTAGATATGGAGCGTTAATAGAAGCGGTTAAAGAATTTGAAACAGAGCAATTAGGTGAAGACAAAATTGATTTACCTGATCTGATTCATTTTCAAATGATTCAAAAAGATATTACCCAAAATCAATTAGCCATTATATTAGGTGATGCTCCTTTAGTATCTAGATTATTGAAAGGCAAAGCAGAAATTTCCAAAAAAGTTGCTATACTATTAAACAAGCATTTAGATATAGATTTTAAAATTCTTTTTCAGGATGATATTATAAAAGAAACTCAAAAAGAAAATGAGCGTTTAATGAAATCAAAAGAATTTTCAGGAAGAGGAAGAAAAAAGAAAGAATTAGTAGCTCATTAATAATTATTATTCTTGATCCATTCTTCTAAATTCTGGACCGGATTGACTCAATAAGTAATGAGTTACCGCCAAACTTTTAGTACCTTTTTTTAAAGCGTTTACCAATGGTTGATAGTATTTAGTAACGTTGAATTTAGAAACATATCCAGTAGGATTCCCTTCTAATAAAAATTTCTTACCAATTTATCGGCACTATATCCGACAAGAGAACTTAAACCATCCATATTATACGGCCTGTTATATTACCTAAATTTACCTTACGGCTCCCTTTTATAGTAATGGCCCTTAAAACAAAGTCAGATGAGTAGTAATAATTAATTGACAGTCAATAAACAATCGCTACCCTTATTACAGTCATTAACCTATGGTTAGATTTAAAATGTTAAAGTAGTTTCTCATGCCTCATATACTGAGGCTTTTTTTTCAAATACTTATTCCCTGACAAAATTGGGACTTAAACTCCATAAATTAAAATTGCCGGATTCTATCCTAATTTTACATAAATTTAGCTTAGAAAACCACTACAAATACTTGTTAATTTAGACTTAATCTAACAAAAAATAACGAACCTTTTTTAAATGATAAAACCCAATTGGCACAAATTGATTCGAAAAGAATTGATTATAGCCAAACAGGTAAAAATTGCATAAAATTTGCGAAAATTAAATTCATAAACTGAATATCAACTCTCTGCTAGTCGAAAATAAACTAACTAGTATATGGATTCAAAATATTACATGTTTCCTCATATTTTATGCCAAAATTGATTTTTTTAATATTTAATATAATTATACTAATTTCCCTTTCAATACACGAAATTCATTCCATAGAAAGGGTGGAGATGCAGGAAGCACTTTTGATAAACATGGAAGAGGCAGAAGGAATAGGGCTTACTAATAGCGTAATTCTCGCAAGCCTTAAAGATCGCCGTGAAGTTTTCAAGATGATTGCGACAGAAAAGTGGCGGAATTATTTGCCACGCGTTGGGATCAGCTACTTTGGTCTGAAGAATGCAAATGTCAACCAACCTGACAGTCAATACAATGATATACGCCTCCAATTGAACCAATTATTGTATGATGGCGGTGAGAATGCTCTAGAGATAGAATCCGCCAAATTGCAAGAATTGTTAAACCAAGAAGATTGGAAAATCGCCAGAGAAAAGTTGATTCTCGATGTTCGCAAGGCATACATTCGCTTACTTTCTAGCGAAGTGAAATCGTTTGCTGCCGAAAAATCATACCTTCGCACCTTAAAACAATTAAACGATGCTAAGGCGGAAAGAAGAGAAGGGTTTCTCACGGAATTACAAGAGCTTGAAATTTCCAACAAATTGCATGAATTGGAATTGAATTTAATCAAAGCAAAATCTCAACATTCCCAAAATCATATTGAACTAAAAAAACAAATGAATCTTCCTTTGGAAGTTCCGATTCGATTGAAGGATTCCTTGATTCGGGATTATGTATTTTTTCCACCTAACTTTATCTCTAATGAAGAATATTTAGCTCTCAGTCAAAAGCCCGAGATTAAAAAATCTAGAATCGCTATAGAAAATTTAAAAACGAGAAAAGAAATTACAGAGAATTACTGGAAACCCAAACTATCAGTCGGTGGTTATTACGGTGAAAATGTAAATGGTGCATTGCCTGTAAAAAATGAAGTGTATGGATTTAATTTTTCGGTGACAACGCAGCTTGGAAGTTCAACTAACCAAACGAGTGCAAACTATGGTATGCAGACTGACGGAACAGGTATCCAAAGAATTCCTGGTTTTGGTCCGCAATTCGTGGGCCGTGGTGAGAATGCATTCAATAGCAATACGTTAAATCTATTTGATGACTTAAGTTATTCACGAAAAATTTATGAAGGTAAAATCGGATTATCGGATGCTGTCCGCTCAAATAAATTATTAGAGATAACGGTGCAAGCGGAAGCATATAAAGCAAAAGAGAAATTCAAAGAATCATGGCATACTCTGTCACTGATGAATACTAAGTTCCTTTTATCTCTGCAAACTTGGAAAGCCGTCCAAGCAAAGTTCACAAATGGCTTTTTGAAAGAATCGGAGCTACTGAGCGCCGAATTTGAATTAATCAAAACGATTGATGAGCTAACAACGTCTTTATCTGGTTATTTGGAGTCAGGAATGGAATATAGTTATGCCTTAGCAGAGCCAGTTTCCGAATTAAAATTTTATGAAATTCAAAGAGACCAAGGGAATTCTGTTCTCTTTGAATTATTGAAATATGAAAAGTCATTTCAGGAAAAGAGTGTAGAACCTAACGAAAGTCCGACTTATAAAAAACAATCAGAGAGGAAGAAAAATGAATATCAGTTCTTTTTGGAAGAATAACATGAACTTCCCTAAATATATATTAGTCTTATTTTATTCTGCTTTTTTCATTTTGGAATGTAATAATGCCAATTCCGATGCGGAAAAAATGCTGACCTTTCTTCCAAACGACAGTTCACCAAAAATTGTTTCTGCAGTGCCAGGCATGGGTGATAAAGGAATGCCTCGGACACAAAAAATTGCGATTTTATTTGATAAACCAATGAATATCAATACTTGCGTGCAAAGTTTTTCCATCACTCCCGCTACACAAGGGTTCTATGATTTAAATGATTATAGTTTAACATTTACTCCAAGCACACAGTGGAATTATGGAACATATACTTATACCTTAACTAAGAATTGTGAATCTAAAGAAGGCAGTGATTTAAGAGAATTATTTACTGCATCTTTTACTGTGGGTGAGGCAACAGTAGCTGGGTCTTTTCCAGAAATAACGAGTGTGAATATCGGAACTGGCACTGCTCTCGAATGTAATGGTAGTACATCGACGCAAAATAATATACTCAATCAATCTTTAACCAATGTATGTATGGGAGCACCAAGCACCAACGCATTGACATTTAATTTTTCACGGCCCATGGATAAAGCGGCAACAGCAACCGCCATAGTGTTTTCTCCTTCGTTTTCCGCAAGTTATACCTGGACTTCTGATACTAGCTTAAAAGTTTTACCAGATTCACCTTTTTCATATAATGCGCGAATTAATTTTAATGTATCAACACAAGCGCAAGATACCCAAGGGATTAAACTACAAATCCCAGCATCAGGAAGTTTCTTTGTGGGGACTGGAAATTTATTGCCAGTGGTTTCCAGTTTAACTTTAAGCGCTGACACTCTTTCTAATTGTTTGAACGGAGTAGGGGTTACTGCCGATTTAGTTACGACTTCTGTGACAAATGGATGCCTTGGAAATCCAACTTCCAATACATTTACCTTCACTTTCTCTCGGGCAATGAACAAAATCCAAACACAGTCAAATATTAGTTTTTCGCCGTCCTTAACTGGGACATACACATGGTCAACGGATAACCTAACTTTGACTTTTGTGCCAGATGCGAAACTTACTTATGGAACAAGGTATACGATCACTATTGGTTCGGGTGCTGTTTCATCGGATAGAATCTTTGTGGAAGCTTCGTCTATATATAGTTTTACGGCAGGTGGACCAATTACAAATGCTCCATCAGTGCAATCTGTGGGCGTTGTATCGCAAGGTTGTGCCGCTACACTTCCCGGAACAGGAAATGCTGCAGGTGGAAATTGGCTTTCTGGGACTTGCTTTTGGGATAACACACTATCAGTTCTTGGTCCCTCTTCCTACCAATTTAGGGCAGGAGACGTTGGAGGTGGTGCCATTGCAAGTTCCTTGAATTGTATCGATGTAAATACAGATAACTTCCGATTGATTTTTTCTAATTATATGGATTTGAATAGCACCATCAATGCCATTCGATTACGTAGACTCTCACCACCTAGCACAGTTGTCCAACTAGCAAGTTGGACTTGGGCGGATTGCCAAGCTGCCTATCCTTTTGGTTGTCGAGTGGTAGATTTAGTATTCGCAGAATTGGAATCCTCATGCAATGGGACATCTGCATTTGGAAACGCAGGAACTTCTGGTGATTTTAACCTTCTACAATCTAACACAGCACCAGCTGGTTATCCTTATTATATGATCTCTGTGGATACCTCAGCCAAGGATGTGAATAACGTCCCTTTTTCTTCGACATTTAACTTTAGTATGGAGGCAAAGTAGATGAAACTATTAAAATTATTCTTTTTATTCTATATATTATTTTTTCTCACTGATTGTAGAGACCCTGATTTTCATGTAAGAGGTGCTAAAGTAACAAATGCGCCTCAAAAAAAATTGATGGTAGGTTCGATTCAAAATAGAGATTTCAAAACACCAAAATCTATAGCAAAAGATTTCCGAGACCTTTTTGCTTTTGAACTTATGCAGAAAGGATATTCTCTCATTCCAGTGAATGTTAAAATGATAGAAAGAGACATGGATCTGAGTGGAGATAAATCTTCTCTACCTTTGAGCCTTCGCAAAAGTGCAGGTGAGGCATCTATAGTTCCCAATCAATTGGAACGGCTTTTAGATAAAAATGAAATTAAAAGTATCACCCAAGCAGAGTCAGTCGATTTATTCGTGCAAGGTGTCGTATCAATTCAATCCAATGAAAAAATCTTGGATCGAAAGGATTATAATTATATTTTTTTGAATGTATATGATACCGAAGGAAATCTAGTAGGAATGGTAAACTCATCCTTTGATGAACGGATACTTGGTGAATCAGACCTTATGCGAAAGGTTGCCTCTTCACTTGCCCAAACTTTTGATAAGAGTATGAAATAAATGTATAAGTATAGTTTATTTATTTTACTGTTTCTTGTTTCTTGTTCGGATAACAAAGAAGAGCTGATCAAAGAGTATGGACTTGGAAAACTTGAGTTCGCAAAAGGCAATTTAGAGGGTTCCAAAAAACACTTTAAAAAAGTTCATGAAGCGGATTCTAGTTATGAAGATGTTCCTTTATATTTAGCAAAAATAGAATATTACCAAGGACATTTCGCGATTGCAAGTAGTGCCTTCGGGAAATTGTTAGATGATGATACTTACGGACACCAAGCACATATATTGAAATTAAAATCAGATTATGCATATAGGAAAGATCGATCTGTGTTATTAAAAGAGATAGGTGATGCTTTAAAAGGTGATACGAGTAACCTTGATTTGCTGATCATTGCGGCAAAATTGAATAAGGAACTAGGGCATATATCACAAACAATTCTATATTACCAAAGGATCATCAATGAATCTGATAAGATCATGCTCGCACATAAAGAATTAAGTAAGATTTACGAGAAAGCAGGAATCGCTGAACGAGTCAGTTATCATACAAAAAAAGTAGAATTTTGGAAAGAAGAAAAAACGAATAAGGCTAAGGAAGAGAAAAAGTAATGAGTGTTATAAAGAAATTGTTTACCATCGCATTTCATAAAGGGAAAATTAAAGAACTATTTTCACCTAATTATAGTCATGTTTATTCAAAAGATAAAACGGACCTAGAAATATTTAGATTTGGATTTTCATTGTTCTCATACACTTATATAATGTATGTGATTATGTATGTGTTCATGTTTTTGATCGGGTATCCATATTTTGCCAAGCTGAATGAAACTATGCGTGCAGATTTTGAAGCGAAAGGAAATAGTTCATTCAGTTTATTTCTAAATACCTATCCTTGGAATGTATTGTATATATTGGCATCCCTTGTCATATTACTTTTGTTTGTTTCTATATTGAGTTATGGACTTGCGAGACTTTTAGAAGATGGAAAAAGAAGCTATAAAGCACATCTTGGCCTATGTTTGCATGGGATTTCCATTTTACTTTCCTGTCTCTTTGTTATCTTTATTGCCAATACGATATTTCCTTTCAACGAACAAGTGGGTGTTGTCCTATTTAGCTTCCTTGTCGCAATTTGGTTAATTATGTTCTTTATAGGGACTTATGTTTCCACCCGCGTATTTGTTCGCGCATCCAATGTTTACTTTGAACAACATAAACGTCGAAGTGCGATCACTTGGTTACTTCCATTCCTTTTTGTGATATATACAATCTTTGGTATTGTAACAGGAATTTAATATGCTTAAAGAAAGGCTTGGATTTTTATCTAAGATCCCGTTTTTCTCAAAACTTGTCATTAGTTCCCTAATATACCTTGGCATAACTTTGCTTTATAGCAATCTAACATGGTCAGGACTCAGGGCAAAACTTCCCTTGTTTAATAGGATGTTTTATTCTAAGTATCTTTCTGCACAGGAACAATACAAACGTTTCACGGAGATCAAAGAAGAAGCGGAGGCCTTGGGTGAGTCTGGCAGTTTAAGTGTGCAAACAGTAGCTATCGAAGAAGAGACTATCACGCCAATGATGACATTCTCGGCCGTACTCGAACCGATTGATCGATTAGAAGTTTATTCTAAAGTCAGTGGTCGTGTGGAACAATTTTATGTGAAAGAAGGGGAAAGTATTAAAAAGGGACAAAGACTCGCAAAACTTGATAGTTTAACTTTTGAATTGGATCTGGCAAAACAAAAAGCATCCTATGATTCCGCCACTGCCCTTTATCAACTTTCGAAAGATAAATACGAAATCGCTCGCAGGAATGTAGAAATAAAATTAGGCGAAGCCGACAAACGAATCGGACTATATAACAAGGCGATTGCGGAATACGAAAGATTTCAAGAGATCGTAAGAAAAAAAGAAATCCTATGGACTGAAAAAGCAATATCAGATGAAGAAATAGAAAACCTAAGGCTCGAACTTTCTTCTAGAGAATTAAGTGTAAACAATGCTCGGCGTGATCTAGAAATGATACTCATCGGTATTCGTGATGAGGATATTGTTGCTGCCGGTTATTCCATTCCAAATAACAAAAAGGAAAAAGTAGACCTTTTAAAAACAATCAATACTCGAATTGAAAAGTCAGAAATGGAAGTTGCTTCTACGAATCTCAGAGCAAGTGAAGTCAATTTAAAATCCACGGAAATGCTTATCAAAGAAGCTGTTCTCTATTCACCTATAAATGGAATCGTTGCGAAGATTAACAGAACAGTAGGTGAACTAATCAATGCAGGAAGTGGTGGGACATTGCCTGTGATGACAGTCATTTCGAATGATGGTGTATTTGTCAGTTTTGCTGTGAATGAAGGGGATCTTGGAAAAATCAAACAAGGCCTACAAACAAATGTGACTGTAGATTCGATGCCGAACAAACGTTTCAAAGGACTCATCAAAAAAATAAGTCCACTCATTGACCAAAAGACTCATACGGCTGATGCTAAAGTGGAGTTAGTTGGAAAATCTTCTGAATTGAAACCTGGAATGTTTGTGCGTGCCGAAGTAATTATCGGTGAAAATAAAAAAGCAGTCATGATACCAGTGTCTTCTCTTGTCTCCATTGATAATACCGAAGGTAGTGTTTTTGTAATGAAGGACAAAAAAGCCTACAAAAAACAATTAAAGTTAGGTGATAAAAAAGAGGAAAGAATCACAGTAGAAGAGGGTCTGAAAGAAGGTGATGTGGTGATTCTTAGTCCAATCAATAGGTTATATGATGGACTACCTGTAATTCCGAAGTTTCAATGATTTCTGCCTTATGTAAGCTCATACTTAAAGCAAAGACAGCAAGCCTCATGGTATTTGCAGGCTTTTGTTTATTTGGAGGCCTATCGCTTCGAGATATCCCTTTGAGTTTACTTCCGAATATAGATTTTCCCCAATTAACAATCATTACATCACTCGCTAATTCATCGCCTGAAGAAGTGGAAAATATGATATCAAAACCTATTTCCCAATTAGTCGGGACGATCCAAGGAGTGGAAAAAGTAGAATCAAATTCCAAAGAAGGAAATTCATTTGTCCATTTGCGTTTTAAAAATGGAACTGAGATGAGTTTCGCACTCCTTGAAGTAAGAGAAAAATTGGACCTAATCCGGGATATGTTACCAATCGATGCATCCAAACCTTTGATTTCCAAATTTGATCCCACGGGAAGAGCATTTATGGAAATTGTTTTCTCTCCCAAGGGCTTAGGTGACAAAAGAAAACTAAGAAATTTTGTTAATGATTATGTTAAACTTTATTATGAAAGAATCGAAGGTGTAGCACTCGTAGAAATCATTGGAGGCTATGAGAAGGAAATTTTTGTAGAGATTGATCCAGATCGGATGAGCGCTTATCGCATCCAACCAGGGGATTTGAAATATATCATTGGTTCGAATAACAAAAATTATCCTGCAGGACAACTTCCTTTCGGAAATAAGGAATTGCCTGTTCGTATGATTGGAGAATTTACATCTAGTTTTAATTTAGAAAACTTAATTATAAAAGGAGAGGACAGCGGTTCACTCACTAGGTTATCTGACTTCTCTCAGGTCATAGAAAAATACAAAGATAGAAAAGGTTTTGCAAAATACAATGGTGAAGAAGCTGTCATCTTATCTCTCTATCGTGAGCCTGGAAAAAATACGGTTAAACTTTCCGAAGAAGTAATATCTGTTACAAATCAAATCAATGCCACCTTTCAGACTGAAATTCAAGGTGCAATAATTTATGATGAATCTATCTTTATCAAAGAATCATTGAATGGTCTTTATTTGAATTTGGTTCTTGGTGCGATTCTTGCCTACATTGCACTTCTTATCATATTAAAAAATTACCAAAGTCCAACGATTTTGCTTTGTGCCATTCCTGTCACATTGCTTCCTAGTTTTCTTGTCTTTCGTTATCTAGGAATTGGGTTTAACATGATGAGCCTTGGTGGACTTGCGCTCGGGATCGGGATGTTATTTGATTCAAGTAATGTGGTATTGTCTGCTATAGAAAGAAATTTACCTTTATATAAAAAATTAGAAGATGCAATTTATGCAGGAACTATGGAAGTTTTTACTTCTGTATTTTCTGCGACATCAACAACGATTATAGTTTTTTTACCAATAGGTTTTATAAAAAGCACACTTGGTATGATATTTCGTGAGATGGCGATTTCCATTGTCATTACACTTATTTTTAGTTTGGTGACAGCAATCACTTTCATTCCACTTATCGCAAGTTATTTGTATAAGTATAGAAATCAAAAAATTCAAAACCATTTTCTATTTAAAATTTATGATGAAGATAAAATTATACAAATGTATCATAAATTTTTATCATTGGTTCTTGAAACTAAGCTCATATTTTTAACACTCCTTATTGCTTTATTTATATTTAGTTTGTCTCTCATCCCTTTTATCGAAAAAGAATATATGCCAAAAATTGATACTGGTGAAATTACGATTCGTATCAATTTACCTGCGGGAACGGATTTAGAATCACTTACAAGTTATGTGGAGTATCTAGAATCAATTTTTATCAAGGATAAGACGATTCAGTCTGTATTATCAAATATTGGTGGAGATGATGAAAACCTTCGTATGAATCCAAATTCCATAACGGAAACAAATAAAGCGGAATTGAAATTATTATTAAGTGATGAACGGACGCATACCAGTCAGGATTTTGCAAAATATCTACGAAGTCTAATTAAGAAAATTGATGGAATCGAACTTTATTTTGATACAAAAGAAAATGTCCTTGGCGAACTTCTATCGGATAAAAGGGAAGAGATCGTATATCACGTTATAGGTGATGATTTAAGTGAGCTTGAGAATGTCGGAAGAAATTTAAAATTAAGGCTACAATTAATCCCGGGCGTCCAGTGGATAAAGCTCGGAAATGATACAAAAACCATAGAATACCAAATCAATTATGATCAAACTAAAATGGCTAAGTATGGATTTACAAATTCGAATGTATCAACTTTTGTTAAGATAGCTTTAAAAGGTGTGTATAGTTCAGAAATTCAAAATGGAGGGATAAGCATTCCTATTCGAGTCGGTATGAAAAAAAATGTTACTGATTCTATAGAGAAAATCAAACATTTACGAATTCTTGCCCCGAATGGAGAGAATGTTTACTTAGAACAATTTGTTCATTTTTCTAAAAAGGAAACTGAGTCTGATATTTTTAGAATTGGAAACCAAAGAGTAAATAAAATCAGCATTGGTATCGATGAAAACATACGTGATACCAAATCTAAAATAGAAATTGCGATAGCAAATTTCAAGACACCTAATGAAATTAAAATTAAAGCATCTGGTGAAAAAGAAAAATTAAATGAATCACTTCGTGATGTGGTTCTTTCTTTTTTCCTTGCCTTACTTCTGATCTTTATGCTTCTATCTGGACAATTTGAATCCTATCTTACTTCTCTTGTAATGCTTGTGACTATTCCACTTATATTTATCGGAACCTTTCCCGCCTTGCTTGTAAGTGGTAAGAGTTTGAATATCAGCTCATTTATGGGATTTATTTTACTTATGGGAGTTGTGGTTGATAACGCAAGCCTCTACTTTGAATACTTTCATCTCTTTCTTAAGGAATTAAAAGATCCAATGAAAGCATTATTCAAAGCGACAAGCACGGTTCTCAGGCCGATCCTTATGAACAATGCGACTACCATACTTGGAATGCTACCGATCATTCTCGCCTTCAGTAAAGGTTCTGAATTCCAAGCTCCTCTGGGAATCGTAGTTGTATTTGGACTTTTAACTTCTGTTTTGCTGTCACTATTTGTGATTCCGATCTTATTTTATACCATTGAGATAAATAAAAGAAAAAAGAATGTTCTTTGAGGTTTTAAAATTTTCCAAACAAAGACCAATCCTATCTCTGATGATGGGACTATCCTTTGTGTTATTTGGAATTTTTTCTTTCTATGAGTTGCCATTTGTCAGGATGGAAAAGAAAATCTATCCAGGCATTGCCATACGAACAGAGGCTAGTGGATTTGATGCAAGTAAAGTAGAAGAAGAGATTACAATTCCTATTGAACGAATCATCGCGCAAGTGGGTGGGGTAAGAAAGATGACTTCTGTTTCTGAAGATGGCACTTCGCTCATCCAGGTCCAAATGGAAGAAGGACTCAATTTAAAATTTAAATCATTAGAGTTTAGAGAAAAGATAGATATGATTCTTTCCCTTTTTCCAAGGGAAGTTCATAAACCACAAGTATACAGGTATGATCCAACAAATTCACCCCTCATGGTGATTTCTTTTTCTAAGGATCAGATGAATCAAGATGAACTGCGTGAACTTGTAGAAAAATCATTTAAGCGAGATTTGGAATCTGTGGATGGTGTGAGCCAAGTCATAGTCGCTGGTGGGAAAATCAGAGAGATTCTCATTGCTTGTGACGCCAAACAGATGGAAGCTTATTCGCTGAGCCTTCGTGATATCGTAAATAAATTCCAAGATATCAATCAGAATGATTCGCTAGGGAAGATCAGTGAAACCAAAGCTGAGTTAACTCTGCAAGTCCGAGAGAAATTTAAGCAGATGTTGCAAATGAGAGATTTACCGGTGAGAGTGGATGCTCTAGGTCGAATTGTTTATTTAAAAGATATAGCACAAGTTAGTTATTCACCAAGAGACGATCATATCGGGGCAAGGCTTAATGCCAAAGAAAAAGTATCTGTTTTTATTTATAAAAATGATTCTAGTGATGCCATTCAAATCGCAAAACAAGTTCGGGCAATCCTCAAAGCAAAAAATCAAACTAAAATTCTAATCGAATTTAATCAAGATGACTCACTTATCATTTCGGAGACAACGTATGCTCTATTAGAATTAAGTTTTATTATCATTTTATTATTTGTCTTCTTTTTTTATTTTAATCAATCGATACCTTATTTTCATTCGAATTTTATTTTTTCTATCATTTGTGTATTGTTGACTCTGGCTCTAGTGTATCGCCTCTTTGGTCAATCCATCACACTTTCTGGAACTTATGGAATTTTCTTGGGGAGTATTTTATGGTTTTTGTTTCGTATTAGAGAAGTGGGTTATAGAAAAAGGAGTTTATCCTATCAAAAAAAATATTCGCCTTACAATTTATTTTTAGGTATTTTTATTTCCTTATGTGTTTCATATTTCCTCGCGCATGTCGTTTTTGTTTTTTACTTAAACTTAGTTATTAATTTATGCTTTAGTTTTATACTTCTAGATTATTTTTTCCCTGTATTGTATTTAAATCTTACTTCTAAGATAAAGATACCAATTGCAATTCAAAGTCAAATTGTTTCCATTCAAACTAAGTTTGTTTCTAAATATTTGAAAATGGCGTCTGATTTTTTAATTAAAAAAGGGAAAGATTATTTAGATAAAACCGAAAAGCCGCTATTGAGTCATAAACTATTATTTCCTGTGAGTATTCTTTTTCTAAGCATTGTTAGTGTTTATACAATTTTTAAAATAGATATATTTGACAATATTCAATCCGATGAAAAACAAACGGTTGCTTTTCTCGAATTTCCATCAGGAACTTCTTTTGAACATACGAGTTCTGTCACACTGCAAGCAGAAAAAAAACTGATCGAGATAACTGGAGTCAAACAAGTTGTTAGTAAAATTGATCCCGCACATTCTTTGCTCCTTATCACACTAGAAGAAGGATTTTTACCTGATAGGGAAATGTTATTATCTTTGAAGGCCGGGGTAGGATCGACTGATGATGGCTTTTTGTTTTTTGCCTCGGATATGGATTCTTCCTATTTTCAAGAAATCGTTTTTGATGTGATTGGGTATGATCAAAAGGAACTTGAACAAATCACGCAAAACCTAACCGAGAAAGTAAAAAATTTAGAAGGAGTAAGTGAAGCGGTTCTACGATACAAACAATCTAGAGAAGAATTAAAACTGATTCCGAAATTCGAATCTTTTATGGCTTCTAGTATAACGCTACCATTGTTTGGTGATGAACTTCGATTGGCATTGCAAGGTGGAGTGGCCACCAAGTTTGTCGATAAAGAAAAGGAAATCGATATTCGTGTGCGTTACTTAGAAAAATATAGAAATTCAAAGAATGATTTTAGTAATATCAGAATCAAAAATAGTAAAAATAATTTCATTCCAATCGCTGAGATTGTAACGACGACTGAAGATAAAATTCCTTTGAAGTATTACCATAAAAATCGAAGTAGGGTGCTTAGTTTCTCCGTGAAGATAGACGGAAACTCTTCAAAGATTCGAAAAGATGTGATTGAATTTGTTAAACTTAGTCCTTTGCCCGAAGGATATCATATCGAAGTCGATGGTGAAAAAGATACGATTCTAAATTATAAAGATAATTTTATATTTTTAATTTACCCAATTATTTTCTATTTCGTTTGGTTCATTTTATTTGGTAGGGCAAAGCGTTTTGATTTGTTTATATTGGTTATTTTTTTTCCCTATTTGTTTACTTACTTTTTGCTACAGTTTTTTTTCCCAGGGCCATTCTATTTACCGTTCCAAGTGGGAATGCTACTGTCCTTACCATTGACTACGTATTTTGTCTCACATAAGTTAAATAAGTCGGTCTATATAATTTATTTTTTTATCTTAACATACATATCTATGTTAGTGTTGATTAAAACCACAATTCTTAGCTTTTTTTATATATGGGCGTGTTTGACTTTGAATTTTCTTCTGGTTTCTTTTAGTTATAAATTGGTAAAAGATTGGGAAAGAAATTTCCAGGATACATTGCCATCATTTTATATCAGTCAAATTACGTTTATCATAAAAAAGATATATGATATTAGAAGTTCTTTTAGCAAAACATAGTTTATTTATGTATATTATGTAATTTGAATGAGATGAAGCTCGCATCGATATTAACAATCAAATCTTTATAGAGTTGTTTATCGGACACAAGTGGGAATCGTCGGATCTTATCCGACAATCATCTGTTCTTGTTAGCACTCTTTCAAATTCAAATAGCCCGATCGGTTTAATGTTTTTAAATATAAGGCCACCTAAGAAAAAAATACTATGCTAACTTGAATTGAACCCCTAATTTTGGTTAATTCAAAAAAGTGAAAAGTTAGGGTATTTGATTATGTCTCATAAATTGATAGAGAAAACGTCTAGGTTAGTTGCAAAAAAAGTTCAGTATTTATCTTATTCGATCATCATACTTATACTAAGTATTCATTCCCTTTTTTCGCAAGCAACGATCCCAACTCTCAATCTTAGTGATTACGATTCCAATATGATGAGTGAGGTGTATGGGCAATCATACTTTATGAACTCACTTTCGGCTTGGACAGATCAGGTAAATTATTACCAGGGTCTAATTCGTGCATCCTGGGAAACTTCTGCAGATACAGCGATTCAGCAATATGTCGATTCAATAACTACTAGTGATGCATATAACGATGTGAATGCGTATAAAGATTATGTAAGTCGGGAACTAAATTCACAAAAACTTGAATCATTGATGAGCTGGGAAGAGAGTGCAAATTTTGATTTGCTTGCGAATCGCAATGAGTTTGTAGCAAAGCTAAACTCATCTCGTGTAGATGAAGTGTATTTGACACGCCTTGGGATGCAAGACTTACTTCGACCGACGAATTCGGAGATAGAAGCAGATAGACTGAGAGAACAATTAAACGCTCAAGCAAATCAGTGGAGCCAATCCTACCAACAAGGATACCAAAATGGTTTAACTGATTTTGGACAATCAGTCCAATCGATTGAAGATAAATACAATACCTTCTTAGCTACAATGAACCAATCTGAGCAAACTTTTACAGATAATTTGACTGCTATCAATAATTTCAAGACAGTAGTTAAACAAGCGATTGGTGGGATGATGACAAGTTTCCAAACAGAATTGGATAGAAGTTGTGATGTAGCCGAAGGTTGCCAGTATAAGAATGCAAACCAGTCTTGGAATAGTGCAGGCGATGCACTTAATGATTTTGTCTCTCAAGTGAATGCTCGTTTAAATGATCCGACACTAGATCCATCGACAGCATTAACGCAAATCTCCCAGGCTATTACCACTTACTTAACACAGCAAACTACAGGAGCTAACTCAAGTTATAACTATTATAATGATAGGATAATTACTTATCAATTATCGAGCACGAATATTTACCGAGACGGAGTGAATGGAAATGACGCTATAACGAGAACAGTAGGTGGAACTTATGACTATTGGTCAAATATCTCGCGTAATAATGGAACAAGATATAATTCCGATGGCTCTATAAATAACAATGACATAGGGCATATGGTTTATGCAATTAGAACAGGTAATCAGACTCTCCTTAAAGATACTATTCAAGCTCATTTAGGCGGAGCTTCTGGTAGATCAGTCGTAAATATTGCTGTTGCGAATGTCTTTACTGCAGATTTAGGAGAATTAAATAAATTTGACCAATTGGCATATATATCGAAGAACCATACTCGAGGGAATTGGTTACTTGAAGGTAATGCAGTAGATACTTGGCATGCTGTCAGACCGGGTTGGATCGATTATTACAAAATGGATCATATAACGTATGGTATAGCTTATACTATGCGTGATCAAGGCATGGCCGATCATGCGACCTATTGGTCAGGTAACTTAGGTTCGCTTAGCAATCAGTTAAACCAATACAATACTAATATCAACCCAGCGATAAGTAACTGGGAGTCACAAGTTCAAAATTATAATAATTTTTATACAGCATGGCAAACTCAGGCTCAAACTCTAAGAGACCAAGCAAGACAAGATTATGAAAATTCATTAGCAGACTTAGAAACTAAGAAACAGACGTGGTTAAACAAAATTGGACAGGAATATCAGGATGGAGTGGCGAAATGGCAAGGTCTAGAAAATCAAATCAACCAGTCTAGTGCCACTGGAAATCTAAGTGCTGTAAGAACCAATTTCCAAGCCAGTGTGCAGAGCATTGGGGTAACGGATTTTTCCACAGGAACAAATACTGTATTAGCAAATTATAATCAGTCTTATAATGATCTGACGTCGCGCGAGTTTACATTTACTGAGGTATCTACGAACCAAGCGGCCGTTGGCCCATACCAATACTTATCCTCAGCCCAAATGCTCGCAAAAGAAAATAGTCTTTTAGTTACAGCAAAAAATTTCGTTAATTCAGATTCATTTATGTTGTCTGGAGTGGCAGAAAAACTTGGCATAAGTAAGGCTGAAACAGTTACAGAGACCACACGAAGTTATAATATATTTAGTGCCGCTGCTGACAAAAAGGTAGAGACTTCGCTTTCTATCAAAGACAAGGATTTGGCAAGTGTATTCCAAACAACTGCGAATGGAGTTTACCAGTATTCCCAGTTATTATCAACAAACGAAAACAATGCGAATGCGGCAATCCGCGAACAAGAAAAACTAATCAATCAGATGTCTTATGGGATTCGCTGGGAAGATAGGTCTGTCGGCCGGTTTGACGACAGTGGAAATTTTGTTGGTGAAGATCGAGTCCATCATGCTTTGAAACTTCTGACAGACTCTAAGGGAAACGCAAAGGCAATGGCAGCATGTGAGTCAAAACATGGCACGAATGCAAATTGTTTTGGTTTGGTACATGGTGGAACTCTTAATGAATTAAAAAAAATGGGGTACGAATACCAAGATGGTATGATAGTCAGATCTTTTACAGATCGTAATACGCTAATTAAACTAGGTATGACAACAGGTTTGACTTTAACCGATGCGGAAAAGAGATTGTCTGGTTCATGTTATGTAAACCCAGCTTCATGCAATGAACTAAGACAAGATTATACTTCAACATTCAACAGAGAAACCTTACAAGCTACACTAACTAAAAAAATCAGTAATGGTCGCATTGGTGGAAGGGATTCCTCTGGAAAGTACATTAGCGGAACTCAAGAAGAGAAACGATATGTAAGTTTTTCTACGGTGAAACCAGTTTCCGCACCTAACGGTAAAGACTTATTTGATGCTTGGGATGACTCTGATTGGAAAGATTTTTCCTCACAATCAAGCAATGTGATGAATGATTTTTATACGAATCGTTTAGCTTCAGATACAAAAATGATTACAGCTGCAGTTGCATCGATCAATGCAGTAGAAACAATAAACAACAAAAAATTCCAAGCCGCCAAACAAGCCCAAGAAGCACAGGATTCTCTAGTCAAAGATTTACTTATCGCCTATATATCTGGTGGAATGGCTGGTGTTAAAGGAGCGATCAAAAACAAAGTCGAAGACCAAATCAATAGTAGTCTTGCCGAAGCATGGGCGAGAGCGAGTGGTGCCGACGAAGACCAAGTAGCCATGCTCACACAAGCTGTTAGCTTTATGCGTGGGAAGGTCGCCGAAAAGAAAATCAAATCCAACATGGCACAAAATAATCTCCAGAACGCAGGTATGGCCGTAGTTGCAGGTGGAATGATGTTTGCAACTGGAGGAATGTCTGCCATGATGATGAGTGGTCCGATGACTGCTCTATCTAGTGGGGTGGGTGGAATGTTCTCGGGAAGTATGGCTGCATTTGGAACCATTGGTCTTACTCAAGCGATGTCAGGGGTAGCGATGGGAGCGACAGCTGGAGTATATAGAGCAGTCGCTGGAGATAAAGCCGCAGATGCGATGATGAATCGTATGACAGGTCCAAAGACCCAACTAGCAGCGATAAAGGCGAACGAACAATCGATCATCCAATCTAATGTAACGCAAGCGGTAGCAACTTCCACAGGACTTCCTGCCGAAGTTATCGGAAATATGCTTACAGATTATAAGGGATCAAAGGCAGCGAAGAAAGTGAGAAGTGCGGTGAATTCCAATCCTCTTGCGAGTATAGGAACACAAGCAGTGGGTGCTCTTGGTGGATTAATAAAAACTGCAATCGTCGCAACAGGTGTTCCAGAGCGAGATATCCAACAAGCGATGAGTGATGGAAATAGTATGTTGTATGCGGGTTCTAGAGATAGTAATCTGCAAACACAATCGTTAGCATATTCAAGCCAAGCTCTTGGTATGAGCGCACCAGGTATGAGTTATACGAGTGCTACGCCAACTCTCAAAGACAAAGCAGGCTTTGTGAAAGAACTAGGTCAAAGAATGACCGTGGATGCCTTGTCAGTTGGTATGACCAAAGAAGAGAAAGAAGTGCTGAACTCGGCCTTCCGTAGTGGTTATAACAAGAAATTACAAAACAAAGCAGATAAAAAAGCCCAAACAAGTGCGATCCGTTCGACAGCAATAACAGCAATTACGACGATAGCAACCCTTGGAGCGAGTGCTGCTGCAAGTGCCTCAACTAATGCAATTGTGAAGACTCTGAATGCAGGTCTACAAACCTTAGGTGCAGGTAGTGCTCAGATGGGAGCTGCCATTGTAAAACTAGGCGTGCAGGTAGTGGATGGTTCCAGAAATGGTAAAGATGGGATCGCTGCAGGTTTTATCAACGGAGCGATCGGAATGGTAGGAGCAGGCAATTCCGCAGCATCTGCTTTACTTACAAGCTCAGGACTAGGTTTAGGAGTTAGCTATGATAGACAGAGTGGTTGGGGTGGAAGCATAGGGATTGGTGGAGGTTCAGGCAATGCAAGTGTAAGGTTCAGCCAGAGAGGGGATACAACACTGAGTGCAGGTGCGAACGGAGCTACAGTAAATTATAATGTATCACGCCAATCATATAGCGCAGGTTATACGCATAACTTTGGTAATGGATTTACTTTAGGAGCGACCTGGGATTCTAACACTGGTATATCAGGAACGGCTGGGTTTAGCCAGAACGGTGCAGGTGCTAATATAACCATAGGCGGACAAGGTATATCTACTAGCGCTAGTTTAGCTGGAATCAGCCTTGGGACGAATGGTCCAAACGGATTTACCCCCACAGAGATTGACTGGGTGGAGCAGAACTTAGACCAGGCCCGAGACAACGTTGATGCCCGGATGGCAGCGAGAGCTAGAGCTGCAGAAGATACTTATTTAGCTGGGCGCGGTGTTTCACCAGCAGAGATAGCTGGTATGTCACCTGAACAAAGAAACGCTAGGATACATGCACTTGCGACAACGCATGACGATGATGCGACTACGAACGAAGCAGCAGGAACATCGCGTTTAGGAGTAGTGAGTCGCTTTGTAGGAGGGTTTACTGACGCAGCAGCTAACGTAGCGAATTTTTATCGTGGTAGTGCAAGCTCTACGGAATCAATGTATGTTGATCCAAGCGGTAAAGTCCATCCACGCACTTGTTTTACCGCAGGGACAAAAATCCATACTATAGAAGGACTTAAGAACATTGAAGAGATCAAAGTTGGGGATGTGGTGTTGTCTTGGAATGAAACCACAGGTGAAGTTAGTTACAAACTCGTCACCGAACTTTTCTTACATGAAGTAGAGTTACTTTATAATATAGAAATCAATTCATCCGAGCTTATAGAGACTACCTGGAACCATCCATTTTGGGTGATCAACCGAGATTCATGGGTAGAAGCTAAGGACTTGAAGATAGGTGATCGAGTATTACTGAAATCAGGTGAAGAGAGTCATATAACTGGAATCAGTTCTTTTAACGTTCCAGTTACGAAAGTATATAACTTTGAAGTGGAAGAGAATCACACTTACTTCGTTGGGAAGGAAGGTGTGTTGGTTCATAATTATGCATCTAAAGAGATAGTAAAAGTTGCAGGTCCCACCATTGCTGCCTGCTCAGCAATTATTCCAGCATGTGCTCCTATCGGAATTTCTATATTGACCGTAGGGCTGGTTGGTAAAATTGCCTACGACATATTCAGTTCTGATGATCCAAAAACAAATCCTAATAAAAATTTATCTTCTACGCAAAATGATGGAAATAGAGATACTTCAATTTCTGTCCAGGATGCCAATGCGATGCGAAAGCAAGGGTTAGATCCGTTAAATGAAAAAGATGTAAATAATTTTAAACAAAAATATGAAGCAAAAATTCAAAGAAAAATCGAACATATTTTTGATCAAGAGAAACATAATTTTGGGCCATTATTAGATAAATTTGGAGGCGATAAACATAAAGCATTCAAGGCTATTGAAGTGGAAGCTCAGAAGGCATATGAAAATAATAGATTGAACCTAAAAAATGGGATAAATACAGAAACTAAGATAATCGTAGATGGTTTTGAAGTCGATTTAATTGGGGGGACAGTCGTAGATGGAAGATTTGAGATTGGAACTGCATCTAGGAGGGAAATAAAATGAAAAATGAAAATCTACTATCACAATTTGAAATAGATTTAATTGGATATATATTGATTAATGAAGAACCAGATCTTATTAATCATATAGACTGTATTTCTGTTGACATCCGAAAGAATACAGGAGCTGGCATTTACGTATATTTTACATATAAGACCGAGCCAAAATCTATTCAGAATAGAAGTTTTACACTTGGAAAAACTGTCCTTATTGAATTTGAGAAAATAGATACTAGAGCTGGTTGTATTCTTTACATAGAAATTGGAAAAATTTCGATGCTTGAATGCTTTTGTCATGGTAATGGAGATTGGCCAACAGAATTCAATAATTATAAATTTCAGCAATTGTAAAGTGAGCGGAGCCTCGCAAAAACTACAATCACATATACTTTATTCATTAAGTCAGCAAAACAAAGAATCTAGTTTCACATTTTATCACTAAATTCTCGAAACTATTACCTATATAAAAATAAGCGAAAATTTGGCTCAATATTTCACTTCACTAACAACTCTGCTTCAAACACATTGGGAAATAATATTTTTTCTAATTTTGCCCCAATTGGAACGCTAAAATACAATTTGAACTTTCTATACTCACCAGGTTCCATCCAACCAGAAGAAGTCGGTGATTCATTAACCAGTGGATTCTGCATAGGGATACCGAAGTCACTGGCAACAAAAGCTACTTTGTAGCGATTGGAATCATTTGTTAATGAAGGAAAAACTAATTTTTTATCGTAAAAAATATCTGGTGCTGCGGCGTAATGTGGAATTGAAAAGTGAATAGAAATGCCTTCATATACATTCGTAAAATCATTAAAGGCAAATAAATCTTTTCGATAACGAAAAGCCTCAACTAATTTTTTATCAGATTGTAAACTTGCAAGTAAGTTGGTCTTGTCCATATCTTGATTGAAGAATTTTAAAAACCTATAAAATTCAGTGCGATTTTCTAAACCAAATTCTATAGCGTAATAATCATCACCAAACCAACTTCCATTGACAGAACCTATCTTTCCAATTTCGAGTAAGTAAAATTTCCATTCATTAGAAATTTGATTTTGATTAATCCCTTTATAAATGGGAGCCTTTAAATCACTACAATGTATGGATGTAAATATAATGCAAAAAAATCCTAATATTTTAACTTTCATATAATTCTTCTACCTTGGTAACATAACTTCGACAATCGAAGCAGACTGATTTGTATCCTGCCAACGTATCAATAATGGTTTTTCATCATGAGGATATTCGAAAAACAATTCTATACTATCACTGCTTTTGACATTTGGTTGGAGGTTCATATATTTTAAAACTGATTGCAAGGAAGTATTTGTGGAAACAGCATTGCCGGTGATATTTCTTTGAAAAAGGTTAATTTCTCTTTTGGGCGAATACAGTTTTTTATCAGTAACAAGTGTAAATTGTTGGGTTTCAAGATTTATGATCTTATCTGTTTTATTTAAGAATTTCAAAACAACATCACATCCATTATGCAATGCGCTAGGAGTCCATGTTGTGCGAATTCCGGGTGCATTCATTCCACTTGATATGATCGATTTGCAATTGCTAACTGCAGGTTTCATTCGGAAAGGAAGAGATGTGAGTTTATAAGAAGAATCAAATTCGTCTAACTTGAGACCCTTTGCGATAGCATAGGAAGCTGCCTCTTGAATCATTGCTTGTACCATTGACTTTGCTAATTCTATTCTTCTTTCTCTCGATTGAATGAATCGATTTGGAAAAATCATGATTCCCCAGAATTCAGAGATAAGTTCTGATTCCAATTCCTTAATTTCAATTTTTGTCCCTTCTGCATCATAGATAAAAATTTTATATTTCCAACTAGCAGTAGGTAATATTCCTAATGTAAATAAATTTGAAATCTTATCGGCAACTTCTTTATATTGATATTGAATTTCTATTAAGTTCTTTTTTGGATAATTTCTGAACTCTTGAGAATAATCAAATTCAGGATTATCACCGTAAGTATCTACTAATTCATATTTTTTATTTTTACTTGTATCGTTGACAGTATTGATTGCTGATCGGGTTGCATCTGTGATTAAAATGTATTTTTCAAGATCAGCATCTTCATAAAATCGCGAATCATAATCTCGTAATAATGCGACGCCAAGTTTTAAGTTTGGACTGACCAATGAATTCGAAAACGGTTTCAATTCTGGGTAAAGATGGTATGTGCATTGATTCAAAAGGGAAAAACAAGTCATGAACATCAAAATTGAAAAAAATTTCATTCTGTGTTTAACTTTACTTAGCTGTCCGAAAGTTCAATTCAAAATATCGCTAAGTGGTAGAAATATATAAATCGACAGTCATATAATCGAAAATATCGAAAAAACTTGTTTAGTTTAGTATTGATAAGGTGTTAACACCATCGTCCTTTCTAATTGAAAAGACGATAGAGTTAATTTTAAGTAATTATTTTAATTTGATGTAAATAACCGAGCTAGACCCGAACTAGTGCAATTCGAGCTAGCAGCGTTAGTTGTAGTATAAGTGCCATCATTATAGTAAGTTTTTGTATAAACAGTATTTTCGCCTTCACCAAATAATAAAGTACATCTACCTACAATAGTTTTCGCTGGGAATCTCGTAGCACAAGAGGAAGTGCTATAATTTGTTGATAAAGATGGACAAGAACTTAGCGTCGAACCACTCGGAAAGTCAGTGCAGTCTGTGGACAATGATTGAACACAGCTTGCTTTTCCAGAGACGTGGTTATTGAGAACTATAAATTGAAAAGAAAGATCAGAAGAATTTGTAGTAGAAACTTCTATTGCATACTCTTTGTTCGCTTCCAATGAGGTGCTATTTGCGTCGCCACCATTCAATGTAGAAAGAGAAGTTTTTGTTTGTAACTGCGTTGTAGAGTCAAGCTTAGTCGTAGAATTATACAATTTCATAGTGACAGCACTAGCTACCGATTTGCCATAAACAGAATAATAGTATGTGGTTGCAGTAGTAGTTGTAAATTTGAAATATGCTGATTTGCTACTGTTTGTAACACCCGTAGATTGTGTACCAAGGGTTAATGTAGTAAATGTTGGACTAGTCGTAGAAGAGGACGAAGACGAACTAACGAGGGCTGCCAATTGTTGTAATACAAAAATATTTGTTATATTACTGTTGTCTTTTGATTTTGAATCATCATTACAAAATTGAGTCGCTAGCAAAGCGAATATGAGGAATATTTTTTTCATACTTTTTTCTCCAATATAATAAAAAATTGTAAACTAAAAAAATAATTAAAATATCAACAAGTGCTTATTTGCAATAAAAATCAAGCAGTTGATCGCATTGTTACTAGACGAGAGGAAAAAACGGAAATACCATCTTGCAAGAATAAGTATATTATATCTTCAAACTTTAACAAATAGCACTGAATGTGGGGAAGTCCCGCCAAATTGCAGTATTCCGATCAGATCAAATCTTTTTATAAAAAAGGCCACCTAAGAAAAAAATACTATGCTAACTTGAATTGAACCCCTAATTTTGGTTAATTCAAAAAAGTGTAAAGTTAGGATTTGTAATTATGTCTCATAAAATGATAGAGAAAACGTCTAGGTTAGTTGCAAAAAAAGTTCAGTATTTATCTTATTCGATCATCATACTTATACTAAGTATTCATTCCCTTTTTTCGCAAGCGACGATCCCGACTCTGAATCTAAGTGATTACGATTCCAATATGATGAGTGAGGTGTATGGGCAATCATATTTTATGAACTCACTTTCAGCTTGGACAGACCAGGTAAATTATTACCAAGGTCTAATTCGTGCATCCTGGGAAACTTCTGCAGATACAGCGATTCAGCAATATGTCGATTCAATAACTACTAGTGATGCATATAACGATGTGAATGCGTATAAAGACTATGTAAGTCGGGAACTAAATTCACAAAAACTTGAATCTTTAATGAGTTGGGAAGAGAGTGCGAATTTTGATTTGCTTGCGAATAGGAATGAGTTTGTAGCAAAGCTTAACTCATCTCGTGTAGATGAAGTGTATTTGTCACGCCTTGGGATGCAAGATTTGATACGACCTACAAATTCGGAGATAGAAGCAAATAGACTGAGAGAACAATTAAACGCTCAGGCAAATCAGTGGAGCCAATCCTACCAACAAGGATACCAAAATGGTTTAACCGATTTTGGACAATCAGTCCAAGCGATTGAAGATAAATACAATACATTCTTAGCTACAATGAACCAATCCGAGCAAACTTTCACAGATAATTTGACTGCTATCAATAATTTCAAGACTGTAGTTAAACAAGCGATTGGTGGCATGATGACAAGTTTCCAAACAGAATTGGATAGAAGTTGTGATGTAGCCGAAGGTTGCCAGTATAAGAATGCAAACCAGTCTTGGAATAGTGCAGGCTTAGCCCTCAATGATTTTGTTACTCAGGTGAACGCTAAGTTAAATAATCCCTCACTTGATTCATCTACAGCATTAACGCAAATCTCCCAGGCTATTACCACTTATTTAACACAGCAAACTACAGGAGCTAATTCTAGTTATAATTATTATAATGATAGGATTGTTACATACCAAATATCAAGTACAAATATAGATAGGAATGGTCGTGATGGCAATTCAGCAATCTCGAATACAGTAAATGGAACTTATGATGACTGGAATACAATTAACACTGGCAGTCAATATCGTGGTGGAGAGCATATTGTAGATCCAGATATCGGAAATATGGTTCGAGCTATAAGAACTGGGGATTATACAACTATATACAACACACTTCAAGGACGATTAGGCGGAACATCTGGTAGATCCATCGTTAATATTATCGCTTCTAATGTGTTCACAGCTGATTTACAAGAATTAAATAAAACAGATCAATTTGCTTATATAAGTAAAACTCATACTCGGGGCAATTATTTATTAGAAAATAATGGTGCATTTACTTGGGAAGCAAATCGAGCAATTTGCTATCCTGCACCTCCTGCTTGCGCCGCTTGGACGGATCGATTTCAGATGGATCATATAACGTATGGTATAGCATATACTATGCGTGACCAAGGCATGGCCGATCATGCGAGCTACTGGTCAGGTAACTTAGGTTCGCTTAGCAACCAGTTGAACCAATACAATACAAATATCAACCCAGCGATAAGTAACTGGGAGTCACAAGTTCAAAATTATAATAATTTTTATACAGCATGGCAAACGCAGGCTCAGACTCTAAGAGACCAAGCAAGACTAGATTATGAAAATTCCTTATCAGATTTAGAAACTAAGAAACAGACATGGTTAAATAAAATTGGACAGGAATATCAGGATGGGGTGGCTAAATGGCAAGGGCTAGAAAATCAAATCAACCAATCTAGCGCCAATGGAAATCTAAGTGCTGTAAAAACAAATTTCCAAGCCAGTGTTCAAAGCATTGGAGTGTCGGATTTTTCTACAGGAACAAATACTGTATTAGCAAATTATGATAATTCTTATAATGATCTGACGTCGCGCGAGTTTACATTTACTGATGTATCTACGAACCAAGCGGCTGTTGGTCCATACCAATACTTGTCCTCAGCTGGGATGACTACAAAGGATAATGGATTTTTAACAACAGCTAAAAATTTTGTGAATTCAGATTCTTTTATGTTATCTGGTGTGGCAGATAAACTTGGCATTAGTAAAGCTGAGACAGTTACAGAGACCACGCGAAGTTATAATATATTTAGTGCCGCAGCTGACAAAAAAGTAGAGACTTCGCTTTCTATCAAAGATAAAGATTTGGCAAGTGTATTCCAGACTACTGCGAATGGAGTTTACCAGTATTCGCAGTTGCTATCGACAAACGAAAACAATGCGAATGCGGCAATAAGAGAACAAGAAAAACTAATCAACCAGATGTCTTATGGGATTCGCTGGGAAGATAGAGCCGTTGGGCAATATGATAAGGAAGGAAACTTTATAGGTGAAGAATATTTAAAAGGATATCTCGCCGTTTTACAAAAAGATAAAAACGCAACAGCAAAGTATAATATCTCATTAGAACAAGTTAATGATGAATTAAAACGCAGAGGCTATGAATACCAAGATGGTATGATCGTAAAATCATTTACTGATCGAAATACCATGATTAAGCTAGGCTTGATAAAAGAAAATACTTTGACTGATGCAGAAAAGAGATTGTCTGGTTCGTGTTATGTGAATCCAACATCATGCAGTGAACTAAGACAGGATTATATTTCTTCATTCAATAAAGAAACCTTACAAGTGACACTCACTAAAAATATCAGCAATGGTCGAATTGGTGGTCGGGATTCTTCTGGAAAGTATATCAGCGGAACTCAGGAAGAAAAACGATATGTAACTTTATCTATGGTGGCACCTGTCACTGCGCCTAATGGTAAAGATTTATTTGATGTTTGGGGAGATTCTGATTGGAATGATTTTTCAGCACAAGCAAGCAATGTGATGAACAATTTTTATACTAAAGGACTCACATCAGATTCGAATTTATTAATAGGAGCTGTGACATCGATATCTACGGTTGAATCGAATAACAACAATCGATTCCAAGCTGCTAAACAAGCTCAACAGGCACAGGATTCTCTAATCAAAGACTTAATCCTAGCATACATAACTGGCGGTATGGCTGGTGTTAATGGAGCGATCAAAAACAAGATAGAAGATCAAATCAACACAGGTATTGCCGAAGCCTGGGCGCGTGCGAGTGGAGCTGATGAAGACCAGATTGCGATGCTTGCGCAAGCTGTAAGTTTCATGAAAGGAAAAATGCAAGAAAGAAATATCAAGACAAGATCCAATACTCTTTCTATTAACAATCCAATTCGCTCTATCGAAAATATCGCCGCTAAATATAATACATTTACTAATTCAGTAATTTCACAAATACCAGGCCTTGGAACTTTAAACCAGCTATCGAATAGTTTAACGGCTGCTTTAGCTCGCACTGCTATGGGACCGAAAGCCTATGAAGCAACCATGAATCGAGTTACAGGTCCGAAAGATACAATAGCCGCAATCAAAGCCAATACTGAATCTATGATCCAATCCAATGTGACTCAAGCTGTCGCCACCTCTACTGGTTTACCCGCAGAAGTGATCGGGAATATGATTACGGATTATAAAGGATCACTCGCAGCTAAAAAAATCCGTCGTGCTATTAATGGGAATCCGATTACTGCGATTTCTGCTCAAATCGATGGAATTGGCGGTGGCATTATTAAAACAGCGGCAAATGCCTTTGGATTAAAAGACAGAGATATCCAACGCGCAATCAAAGATGGCAATAGAGTAATGTTCTCTGGAAATTTAGAAACTAGCTGGGCAGAAATTCAGTCAGAGGCAAATGCCAATACTAGACTTGGCTTGAAGGCACCTGGGACGACTTATACTAGTGCAACTCCTACGTTGAAAAACAAAGAAGGGTTAGTTCAGGAACTTGGTCAAAGAATGACAGTTGATTTTTTGGCACAGGGGAGAACGAAGGAAGAGAAAGAAATAATTAATGCAGCATTGCGTAAAGGTTATAGCGCGATGGAGCAAAGAAAAGCTGATAAGAAACAACAAGCTGACGCTATAAGATCAACGGCCATCACGGCGGTGACTACAGTGGTAACTCTTGGTGCAGCTGCGGTTGTTACTGGACCGATGTCTGTAGTCGCAAACGCACTCAAAGCTGTTGGTAATTTTGTTGGAGTCACTGGAACAACAGCTGTTCAAGTCGGCGCCGCAGTTGTGAAAGGAGCAGTGCAAGTAATTGACGGTTCTCGGAACGGAATTGATGGAATGGCTGCAGGTTTTGTGAATGGAGCCATTGGTGTATTAACTGCGGGAACGTTTGACGCAAATGCAATGCTCGGTCCAGCTGCATCGTTTCTTCAGAATACAGGTCTTGGAATTGGAGTTAGTTACGATAGCAAAAATAAATGGGGTGGAGCCATTGGAATAGGCGGCAGCTCTGGAAACGCGAGTGTCAATTTTAGCCAAAGAGGTGATACACGCATAAGTGCAGGTGTAAGTAATGCTACTATTAATTACAATCTTCACAAAAGTAACTATGATGTTGGTTATACTTTAAATGTTGGGAATGGTGTTTCC
>Ga0163144_10001147_pt1 | contig 62699 bp, 55 predicted proteins | sample OliLak19BULKMAT1_FD_123175 | JGI IMG/M metagenome (GOLD analysis project Ga0163144, IMG submission 123175) | Freshwater microbial mat bacterial communities from Lake Vanda, McMurdo Dry Valleys, Antarctica - Oligotrophic Lake LV.19.BULKMAT1 | ecosystem: Environmental > Aquatic > Freshwater >...
CATGCCAGGCAACACCCGAGGGGAACGCCCAACTTGGCTCGCGATACGTCGCGTCTCCGGCTTGCTCATGACTTTCTCCGGATTCGGTAGTCTTCCACCGACGGCATCTTGATGATCTTGCACATCTCAAACAGCCTCGACCGAGCCCTCATCCCAACGCGCTCGGCCAACGTAATACGAGATGTATAACCGCTTGGCGACGAAAGCTGTTTCTCCTGCAGCACGCCACCCGCATCGGGATCGGGCAGATTCGTCGTCGCAATCAAGGGTTTACGGTTGTTGCAGCGATGCGTGATGATCGACGTCACCGTGTCTTCCACCCAATCGGTAACACGGTGCGCACCAAGATCGTCGAGCAGCAGAATCTCGCAGTCCAGCGCATTCCGCAGCGCCTCTCGGTCAACCGATTCGGAACTCTTGTCATACCCCGACCGGATCTGTTCCAACAGACGCTGGTAGTCATAGAAGAGCCCGTCGTATCCCCTGGAAATCAGAGCGCGGAGTACGGCAGCCGCTAGATGGGTCTTTCCTGTACCTGGTTCGCCAATGAACAATAATCCCGGCTTATCGGTGACCGGGAACTCTCTTACGAACGCCCGAACCTGCAGCAATACGCTGCCCAGCGCATTCCGTGCGATCGGGTTATCTGAAGGAAGTACGAAGTTCTCCGTGGAGGCGTTGCGGTAGAGCAGTGGGATGCCTGCGGCATTCTCAATGCGCTGCGAGCGACCGACGCTTTGGCATTCACACTTGGCCGCCGCCGTAACGCCATCGCGTTCGATGATCCGAAAGCCGGTACCGCCACATTTGGAACAGGTTTCCGCCATACACCTACCAGTGTAGACCGGTTATACGAAAAGTGCGCTAACAGAACCGTCTTCGTGGATACTCTGAATCGCTCGTGCCAGTAACGGAGCCACCGACAGAACCTTCACTCGACCGCACTCCATCGCCCTGCCGCTGAGGGGAATGGAATCCGTGACAACCACCTCTGTGATTGAGCTCGCCTCGATCCGGTCAATCGCCGGACCCGAGAATACAGCATGAGTCGCAACCGCACGAACACTCTTTGCACCTTGCGACATCAGTGCCTCGACGCCCTTTACCAATGTGCCAGCAGTGTCGATCAGATCGTCGACGACGAAGCAGTGCTTGCCCTGGATGTCTCCAATAATGTGCATCACCTCGGCGACGTTCACCTCAGTACGCCGTTTATCGATAATCGCAAGCGGAAGTTCGAGGCGCTTGGCAAAAGCGCGAGCGCGCTCGACACCGCCAGCATCAGGGGAGACGACCACCGAGTCTTGCGTAACCATTGGCTTAAAGTAATCGATGAAGACCGGCGTCGCAAACATATGATCCACTGGAATTTCGAAGAATCCCTGAATCTGTGCGGCATGCAAATCCAACGCCAGTATACGATGGGCACCAGCCGTTTCCAGGAGACTCGCCACGAGCTTAGCCGAAATCGGCATTCGCGGACGGTCTTTGCGATCTTGGCGAGCATAGCCGTAATAAGGCAGGACAGCGGTAATTCGCTGCGCCGACGCGCGTTTCAGCGCATCCATCATCAGCAATACTTCCATCAAGTTATGATCGACTGGTGAACACGTTGGTTGAACTACGAAAACGTCGGCCCCTCGAACGTTTTCCATCACTTGAAGATGAGTCTCGCCGTCCGAAAAGGCCTTCACTTCGGCCGCGCCCAACTCTGTTCCCAGTTCCCGGCAAATTGCATTGGCAAGCGCTGGGTTGGCGCTGCAGGTGAAGACTTTTAATCGATCGAATCTCATTGCGCGTACCGGCTTTGGGGCGGCCATTTCTCTCCAGGAGCGATGTGTGCTCGAAGCTGACGTCGCCAGATCTTCTGGTATTGGCGACGACTCACAGTTGCAATCGGGTGAACCGTGTATCCTTCAAGGATACCCGGATCCGGCCCATTGCCGTCAAAAAAAGCATAGATGGACGAACCGCTACCGGACATCCGAACATAGGATGCACCGGCACCGCCCAACAATCGGTGTATCGAGCGAAGCTTCGGATAATTCTTGTAAACAACTGCTTCAAAGTCATTTACACCAATACCGAACGTGCCGCTATCAAGCTTCCAGAGAAACTGCTGAAAATCAGCGGGCGCAGAAATTTCCACAGATTTCCGCGCCAGATCTTCGTACGCCTGGCCCGTTGATACATGGACACCGGGCTCCACCAACAGGCCCCGCCGAGTTCGAATCTCCTGCAGGGGATAAAGTTCCGTGCCCCGACCCAAACCCAAAGCAGTGCCCCCGTGCAAGAAAAAAGTCACATCGCTACCAAGATTTGCGGCGATCTCTTCAAGTTTTACAAGAGGTACAGATTTTCCGAGAAGAACGGGAAGGGCAAGCAGGACAGATGCCGCGTTCGAAGAGCCACCCCCAAGTCCGCCGCCTATTGGAATGACTTTCTTCAAGTTAAATTGAATCAATCCTTTAGACTTAGAAACATTAAGTATCGCTTCCGCTGCCTTCTCGATCAAATTGCCCGGGATCTCTACGTTTCCAGCCATCTGAATAGAAGTCTTAGGACCAGCAGAATAGGATACACCAATGGTGTCGGATAAGGAGATGGATTGAAAAACAGTTCGCAGTTCATGATACCCATCCGCGCGCTTGTGCAGGACCCGCAGATCGAGATTGACCTTGGCAAGCGAACGCAAACGTGCGGTACGAACTTCCATTTGCTAGTAGTGCAACAGAGAATGAATCTCTAAGCCAGGAAGTCGGTTCCGGCCACGCAGAAAGTCCAGTTCCAAGACGAATCCGAGCCCAACCACTTCACCGCCGAGGCGCTGCACGAGGGACGCAACCGCTGCCGCCGTCCCGCCGGTGGCCAGCACATCGTCCACAATGAGGACCTTCTGGCCGGGAGTAACCGCATCCTTATGAATTTCCAGGACATCCGTCCCGTACTCGAGGGCGTACTCCACCCGCTCGGTCGCCGCCGGCAGCTTATTCGGCTTGCGCACCGGAATGAAACCCGCACCGATCATGTATGCCACAGAAGGCGCAAAGAAGAACCCTCGGGCTTCGATACCGATCACCTGATCGATTCCCTGGCCTGCATACTGCGTCTTCAAAGCATCCAATACAGACTTCAGACCCGTAGGGTCCTTGAGCAACGTGGTGATATCGAAGAAGTTGATGCCGGGCTTCGGAAAGTCCGGGACTTCGCGAATCAAAGACTTAAGATGTTCCATCGCGGAATTCTGAGTTTAACATGGGTGCAACCCACCATCCCTCCAGACTCGTCTACTCTTACAATTAAACATATGAAGTGGATCGCCCGAACGGCCTCAATGTTGGTGGTTGCACTGACACTACTGAACGCGCAAACAGCAACGAAGAAGCAGAAGCCCAGACTAGCGACCGCAAACGCAAAGCCCCTCCCCCCGCCCACCGCGCCCCTGGCCGAAATTCTAGTGAAGGGCAACCAGCACTACAAGAATGAAGACATCATCGCCGCCAGCGGACTCAAAGTCGGGCAACGCATTCTGGAAACCGCCTTCGAACTAGCGCGCGAACGACTGATGGCCACAGGCGGCTTCGAAAGTATCAGCTACAGGTACCAGCCAATGCCCAACGGCGATGGCTATGCTCTCACCTTCGAAGTCCTGGAAGTGGGCCGCACGCTACCCGTCCGCTTTGAGGATCTCCCTATGCCAGATGCTGATCTCAACAAGTTCCTGAAAGACAAAGAACCTCTCTTCGGGGGCGACCGGGCACCAGGCAACATTTCCGTTTTGGAACGGTTGGCCAAAGAACTCACCGACTACCTCACACCCAAAGGACTCAAGAATCCCGTCGCCGCCCAAGTCGTCGCAGATACACCAGGCGAACTTGCGATTCTCTTCCGTCCCAACACCCAACGGCCGCGTGTCGCACAGATCAACTTCGTTGGGAATCAACTGCTCGACACCGCCACTCTCGCCAATGCATTCGCTATGGTCTCGATTGGAGTCGAGTACAAGGAACAGACAGTCCGTACTCTTCTCGACACTTCGATCCGCCCCCTCTACGAAGCCCGCGGATACCTGGGAGTGCAGTTCCCCAAGATCACCACCAAACCCAAGACAGACATCCAGGGCCTGGACGTCGTGATACAAGTGTCAGACGGAAAACCGTACAAGTACTCGCAGATCACGGCCTCCGGATCTGGCATAGCCGCCAAAGAGGTCTACTCCATCGCGGGTCTAAAACCCGGAGACGTGGCGAATTTTGACTCCGTGAACGAAGTCTCGAAAAAGCTCGTCGACCGCATGCAGCGCGACGGATACATGCGCGCCAAAGCGTCCTACGACCGCAAGATCGACGACAAGACCCAAACCGTCAACATCCAGTTCAAGACCGAGGCAGGCCATGTATATACATTCAACAAACTCGCCATCCAAGGCCTGGATCTGCACGGCGAACCAGCCGTCCGCAAGATCTGGGCACTCAAATACGGCAAGCCCTTTAACGTCGAATATCCACAGCGCTTTCTCAACGAAGTGAAGGAACAGGGTATGTTTGACGGTCTCAAAGAGACCAAGTTCGAAACCAAGCTCGACGACAAAGCCCAGACCGTCGACGTCTTGCTAATTTTCCGCTGACGCCCTGGATTCCAGCAACATCTGCAAGATCGCATGGAACTCGCCCGGGGTCACCTGTGGTGTGCCGTCCTTTTCGAAGTCCACTTTGTGGGTGATCACCATACGGGCCGCCGGGAGTACGGCAATGTACTGCCCGAAAGCCCCCATCGCAGAATAGGCACCTTGAAACGGACCAGTGGTAATCTGCGGCCAATTCGGTGCATCCCATACCCACCACAACATTCCATATCCCCAGAGTCCGCTGCGAGTACGCATCGCCAAAGGCACCGGATGGAGTTCGGCATGTGGCGTGACCAACGTCGTCAGACGCCCCGCCCATCCGCGAGGCATCACCTGCTTTTCGCCCCACGCGCCGTCAGACAACATCAGCAGCCCCAGCCGCGCCATATCGCGCGTCGACAGGTACATCGCGAATTCCGGATGAACCGAATCGGGCTTCGCACTGACCTTTTTCTGCTTCTTGCGATCGAAATCCTGCATCCCGATTGGCTTCGCTAGTTCGCTTTCGAGCGCATCGAAGACGTCTTTGCCGGAGATCTTCTCAAAAGCGGTACCCGCGGCGTTAAAATCCCAGTTCTGATACTGCATGTAAGTCCCCGGAGCCTGCGCACCCCGGCGAGGCGAGGCCGACGTCAATTCCTCATTCCCCGACGGTAGATAGATCCCTGACCGCGCAGTAAGCAAGTGCAAAAGCGTCGCCTTGCGCTCAATCGACAGAAACGGCTCGGAATCTTCCAACCCCAGTTGCTCCACGGTCTTGTTCACATCCATCTTTCCGGACGCAAAGTAGTTGCCGAACAACATGGCCAAAACGCTCTTGCGAACCGACGCCACCTTCGAAACCTGGGCCGTATCGCCGTACTCGAAGATCACACGCCCATCCACGGAAACATGCATCGCCGTCGTTTTCTGGGTTCTCAGCCAGCCGCGCAATGCCTCAAGTTTGGCCGTCGAGTAGCCAAGATCCTCGGGTTTCGAACGCTGCCAGTCCGCTGGCGAATCGGCCAACGCCAGAACGCACAACAGAAGCGGAATCATTTCGCTGCACCACCTTCCACGTCGATCAGAATCTTATGGAACGCCCCTGGATTCGCATCCCACTGGCGAAGCACTTCACTGGCGTCGGCCATCTGTATCACGTTCGAGATCGCCTCTTCCACCGGAAAAGTCCCTTGGCGCAGCATCGCCATCACCTCGGCGAAATCCTTGGGAGTCGCGTTGCGCGAACCCATGATGTCGAGTTCCTTCTGCACGAAAAGACGGGTCTCGTAGCTGATGTGCTCCTTCGCGTAGCCAATGTAGACCACGCGACCAGTGAAGGCCACGCATTCCACCGCTGCCCGAAACGTTTCCGGAAGCCCGATTGCCTCAATAATCACATCCGGACCATCGCCATCGGTCAGCGCCGCGAGTGCATCCTGCAGGCCGCCACCGCGAGAATTGACGACGTGCGCCGCGCCAGCCTTGCGGGCGACTTCCAGTTTGCGATCGTCGACATCGACAGCGATTGTGCGCGCGCCGCGGAAAGCCGAAGCGGCGACGGCCGCCAGTCCAACGCCTCCGCAACCGAGCACCGCAACGGTGTCCGACGATGTCACACGGCCGCGATCCACGGCATGAAAGCCCACGGACATGGGCTCGACAAGACACAGTTCCTGCGCGGATAAGCCTTCTGAAACCTGAATCTTTTCCCACGGTACGGCGAGGCGTTCGCGTAGTGCACCATCGCGCTGGACACCCAAAGTCTGGTTTGAGCGGCAGGCGTTGGAACGGCCACGCCGACACGAAGGGCAGGTTCCGCAAGTGGTGTAAGGCGAGACGGTCACACTCATGCCAAGCGTCAGATGCGCGGGAACCCCGGCCGAAACGGCTTCTACCACCGCTGAAATCTCATGCCCCGGAATTCGAGGATAGCTCACCATCGGATTCTTGCCGCGAAAGCTATTGAGGTCCGAACCGCAGAGCCCCACCATTCGAATCCGCAGCATGACCTCGCCCGGCTCAAGTTCAGGAAGTACCCATTCGGTCAACGTCAGTTCCCCGGCTTGGGGCATGATCAGGGCTCGCATCCTAACACTGTATCCCAAGCGCATTGGTGGCACCATGGAAAATCCACCCTAGTACTGTCCGATTCTAGGCGAAAATCGGCTGGTTGGGCGTTGGCCAATGGCGGTGCTCTTCGGCAAAGGCAAGAAACCGGATCACCGCGGCCTCGTCGAGCGCCTTGGTGTAGTCGTTGACGTAGAGGTCGATGTGCCGTTGCATCACCGAATCATCCATCTCTTGCGCATGCTCGCGGACATACGGCAAACTTGCCTCGGGATTCGCGAAGGCATACTCCACGCTTGCCTTTAGAGCGGCATCCACTTCCGAAGCGCGCGCAATCAGATCACGACGAATGGCGATCGCCGCTAAGGGCAGCGGGCACTGCATCCTCTGTTCCCAAATGGAACCAAGATCCGCCAGCAGATGCAGACCCTTGGTCCGATAGGTAAACCGCCCCTCGTGAATCAGCACGCCGCAATCCACATCGCCGTTCAACACAGCATTTTCGATGAGATCGAACCGCATGGCGACCGTCTCGAACTCCCCCGCGAGATTGAGTAGTAGGGCTGCGGTGGTGGTCTTGCCGGGAATCGCAACGCGTCCGCCAACCGCGCGGGCCTCGCGCCGCCCCACCACGATCGGTCCGACGCCATAGCCCGCCGCTCCGCCCGAACGCATCAGTGCGTACCGATCGCGAACGCGGCCATAGGCACCGATCGAGATCTTGGTCACTTCCAATGCGCCTCCTTCTGCGAGCACATTCAATGCCTCAATATCGTCCATGTGCGGTCGCACGGTCGGCCCGGGGACGAGGCCGTGGATAAGAGCATGAAAAGCGAAGGTGTCGTTGGGACACGTCGAAAAGCCAAAAGTCAGAGCGTTTTGATCCATTTAATCAGTGCTTCTTGTGCCGCCGTGGACGCTTCACGAACACGCCAGGCGGCTCGATCGCGATTGCCGGTCATGTTACTGATGCCTCGAACCTCGCCTATCGGAATCCCCGCAAGCCCAGCCACGTGCGCCATCGCCGCACCCTCCATATTTTCCACCGAGCCGCCTGCCGTGCGTTTTTCCATTGCGCGAGCCAGTGCATCGGTGCCGCTACAGGTGTTCACGGTGACGAACTTTTCCCGCCGCGCATGGGGATAGAACTGCAGTGGAAAGGTCGTGACAACCGGAAAGCCGAGGGCTTCCATGTTGAGAAACCCTTCGGGCGTTTCGACTCCGAGATCTCCGTATGTCTCCGTTGCAGCGCAGCATACGTCACCGATGGAGAGTCCTGAACCGAGGTAGGCACCGCCGATGCCACAAACTACGATCCGGCGGACTTCGTTGCGCTCGAGAAAGCGGGTCAGCGTGTATGCGGCATTCACCGCGCCGATGCCTGTGAGCAGGATCGGAGCGTGGCTCTTCAACAGATGAGATTCGATTTCTGTTGCGGCGCAGACGAGTAAATCCAGCATCGGCAATCGCTACTATAGCGCAGCGGTTTGGTTGGGTTCGCTGGCGGTCTTTCACAGGCTGCGAGTTTGCAATGAACTCTCGTTAAGTCGACCGTCGACCTCGCGGACCCAACTCCACGGCATCCATCTCCTTCAATTTTCCGTCTTCCACACTGAACCGCAGAAGCGTCCGCATCTGGTGCCAACCATGATGGCCACACGCCCCCGGATTCAGGTGGACCATTCCCAGCGGCTGATCCCGCATCACACGCAGGATATGCGAATGCCCACAAATGAAAACATCCGGCTCGCGCTTGGCCAACTCGTCCTTGATCCCCCGTTCGTACGCCCCTGGATAGCCGCCAATGTGCGTCATGTACACTCGAATCCCCTCGCACTCCCATTCCAAATCGCGCGGAACCACTCGACGGATCTCGGCGCCGTCGACATTGCCATAGACACCGCGCATCGGTTTGAACGCTTGAATCCGATCCAGCAATGCCAGGGTCCCAAAATCGCCGGCGTGCCAAATCTCGTCGCACTCGGCGAAGTACTCGAAAACGGCCTCGTCTAAGAAGCCGTGCGTATCCGACATTAATCCAACGCGCATCTATTTTTTCAACTTGTACGTGTGGGTGGCGAAATCGAAGTCGAAGGCCGTTCGCTCCGGCTTCGACTCAGCCGCTGACTTCGGAATCCACTTGGACATTTCCAACTTTCGCGCGGCATGTTTGGATTCACCGGCAAGGTTCCGAAAATCATTCGGATCGGCGCGTTCGTCGTACAGTTCCTCAGTGCCATCGTGATAGCGTATGTAGCGCCAGCGTTCGTCGCGAACCGCATGGTTGCCACGCATGAAATCGATCACCGCGGGCGGACGGCGAGATGAGGCACTCTTGAGCAGCGGAACCAGCGACAGCCCTTCGAGGTTCTTCTTTGGGGGAAGTCCACAGAGGTCGATCAGCGTTGGATAAAGGTCCAATAGGCTGACCGCCTGTTTGCGTGCAACCCCAGTCTGCCGCACTCCAGGTCCCGAGAAAATCAGTGGAATATGAGTCGACCGCTGCCACAGCGTCGACTTGTGCCAGTGCTCCTTCTCGCCGAGATGCCATCCGTTGTCGGACCAAAAGACAACGATCGTATTGCCCGCATGAGGCGATTGTTCGAGACCGTCCAGCAAGCGTCCGATCATCGCGTCCGCGAAGCTGATGGCCGCGAGATAGGCACGGACCGCGTCGCGCCACTTCCCTTCCTTGACAATCCGCTGGTGTTCATCGCGGCGGAATGAGGCGAAGTCCTGCCCCTGTTTGGGCACATCGTCGAGGTCGCCCTCGGGTGTCAACGGAATCTTAACCTTTTCCACGGGATACAGATCGAAGTACTTCTGAGGAGCGAACATCGGGATGTGCGGATGCCAGAGTCCGATGGCGAGAAAGAAGGGCTTTTTCTGAGATTTGTTGAGAAAAGCAAGGCCATAATCGATCGCTTTCTGATCGCCGTACTCGCGCTCTTCGGCTGGAATCACGCCCCAATCGAACTCGCCCTGAAAATCCTGCAGCCCATGGAACGGGTGGCCTGCGGGCGCGGGGACGCGCTTGTTCCATGGATACCAGTCTGCGCGCCTGTACCATGGGTCGTCGAAGACTTGTAGTTGAAAGTCATCCCATTGATCGGGCGGATTGTTGCCAGCGGTGTGATGAAAGATTTTGCCTGCCCCGGCGACGGTATAGCCATTCGCCTTGAAGTGCATCGGCAGCGTGACGACACCGGGCAGATTGGGTTTCCAGAACTGGTCGTTGTTGTACATTCCCGTTGAAGAAGGTCGCATGCCGGTGAACAGCGCCGTGCGGGACGGATTGCAGAGCGGCGAGGCACAATGGGCATTCGAGAACAGAGCGCCGCGTTTCGCGAGCCGGTCAATGTTCGGAGTCCTGACATGATTCTCCGCTCCCGAAAGGCAACCGACCCAGTCGTTCATGTCGTCGACGGAAACAAACAGGACATTCGGTCGTTGGGGAGTTTGGCAAACGGCAGAGGCGGTTGCACCGAGCGAGCCCAAGAACTGGCGGCGTGTCATGGGATCTATCATAGCTAGCCCACGCGGATTCCCCGTTGTGAAGCGAAGTGTGGTGTGACGTGTCGGGAAGACATTCGGACGCTATAATGTTTTAGGCTTGGAACACTCCACACTAGTCTCGATCGGCGTACGTTGGCTCTACCGGAAATGTTCGGTCGTGCTTTACGAATCCGCCACGGCGGCTCCTGAGAATCCAGACGTGATCGGCTGGGCCCCCGAAGCTGGCTCCATTTTGATCGAATGCAAGGTGACCCGCACGGATTTCTTGAGGGACGCAAATAAGCCCGTGCGCAAAATACCTCAGGACGGAATGGGTCAAAGGCGTTACTACCTGTGTCCGGCAGAAGTCATTCAGGTGAAGGATCTTCCTGCAAAATGGGGACTGCTTTGGGTGGCAAAGGGTCAAGTGAGCGTCAAACGAGAGCCTCGCGGGCACCCTGCGCGGAACTTGGTAGCCGAAGTCCGATTCCTAAGTTCGATGCTCCGGCGTGCTCAAATTCGGATCGGATCGAGACCGCTCTCCGAGTGGTTGAGAGGTGAGAATCGCTTCGAAGCGAAGCGTGGAATCCCGCCCAACCATGTTCGAATTCAGCCCGAACAGCCGCGCATGCTGCCTCAACGCGATGGAAACAGTTGAAAAGATTATGGCGGTGAGGGTGGGATTCGAACCCACGGTACCCGTAAAGGTACGGCAGTTTTCGAGACTGCTCGATTCAACCAACTCTCGCACCTCACCGCAGGGAGGAACGGACACTGAAATTGTAGCATTGGATATCGCCGCCAGCCAACTCAACGGGTTATGATGTGAAAACATGGCGCTCATACAATTTGTCCGCAACTTCGACGACCTTTCCACCGACAAAGGATTCCAGTTCAAGTTTCATTGCGACAAGCGCGGCAATGGCTTCATGTCCAACTTCCAGACCTCGGTCATCGGCGTCGCCGGATCCCTTCTCAACGCCGCCGGAAGCCTCTTCGGATGAGGCTATGGAGCCGGCCATTCCGCCCACGAAATTCAACGCGCCATCGGTGGCAAAGCCCACGATGACGCTCTCAAAGAAGCCGTCGAACAAGGCAAACAACACTTCAAACAGTGCACTCGCTGCGGCAAATGGGTATGTCCCGACGTTTGCTGGAACCCCAACGCCAATCAGTGCGAAGACTGCGCCCCGGACTTCCATGAACAACTCGCCTCCGCACAGGCACAAGCCAAAGCCGAAGCCGCCCGCAACCAGCTTTACGAAAAAGCCCAGCAAACCGACTATGCTTCCGGCGTGAATATGGCAGCGGACTCCCACGTCAGATCCGCGAGCGCTGGCGGTGGGCTGTCTTGTTCCAACTGCAGCACACAACTTGCCGGAGCTAAGTTTTGCCCACAATGCGGAACCCCTGCTCCGCAACCCGCGCCATCTCCCAAGTTCTGTCCGGATTGCGGCGTACAACTCGGCGCAACAACCAAATTCTGCCCCGAATGCGGCAAGAAATTTGCCTAGTTCGCTACGCTGGACACTCATCGCTTTCGGGCTCCTCGCGTGCATCCTGATCCCGTTCGCCCTGTTCGACGAACCGCTCTCTACATGGACGCTCGCCCGCCTCCGCGACCAAAGTGGCGCAGGCGTCTTTCTCTGGATCGTCGGAGCCCTCGCCGCAGACGTCTTTCTGCCCATCCCATCCAGCATTGTCAGCACTCTCTCCGGCGTCCTCCTAGGATTTCCCAAAGGCCTCGCCGCATCCTGGCTCGGCATGACTACTGGCAGCTTTCTTGGCTACTGGTTCGGCAAAACCGCCGGCAAAGAGATCGTCCGCGCAACCGTCGGACCCAAAGAACTGGACCGCGTCGCCGCCCTCTTTCAACGCCTCGGACCCTGGGCCATCATCGTCAGCCGCCCTGTGCCTGTCCTCGCGGAAGCCAGCGTCATCGCAGCCGGATCTTTCCGCATGGCGTTTCCTTCGTTCGCACTCACAGCCGTACTTTCCAACCTCGGCATCAGCGCCGTCTACGCCTATACAGGGGCCATGCAGCGAACCGATTCGTTCCTTCTTGTTTTTCTCGCGGCCATCGCTCTTCCGGGCATCGCGATGCTGATCGTGCGTCGTTTTGGGCCGAACTCCCAATAGCCCAAACTTGTACTAATCTGAAACATATGAAGGATTTCTTCTGCTCGGTGGGTCTACTCATTTTGGCAACAGCCATAGGATTCGCACAGGCCACGGATGCCTCGATCCAAGGCACCGTGCGCGATCGCACAGGCGCAGTCATTGCCGGCGCAAAGCTCGAAGCACGCAATGTCAACACCGGAATCACAAGCTCAGGCGTGACCAATGCGCAAGGATCCTTCGCCTTCCCCGCCCTGGGAGTCGGCGAATACACGCTCAGCGCCGAAAGCGGCGGCTTCAAAAAAGGAACCCTCCAAAAGATCAAGCTCGAAGTTGGCGCACGCCTCACCTTCGACCTCACACTCGAACTCGCATCCACCGCGGACAGCGTCGAAGTCGTCGCCGACGCCAAAATGGACCTCGCTTATGCCACCAGTTCCGTCGGAGGCGTCGTCGACGGCAAACGCGTCTTAGAACTCCCCGTAACCAGTCGCAGCGCCCTCGTACTCGCCACAACGCAGGCCGGAAGCTACGGCAGCTACTACAGCGGCGCGCGCATAGGAACCCTCAACATCCAGGTCGACGGTGTCAACATTCAGGACGCTCGCATCAACCAGGGCCGCAGCTCACCATTCTTTCTCAGCACCGACCGTATCGCGGAATTTCGCATCGTCACCTCTCCGGCAGATGCCGAACTCGGCCGCGGCAGCGGACAGTTGCAGATGCTCACCCGCAGCGGCACCAACCAACTCCACGGCAGCCTCTTCGAATACCACCGCAACACCGTCCTCAACGCCAATACCTTCTTCAACAATCTGCAAGGCAGCAATGCAGACGGTAATCCCATCGCACCGCGCAATATCCTCATCAGAAACCAGTTCGGAGGCCGCGCCGGCGGACCCGTCATCCTGCCCAAAATCTACAACGGCAGGAACAAGACCTTCTTTCATTTCTTGTATGAGGCCGAACGCCAACGCCAGCGAAACCGAGTCACGCGCACCGTCTTCACACAGGACGCCCGCAACGGCTTCTTCCGCTACTTCCCTGGCCTGCAAAACGGCAATGCCAGCGCACTTGTTCCCACCGTCGACTTTCAGGGCAACCCCGCACGCCCCGCAACCGCAACTGGAGATCTCGCACGCATCACTGTCTTCAATCGCGACGCAAATCGCCCGGGCCCCGATCAGACCGGCATGGTCAAACGGATGCTCGACCTCATGCCCGCTCCCAATGTCTTCAACGTCGGTGACGGACTCAATACCGCCGGTTACTCCTGGATCCAAAAAGCCTCCAACAACCGCGATCAGTTCAACCTCAAAATCGATCACAATTTCAACGAGCGCCAACGCCTGATGTTCAGTTGGAACCGCGAAGGTTCGACATCGTTCAACGGTTTCCAGAGCCAGCGCTTTCCAGACACCCCCGGTGGCAACGTCAATTCGCCGGACGCCAGCTATGCACTGAAGCTCTTCAGCGTCGTCCGCACCAGCGTCACCAATGAAATGAGCATCGGCATCCTCCGAAGCCGCAGCCAAAGCCTCGCCCCTTGGGAAACACCCGGCGGACTCGACGCCTTACCCAAAATCAATGGCACCCCCTACCTACTCGACTTCGTCAGCGTCACCGATCCCGTGTTGACCGACAACGATCCTCAAGGACGCTTCTCGCCCAACTACCAGTGGAGCGACAACCTCAGTTGGATCCAAGGCAAGCACACCTTCAAAGCCGGTGCGGCGATCTGGTTCCCTTCTTCCAACGGCTACAATTCGTTCGACGTGATGCCGCGCGTCAACATCGGCCAAGGCATCATTCCCGTCGCCGGATTCGTGAACATCCCCGGTATCGGCCGCAACCAGACCGCTGCTGAAAATATGCTCAACGACCTCTCCGGATCTGTCAGTTCGATGTTCCAGGCCTTTAACTCGCCCGGTGGTGCGAATCCGCAATACCTGTCCGGTGAGTACAAAGCGCGTGTGTGGAAGAGCCGCGAACAGTATTACTACTTCAAAGATGACTGGCGCGTTTCCCGCAACGTCACCCTCAACCTCGGCGTGCGCTACGAATACTACCAGCCCGCCTACGACAAGAACGGCAAGACCGCCAATGTCGTTGGCGGAACCGCCGCCATCTACGGAATCTCCGGCAAGGATGCCTCCGCGCTCTTCCGCCCCGGTGCCACAGGCGGAAGCCTCACCAACATCGAGCTCATCGGACCCAAAACCAGCAAGCCCGATGCCACACTTTTCCAGCCAGACCGCAATAACTTTGCGCCCGCCGTCGGCCTCAGTTGGGGCCTCCCCTGGTTTGGCAAGAACAAAACCATCTTCCGCGCTGGCTACAGCATGGGCTACGAACGGAACTCACTTCGTCTGATCGATGTCTTCAGCGGCGATCAACCGGGCCTGCGCAGCCGCGTCGTACGCAACGTTTCAGCCTTCACGAATCTCGCCGCCGTGCGTCTTCCCCTCGCTCCCAACGAAGCGCCCCTCGCTACCGTACCCATCACCGATCGAACGCAAACCGTCCGCGCCATTGACGATCACCTGCGTACGCCCTACGTCCAAAACTGGAACGCAAGCCTGCAGCGTGAACTCCCCGGCGGAATCCTGCTCGATCTCCGCTACGTGGGCAACAAAGGCACACGCCTCTTACGGGCCACAAATCTCAACGAAAACAACGTCTTTGAAAACGGCATCCTCGATGCCTTCCGGCTAGCCCAACAAGGACAAGAGAGCCTCTTACTAGACCGCATGTTGCAAGGCCTGCGCGGCAACGCAACCGGATCCACTTTCATGCGCACCAACGCCACACTCGCGGGATATCTGGCAGGCAACAGCGTTGGAGCCTTCGCAAACTATCTCAACGTACAGCCAGTCGCAGGCCGCAACGGCGGCTTGCTTTCCGTTGCCCAATTGCCGGAAAACTTCATCGTCGTGAATCCGCAGTTTTCGGCCGCCACCATGCTCGGAAACTTCGCCAGTTCTACCTATCACAGCTTTCAGGTGGACGTCAGCAAGCGCTTCTCAAAAGGCTTAAGCATGCAGGCCAACTACACCTTCAGCAAAGCGCTCGGTGAAGAAGAAGGTGCTGGGCAGGAAATGATCGACACCTATCGCACCTTGCGCAACCGAAGCCTCGAAAAGCGCCTCATGAGTTTCAGTGTGCCCCACATCTTTCGCAGCAACTGGATCTACGATCTCCCCTTCGGACCCAAACGCAGATTCCTTTCCGGCGCCAACGGATTTTGGGGCAAACTGCTGGAACACTGGCAAGTTGGCGCGCTCTACAATGCTTTCTCGGGCGAGCCCATCTCCTGGTTCAGCGGTCGCAGTTCGTTCAACAGCATCTCCGGCGACAATACCGCCTCCTTCGTCTCACCAATCCGCAACAACGTAGGCCGTCTGGTGAAGCAAGGCAATGGAGTCTTCTACTTCCCGGACTACGAAGTGGTAGCGGATCCCGGCATTCAAAACCTGACCCCGCTGAATGGCGTCAAGGACCGCAGCACCTTGCAAGCCGTTCGCGACAAGAACACCGGCAAGCTCGTGGCCGTGAATCCGGTTGCCGGAACTCTCGGCAACGCGCCACTCACCTATTTCTACGGGCCAGGATACTTTCTCCTCGATATGAACCTCTTGAAGACGGTCACCTTCCGCGAAAAGTATCAACTGCAATTCGGCGTCACCGCCGACAATGTCCTGAACAAGATCTTTTTCACGGATGCCGCATCGATCCAGACCAGCATCAACGCCACCAACTTCGGACAGATTACGGGCACAGACAGCGGTCCGCGAGTGGTCATTCTGAATATGCGATTGAGCTTCTAGCGTGCCTCTAAGTCCGAACCCGGTCGTGATTGCCCATGCGGGGGCAGACACCTCTTACGCGCAGTTTCTGGCCGAATTCCTGCAAATCGGCTGCGATGTCCGTTGCGATCTGCACACCGGACGCCTCGAACCGGACGAGCATCTCGTTGAACTCGTAGCCGGCCGGGATTCGGAGATCCTGATCCTGCTCCTATCGCAGGATTCCTGGCCCGCCCGTCTCCCGCGCGACCGTTGGGATCCCGTTCTGCTCGAACGCCCGCTGGCGTGTGTGCTCGTGAATCCGTGCCCCTATCCCGCTCTCCTCGAACGCCGCACATTCTTCAAAGGTAACGATCATCTCGTCGCTGCCCGCGGCTTGAAGCGCTGGCTCTGGCAGCAACTGAACGATCCCTCGATCTCCGCTCACTTCCATTGGTCGCTAAATCTGGAAGACCTCTATTACACGCTTGCAGACCGTCCTGGAACCCACGCCATCGCCGAATCCGGTGAGCAAGCCCTCAGCTTCGCCCGCGAAGCCGCCGGAGAATTCGAATGCGTCCTCTGGGTGGCCTGCCACAACCGGACACTTACAGAAGCCATGGGCGAACTCGGCAGTCTTCTCGGCCTAACTCTCGACGGGCAGGAACGCCAGAATCGCCAAGGCATTCATGAAATGCTGGCCCTGCGCCGCTGCCTGATCGTGCTCGATGCTCCATCGCCGGAAGTCCGCTCCGCACTGACCGCCTTCGGACGCAGTTCCACACTCATCGCCCCCGAACCCGTCGAGATCCGCGAGACGCCCTGCACCTTTCAGTACGCCCGCAAGCTCGTCTCCCAAAAGCGCTTGGCCGAAGCTTACGACATCTTCTACGCCATCATGAATCAAACCGGTGAGCCCGGCTTCTGTGCGCAGGAACTCGCCTGGATCTGCGACCACTGGGGACGCACCGTTGAAGCCGAAAGTCTCCGGCTGATGGACCAGCAGATCCCGGCCCATCAGCCAAGCCTCTTTGACTAGAGTTCACAATCTCGCAAGCGTTCCTATGAAGACTTCTTCAACTTGCCGAAGCGGTAGATGCCCGCTGCAGCCCCCAACAACAGCATCGCGTAGCTGGACGGCTCTGGAATACCGGATGGCGCGTTCGCCACGTTGAAATCGATGTTGGAAAGACCGACATTGAAGGTGTCCGTATTGATCAGAGCCAGCCGAAGTCCCACGGCCGACGAGACGCCGGGCGAGAGCAAAGGCGCGATGGGGAAAACCTGATTCGCGACGTTTAAGGTGACTGAGAAAACCACGGTGTTGGTTGCGAGGTCGATCACCACCGCAGTAAAATTCCTGGGACCAAGGAACGTACCCACGTTGAAACTATTGAGCGTGACAGTACCTCCGCCGAGAGGAGCGAAGGTGATCTGAATAGTGTTGGAGCCAAAGAACCCGTAGGCCGCATCGGCCAGGTTGCTGTAGGTGGCATTGCCGAATCCTGACGGCCATGCCTGCATGGCAAACAATCCGGCCGTCCCGCCCGCGAGGTAACTCACGTTCACAGTCGCTGAGTCAACATACGTCTGGTTGATGAAACTGCCGGGCGAGCAGTTCACCAATGGGCCCGTACCGCCCACAGAGTCGGTTGAACATTTGTTCCCGGTGAATGTCAAGACAGTCGCCGTGAGAGTCATGGACGGTATAACCAACAGCACCGCCAGTAGTAAAGATGAACGCATTTTTCGATCCTCCGTTGCGTTTCCCGCCGGTCACCGGTGGGAGTACGCTGACAGAATACGGGGATGTGGAGCGAATCTCGGCTGAAACATCCTGGAATGAAAAGCTTACGGCTCGCCTTCCTTTTGCAGTTCCCGCTCCATTGCGGCAAGCTGTTCGCCATGCAGAGAGGTGGACAGCGCCCTCGCCTCCGCCAATTGCCGCGCGGCCTCTTTCCGCGCACCTCGCGCCCCAAGAAACTTCGCGGATTCGAGTAGCGCCTTCCGGGTCTTCTCCGGATTGCCAACCTTCCGGAACAGCTCCACAGCCTTGGCAAACAACTCACCGTTCCTCGGATTTCCCGGCCTCGCCTGCGCGGTCAGCAGATAGCTGCTGGCGGTCAACTCTCGATCCTCAGATGCCTCGCCGTGCTGCTGCGCCGCGAGTACCGCGTAGCCTTCCGCTTCCCGCAGCTTGCCTTGTCCCAACAACGCCTCGGCCATCGAGTTCGCCAGCGCAGTGGACTGGAATCCGGCCATCACAGGATCCGATTTCCCCGCTGTGCGGTAAAGCATCTCAGCGTCCTGGTAGTGCCCGCCCTGCATCAGCGCCATTCCCAACCCGTTGACCACCTGCATCCGCTCCACGACGTTCCCATCCATGCGAGTGAGTTGCAATGCCTGCCGGTAGCATTGCACGGCATGCTTCCAGGCTTTCTGCCCCACAGCCAAGTTACCCTCCACCCGCAAATGCTGTGCTGGCGCAAACCCAGTCACCGATGGACTCGCAAATCGCCTTGGCCTCCTGTCGCAAGCGCACTGCCTCGTCCAACTCACCCAGATTCTGCGCAGCGCCTGCTTCCAGCATTTTTGCCCGCCCATGCACCAGCCGCAAGTCTCGCGCCTTCGCAACATCCGCCGCGCGCGCGGCCAATTCCCTGACCTGGGCCATCTCCCCAAACTGGCCCGCGATCCGCGCGGAAAGCAGCAACACCCTCGCATCCGAATCCGCTCCCTCCGCCAACCGGGACATAGCGGCGAGCGTGCCTCTGGCGTCCGCTGTGCGCCGCGCCCGAAACTGCGCATGTGCGAGTTCCAGCGCCTCACTCACCTGATCCGGACGCCTGTTCCAAACCGAGGCGAAGCCTTCAATCGCACGCGGCCAGTCCCCGATGCTGGCGTGATAACGTGCTTCCAGAGCTGTCCTGGCAGCCGCCGGCACTGTGTCCGTTAGTTCGTTCGTCCGCTGATGCAGCAAACGCGCTTCTGCTGTGCGCCCCGTTTCGGAAAGCACCGCACCTAGCGCCGAAATCGCCGGTGCGTACTGCGGATCCTGTGCAACCGCGCGGCGCAGCAATGCCAGAGCCGCCTGAAGATCGCCGCGGTGCCAAGCCTCGATCCCGTCGGCGTAAACACGATCGTTCGCCGGTCTCATGGCGAGCCCCGCCGTACGATTCGCATCGCGAACCAGATCCGTCACCAGAGCGGCGAAGCCCGCCAGCGAAGAGGTCCCCTCCGCCGCCCCAGCACGCGTCCGCTTGAGGCTTCATGAAGCGCAAAGGGATCGGCATCGCGATCCGCCAATAGTCCAGTAACCCTCGACGCCGATCCCGTTTTGCGCCAGTTCTTCAGAAGCGCAACGCGGATTCGAATCTTGCCCTCGCTCGGAATCGAAAACGATCCTCGCAATTGAAAGGGCGCGGCGGCGGAGTGTTCGCGGGCATTGAGAAACGAGGCCCCGGCAAGTTCGCGCAAAGCGTTCGCCAGCCAGTCGTAGTCGTCGTCTTTTTGAAGATTGGCAAAGGCGGCTACGGCGATTTCCGGCACCGCCCCGTTTGGCCATTTCGAAGCAATCAAAAGGCAGGAGGCCAACAACAGGCAGGCTCCGGCGGCCGCCAGCCAGCGGTGGTGGAAGCGGACCGCCGGCTTTCGCCATTCCAAACTGTCCGCAGGCGTTGCCGCCCCTCCCCGTGGCGCCTCTTCCTGCTCGTCGATGACTTCGACCGGAGCGACAAACTGATACCCGACATTGGGAATCGTCGCGATGAAGCGGCTCTCTTGCCGCGTATCGCCAAACGCTTTCCGCAGGGCCGTGATGCACTGGTTCAGATTGTTCGGTGTGACGGTAACCCCGGTCCAGACCTCGGAGCACAACTCGTCCTTAGTCACCGCCCGGTGGCGCTGCTGCACCAGCACCGCCAGCAAATCGTATGCGCGTGCAGGTAGTGCCACTGCGGCGCCGCCCGATCGCTTCAGCACCCGCCTACCTGGTTCGAAGCGAAATTCCTCTCCGATTCTGTATACCTTCCTCTCCAAGACATTCTCCCCCTGGTACCAGTGTCCGAACCGCCGCTTCCATCACGCCCAGAACAAAGCCCGAGAGTACAATCGGAAAACGCCACTTTCCAATGACGCGGTCCGATATTGTCCGAAAACTCGCGCAACAACTGGACAACAACGCGATCATCCCGTTCATCGGCGCGGGCATGTCCGCCCCATGCTACCCGTTGTGGGGAAAGCTTCTCGAAAAGCTCATCGCCGACATTCCCAACAACAAAGAAGCCCAAGACGAGGCCACCGCAACTCTCTTCCAAAAGGACTTCTCTACGCAGCCGCCGTCATCGAACACGCCCTCGGACGCAAGCGCCTCGAAGGGCTCCTTCAAGCCGCCTTTCAACGCAACGCCGCCAACCAACCGGAAATCGCTCAGGCCCGCTACGCCCTTCTCAAAGATCTCCCATTCCGCTCGATCGTCACCACCAACTACGATCACTTTCTCAACGACCTCGGCTGGGGCGATGTTATCAACTGGCAACAAGCCCGTACCGCCGACAGATGCGCGGTCAAACTCCACGGCGACGCCGCCTTGGCGGAAACCATGGTCCTCTCGCCGCTCCACTATGCCGCTGGTCGCCACAATCCCGCGGTCACTGCCTTGTTCGAAACCGCGGCAGCCAGCGCGTCGTTCCTCTTCCTCGGCTACGGACTCGCCGACGACAACGTCCGCCACTGGCTCGAACGCATCTGCCACCTCCTCAAACAAGGCGCATCGCCCCAACACTACTCGCTCATCAAACCTGCGGACTGGAGCCCCACCAAGCGTTCCTTATGCCGCGAACTCTGTGGAATCGAATGCATCGACGCCGACCTCGACGCCAACGGCCACCCCGACATCGCCGCCTTCCTCCACCAACTGCGCCAACAGTTCGGCTGTGTCCGGGCTCCTATCCCACTCAAAGGACACGAAAGGTCAAAACCTCAGCGCCCCAATTCCTTATCATCACGGCTTTGAGGTAGCCGATTGGGACGACGACGGCGACCTTCTCGTCAACGAGAAGACCCTGTACCGCGAGAGAGCCAATCCTGTACCGCGGCAAATCCCTTAGTGTGAGCCACCACGAAACCAGTATCAAAGCCATCGACTGGAACAAAGATGGCCCCCGCTCTACACTGCGTTGGCAATGAGCCCGCGGTGGTTCACTACATTGGAGCCATCCGACATTGTCAGCAGCATCCTTCCGGCGGCACGATCTTCCCTTGATGCTATTTCCGGTGCACGTTACTGACCTTTGACTTTGAGGTAATCGGCCCAGCGTAAAGGTGGGTTCACTTTAGTGCCCTGCGGTGCACCTGCCGGGTGCTGACGCACGTGCCAACTCGTCGCAAACGCGAAAAGCAATCCTCTTCGCTACCTGCAGCAATGACAGTTCCGGTACCTGGCAAACAACCCAAACCAGACTTGTTCGCATAGAAGGTCCCGGGCTTAAGGCATGGCGTTTGGGTCGCGGGGACCACGGGCCCGCGATTGCGCGAGCCTTTGACGAAGCAGATGAGATCTATCCCGGCATCTTGCACATTCACAACATCGAGAGGGGCAAACGATGGAAAACGGGCAAGTCGCTTCCCAATTGGAAGCACTCCAGCCGCTGGTGGACTACATCAACCAAGTGGTTGCCGAGTTGGATGGACAAAGTGGGGCCCAGAACTACCTTTTAACGGCCATCGATCGCCTCCGCGAAAACCACCGAGCGCTTCCCCCCCCAATCGGCGGAGACCCACAGCGATTCGGCAATCGTGGCGTCCAACGAAACGGCGCAAGAAGCCGAACCGGCGCAGGATTCGGCCCTCGCCCTCCTCTGCGCAATGTTCGTGAAAGATCTCGAAAACTTCCCCAATCTGCGCGAACAACTCAGTCACGCCCTGATTCGACTGCAACAGCGTTCTGCCGAATCGCGGCCTGACCCGTGATGGGCAAGCGCTTCACCCGTCTGGATGGCATCGCCAAGTCCGGCGGAGCCGCCAAGTACCCGTCCGATTTCGGCGCAAAAGATCTTCTCTCCGCCGTCATCCTTGGTTCGCCCGCTACCCGGTCACTACCGCGCAGTTCCTGGCCTTCCTCAGCAAGACCGACAAGAAGGACCTCGAGAAGTGGATCGATCATGACGGGAGCCGGATCAAAGCAAGTCTCAAGCTGGCAAATTCAAAGGTCGTCAAGATTATTTGGCACAGAACCGGGCACCGATTGGATCCCGAGGAGGCAGCGCTTCGGGACTGCGGCTCGGGTCGGACTACTCCTCTGCCCCCTGCGGCGTCTTGGGGGCGCTATCGGGTGAAGGATGCCTCAACTCCCAAGTTCGTCACTCTCGCTGCCGTTCACTTGCGTGTCGACAGCCAAAACCAGGGGATTTCTTTGAGCCGGAAGTTTGGACCCTAACCCACCACCGGTGTCTGGCATGCAAACAAGAAAACCGCCGCGGCCATTGGTACAAGCGAAGGTATCCGCAATCAGGCATGCCACCAAACTTCTGGGCCCGATTGATCCTCCGCTTGGATGCCGATAATGCCGACCGCGGCGGCCAAATGAGGCTCGGCACGGAGCAAAGCCCGGCCGTTTTGCTGAAGGATCAAACCTGCCCGCAATGCCTCGCATTCCGGACAATCGAAGTAGTGTTCTTCGAACTCTTCCCGCAAAGGAGAAGGCAGTTCATCGAGTAAATACGACTCGACCGCGTGAAGACTCACGGCTCGCTGGTGATCGAACTTCATGCCTCACTTCTGTAGTGCAGTGAAAGGCGGAATCGTTTCACTTCGACGCGAAGTTTTCAAACTTTTTTTCCGAGCTCGATACGGAACCGCCCCAAAGCGCGAAATAACATGACCCGCAGATACTGGCGGTCGACCCCATGCCGGGTACAAACCTCAGCCCTATCTTGCTCCTCTAAAAAGACTTCAGTCAATAGTAGCCGGTCTTTGGGAGCGAGTGCATAAAGGACGGTTCGAACCATGGTTTGGCGTTCGGCCGAAAGCAAAGAGCGTTCGATGTCCATCGAAGGGTCGGCTCGATCGAGTTGCGCCTCACCAATTACCTTATCCCTGCTATCGCCGCGAAAGCCTTCCGAAATGACATGACTGCAGATGGAATTGACGTAAGCCCCAAGGCGATCGGGTTGATCAATCGAACCTGGGTGCTTCCGCACGGTTTTCAATACCCGTAGCAGGGTTTCCTGCGCGATATCGTCGGCGCGGCCGTTGTCGCGAAAGCGGTGCTGTAGCCGTACTCGAAGCAGCGGCTCGAAGTGCCGGGCAAAGTGGCGGTCCGTTTCCGGATCCCGTTCCGACAACCGGCGAATGTAGTCTCCGCAGAATTCCGATTCCAATGTCTTACAACGCCCGGCCGCGGAGAATTCCAGTATCTGAATCGACGCCATACTCTTGTAAGCGTTAAAGCCCGCCCGATCGGGACACGACGACGGGATGCCCTGGATCGTCATTTTTTAGTATCTCACATTACTATTGGCACCACCGAAGGGCGAAACAAGTTGTAACCAAAGCCTTTTTGAAACATCATGTCAATTGGGACTTAACTTTGAACAAGACCTTTGGTATACTGAAGGCCGAACCTCTAGGTCGGGCAGTCAGCGCCCTTACGCGCGAATGTACCTCAGCCACAAGCACCCGCCGGGATCGAGTTTCAGTCCTAAAATTATCACCGCCATCCCAGAATGGAAGGGTCGACAGCTTTGCCCATTGACCCCGGGCAGTTGTGTGAGTCGGAATAGAAGTTTTTTCCGTCTAACATACTGAAGCTGGCGATCGCCTGCCTGATTTTCAGATGGTGTGAAGTGGGAGGGAGTGCAGAAAACTGTGGAATACGAAGATAATGTTGAACCGCACGAAGCGATAGCGCTAAATTTCGATGAGGATGCGAACTTTTTCCATCCTGAAGAACTGCCAGAAGGCGAAGAAGCACCGGCACAGGAAGAATCGATTTACACCGATGACCCGGTCCGCGTCTACCTGCGCGAGATGGGCGCGGTGCCGCTGCTCACGCGCGAGGGCGAAGTCAACTTGGCCCGCCGCATGGAACGTGGCAAGCTCCGTATGCACAAAGCGATCAGCCGGTCTCCGCTGATTCAGAACTTGGTGCTCGAATGGGCCGATCAGTTGAAACGTGGCGAAGAGGAGCTCGACGAGCTCGTCGATATCGGTGGAGATATCGAAGACGGTACCGCTCAGGACACCCGCCGCCGTAACGAACTGAAGACTCAATTTCTTGATGTCACCTCGCTACAGAAGAAACTGACGCAGACTGAAGACAAAGCGGCGCAGGTTCCCGCCATCAACAAGAAGCTTCGGAAGAAGTGGCACGTGAAACTGCTGCGGGCACGCGTGGAAATGTCCTGCGGCCTGCGAAGCATCCCGTTTCAGAATCTCCGCTGGCGCCAGTTCGTCAAAGAGCTCGAAAAGGCCGTCGAGGAAATCAATCACCTCAATATCGAATTGCGCCGTGTCGAAGAGCGTAAGTCGCAGGCCAACGAGGCCCGCGCCAAAGAACTCAAGCGCGAGATTCGTAAGCGCGAGCATGTCGCTGGGGCATCGCTTTCCGAGTTGAAGCACTCGCTGTCGGTAATCCGCCAAGGTGAGATCGAAGCGGAACGCGCCAAGAAAGATCTGGTGGAAGCCAACCTCCGCCTTGTCGTTTCGGTTGCCAAGAAGTACGTCAACCGCGGTTTGCATTTACTGGATCTGATCCAGGAAGGCAACATCGGCCTGATGCGCGCCGCCGACAAGTTCGAATACCGCCGTGGCTACAAGTTCTCAACTTACGCCACCTGGTGGATTCGGCAGGCGATCACCCGCGCCATCGCCGATCAGTCACGCACCATTCGCATCCCCGTTCACATGAACGAGAGCATGAACAAGTTTCTCCGCGCCACACGCGAGCTCGAAAAGGAACTCGGACGCGCACCGACCAACGAAGAGATCTCACGCCGCATGGATATCCCGGTGGAAAAGGTCCAGAAGTTGAAGACCATCTCCCGCGATCCGGTGTCGCTCGAAACGCCCGTCGGTCGTGACGGCGAGTCCGCGCTGGGCGATTTGATCGAAGATCGCTGGGTCGGTTCGCCGGTGGATACCGTCATCGATTCGAACGTCCGCGACGAAACAGCGAACATCCTCAAGACGCTCTCTCCGAAAGAAGAGAAAGTAATCAGGCTCCGGTTCGGCATCGGCTGCGAGCGGGAACATACGCTCGAAGAGATCGGACAGGAATTCGACGTCACACGCGAACGGATTCGCCAGATCGAAGCCAAGGCCTTGCGCCAATTGCGTTCTCCGGAACGTGCGCGCCACCTGCGAGCGCTGCTCGCGGCACGATAGAGATTGCAGTAGTATCACTCCTCCAACCCTTCGGGCCGGATCCTTCTGCAGGGATCCGGCCTTTTTTATTGTGCTGGAGGAATCGTAGCGGACTTGATAAAATCCATACTGCCGAAGAACCGGATCAGATACGCATTTCCCTGTAGATCGATTTTGGTGGAATCCGGACCAGCGCCACCGAGGTTTTCGAGTTCGCCATACTTCGCGTAAAGCTCATCGATTACCCCCAGCCCTTCGACGATCCTGGCGAACGGCGCGAAACCGTCGGCGTCCAACAGCTTTGCGTTGTCGGTGAGGTTGATGTAAACCTGGGTCCGGCGGGAGTTCGGACCGCTCTTTGCAAACGCCAGTGTTCCACGCACATTCGACAGCACACGTTTGTCGTCGATCATCGGACCCTTCATGTTCCAAAGTTTCGTCACTTCGGGATCTCGATGAATGCCGAACTGCGCGATGAATTTGCGCTTCACACGAAAGAATCGCGCCTCGTCGTAGAAGCCGTCGCGACAAAGTTCGTAGAACCGGTCCGCACCAAAAGGTGCCCACTCACGGCGGCCTTCAATTACGATGTCGCCCTTGGATGTCGAGAGCTTGATCTTGTAGACTTCGGGCGGAGGCCGCACCGGTTCCCTCACAGTTCCGGCAGTCTTCTCCGGGCCGGAACTGGAACAAGCCGTCAGCAAAGACAGAAGGATGGCAGGCAGTAACAGACGCATCTTTCTGCCATTGTCTCTCACTTGATGCGGATCTTCACGGCGTTCGAACTCTTCTCCGCCGAGGTCACTGCGACTTCCAGTTCCCCTTGCCCGATGAGCGCACGTGGCAGCCGAACGGTCAACAGATCCACCCCGGGTTCGGATTCACTCGGCGTCACCGCGACCACCTCCACCGTTTCACCGCCGATTTGAACCGTCAAGTCGCTCTGCCCCCGGATTCCTGTTGCGGCCAACTGCAACGAAACCGAGTCCTCTTCCGATTCGCCGAGATCAATCTGGGTGGTTTCGCAAGTTTCTCCACAAAGATAAGCTGGTTGGGGTTCACTCTCTCCCCGCCAAAACATCGCCAAGGCCGCGCCCTTGCCGTCGCGTGCCGCGGAATACAGCCCCGGCGATACCGGTTCCACCGGCATTTTCGCCCGTACGGTGCGCCCGGATGCAGTGGTCGCCGTGAGTTCGATATCGGATCCCACCGCCGTCTCGGACGGAAGCACGAAATCCACCCGCCGGGCCGATACCGCGCCTACCGTCTGTACAGAAATTCCACCGGCCAGGATCGACTCGGCCTTCAAGTCCTCGGCAGCCTCCACAATCAGCCGGGATCCGGGTGCGGCGGCGACCGCGGCCGACAGGCTTGCGCCATTGCGGATCGAAGTGAATGTCGCCGCATTGACAACGTTCAACACCACGCGAACGTAGTGCGATCCGTTGACGGCATTCGGAGTCGAGACACGCACCAGCGCTTCATATTGTCCGGATTCCAAGCCGCGCGGATCGACAGAAACTGAAACGGCTGCGGACGCGAACGTTCCAGTCCGCCGATCGATCCTCAGCCAGTGGGACGCCGGTGTCGCCACGGGCAACCCGTTCACCTGCGCCATCACGGGATCGATGGTCGCCGAGGCCGCCGGGCTGAGAGTAACTTGCAGATTCTGCGCGGCGGGAGCCGCCCCACCACTGGATTGGAACGCCAACAACTCGGTGCCGGTCGAGATGGCGGATCCGGTGAACTCGGTGAACAGATCGTGCGTGGGCCAGGCGGTGACGCGCGCCTCAGCGGCGGACATGGCATCGAACATATCCTGAATGATGGAATCCTCGTCTTCCGGGCGCGTGTTGGTCAGAATAACCCAATCGCGATTGTTCTGTCGGCGCGCCAGTAGGTTTCGTGTGCCAGCCGCGCCACCGGAATGCCACCAATGCTGCCCGCCTGTCACTGGAGTGATGCGCCAGGTGAGTCCCGTGTACGCACCCGTCTGGGTGACCGGCGCCGCGGGGCGTTGCACGATCGTCGCGAGCGACGCCGGTCGCAACAATGCGGTGCCGCGCCGGCCTTCGAGCGCGTTGATGTACTTCATCAGATCGATCGCGTTTCCGATCATTCCGCCGTAGGAATCGCCCATTTCCAGCCAATTGTTGCCGTACTGGCGCGGTGTCGGCCGCGGCGCTCCGGGAACCACAGGCGTCGTCGTGAGCGGTGCTCCGGGATAGTCGTAGTATTTGACCTCGTCCGGATGGCGGTTCTCGAGCAGCCCCCGGCCCTGGCGGATCGATGTCGCACCGGAGGGCAACAGAATCTTTTCCCGCAGTACGTCTTCAAACGGTTTGCCGACGATTCGCTCAATGATACGTCCGACGATCTGGTGGGTTGTGTTGCCGTAGGCGTACTTCGTTCCCGGATTCACATCGAGCCTCTGGCTGATCGCATAGCGAGTCATCAGATCTTTGGTCACCGGCGCATTGAACAAACGCGATGCGGTGTTGTAGAAAATGACGTGGTCGTCCGCCAAATCGCGGTCGAAACCTGCCACATGCTGCAATAGTTGCCGTACCGACACGCTCGCCATCCGAGGATCCGGCGCGGGGTTGCTGGCCTGCGGAAGATGGGGAATCAGATCGAGAAACTTGGCGTCCAGGTTGAGCTTGCCTTCGTCCACGAGGGTCAACGCGGTCATGCTGGCGAGCGTCTTCGAAATACTGGCGAGGCGGAACAAAGAAGTCGGCTGCACTGGGATCCCGGCGTCGCGATCGGCGAATCCGAATCCTCTGGCGTAGACCAATCGGCCATTGTCGGTGATCGCAACCGCCGCCCCGGGCACCTTCCATTTCTCGAAAACCGGCCTCAGCGCGGCATCGTAGGCAGAGAGTTGGGGAACTTCCCTTCCCGTCAAGACAGGAGTGGATTGCGCCAGCAGTAAGACGGAAAAAAGTACGAACATACCTGGAATGCGTATTCGGTGAACGAAATGAATCACGCAACCTTGCAGACTCCCTATGCATCTCAATTTCGGAATGGATCATACGCACCACGCCAGGGGACCGCTACCGCCCGCGCCGCCAGCAAAACCAGAAGAGGACACCAACAAGGACAAGTCCAAGTCCAAGAACGGCGGAGGCAAGATCCGTTGCCCGCACTGCGCTTGGGAACCCCGCAAGACTGACCTCTGGGCCTGCCATTGCGGATGCCAGTGGCATACCTTCGATACCGCTGGCAAGTGCCCGGAATGCAACTGGTATTGGTCGCGAACGCAGTGCCAGCGTTGCGCACAGTGGGCACCTCATCTCGCCTGGTATCGGGATCCGGACTTGCCCTCAAGCTAGAATAGGCGCTTGATACCCCAGCGCCTCCGTTACCCGCTGCTGCTATCGGCGATCGTCATCTGTTTCTTCTGGAAGCTGGTGTTCACCGGCCATTACACTTGGCTACAAGCACCTGATTTCGCCAGCCAGAATCTACCGTGGTATCAATTCCAGGCCAGTGAATGGCACGCAGGACGTATCCCGCTTTGGTCGCCCTATGAATGGACTGGACATTCGCTGATCGGGCAATCCCAGCCCGGCGTCGTCGATCCTCTCAACCTGCTGCTCTACGCAATGCCCCTCAAAAACGGCTGGATCCAGCAATGGGCTTTGCATTGGTTTTATGTCCTCGGCTATCTCTGCGGCGTGCTCGCCTTCTACGCCTTCTGCCGCCGCGGGATGCTGCTTTCGCGGCAGGCTTCCATGGTCGCCGCGCTCGGCTACGGACTCGGCGGCATTCCCGCTTCCACCAACTGGCCGCAAATGGCGCATGCCACGATCTGGGGTCCGCTGGCGCTGCTGTTTCAATTTCGTGCGGTTCGCGAGGACAAGCCAATCGTTCATGGGGCCTATTCCGGGGCGATGCTCGGCCTGATGTGGCTTGCGGGACACCATCAGATCCCGATTTACTTCACCATCGCGAGCGCCTTGTTGTGGGTCTATTTTCTCTACACGCACTTTGTCACCAAGCCGGGATTGTTGCCCGGCGCGGCGATGGCCGCTGTTTTCCTGGTGTTGTTCGGGGCGTTGCAAATTCTACCGTCTTCGGAATACGGACAGCACGCGCTGCGCTGGGTTGGCCATGACGACCCCGTCGGCTGGCAGGATAAAGTGCCCTATCGCATCCACGGCATCTATTCGATGCGCCCGATTGCGCTGCTGGGAACATTCTTCAAAACCTTTGAGGCATACAATCCGTTTCTAGGCGTAACACTGTTGTCGATGACAGCGTTCGGCATCGCCGCCCGCTGGCGGGATTCAGCGACTGTGCGGCTGCTGGTTTGGATGGGGGGCCTCGCGATTCTGTACGCACTGGGCGCTTCAGGTTTCCTGCAGGGTCCGCTGTATGCACTCGTTCCTGTCATCGAAAAGACGCGCGTGCCTGCCGTCGCGATGATCCTCTTTCAACTGGCCGCAGCCGCCCTGGCCGGTTTCGGAATCGACGCCCTGCAAAAACACGACGGCCTAGCAAAGAAGTTTTCAAGAATCGGCGCGATCACCTTGGCCGTAATGACTCTCACAGGTGCCGTCATCTATTTCCTGAAAGTGCGAGAGACGTTCTGGACTTCGGAATGGGTGCTCGCAACGGGTGCTATCGGACTGTGCACGGCAGTCTTCAAGCTGCGTCCGCGCTGGACGCCAGCAATCTTGGCGGTTGGCGTCTGCATCGAATTGTCCTCCGTGAATGGCGGAGATTGGGAAAACCAGTCGGAGCCCGGACGCGCTCATTTCGCCGACGATCTCGCCCAAAACGCCGATATCGCCGCGTTTCTAGCGTCCAAGGCTCGCGATCGCGGGCGGATTCAGATCAACCTCGAACCCTTCGCCTACAGTTTCGGAGACTGGTGGGGACTCGAAACCATAGACGGGGTCGCTGCCTCCATTCCCGCCGCTATTTGGCGCATGGAACCGTTCCTTCCCGCAATCCGCAAGTTCGCGAGCATCCGCTACTACGTAGGCAAAGACCCCACGGAACCGGGACAGATCGAAATGTTCCGCGGCAAGTCGGGCTTGAAAGTGTTTGAGGATACACATGTATTTCCGCGCGCCTGGCTGGTGCACGATGTCAAGACCGTGGCGGACATCGAAGCGGTGCGAATCTGGATGCAGAACCAAGGCGACGCCCGCTTGCGCGAAGCGATTGTCCAAGGCCCCGCGCCGCAACTGGAAACCTGCGAAGTTGCCAGGGAGAGCGTCCAGTTTCTCAGGCGTATCCCCAACCGTTTGACGCTGCGAGTGCGCACCAACTGCCGGGCGATGCTGATCGTCAACGACGCCTGGTACCCCGGCTGGATCGCTCGCGCCGATGGGCGATCTCTACCGGTTCACCAAGTGGACGGATTCGTACGCGGTGTCGTCGTCGAAAAAGGCGTCCACGAAATTGATCTGCTTTTTCGCCCCCTTACTGTCGCTGTTGGAGCGGTGTTCCTGCTCTTAGGTATCGTGGGCATCGCGATCCTGACCCGAATCGGCTCCCGCGGTAAGGCCATGAGTGCGTAAGCGCTGGCCTCTGCCGCCATTTCTCTTGATACTGCTTGTCTGCGGCTATCATTGGAGGCTGGTGTTTTCCAGCGAATTCACCTGGCTTGAAGCGCCCGGCGTGTATGAACATACGCTGCCCTCGATGCAGTTTCAGGCGGGCGAAATCCATCGTCTGGCGTTGCCACTTTGGGATCCCTATACGGATTCCGGGCGTCCGCTCATCGGCTTCGGAAAGCCATCGGCTCTCTATCCGCCGCATCTGGCGATGCTGTCGATGCCACTCAAAAATGGCTGGCTTGCGCAGAACGTCCTGCATTGGTATTTCGTGCTAATCCAGTGCGCGATGGCTCTGACAATGTACGCATTCGCGCGGAGCCTCGGGCAATCATCGCCAGCAGCGGTGCTGGCTGGCTGTGTCTACGCGTTGACCATCGCTTCCTCCGAACCTCATGTGCTGCACGCGTGCGTCTGGGTTCCGCTGGTGTTTCGCTCAGTGTTTCGAGGCGACGCTGCCGCTGCAGGTCTGTTTCTGGGATTGTGTTGGTTGCCAGGATCCCTGGAGATTCCCTTGTTTGCAACCATTGGCGCGATCGTGTTCGCGCTATTTCGAAGACTCGGCTGGGCATCCGTTGCAGCGATACTTGCGCTCTCGCTGGCAATCGGATCGGTGAGCATCCTGCCAGGTCTGCAAATGGCGCGGATCGGCACCCCACCGGCGCTGGGCACGCCCACGTTGGTGGCAATCGCGCTCGCCATCCTGGGATTCGCCAGCGTCGCCGGACCCGCACGCTCAATGGCCTGTATCGCAGCGATCGGCCTCGCTGCCGCACCCTTCGGCGGAAGCGTGCTGTTCTCTTTGGGCATCGCCGCCGGTTCGGGATGGGGCGCTCAATTGCCCGGCGAACGGTGGTGCCGCAGAATCGGCGTGGCGCTCACCGCGGCGGGTGCACTGACACTCTACTATTCCGCAATCGCCTGGATGGTACGTTGGAAAATTGTTGAGGACAACGGTTCGTTGGTCCTCGGCGGATTCCTGGCGTTGGCGTTGGCGTTGCTGTTCTGGAAGGGCCAACCGCGCAATGCCGCGACCACTGCTCTCGTGCTGCTCCTCCTGGATTTATCGCAAATCAGTTTTCCGCATTGGCAGAGTCGGTTTGAAAAGGAACGCCCGCGAAAGTTGACGACGCTCATTCGCGACCGGGATATCGCCTCCTATCTCACAGACCAGCGCAAGTATCTGCCGCGGGTGACGCTGGATTCCACTGCCATCGACTACGATTTTGGAAGCTGGTGGGGCGTCGAGACCCATCGCCTCGATCCAAGATTCCGAGCCACCTATTGGGTATCGAGGCAGCCGCGTGCCGAGTTCCAAACGGTGGTGTTCGAGGGCCATAGCGGCATTCATGTCTACCGGTCGAACCACAGACACGCGCGCGAGCTTACCAAACCGCCGTGTGGGGGCCACGCGGATATCTTGCGCCGCTCAGTGAACGGAATTGAACTCGACGTGGAAGCGGAATGCGACGGACTCGTGGTGACAGGAATCTACACCGCGCCCGGTTGGGTGGCGACCGTCGACGGGAAAACCGTCTCGCCTCAGTCCTTTGAGGGGGATCTACAGGGAATTCCCGTCACGAGGGGCCACCATCAAGTGAAGGCCCGGTTTCAGCCGATATCCCTCATAGCTGGATCGTGTGTTTCCGGAATCGGCCTCATTCTCGCAATTATTCTTGCTAGGAGGCAGCCAAATAAACTATAGTTAACTACAGGAATGAAACTACAGACAACATTCTCTCTCCCGGACGTTCACGGGTCGGTCTCCACCGCCGTGCCCACACTTTGGAAGCGCCTGTTCGCCTTTGCAGGACCTGCTTATCTGGTCAGCGTAGGGTACATGGATCCCGGCAATTGGGCCACCGATCTCGAAGGCGGCGCACGCTTCGGCTACAAACTGCTGTGGGTTCTGGTCTTATCGAATTTCATGGCAATTCTGCTCCAGACTCTGTCGGCGCGGCTCGGTATTGCCGGGGGTGTGGACTTGGCGCAAGCCTGTCGACAGGCGTATCCACGCTGGGTTTCAGGTCCGCTGTGGTTGTTATGTGAGATTGCCATTACCGCCTGCGACTTGGCGGAACTTCTTGGCGCAGCCATCGCCTTGAAGCTCCTCTTCGGACTTCCCTTGCTGGTCGGCGTCATGCTCACGGCTTTCGACACATTCATTATTCTATGGCTGATGCGATTTGGCATCCGGATACTGGAAAGCTTCATTTTCGTGCTGGTTTCCATCATCGCCGCCTGTTTCATGGTCGAATTGTGGATGGCAAAGCCCGTTTTCAGCGAAATCGCCACCGGCCTCATCCCCCGCATCGACGGCCAAAGCCTCTATGTCGCCATCGGAATCCTGGGTGCAACCGTCATGCCCCATAATCTCTATCTGCATTCGGCACTTGTGCAGACTCGGCGCATCGGGTCGTCTGAGGCAGCCAAGCAACAGGCCTGCAAGTTCAATTTGCTCGATTCGGCGATCGCGTTGAACGGCGCTTTGCTAGTCAACGCATCGATTCTGATTCTATCCGCCTCGGTCTTCTTCAAGAACGGTTTTGAAGTAAGTCGCATCGAGCAAGCTCACGAACTGTTAACTCCATTACTTGGCGCATCCCTGGGAGGAGTCCTGTTCGGCGTTGCCCTTTTGGCCTCAGGTCAATCTTCGACGATTACCGGAACTCTCGCCGGGCAGATTGTGATGGAAGGTTTCCTCAATCTCCGCATGAGGCCCTGGCTGAGGCGGTTGCTGACGCGGCTTCTGGCAATCATTCCCGCTGTATGGGTCATCCAATCATTCGGCGAGGAATCGACCTACAAGATGTTGATTCTCAGTCAGGTTGTGCTCAGTCTGCAACTACCGTTCGCCGTCATTCCGCTGATTCGTTTCACGAGCGACCCGGGGCGCATGGGTGCGTTTTCCAATCCCGCGTGGGTGAAGATACTGGCTTGGACCGCGGCCGCAGTCATTGTCGGGCTCAACTTCTGGCTGGCCTCCGTGACACTGGCCGATTTGCCCGGCGTTTGGTGGCTGGCGATGGGTCCGATGCTCGCCGCTATTGGAATTCTGCTCGCTTATGTCACGTTTGAGCCCTGGGTTCCGCAGTGGATTCGGCAGATCGGCCGACCGACGGATGACACCCGTGTCGCGCCAGAATTCTCGCCGACGATGACTTATCAGCGGATTCTGGTTCCTCTCGATCACACGGACAGAGATCGAGAGGCATTGCAGCACGCCTCGGCCCTTGCCAAGGCGCATGGAGCGCAACTCCACCTGATCCACGTCGAAGAGGATGTCACCAGCCAGATCTATGGAGAGGATTCCTCGTCCGCCGAAGTCACAGCCGGAGAGAAGTACTTCGAGGACATTCGTAAGGCTATCGAAAAACAAGGAATTGATGTACACTTGCAAGTAGTTTATGCCCTGAGTCCGCGAGTTGCTATCGTGGGCTACGCTCGTGAGTTCCGTCCCGACTTGATTGTGATGGGAGCTCATGGACACAAAGGCATCCGTGATCTGGTTTTCGGTACGACCATCAATGCCGTTCGGCATCAAGTGCGGGCCCCCGTTCTCATTGTTGGTAAGTACTAGGCAAGGAGGGTCAGGCTGTGGCAGCCCCGGGCCGCCCCTGTGTCGAGAGGATACAGAAACGTCCGCGAGTAATTTGCAAGTGATTGTCGACAAACGACAGCCATTTGGACTCTCAAGTGCATGGTAGTTCAGTGGACCTGTATGTACCGCCGTCTTTTCATCCCGGCTTTGCTCGCGATTGCTTCTCTCGAAGCAACCACGCTGGAGCGCTTGTCCGTCGACGACATGGTCGAAAAGTCGACATCCATCGTCCGGGCGAGGGTGCTGTCGAGCGAGGGTGAACTTCGTAACGGATCCATCTTTACTCACTACCGCGTGCTGATCCAGGAAAACTGGAAGGGTCATTTCGCGGCGAACAAACAAACCGATCTCTATGTCCCCGGCGGTTTAGCCAATGGAATGCGACAGTCGATTCCCGGCGCTCCGGTTCTCGAAAACGGTGACGAGTATGTGCTGTTCGTTTGGGCTGGTGCCTCGGGCAGGAACCAGATCATCGGATTGTCGCAGGGTCTGTTTTCCCTTGTTCCTCAAGAAGATGGAAGCATTCAGTTGGAACGTCCCGGCGCGAAAGAGATGATTCTCGATGCCAAAACCGGACGTCCGGTGCTCGATTCCACGATCCGGATGCCCTTCGGCGAATTGAAGACCCGTGTCGTCACCAAATTGATGGAGATGCAGGCGCAGGCGAACAAGGCCGCTTCGTCTGGAGCGAGCAAGTAGCATGATTTTGCGGAAGACAATCCGAAAGGTGGGAACGTTGGCGACAGCGCTGCTCGTTCTCTCCTCGACCGCTTCTGGCTACTATCATTTCGTGCGCTTCCCCAGCAGGAACGGTCCGTTCAGCCCTGTCTTCGAGAAGTTCGACATCAACGCGCTGCCCGGCCGTACGCTCCGTTACTACATTGCGGAGTCGGGTCCTGGCAAGATTTCGTCAAGTGACAGTTTTTCGGCGGTCGTAAGCCAGATCAGGCTGGCAGCGAAAGCTTGGAACGACGTCGAAACCTCCGAACTTCGACTGGTCTTTGGCGGATTGATCAACCCTGCTACCCCTCAGACTTCTCCCGGCATCGATATCTTATTTGACGATGACATGCCCCCTGGCGTGATCGCGCAGGGCGGGCCTGTGTCCTTCGACTACTCCTCACTGCCCTCTGGAGCCACCTTCGTTCCGGTCGTCCGATCCAAGCTGCAGCTGCGTCGCGATCTGACCAGGTATCCTTTGGCAGCAGCCCAAGGTGGCGGATTCGTCGAATTCGAAACCTTCGACGAAATGTTCTTCGGAACCCTCGTGCATGAGTTCGGGCATACGCTCGGGCTGCAGCATTCCTTCACTTCCGGTGCGATGTCCACCTTGACCACCCGCGGTACCACGAAATCACGCCCGCTCACGGCCGACGATGCCGCCGGACTTTCCATCCTTTACCCTTCCGCTGCCTTTGCCCGCACTACTGGATCTTTGCGCGGTCGTGTGGCTTCAGGCGGTACCGGATTGAATATGGCTTCTGTGGTAGCGATTTCACCCAACGGGCCCGTTATCAGCGCCTTAACCAACCCCGATGGAACCTACAAGATCGAGGGGATTCCCGCTGGCGTCGCCTACTTTGTTTACGCGCATCCACTGCCTTCGGCGAGCGCGGTGGACGGAACATTCCCTGGCGGGATCACTCCGGCCTGGGACTCGCTGAATGCCAAGGGATCTCGACTCTCCGCTCGCGACGTATTCACGACCCAGTTCCACAATCAGACTTTTGTGGTGACGGCGGGCACAACCATCGAGGGGATCGATTTTAATGTCCAACGCCGACCGACTCTTCCCATCTCCTTCGTCTCGACCTACGGCTTCGTGGGGCAAGTTGCCGTAAAGCCAGCCCCCATCCTTGGCCAAGGTGCCAGTGGCAATGTCGTCGCAGCTGGTCTGAGCAACGCGGATGGCAGCCCCATTGCCGGTCTGAGCCTTCGCGTGCTCGGAGGAGGGGACGCCATTCCCGGATCGATCCGGAAGTATTCGCCCGGGTACATTCAGTTTGACGTAATGCCTCCTTATGGAGAAGGCGCGCGGCATGTCATCTTTTCCGCCGGCGGAGATCAGTATGTCCTGCCTGCGGCTTTCACCCTCATTCAGCGCACTGCGCCTTCGATCGACAGCGTCGGTCCAGCCAGCGATGGCAAGGGCGGGCGTGCAGCCTTGGTAACAGGACGCAACCTAACTGGCGAAAGCCGGATCCTGTTCGACGGCATCCAGGTCAATACTCTGAAGTCGAATCCCGACGGCACCCAACTGGTTTCCCTGCCCCCCGCGCCAGGCGGCTATCGTGCCCGGGTCGTCGCTCTGAACAATGACGGACAAAGTTCGTTGTTCACTCAGGGCAAGAACGCGGCGCAGTTCACCTTTGAACCTAGCGATGCCGGAGTGTTCGCAATCAGCCAGCAGTCAATTCCAGCCGGTACTGATGTGGTCGTGGAGATCACGGGCGTTGGCACCAATTTTGTAGATGGTCAGACCACGGTAGGCTTCGGATCGAGCGATATTGCTGTCCGTCGGCTCTGGGTGGTTAGTCCTACCAGGCTCCTCGCGAATGTGTCGATCGTGCCGCACTCTCCGATTGCATCGACGACCGTGACCGTCAATTCCGGATTGCAGCTATTCTCAACGCCACTGGCCTTCCAGATCCAACCATTGAATCCCCTGCAGCTTTCCCTGAGTTATGCAACGCTGCGCAATACCGAAACCGCCGGAGCGGGAATCACGGCAGGCAGTACGGCTTCGATTACGGTCCAGAATCTGGCTTCGCAAGGGGGACTGAAGGCGACGTTGAACGACCAGTCTTTGACCATTGGTGGAATCAACGGCAACGTGATGACATTCCAGGTTCCGGCCAACTTCCCGACCGGACCGGCAACCATGAAGGTGACAAACGGAGCTGGCGAGACCAGCTTGCCCATCGCCTTGAACATCGATTCCGCTCCTCCGGTGATCCAGACGGCCCTCGCAGGCGTGTCGGTGGCCTTGGATTCGACGAAGTGGGTGCGACCCAACGATCTGATGACTCTAGTGGTGGATAATCTGTTCGACAACCAGAACGGTGGCGATGCGGTAAAGGTATCTATCGGCGGGGTCGAGCATTCTCCCATCGCGGTATTGAATTCCATCGCCGGCACCACGCAGGTCCAGGTCATCCTGTCGGGTAGCGTCCCACAGGGGAACGAAATCCCTGTGACGATTCGCGTGGAAACTCGCGTTTCGAACACCGTCCCTATTCAAGTCCGCGCCAATTAGCCTCGAAAACAACGACCATTCACCAAACGGCTGAAGGCGGAGCAATGAGCCAACTGCCATTCTTGGTCTCTTCTCTGGTCCAGAAAGCCGACCTACTCGTAGCGAAGCGCGTCCACCGGATCGAGCCGCGCGGCCTTATTTGCAGGCCAGATCCCGAAGAACAGCCCTACACCCACAGACACCAGCAAACCCAAAGCTGCCGCCCACAGCGGAACGGCCGTAGGCAGCGTCGGCAGGAAAATTCGAACCACCACCGAAATCAACCAACCCAGGGCCATCCCTGCCAAGCCTCCGAAGCCCGTTAGGACAACCGCCTCCGTCAGGAACTGCAACACAATATCGCTACGGCGCGCGCCAATGGCCTTACGCGTGCCGATCTCGCGAGTCCGCTCAGTGACCGAGACCAGCATGATGTTCATCACGCCGATGCCGCCCACCAGTAACCCAATCGAACTCAGCACAATCATCACGACAGCGGTGAGAGATGTGATCTTGCGGAAGTCCTCCACCATCTGTTCGGAAGTCGAGATCGCGAAATTGTCCGGAGCCGATAGCGCTACACGCCTTTCCTGCCGCAACACAGCCCGCACTTCGTCCTGCGCCTGGGCGAACATCCCTTCTCTCGCAACGACAACGAGCATGTTCTCTTTTGCCGCAGGAAACAGTTTCCTCATCGTGAAGTACGGCAGCAGGACGCGCTTGTCCTGCTGCCCAGGAAACGAATTCGTGGGACGATTCATTACCCCAACCACGGAAAATTGATGCCCATTGAGATCGATGGTCTTCCCAACAGCCTCTTCCAACGAAAATAACGCCTTGTGGACATCCTCGCCAATCACCACGACAGGCGAGCGATGGTGGCTTTCGCCGTCAGTGAAAAAACGCCCCAACTTCATCTCCGCTTGACCACCCATCGCGTACGATTCATCCGTTCCGCCCAGGTCAATCTGGAACATATCGTTGCCCTTATAGCGGACCTTGTTGATCGTCCCATTCCAGGGCGGAAACAGATAGGGACTCACACGTTCCACCGACGAACATCTTTCCGCGACCGCAAGGCCGTTCTCAAGAGTGAGGGCTTTGCGCTGCCGTTCTTCAGCCGAGAGGTTCCCAAACCTCGGACCCACGGGAAATTTGAACACGATCAGGGTGTTGGTTCCGAAGCTCCGCAGCACGCCCGTCACAGCGCCGTCGAAACCCGTTAGGATCGATCCCACGCCGATGATCGTGCTTGTTCCGATGATCACTCCAAGCACTGTCAGAAACGAGCGCAGTTTGTTCTCGCGCAAGGTCGTCAGCGCCAATGAAATGACAGATAATAAGGCTCTCATGCTTCCGCCCTCAGTGCTTCGATGGGATCCAGTTTCGCAGCGCGTTGCGCCGGATAGATGCCGAAGAAGAGTCCCGTAACCAGCGACAGTCCCACGCCTAGAGCCACAGCATAAAGTGGCAACTGCATGGGAATCGAGGTCGTATTTCGTACCGCCACCGCGATCGTCCAAGAGATGATCACGCCCAGCAGGCCCCCGATGCCGGATAGCATCGACGATTCCACCAGAAACTGATTGAGGATGTCCTGGCGGCGCGCACCCACCGATTTTCTGATCCCGATTTCACGGGTCCGCTCGGTAACGACGGCCAGCATGATGTTCATGATCACCACGCCGCCAACCACCATAAAGACCGAGACCACGGCGACAGCGGTCGCGGCAATCGCGCCCGTCAACTGTCCCCATGCGTTCACCAGCGAGCCGGAATTCAAAACCATAAACGTGTCATCCTGTTTGGGACCCAAGTGCCGGTAGCTTCGCAACAGCGTCCGGATCTCATCCTGCGCACGCACCAAGAACTTCTGATCGCGAGCCAAGCCGATGTATTCCAAACCGCGGCGATTGCCATAGACTTTGAAGAACGACTGGATCGGCATCGCCACAAACAGATCTTGCGATTGGCCGAAAATCGCGCCTTTCGCCTTCGCCACACCAATCACTTCGTACGGGCGTCCGTCAACGTCCATGGTCTTGCCAACCGCGTCGACAGTGGCAAAGAAGCGTTCCTTGATGTCCCAGCCAATCACCACCACTGGCAAGTGTTTCGAATCGTCCACACCGGAAAAGAGCCGCCCCTGCGTGACTTGAGTGTTGGTCAGTGCGCCGTAGTTCGCAGTGGTTCCCTGGATATCGATGCCATCCACCGAATCGTTGCCAAAAGACGCCTTGCCCTGGCGGTCAGAAGTCATGCCGAGCTCGCGGCAAAGCGTGACATTGGCCTTGAGAAAGTCGAACTCATCGGGTTGCAGTCGCGGATTTTTACGTTGGTATTCGAGAAATTTCTTGGGGTCCCAATCGCCCAAGAATGCCATTCGCACAACCCGAAAGCCGTCCGCGCCCATGTCCGAAACGGTTTCCGCAATAAAGATATCCATGCCGTGGATCACGCTCATCACCGCGATCAACGTCGTGGTGGCGAGAATGACTCCCAAGAGTGTCAAAAAACTGCGAAGCTTGCTGCCGCGCAGGGAATCAAGCGCCAAACTGGCGGATTCCCAAAACGATGCGTTCTTACGGAGTGCTGGTTTGGCCAAAAAGAGTATCCCTTGTAAAGACGGGCGCTCGGACCTGTCTATTACACGTACAACGCTCGGTGCGGCCTATTTGTTCCCGGTTTCGAAGTTTCCGATTTCCAGCAGCCAGCGCGTAATGATCGGATCGATCCAAAATCGGGGCGTGGTTCTGGACACGAATCCCACATGTCCCCCTGTGTCGAAGGGCAGAAACCGAATGTTACGATTTCCGCCGTGTAGCGCTGGTTCGCGCTGGTAGACATCGAAGGGAATCATCGGATCGTCTTTGGCTTGGATCATCAAGCAAGGGACATCGATCGATTGCAGAAACTGCCCCGCTGACTGCGTTTGAAAGTAGTTCAGCGCAGTTCTGAATCCGAAGAGCTTGGCCGTGTAAGCATCGTCGAACTCCCAAATGGAACGGATACTATGGAGTGGCTTGAGGTCGTACTCATCTGGCTGAAGGGCGTGGCGACGACGGATACGGTCCTTGAGCGCGTTCACAAACCGGCGCTGATAAATGAAGTTGCGGGGATCGTTGAGTCGCGCACAGCAGCGTGCGAGATCCAGCGGCGTCGAGATACCCGCCACACCGTTCACGAGCCCCTGTCCAGCGAACTCGCCGGCAAGCTTGAGGCTGGCATTGCCTCCCAAGGAATAGCCAATGAGAAAGATCGGACGCTCGGGGTCCGCTTTGCGGATCTCTGTCAGCACGTGCTTGAGGTCAGTTGTCTGCCCCGCGTGATAGTTCGTTTTGCACAAATGCTCGGTGCCGCCGCAGCTTCGCATGTTGAAGCGATGCACTGAGACTCTGGCTTCGAGCAGATCTCGCGATAGCGAACGGATATAGCCGGATTGGCTGGATCCTTCGAGCCCATGGACGAGAACCGCATGAGCCCTGGGATTGGCGAGCAACTGTTCGTCGACTGCCACTTGCGTATCCGGCTGGGTCCGATACAGCCTGCGAACCAGCGGAAACCGGTCTTCGGTTACTGGACGCGACCAGAAGTTTCCCAAAAGAGTCTGCAGATGGCCGTTACGAACGATGGGTTTCAAGATGATGAAGACTGGTAGCCCCGGCAGGACTCGAACCTGCGACCCTCTGCTTAGAAGGCAGATGCTCTATCCAACTGAGCTACGGGACCGTGCACGAAGCTTTAGATTAACATGCAGGCACCCAGAATCAGCCTCATAAGTTCTTTGGATAGGCACGCCAGAATCGGCTTTGACAGAATGGTAGTTCGCCATGAGGCGACAAAGCATTGCTTTCGTTCGAACCGAGGGATCCGCAGCATGAGCATACGAGTGGCGCTACATCACAAGACCGAGTACCGATACGACCGCCTCGTACAGCTTGGACCGCAAGTCGTGCGGCTGCGGCCCGCGCCCCACTCGCGGACGCCCATCCACAGCCATTCTCTGCGCATCGAACCGAGCGATCATTTTCTGAACTGGCAGCAGGATCCGCAAGGCAATTTTCTCGCTCGCCTCGTCTTTCCCAATCGGACGCGCAAATTCTCGGTGGAAGTCGATCTCGTCGCAGATATGACGGTGATCAATCCGTTCGATTTCTTCCTCGAACCTTACGCTGAGCTGTTTCCCTTCTCCTATGAAGAAGCGCAAACCGTCGAACTGCGGCCTTTTCTGGAAACCTCCGCAGCCCGCGGTGACAAGTTCGAGAAGTATTTGCGGACCGTCGACACGCGGCAACGCAAGACGATCGACTTTCTCGTCGATATCAATCGAAAACTGCAACACGACATCAGCTATCTCATCCGCATGGAACCGGGTGTCCAGACGCCTGAAGAGACGCTCGCGCGCGGCAGCGGATCTTGTCGAGATTCGGCCTGGCTGTTGATCGCACTGCTGCGGCGCCTCGGGCTTGCCTCGCGCTTTGTCTCTGGATATCTCATCCAACTGAAGCCCGACATGAAGCCTCTCGAAGGCCCCGCAGGCGCGGCTCAAGACTTTACCGATCTGCATGCCTGGACAGAAGTTTATTTGCCTGGCGCAGGTTGGGTTGGGCTTGACCCAACGTCCGGCTTGCTCGCGGGTGAAGGCCACGTTCCTCTTGCGGCGACTCCCGAACCCGACTCCGCGGCACCAGTTTCGGGCATCGTGAGCGAATGCCAGGTAGAGTTTCACCACGAGATGACCATCACGCGAATCCATGAGGATCCGCGCGTCACCAAGCCATACACCGAAGAAGAGTGGACGCAAATCCAGGTACTGGGCGAACAGGTCGATCGCACCCTGCTCGCCAACGACGTTCGCCTCACCATGGGCGGCGAGCCGACGTTCGTTTCCATCGACGATGTGGATGGCGACGAGTGGAACACGGCGGCAATGGGCCCGAACAAACGGCGGCTTGCGGGCGATCTCATGGCGCGATTGCGAAATCGTTTCGCACCCGGAGGTCTGCTCCATTTCGGACAAGGCAAGTGGTATCCCGGCGAATCGCTTCCGCGCTGGGCGTTTACCTGTTACTGGCGAACGGATGGTGTCGCGCTGTGGAACGACACCCGTTGGGTTGCGGATCCGGAACGAGACTACGGCTTCACGCCGGCGCATGCGCAACAGTTCGCCGAAGCCTTTGCGCGCCGTTTGGCCGTCGATCCGGAAGCGGTAATCGCAGCCTACGAGGATCCTTACGAATACATCCACAAAGAAGGCCTGCTGCCTGTGAACGTGGATCCGCTCGACAACAAACTCGACGATGTGGAGGAGCGTGAGCGGGTGCGCCGGGCGTTCTCACGGGGCATCGATACACCGGTGGGATTCGTGCTGCCGATTCATCGCGTCAATTTCAAAGACAGCGCGGGCAAAGACGGCAGAATGTGGCAGACCGGCTTGTGGATGCTGCGGGCACGGCGCATTTTCCTGATTCCCGGAGATTCCCCGGCCGGGTTGCGTCTGCCGATTCCGAGTCTGCCTTGGGAGCCGGTGCGAAAGCGGCAACAGATTTGGACCGTGGATCCTCTGGCACCTCGCGGGGCCTTGCCGGTGCCACAGCGAACGCTCGCGCAACCAACTGCGCCGGACGGACGCCAACGGGTTTCCGAGCAAGCCCTGAGATCGTCATCCTCAGCATCGGGTGAACCGGTGATTCGCACTGCCTTCGCTGTCGAAGAGCGAGGCGGTCGGATTCACGTATTCATGCCGCCGCTGGAATCCGCGGACGATTATGTCGAAATGGTGGCCGCCGTCGAAGATACGGCCGCGCATTTGCTCATGCCGGTGATCCTCGAAGGCTACACACCGCCCTTCGACTCGCGGTTGAACCAAGTCAAAGTCACGCCCGATCCGGGTGTGATCGAGGTGAACGTGCATCCCACCGCGACGTGGAAGGATCTCGTCGACAACACCACGGTGCTCTACGCGGAAGCCCGCCAAAGCCGCTTGAGCACAGAGAAGTTCATGCTGGACGGGCGCCACACAGGCACCGGCGGCGGCAATCATCTGGTGTTGGGAGGGCCGACGCCGGCCGACAGTCCCTTTCTACGGCGTCCCGATCTACTCAAAAGTTTCCTGACGTTTTGGCTGAATCATCCTGCGCTGTCTTATCTGTTTTCAGGCGTATTCATTGGTCCAACCAGTCAGGCACCGCGCGTCGATGAGACTCGAGCGGACGCCATCTACGAGTTGGAAATCGCCATGGATCTGTTACGCGATCAGAAGGGGGCGTGTCCGCCTTGGCTTGTCGATCGCATCTTCCGCAACCTGCTGGTGGACGTCACCGGCAATACTCACCGCGCGGAATTTTGTATCGACAAGTTGTACTCGCCCGATAGTTCCACGGGCCGGTTGGGCTTGGTCGAAATGCGCGCCTTCGAGATGCCTCCTCATGAGCGGATGAGCCTGACGCAACAGTTACTGGTGCGCTCGCTGGTGGCTCACTTCTGGCAGAATCCCTACGAACAGAAGCCCATACGCTGGGGCACGCGATTGCACGATCAGTTCCTGCTGCCGTACTTCGTCGAGTGGGATTTGGGAAAGGCGATCGGCGAGATCCGCCGCGCGGGCTATGCGTTTGAGCCGTCATGGTTCGCGCCGCAGATGGAATTCCGCTTCCCTGTCTACGGGCGTGTGACCTACGAAGGGATCCAGGTGGAACTGCGCCAGGCGATCGAACCCTGGGATGTCCTGGGCGAAGAGCCGGGCGGCGGCGGGACAGTTCGTTTTGTCGATTCGTCCGTCGAGCGCTTGCAGGTTTATGTGAAGGGGTTGATCGGCGAACGCTACCAGATCGTTTGCAATGGACGCCGTTTGCCTTTGCAACAGGCCAACGTCGCGGGTGAGTATGTCTGCGGCGTGCGCTATCGCGCCTGGCAGCCGCCCAACTGTTTGCATCCGACGATTCCTGTGCATACGCCTTTGATCTTCGATGTGGTGGATGTCGCTGCCGGCCGTTCGATCGGCGGATGCAGTTACCATGCCAAGCATCCCGGGGGGCGCAGTTACGAAACGTTCCCGGTGAACGCGAATGAGGCGGAATCGCGTCGCGTTTCGAGGTTCTTTCCGTTCGGACACACACCGGGGCCTATGACGTTGCCGCCACTGCATGTGGATCCAGAGTTTCCAGCGACGCTCGACTTACGTAAGCCTCCCAGAATGTTTTAAGGGAAGAATGTTTCAATAGGGAGAGCGGTGGGGAACAGTACATCGAAGAACGCGAAGAACGCGAAAAACGGGGAATCCGGAAAGCGGAACAGCGGAGCGTGGAGTTACGTTCCCAAGGCGGATTATTGGGACGAAGCCGTCACTGCCGCCGGGTTCCCACGCCAACATTGGCGGCGTTTGGCATCGGCCTTCTCGCGCATGGGTTCGCGGGAATTCTCTCGCCATTGGCGCAGTGGTCAGCAGTTGATTCAGGCAAACGGCATTACTTTCAACGCCTACGACGATCCGCAAGGGCGCGAACGCGAGTGGCCGATGGATCCGATCCCGATGGTGATCGACGACGTGAACTGGGCCTTCATCGAGAAGGCCGTGATTCAACGCGCGACGCTGCTGAACATGATTCTCGGAGATCTCTACGGACCGCAGAAGCTCATCGAAAGCCGCAGGCTTCCCCCGGAACTGGTGTTTGCGAATCCGCACTTCCTGCGGCCCTGCGCGGGGTTCACGCCACCCGGCGGATCTTATCTGCACGCCTATGCGGTGGATCTCGCACGGGCGCGAAATGGTTCGTGGTGGGTGCTGGCCGATCGTACACAAGCGCCTTCGGGCATGGGTTACGCCCTCGAAAATCGCCTGGTGAGCGCGCGTACATTTCCGCAAGTGTTCATGCAGTGCCAGGTTCGGCAGTTAACGCGTTATTTTCAAACACTGCGCAACGGCTTACTCGAACTCTCGCCCGGCAACAAGTCGATGCCCCGCGCGGTGATTCTGACGCCGGGTCCGCACAACGAAACCTATTTCGAACACGCCTTTCTCGCCCGGCACTATAATTTCACGCTGGTCGAATCCGCGGATCTCACCGTGCGCGACGACCGCGTGTTTCTAAAAACGCTTGCAGGATTGGAACCGGTCGACCTAATCCTGCGCCGCCAAGACGACGCATTCTGCGATCCATTGGAACTGCGCAGTGACTCCGTGCTGGGCGTTCCCGGGCTCGTGCAGGCCGCTCGCAAGGGACACGTCGCGATCGCCAACGCTCTTGGCAGTGGCCTCATGCAGACGCCGGTGCACATGGCCTTTCTGCCCGGCCTTTGCCGGCATCTGCTCAACGAGCAGCTCCACATGCCCTCCGTCGCTACTTGGTGGTGCGGCGATGAAGAACCGCGCCGCTATGTGCTCGACAACATCGGGGACCTTGTCATTAAGCCCGCTTTTCCGCGTCACGATCGCCGCGCGGTGTTCGGTGCCGATCTGGATTCCGTAGGCCTCGCGAAACTGCGGGCCGAGATCGAGGCGCAGCCCGGCGAGTTCGTGGCGCAGGAAAAGGTCGCGCTGTCGATGGCGCCCTGCTGGAGAAACGAAAGCCGGACAAGCGAAGGCCACGCGATTGAGGGGCCGGAACCTCGACATGTGGTGCTGCGGGTGTTCGCCGCATGGGACGGTCAATCGTACACAGTCATGCCGGGAGGCTTGACGCGCGTTGCCACGGCGCAGAAATCGATGGTGGTGTCGCTGCAGATGGGCGGCGGCAGCAAGGATACCTGGGTCACCGGTGGAACCGAAGACCAAGCGCCAGCGGGCCCTATCGTGCGGCCTGTACGCACACACACCGTTTCGTTTCGCGCAGGAAGCGATCTATCGAGCCGCACCGCGGACAATCTCTTTTGGCTTGGACGCTATACCGAGCGAGTCGAATCGACCATCCGTATGGTGCGGACGCTGTTGCCGGCGCTCTCGGGCGAAGAAGATTTCGGCCAATTGATCTCGCTCGACACCGCCATACAAATGCTGGTGGCGTTACGATATCTGCCTCGTGAAGTGCGGCACATTTCGATCCATGAGCAAAGACGCCAGACAGAACGCCTGCTCACGGACCTGATTCACGATCCCATGCGTCACAGCGGCGTCGGATCGAATCTCAGGCATTTGCGCCGCGTGGCGTGGCAATTGAAAGAACGGCTGTCGTTCGACACCTGGCGAGTGCTGCAGCAGTTGGAAACCGATCTCACGCGATCTCCGGCACCGCTGACCGGCCAGCCCTTCATCGGAGAAATGGATCTGCTCGATGACGCAATTGTGACGCTTTCGGCATTCGCCGGGCTGGCGATGGAAAACAAGACTCGAGGGCTCGGCTGGAGATTTCTGGATATCGGCCGCCGCATCGAACGGTGCCTGCAAATGAGTCAAACGATGCGTTGCGGGCTCGGAGTCACGCCGACATTGGACGTCCGTCCGTTTCTCGAAACCATGCTGCAGTTTGCGGACAGTTCGATCACCTACCGGCGCAGGTACATGAGCGATCTCAGCGTCGACTGCGTGCTCGATCTGTTGCTGGTGGACGAGCAGAATCCGCGGTCGGTCGGCTATCAACTGGCGACCCTCGACGAGCACGTCCGTAAGCTGCCGGAACACCACAATCCGCATCGCCGCTATCCGGCGGAACAACGGATTGCCTGGAAGTTGCTGATGTCGGTTCGTCTGGCGAAACTCGAAGAGATTTCCACTCCAGGCGGTTCAGGATCGCGCAAGGCACTCTCTGAGCTTCTCGACACGATTCAGCGAGACTGCCTCGATCTTTCGGACGCTCTCTCAGCTCAGTATCTGACGCATCTTGCGCCGTCGCGTCTGATTTCTTCGCTCTAATCCATGATCTACCGCGCGATTCACACCACTAAATACAGTTATTCGCTTCCCGTATCGACTAGCGTCAACGAGGCGCGGCTGACCTTGCGCGAACTCCCGTTTCAAAAGGTTCGTTCGTCGTCGATCGTTGTTCAGCCCGAACCGGCGTCCGTTTCCACCCGAACCGACTATTTCGGAAACGTGGTCAAGACAATCAGTGTCTTTGAACCACACGATCAATTGATCGTCACGGCCAGCAGCGTCGTTGAGGTTTTGCCGAGCCAGCGGGAGTTGTCGTTGTCGCCGTCTTGGAATGAAGCGCGAGACCTGCTGTTAGCCCACGCGGAGAGCGAATACCTGGCAGCCTTCGAATACACTTGCGATTCGCCTTTCGTGGCACGATCGCGAGATCTCGGGGAGTATGCGCGACCATCGTTTGACCAAGGCCGCTCGTTGTTCGAGGCGGTTCGTGAGTTGACATCGCGCATCACGAAAGAGTTCCGCTACAAGCCGCGATCGACAACGATCGATACGCCTGTATCGACAGTACTCGAAAAGCGCGCGGGCGTCTGTCAGGATTTTGCGCATTTGATGATCGGCGCACTGCGCTCTCTGGGGCTTGCTGCGCGATACGTCAGCGGGTACTTGCGCAGCGGCCCCTCGTTGCAGGGGTCCGAGGCGTCGCATGCCTGGGTGTCTGTATTCATTCCTGGTTCCGGCTGGGCCTACTTCGATCCCACCAATGACTGCGTCCCTTCGGACAGCCACGTCGTGATCGGCTGGGGACGCGATTACGGCGATGTCACGCCGCTTAAGGGGATCACGCTCGGCGGCGGCGACGAGACCATCACCGTCGACGTCCGTGTGCGCCCGCTGTAGCGGGCATACAATGTTGTTTACATGCGAACCTCTGCACTGGCCTTGTTCGGCCTGATTCTCTCCCTTCGCGCTGCGGATACGCCTCCCGATCTGCTGGAATGGATGGACAAGATCGCACAGAAGCAGCTAGACGAACGTGACGCCAAGATCAGGGCGATCACCACGCCAGAGCAAGCGCGCGAACGGCAAAAGCAGGTGCGAGAAACCGTTATGAAGCTGATCGGGGGGCTTCCGGACTACACCGGGCCGCTCAATGCCAAGATCACCGGCAAGCTCGACAGCGAGGACTATACGATCGAGCGTTTGACCTTTGAAAGCCTGCCGCGATTCCTGGTGACGGCCAACCTGTTTCTGCCCAAAAAGCCGGGCAAGCATCCGGGTATCGTCTTTCCGCTTGGACATTGGGAACAGGGCAAGCCAGCCGCGCAGCACATGGCCGCCAACCTCGCCAAGAAGGGATTTGCGGTGCTCGCCTACGATCCCATCGGGCAAGGCGAACGCCAGCAGGGCTACGATCCGCGCACGAATCGGGCGATTGCGGGCGGGGGCACAGAGCAGCATTTCATGGCCGGTGCGAGCGCGATCCTGATCGACGAAAGCTTCGCCCGCTATCGCATCTGGGACGCCAAGCGCGCCATCGACTACCTCGTGAGTCGGCCCGAGGTGGACGCCAACCGCATCGGGGTCACCGGATGCTCTGGCGGCGGAACCGTGACTACCTACATTTCCGCCCTCGACCCGCGCGTCAAAGTCGCCGCCCCCGCCTGTTACATGAACTCGTTCCGGCTTGTGTTCACCGGTCCCGTAGGCGATTCCGAACAGAGTCCGGTCAACTTCATTGGCGCTGGACTCGATGAGACCGATTACGTTGAACTCTTCGCCCCCAAGCCGTGGTTGATTGGCAACACCGAACTCGACTTCTTTACACCCGCGGGGGCGCGGATTGTTTACGAAGAAGCCCGCCGCTGGTATTCGATCTTCGGCGCCGAGGATAAGGTGAAATGGGTCGTCGGACCCGGCGGCCACGGAACGCCAACGAAAGTCCGCGAGGCAATTTATGAGTGGATGCTGAAGTGGCTCAATGTCGAGGGGTCGGCAAAAGACGAAGAAGTACAGATGTTCCCCGATCACGAGTTGTGGGCCATGCCTAAGGGCCAGGTTTCGGGTCAATCGCGGGAGATCTACGAGATCCTGCGCGAAGGACTCGATGCGCGCAAGAAGACCGGCGATGTGGTGGGTTATCTGAAAAACCTCGTGGCCGCCCAGGAGGACAGCCCCAATCCCATCGTGCGCTATATGGGTCCGGAACAGCCCGAAAAGGTGACGCTTGTGGTGCAGACCCAGACAGAACCTTCGGCGCGGTTCAAGGAACTGGCCGCGTCCGGAGCGGCTGCGTACATGGTTCCTCGCGGCTTGCCGATGCCTACCAACTCGCAGTTGTCGGGTGACTGGATCACCAATACCCGGGCTTGGCTGATTGGGCGGAACTTGCCCGCCATGCGGATTCGCGACATCCTGCAGGCGGTGGATTCGTTGGCAAAGAGGGGCGCAAAAGAGATCACAGTGGAAGCCGGCGAGATTCCCGGCGTGTGGGCGCTTGCCGCTGCCACGATCGATCCCAGGATCACGGCCCTCAAGCTCGAACGCACACCGCACAGCATTCGGCTGGCATTTCAGTCTCCCGTCCACCGACATCTGCACGATGTCGTGATGCCGGGGTTTGCGCTGGTTGGAGATCTGCCCGATTTGGCGGCGATTGTGACGCAATCGGGACGGAAACTCGAATGGAAGGATCCCACCGACTGGATGCGCAATGTGGTGCCCGTCAAGGGGAAATTCTATCGTTTTTCCACCTTTGGACACTAAGGTCCTTCTAGTACTACCGTACGTGTAAAATGAGAGGTCTGAGGGGATTCTTTACGCAAAATGAGTGTGCTAAGATCCAAGCAGTCGTATGGAAACCTACCAAGAAGCAATCCCGGATATCGAACGCTACATTCGCAATCACGATCAGGAGTTGGAATGCTACAGGCCTCAATATGACGCTACGCGACGCAATCTTGAGCGCTTCCATGCCATCCATCCTGGTCAGACCAAAGTGTTGGAAATCGGGGTTGGAACCGGTTGGCTTCCTGTCCTTTTCCGCCTGGACAGTGTGGAGTGTGACGGCCTCGAAATCAGTTGGCAACTGAGAGAATACGCGGAGGCGCAGGCTGCGGCGGTAGGTCTGAAGACATCCGGTGTCCGCTTGGGCAACATTGAAACTGACGATATCGGCGAAAACACCTACGACATTATCGTCGCGAACTCTGTCTTCGAACATGTGGAATACTGGCGTCCGGCACTGGAAAAAGTCTACCGTGCGCTACGCCCCGGTGGCTTATTCCAGTTCTCGTCCACCAACAAGTTCAGCTTCATCTCGGGCGAACACTGGTTCCCGCTTTACGGCTGGCTTCCCGACCAAGCCCGTTACAAACTCCGCCAGATGTTCGATGGACCGGAGATCATGAAGCTGGGCATCGACTTCAATCAATTCCGCTATCCCGTACTCGATGCAGCCTTCAAGAAAATAGGATACAGCAAGGTCTACGATCGGACCGACATGAAAGATCCGACCGAGTTCACCGGCACGAAGAAGATGATTCTATCCGCTTCGAAGAACATTGGCATTATACGCTCGCTGGTTCGCACCTTTGACCCGGCAACTGTCGTGACCTGCGTAAAATAAGACGCTACCAACGAAACGGGGCTGACCCTTGCGGATCCGCCCCGTTCCCTATTTCGTTGAGGATGAGTTAGCTCTTGACCATCTTGATGGACTTGATCATGACGGTATCGCCAGTCAGCTTGCCGTTGATCATCACCTTGTGTCCGAGGTGGCTCATCACCTTGTCTTTGGACGCGGCATCGATCTTCAACACCTTGTCACCGACGACGAACACAGGGGCTTGGCCACCCTTGACGCAGCCTTCCACGCACTTGATGGATTTCTCCGAGGCGTCCGCATGGGCCATGCCACACTTGGCGTCAGAAATCGTTCCGGTCCACTTTTCCGCCATCGCGCTCATCGTGAACAGCGCCGCGGTCACTGCGATCATTCCAAATCTCTTCATTCGAATCTCCTTGATATTACTATCCCGTGCGCTCTCACTATAACACTACGAGAGCGACCTCGGATTCGGATGACCTTCAAGGCACTTCGGATGCGAATATCTCGTTGCTACACTGGAGTGTCGAGCATCCTATTGGATATGCCATCCGACAAACCAAAAGTCTGCGCCGTGAGCTACCTGAACACGGTTCCGCTCGTGTGGGGCATGATGCATGGTCCGCAGAAGTCGTTGGTGAAACTGGACTTTGCCCTTCCCTCGGAATGCGCCCGCCAGTTGGCGAGCGGCGAGGCGGATATCGGCATCGTTCCCGTCGGGGCCTTGCTCGATACACAACATGGGCGGGATGGTGACTACGGGATCTTTCGTGGCGCTGGCATCGCCTGCCGCGGAGCTGTACGCAGCATCCTATTGATTTCAAAGGTTCCATTCCGCAAAATCCGGACCCTGGCCACCGACGCGGGATCGCGCAGTTCGGTGCTGCTCTGCCGGATCATCCTCGCAAGGAAGTATGCTTGCGAACCCGAATGCGTCTCGGTCACAGCCGATCTGGAAGCAATGCTGGAATCGTCGGACGCCTGCCTGATCATCGGCGATCCGGCCTTACGTATGGATCCCGTAGAGCTGCGGGCCTCCGGATATCAGGTCGCTGACCTCGGCGAGGAGTGGATGGAGTTGACCGGACTTCCCATGGTCTTCGCCGTCTGGGCCGGAGCGAAACATCTGGTGAGCGCCGACTTCGAAGCCGCCTTCATCGACTCATACCGTTTTGGGCGTGAGCACATCGAAGACATCGTCCGCAGTGAGCATGAGGCACGCGGTGTCACCATGCAAGCGGCCCGCGAGTACTTTGATCGTTACATCGTCTTTGAACTGGGCGACAACGAATACGCCGGGATGCGCCGCTATTTGGAATTCGCCTCGGAACTTCTCGGAAAGCAACAGACTCTGGTTACAGTAGGAAGCAAACAATCGATATGATGACCCGCGAACAGGCGATCGACGCCTTCAACAGTACCGACCTGATCGGCCTTGGAATGGAGGCGGACCGCATCCGCCGCAAGCACCATCCGGAAAACGTCGTCAGCTACATCATCGACCGGAACATCAACTACACGAACGTCTGCACCGAATACTGCAGCTTTTGTGCGTTCTATCGTCCATCGGGCCATAAAGAAGGCTATATCCTGCCGAAGGATGTGATCTTCGCCAAGATCAAGGAAACGATGGAACTCGGCGGAACCGGCATTCTCATGCAGGGCGGCCTGCATCCCGATCTCAAGATTGAATGGTACGAAGATCTGCTGCGCTCCATCAAAGAGAAGTTCAACATCTGGATCCACGCGTTTTCGTCACCCGAAATTCTGCACTTCGCCCAAGTGAGCGGTATCTCGGTTCGCGAGACGCTGATTCGCTTGCAGGCTGCGGGTCTCGATTCCCTGCCCGGCGGAGGCGCGGAAATTCTCGACGACGATGTACGTCATCGCATTGCGCGGTTGAAGTGTGGCGTCGACGAGTGGATGGATGTCCACCGCACCGCGCATTCGATCGGAATGCGGTCGACGGCAACGATGATGTTCGGCACTGGCGAGACAATCGAGCAGCGGATGAACCATTTCGATCTGATCCGGAATCTGCAGGAAGAGACCGGCGGCTTCACGGCGTTTATCCCGTGGTTCTTTCAGCGCGAACTGACCTCTTTGGGACGCTTCGTGAAAGAAGAAGCCACTGCGGTCGAGTATCTGAAGATGCTGGCTTTGTCACGCGTCTACCTGGAAAACTTCGTAAACATCCAGACGTCATGGGTGACGCCAGGATTGAAGACCTGCCAGATCGGGCTGCGCTTCGGCGGCAACGACGTTGGCAGTATCATGATCGAAGAGAACGTAGTCTCGGCCGCAGGTACTCATCACCAGGCGACCGAGGAGCAACTCCGCCGCCTGATTCGCGATGCCGGCTTCGTTCCTAAACAACGGGATACGCTTTACCGGACCTACTTCCTAAACTAGCCTTATTCGATCACAAAGGTTCGAGTGACGAGGGCCTTGAGTACAGCAGTGGACTTGGGATGCCGGTCGAGATACGGCCAACCTGAACCGAGAACATCGGCTATTTGATTGTTCAGGCCGACGAGCATCCAGGTTGTCTGGGGAGCATAAGTGCCGGAACCGTCCATCTTGCTGACCCAACCGTCCTGGACGCCTCCGCGCTTCTTTTGCGCCATCTTGATCGCGAAAGTAAGCGGATCGTTCGCCGCACCTGTGTAGGCGGCGCCCGGCACAACCAATGCATATACCGGCTTTTCTTCGGGATCCGCCGGCGTTTTGGTGTTGGTCGCCTTGCAGGCAAACGCCAGTTGCACAAGATGCACATCCTCGATCTTGTTGGCCGATCCCAGACCTACATTGGCCTCGACATTCCAGTAGAACCGGCCTTGGTTCATCATGATACCTTTTGCCATACTCACCCCCAACTCTACAAGCGAAAAAACTCAAGGAAGTATTTCATAGATCTGCTCCGTAGCTAGCTACATCTAGATAGCTAGGCATGGCAAAAGGAAAGAACGACCTCCTACAAGGGACACTCACGCTTCTGGTTTTGAAGACCCTTTGCAGGGGACCCGTGCACGGCTATGGCATCACAGCCCACATCCAGCGCGTTTCCAGCGATCAGTTGCGGGTGGAAGAGGGATCGCTCTACCCCGCCTTGCATCGTATGGAACAAGAAGGCTGGATCTCATCCGAGTGGGGACTCACGGACACCAACCGCAGAGCCCGCTTCTATTCTTTGACTGCGACCGGACGCCAGCAGCTAGAACAAGAAGAGCAAAGCTGGGCACGCCTCATCCACAGCGTCGCCAGCGTCCTGCAGGAGGCTTAACCATGGGATTGTGGAGCCGCCTGCAAGGCACATTCAAACGGCGCGAAGTGGAAGCGCGCCTCGATGCTGAACTTCAATTTCACATGGACATGCACACTGACGAGTTGATCGCTCAGGGCCATCCAGAAGCCGAAGCCCGCGCCATGGCGCGCTGTCAACTGGGCAACGCAGCCAAACTGCGCGAGGAAGCGAGAGAGGTCGACATGCTGTTGTGGATCGAAAACTGGGGTCGGGATTTTAAGCAATCCGTGCGCAGCCTACGCAAGCGTCCGGTGTTTACACTGACCTCGATCGCCTCGCTGGCCGTAGGCATCGGCGCGGTAACATCGCTTTTCTCGGTGGTCGACGCCGTGGTCTGGAAACCGGTGGCTTTGCCCCGAGCCGAAGAGCTAGTCTTTGTCGATGAGTACAAAAAAGGCCAGAAGACAGGCAGCAACGGCCCACGAATGCGCGACTGGCAAACTCTTTCGAGCTTCTCTTCGGCAACCGGATACTATGGCGACTCCGTCGTGTGGAAAGGTCCGAATGGCGCGGAAAGTATCCGAACGGTGCGCATCTATTCCGGAGGTACGGCCACATTCCAGCTTAGCCCCATTGTAGGGCGCAATTTTCGCGCGGATGAGGAAGCCGGCGAACATGCTGTGCTGCTCAGTGAGGCGTTTTGGCGCAAGCGATTCAACGCCGATCCTGCCGTGACCAACCAGACAATTCAACTCAACGGTCAACCGTACGGCATCGTCGGAGTGCTGCCGGCATCCGTAACGATTTCGCATGAGGTCGAACTCTGGCTTCCGGCCGAGCGAACGCTCCAACTCGGCAATCGCAAGTCCGGATACCTCGGGGTGGTCGGCCGTTTGAAACCAGGCGTGACTCGTGAACAGGCACAGGCCGAAGCCAATATCCTCACGGCTCGAATGCAGAAGGAGAATCGCGATTCGGATGAAGGCCTACAAGCCGCACTGATCGGCGTCAGTGACGAACTTTCGCGGGACGCCAGAACGCCTTTGCTGCTGTTGTTCGGCGTCGTCTCGTGTGTGTTGCTGATGATCGCTGTCAACTTGTCCGCACTGCTGCTGGCTCGCGCAGGTGAGCGGGAACGCGAATCCGCTCTGCGTACGGCCCTGGGAGCCACCACAGGCAGCCTGATCCGGCTCTATCTCGCCGAAACATTGCTACTGGCGTTTGTGGGAACAGCAATCGGACTGCTACTCGCGCTCTCTGGAGTGGACTTGCTCAAGACGATTCTGCCCGGTGGCATCGCGCGCCTCGATCAGGCCCGAGTCGATTGGCGGGTTCTGGGCTGCGGAATTTCACTCGCCTTTGCAGTATCCTTTGTCGCTGGGCTGATCCCATCCTGGATGGCCGCGCGCGGAACCTCGCTCAAAGACGACGGTCGCACCACGGCCTCACGCCAAGGCATGTGGCTACGCAACGGCTTCGTAGTTGCGGAAATCGCGCTAGGGTTGCTGCTCGTGACCACTGCCGTCCGCATGGCGGAAACGTTTGCAGAAGTCAGTCAAAGAACCAGAGCCCTGGAGACATCTCAAAAGATCGCTGTAACGGTGCCTTATTCCTGGACCACGCCCGACGAGCGTGTCAGTGCCTTCAACAAGGCAGCCATGGAACGCTTCTCTGCATTGCCCGGAACCACGCAGGTTGGCATGATTGATCGCCTGCCCCTTGGCGGTGGCACACAAAGCGGAGAGGTTGAGATCAGCGGCATCAACCCGACGGGATCCATGAACTGCGGCAAACGATCCGCCAGCAGTTCGTATTTCGCCACGATGGGTATCCCACTGCTGCGCGGCCGCCTCTTTGAAGATCGCGCGAAACGCAATGAGATCGTGGTGAACGAGTCATTCGTCCGCAAGTTTCTCAATGGCACCGATCCCATTGGACGTAAGGTCCAGTTCGCACGCAACAAAGGCTCGCTGGAGATCGTCGGCGTGGTCGGAAACATCCGGCAAGAAGCCTCGCAGCAGGAAGCCAATCCTGAGCTGTTCCTCTATTTCGAAGACGGCTTCTGGCCGATCTCGAACTTTGTGATTCGCAGCACAACGCCGTTGAGCGTTCTCGGACCAATGATCCGTCAAGAAGTGGGCAACCTCGATTCCATGGTTGTGATCGACCGTCTTTCCAGTTTGGATGAAGCGCTGGGCGAGGCCACGTCGGCACCCCGCATCCGTTCGTATTTGGTGGGAAGCTTTGCGCTGTTGGCCCTCGTGCTCGCGGCCATCGGCATCCACGGACTAATCGCCGCGGACGTTGCACGGCGCTGGAAAGAGTTCGGGATCCGGCTGGCATTGGGCGGATCGGTACCGGCGCTGCGCACGATGCTGCTCAAGCGAGCGGCTTGGCTGCTGAGCATCGGCAGCGTGCTGGGAATCGCAGCGGTCGTTGGAACCTCGAAGCTGCTGGAATCGGCAGTGGAAGGGCTTCAACCAGCACGCGTGGCGACTGGCCTGATCGTTGCACTGTTGATCTTGTTGGCGGCACTGGCGGCGATCTGGTGGCCGCTACGTAGACTTGCAGGCGTGGATCCGGCGTCGGCCTTGCGCCACGAGTAGCTCTTTAGCGCGGAATCTCGAATGTAAGGCTGGCCCAGAAGCTTTCCCAGTCCGCGGCCTTCGGTTCCGCGCAGCGTTCCATCACGATCGCGTGCAAGCGATGCGGTCCTATGGCCTTGACTGGAATCACAATCCGACCCTGGCGATCCGTCCGCCCGATGTTTTCCATGACACTCCTGCCACCTTCGAGCCAAGCGGATTCCACAGCGACGTCAATCGCCGGCTTGCCGCGAAAGAGAACCTGCACTGGTAACCTTGCGCCCGGCTTCACTGAATACGGATCCACTTCGGGAATGATCTCGATCGTGAGTCCGGTTCTCTCTTTGAAGAATCCGTCGGACTTTTCCACGCGGATTAACGACTTTACGTATTTGCTGTAGCGCTCACGCCCCGCCTTGTCGGTTTCGCCGTTCTGTTCACGCCATTGCACCGCGTTGGTCAGATTCTCGTGTTCGAGGTAGGACTTGAATTTCGCGGCATCGAGTTCGATGAAGTTCGGAATCGTCGAAGAGGTGAGAATCGCCAAGCCAGCGCCCTTTGTGAGCACGCTGGCTGTGGTCTGCTCGGCCTCAGGTGTGATCTTTTCGAACTCAGAAGTGCCTGACTTCGACAACAAGCGAGTATTGCGCAAGCGGTCAGGACGCGTCGACGTCGAGCCTTTCGGAAAGGCGTCGCCATTCTGATAGACCACCCGCAGCGGCACGCCCGGTGCAACCACGAACTTGTCGGGCATCAGGTAGAGATCGTGTCCGCTGGCGAGGTGGGCAGCAGTCACGACGATGGCGGCAATGCGATGAATATTCATGTTTTTCACTCTCTAGAACTGCAGTTTCAGACCAAGTTGTATCGACCGCGGTCCGCCGGTTTGGAACAGCGGATTCTGTCCGCCGAGGCCAGAACTCAGAATCTGTGTCGAGCGTCCAAAGTTGGCGCTGGTCATCACTCCGGTTGGATTCGCGAAGTTCGGCATGTTGAAGATGTTGAATGCATCGGTGCGGAAATCAAGGCCAAAACGCTCGCTGAGACGGAAGTGACGGCGGATCGAAAGGTCGGTCTGCGCGAGCCCGAATCCCCGCAGCGCGCCACGGCCCAGCGATCCTTGGCGGCCCTCTGCGAGAGGCGCTGCGGCATTGAACGCGGCGGGATTGAATCGGTGGCTACCAGGAAACGTGTTGCCTTCGATGTAAAGCGGTGTGCCCGCGACATAATCCGGGCGCGAGACATTGGTGAGTCCAAGGCCAAGCGTGTCACGACCGGTCACCACAGTCACCGGCGAGGCGGTACGCAAGCGCACCACCGAATCGAAAGCGAAGCCACCCAACAAGGCGCGTGCCGCACGGTTGGATGTCCAAACGGGAATCTCGTAGCTCGCCGAGCCCGTGAAGGCATGACGAATATCGAAGGAAGACGGTCCGCGATCGTTGTCCGGGCTCACCCTTTGGGCGGGCGACTGCAGGTTGGTGATGGACTCATCGGACGCCGTGTCGAGCGACTTCGACCATGTGTACGAAAGCAGCGCCTGCAGGCCCCGGGTCAATTGGCGCTTCAACTGCATCTGCAACGAATTGTAGTCGGCGTATCCTTCGTTGTTTACGACATCGACGCGTGTGAAGGTAGGATTCCGCAGCGTTTGCGCACGCAGACTCTCTACTCGTGCCAGCTTCCGCGACGCTGAGCCGACGTAGGAAACCGAAAGCGAGTTCGCATTCGCGAAAGGCTGCTCCACCGCGAAACTATACTGCATGGTCAGCGGTAGCCGGTATCCTTCGGCGTAGGCGAACAAGCGCGGAAACGGAGGATTCGCGTTGACTGGCCCCGCCTGTCCGTTCAATTGTGCACCGCCGATGGGCACGTTGGCGAAATCGAGGCTGCGCGAGTACGGATAGTTTCCAGGGCTGAACGCAGTACCCGTGAAGGCGGAACCGAGATCGTAGAAGAGCCCGAAGCCCGCACGGACAACGGTTCCGCGGCCTACGAACGGCTGATAGGCGATACCAAAGCGCGGAGCGAAGTTGTTGTAAGTGGTGTCGTAGAGTTTGGATCCCCGAGGGGCGAGCACGGCAGACTGAGGATTGCGCAAGCCGAGTAATGTGAGCGGCAAGTTGCCGTTGGCTTCCGATGGCGCGGGATTGATTTCCCAACGCAGCCCGTAGGTCAAAGTGGTTCGTCCGCTCAAGCGCCACGCATCCTGTGCAAAGGCGGAAACGTTGTCGTAACGCGGTTCCAGAAACGTTTCTACTTGCCGGATCTGCGCAGTGGGGGCGATACCGGCGATGAGTTGAGTGATGGTGGGGATGGTCAGCGTTTTGGTGTATAAGCGTCCGCCGATCGATGGGGAAAGGCGGCGGTAGTCAAAGCCGGACTTGAGGCTGTGCGCACCTTTGGTCCATGTTGCCGTATCCACGATGTTGAGCTGAGTTTGCGTATTGGCGCTGAAGGTTCCGGGGCTGAGGGTGTTTTCATCGTTGCCACCGATCGTCAGGTAGAAGAGTGAGGTGGAAGGATTGGCGAAAGTCGGCAACACCAGATCTGTGGAAAGGATCTTCGCGCCGCCAAAAGTATCCTGGCGGTAAATCTGCGCGGCAAACGAGCGGCTCCAATTGAAGCGGAGATCGTTGCTGAAGGTCGGCGACAGCACCATCGTGGTTCCGGCGGTGAAGGTCTTGTTGTTGCCCGGCAGCATGGCGACGAAACTCGGCGTGGCGAATCGCCCGCGCTCTTCGCTCTGTGACGGCGCATGGTTGTAACGTCCAAAGATATTGAAGCGCGATGAAAACGTATGATCGATGCGGAAGCTGGTGGCGTTGAGCCTCGAAGGATTCGAGAATCCGGCGACGTAAGGCGTCTCGTCGGGGGCGTCAGCAAGGGGCGCGGCGATGGGAAGGGGATAGGCTTCGAGCAGACTCTTCAGCAAACCCGTGGAGCGCTCGCGCGCCGCCACCGTGGGAACTCGCGAGGGAACTGAGATCGCTGGCTGGATGAGCCGCAAGCCCTCATAGGAAGCGAAGAAGAAGGTCTTGTTCCGGAAAACGGGTCCACCGGCGGTGAATCCGAAATCGTTCTGCCGCAGCGAAGGGCGCTTGATGCGATTGGCGTTGGCGAACCAGTTGTTGGCGTCGAACTTGTCGTTGCGGAGATACTCGAAGAGCGCACCATGCAGTGCGTTGGTTCCAGATCGCGTCACGATCGCGACTTGCGCACCGGGTTGGCGTCCGAACTCCGGCGCATAAGTGGAAGTCTGTATTGTGAACTCCTGCACGGCATCGACAGAAGCGAGAGAGCTGGTTCCACCTTGGATACTGAACGCGGGCACCGCTCCACCCGCGCCTTCATAAGGTGTGGTGGCATTGGGAAGCCCAAAGTTGGCTCCCACTCCATCCACCGTGAAGTAGTTCGTGGCGGTGCGTTGTCCGTTCACGGAGAACTGTCCCTGATCGACGATGCTGGCGGATGTCATCACGACGCCCGGCGAGAGATTGATCAGCGTTTGAAAGCTACGCCCGTTCAACGGCTGGTTCTCGATGAACTGGCGTCCCACCACCGTGGCGACAGCCGGTGACTCACTGACGAGCGGGGCTTCGCTGTTGATCGTGACCGTGTCCTCTTTTTGGGAGACGGTCAAGATCAGGCGAATGGACCGCTGATCGTTGGCAGCAAGCACGATGGCCTCCGCACGAGCTTTCGCAAAGCCCTTTCGATCGACTTGCAACTCGTAGGTGCTGGGCGCGAGTTGGGCGAAAACGAAGAATCCAGAAGCGTCGGAGATCGTCTTCCGCGAGAGTCCGCGGGCGCTATCGGTGAGCGTTATGTGCGCGCCCGGCACGGCGGCGGACTGCGGATCGAGAATCGTGCCGAAAAGGGCGGCTGTCGAAGATTGGGCTTGCAAAGCCTGGTCCAAGAAAAGGAGTAGCGCGACGAGAGAGAGTTTCATGGGGTAGCAAGTCACTGAAATAAGTACTACGAAGTGCTTGCGAGATTGGATTTCGCTTTCAACAATGGTCGATGGGCGAATTCGCTCTAGAAGCCCTGGAACTTGACCGCTTCAGCTCCGATCTGGATGTCACACTACTTTCCGACGCAGGCTCCGTGGAACGAAACGTATTGCGCGATTCGAAACCGCAAGTCTGGCAAGTCATACGAATGAACTTCGTTGCAGGCTTCGTCAGGAAGTATGCGGCGGTGAAAGACGGCAAACTGTTCGAAGCGGGATTGGAAGTCGCCGAACTCAAGCCATTTGAGATCTTCCTGGCTCAATCCTGAGAAACGGCTTTCACGCTCGAGAACTCGTAGCGCGAGGTCCAATTCTCTTCCCGCCCCGGATCGATACTGAGCGAGATGTAGTCCTCAGGCGACAGCACGGTCTTGATCGACCAGTACAGGATCTTCGACAAAGGCTTGTCTCCCGTGATTCGCACAGCAGCACCGGTCTTGCGATTCACCACACGAAACTCATGGTCGGAAGCCTTGGCCGGATCGAATCCCGTCACTTCACTCATCACCGTCTCGCGGTCGCCGATCGGCCGCGCGTAACTCAATTCATTTCCTTGAATCCTGCCCGGCTCCGCCAACGCACGCGGAGTCTTCGGCGCGAAGTTGAACCCCACCGTGAAATCAGGACCAATCGGCTGCCCATCCATCACCATGAAGTTATGATTGTAGACATCGGTCTCGATCCGCTTCTTGCCCGTGTTCTTTAGCGAATGTTCGATCACCATTTCGGCCTTGCCCGGAACCAGCCGAACGGTCTTCAAATAGCGATACGCATAGCCCGATGAAGAATCGCGCAACACATGCGCAAACGTCACCGAGTCTTTCTTCACCGAAGTCTTCCATTTGCCTGGATCCACAATGTCGTAAGTGAAGAAGCGCTGAAACGCCGCCTCTTGCGGCTTGCGCAGTGTGCCCACCCCAATCCGGATGAACGTCGAACCAACCGCCGCATCCTTGTATCCAAGCGCGCCAGAAGGGCTGAAGAACTCTTCCACAGGGCCGGTGATGGCATCGTGCAGCTTCGGATCGTACTTCGCAAACCAGACGCCGAAGTACGAATGTCCAGCAGCTTCAAGACTCGCGACCACGCCGCTCCAGTCGAAGCGTGTTCCGCGGTAGTAGCCGTCTTTGGCATCGGGCAGATAGAGCTTGGCTCGAACCTTGCCGTTGTCGATCTGTGCCGATGGAGGTTCCGCAGCCTGAACCGTGGCGAGCACTGCGAGTGAGAGAACGAAAAAGCGAATCACCGCCTAACAGCTTATCGCGTGCGGCGGTGATTCGCTGCTTGAGTTAGAACTCTACACGGACGGCCTATTGAATCCATCGCGCACTGTTCGTGCGGTTTGGAGGAACGAAGCTGGCATTCAAGGTTCCGACCGTATTCGGATTCGTGATGTTCAAATTCGCCTGTGTTGGGTTCGCGTAGTTCACGTAGTTCAGGAAATTGTCGCCGGACCCAATGTCGTCGCACCACCCCATGACTGCGAACCGGCGCTGTCTGAAATTACCAGCGGCAAGCCAGAAAACGCGGTCGCGATGCCTGAAACGAACCAACCGCTGACAAGCCGGTCGAAACCGTGTCCGAGGTTGATGCGATGCCC
>Ga0163144_10001148_pt1 | contig 62678 bp, 45 predicted proteins | sample OliLak19BULKMAT1_FD_123175 | JGI IMG/M metagenome (GOLD analysis project Ga0163144, IMG submission 123175) | Freshwater microbial mat bacterial communities from Lake Vanda, McMurdo Dry Valleys, Antarctica - Oligotrophic Lake LV.19.BULKMAT1 | ecosystem: Environmental > Aquatic > Freshwater >...
CGTAGTCTGAGTATGCATTTGCTTTCTCACGATCATCGGTTGCGGCGAAGCACCGAACATTAAACACCGAAACTCCCGTGTGGGATCCCATGTCGCACGCAGAACCTGTCCCCGAGCTTCCGCCGCTGATCGACCTGACGGACGTTATCCAGCGCGTCCGCCTCGGAGAAGAACCGGCTGCGATCCGCTTGGTCGCCTACTACGAACCGATGTTGCGAGCCCTGATCCGCGAATGGCTCGGCGGAACCGATCGGAACGGCGAACAGACCAGCGACTTCATGCAGTCCCTATGGGGAAACGCCTTCCCACTCATCCGACGAACCGACGGCGACCTGCACGAGCCGGGTGCCCTGTTGAGCCTGCTCTTGACGATGGTTCGCCAGAAGGTCAAGGAGCACCACGCCCGACTCGGCGTCGTCAACGGTGCTCGGGTTCCGCTCGACGTCAACTTTCCCGATGACTGCGTCGCCCCGCACGATCCGGTCGACGGTGCCGATCTGCTCGCGAAGGTTCGGGCCGAGATTCCGCAGGACCTCCGCCGCTGTTTCGATCTTTGGCTCAGCGGCTATGCGTGGCCGAAGATCGCGGAGGGAAGCGAGCGCTCGGCCGAGGCGATCCGCAAGGAAATCTCCCGACGGATCAGCCTGATCGCGGAGACGCTCGATCTGCACTGAATACAGCCGCAACGCCGGATTATGACGTCTCTGCGGGCTGTGCGTGAGGAATGCTTCCGATAGGTAACGGCTAAGTCGGAACGCGATTGAGCGTAGGATAGTCCGCATTCGATGATGACGACACTGAGGCCCTGACGCAACGGAGTTGACCGATGGATCGTTCCCGATTTCGACCTGAAGTGTTCCCGCTGGAAGATCGTACCGTGCCGACGATCACCCCCACGGATGTCTTTGCCGCGATCGATCAATCGAACGACGCGCAGGCACAGTTGGCGCACCTGGTGGATCGGAAGGTCGAGAATCTGAACATCTTCACCGTCACCAATCTGCGCACGTACCTGCCGACGCTGACGGTGAACAGCCTGCAGAGTGCGGCCGTGCTGGGTCAATTCCAGAACGTGCTCATCGAGCAGGCCGCGACGAATCCGAGTCTGACGCCGTTCATCAGCCGCGTGGCTGAGGAACGATACAAGGCCGAAGTCAACGCCCTTTACGCCTTCGCGCTGACGCAGCAAGTCAACGGCATCCCCATCGGCACCGTGGCCGCACCGATCCCGGCTTCGACGCCGATCCCGAACCCGTACATCAGCCGAGTTCCGGTTGCCCCCGTGGTGCCGCCGGTCGTGCCGCCGGTCGTGCCGGACCCGGGGACACCGGACTTGACCAGCAACGGCTTGAGCACGACCATCCCGGACATCAACTCGCCCAACTTCGTCACGCAGACCAGCGGTCTCCGAATTTGGGAAGTGACCGGAGGCGTCGGCAATGCAGTGACGAACGGGCAGGATGTCACCGTGTTCTATGCGGGCTGGTTGGCATCGAACGGCACGCTGTTCGACAGCAACTATGCGGACGACGCGATCCCGGCGACCACCCAGTTCAACACCAGCGGCGTCATCGCCGGTTTCCGCGAAGGCCTCATCGGCATGCGGCCGGGCGGCGTGCGGCGAATCTACATCCCCGCCGCCCTCGGCTACGGCAGCGCGGGCCAAGGCAGCAGCATTCCGCCGGATGCGGACTTGGTCTTCGAAATCCGACTCGTGTCGAGCAGCACGCCGATCGCGCAGTAACGATTCAAACCGCGCAGGAGCGAATGCCCGCACTCAGCTCCGCGCGGTTCAGATTACGGCCGATGAAGACGACCCGCGTCGAACGCGGTGTGGTCCCCCAAGCCGCGGCCGGTCGTCCGTCGAACATCATGTGAACCCCTTGGAAGACGAACTTCCGGGGGTCACCCTGCATGGCGACAATGCCTTTCATGCGGAAGATGTCCGCCCCGTTGGTTTGCAGCAATCCGCTCATCCAAGCGTTGAAGCGCTTGGCATTCAAGTCTCCCGCCAGTTCGATCCCCACCGACGATATCGAATCGTCGTGGCGATGGACGCGTTCCGACTCGCCGCCCTCGTCGACAAGCGAGAGCGGAAACGTCTTGTCCCCCTCGGATTGGATTCGTCCCAATTCGAAGCCGCCGAGGTTGAGGATCGCCGTCATGTCGATCTCGGCGTCGACCGTGCGGTGCACCTTGGCCAACGGATTCATGCGAAGGATGCGCGCTTCGAGTTCGTCCGCTTGCGCAGTCGTCACCAAGTCGATCTTGTTCAACAGCACCACGTCGGCGAAGGCGATTTGTTCCGGCACTTCGGGTGCATCCCAATGCTGCGAGACGTGCTTGGCATCGACGACGGTGACGATGCCGTCGAGCCGCGTCTTCGTCGCCAGCTCATCGTCCGCGAAGAAGGTCTGCGCCACCGGGCCTGGGTCGGCGAGACCTGTGGTTTCGATGAGGATCGCGTCGAACTTGTCGCGGCGTTTGAGCAGGTTGCCGAGGATGCGGATGAGGTCGCCGCGGACGGTGCAGCAGAGGCAGCCGTTGTTCATCTCGAAGATTTCCTCGTCCCCATGGATGACGAGTTCCTGATCGATGCCGATTTCGCCGTACTCGTTCTCAATCACGGCGATGCGCTTGCCGTGGTTCGCGGTGAGGATGCGATTCAAAAGCGTTGTCTTGCCCGAACCCAGGAAACCCGTCAGCACGGTAACCGGGATGCGGTCGGCAGGTGGCGGCGGCATGATGGTTCCCGTTCGCATCGAAAACCATCAGCCTATCAACTCGGCCCGCGTTGCCTATCGGCTTCGAGCCGACGATAGCTCGGCAGATCGGCGGGGTGAACGGATCGCGGCTCCAATCCTTTTTCCTTGGCTTGCCGGAAGCTTCGACGAGCTTCCTCGTCGGCCGGCGTGCGGCCCTCCTTGGCGAGGGCCATGTGAAACATCCGCAGCGGCGTTTTCTGCTGCGTCAGCGCTTCGCGAAGATCGTTCTCGGCAAGGTCGAACTGCTTGGCGGAGATGCGGATGCGGGCACGGGTGTCGAGCAGGTCCGGCGTCAGGCCGATCTCCGCCGCGGCACGGTCGATCAGTTCCAGTGCTTGGGCCGCCGCTTCCGGCTTCGGCGCGAGAATCCAGGCGAGGTTGTTCAGAGCGATCGTGTTCCGCGGCTCGGCGGCGAGCACTGTTCGGTATGCCTTCTCGGCGGCGATGAAGTCCTGCTTCAACACCGCGAATTCGCCTTCGTTGAGCCAAGCCGTCGTCGAGTTCGGGTCGGCCTTGCGGGCCTCGGCCAGCCAAGTCTGCACCTCCGCGAATTGCCGGTCGGACGCGGCGCCGGGGCGAAGCACGGCCAAACCGGCCGCCGCGATGAGACTCGGAGACAGCTTGCCGGAGTGTTTCTGAATCAGGGCGATCGCCTCGGCGTGGCGTGCATCCAACGCCAGCAGTCCCGCCGCCGCAACGACCGCCTCCGGCCGCAGCGGAATCAGGGCTTCGTACCGGCCGACGGCAGCTTGGATCATCCGTTTGCCGATCTCGGTACCGCGGACCTGCGGGAGGCGAACGAGTTCATCCATCAGTTCCGCCGAGCGTGCGGACTTGGCCGTAAGATCGCCGATGGCGGCATCGGCGGTTCGGGTATAGTTCTCCGCAATCTCGAAGGCTTTCTCGGCCCTGCCGCAGGCGACTTCCCACCGGGCCACCGCACTGAGAGCGCGATAGTCCGCACCGTAAAGGGCACTCAGTCGGTCCGCAAACGGCTTGGCGGCTTCCGGCGTGCCGAGGTCGACGGTCTCCGCCAGACCCATGAGCAGGTAATCGAGATTCTTCGGATCCTCGGCCAGCAGTGCGTTCACCGTCTCGACGACCGCTTTGCGGTTGCCGAGGCTGCGGTAAACCTGAGCCAGCAGAAACCGGTCGCGCGGGGACCGCGTTTGCACGGCGAGTGCCTCCAATGCGGCCACGGCGCGATCCTGCGCCTGCTTGCGTTCGGCACCGTCCATATGGCGTGCCAGGGTCGTCAGCACCGCGGCCGTTGCGCGCTTTTCCTCCGCGGACTCACCGAGGTTGGCCGTTGACCCAGCGAGCAGTTCGACCGCCCGCTTGCGGTCGCCTGCCTGGCCACGCACGGCCAACAGCATGGCCATGTTGCGTTGCGCCCAAGCCGCATCGCCGTCATTCGACTTCTCGGCGAGTGCCGCTTCGAGCAGTCGCACGGCCCCATCGCGGTCGTATTGAGCAAGACGATAGTTGAGCCGATGCTGCAGCCACTGGCGTCTCTCACCGGCCGTCTTCAGTTCCGCCGCGTGGGTCACTCTCCCGTTGGAGGCCTCCACGCAGGTCGCGGCCGTCTGGAGGTAAAGCGTCGGGGGCAAGGCTTTGCGGGCCGCAGCCAAGGTCATCTCCGCATCGGCACCATGGCGTTGGATCAGGCGAAGGAAATCGTCGCTTCGTGCATTCGACGACTGAGCAGCCCGCATGGCCCAGCTTTGGGCCTCCTGCGGCATCCCCAAGCTGTGAGCCACGTCGGCGAGTTGTGCGGCCGCATACGTTTCGCGTTCGATTACGATCCGGAAGCAGGCGAACAGGACTTCACGCAACCGCTCGTTGCCGGCCTTCACGCCCAGTTTGCCCGCGGCCACGACGACCCGGGCCATCGGTTCACCGTGCCAGCGTGGGTCGGCATTGAGGCGAAGCAGCAGTGCTTTGACCCCCTCGTCGCTCGGCTTGCCGGCGAGCCAAGCCAGGTAGGCAATCATCGGCGGGAAGCGGCCAGGCTCCAGCCGCACGGCCCGTTCGACCATCCGTCCGCGCGTGCCGGCATCGCCCTGCTGCATTGCCGCATCGGCAAGGACTAGGCAAACGTCCGCTCGATCCGGTTCGTCTCCGAAAAGTTGCCGCAAGCGTGCTGCGGCCGCAACCGTGGCGGGCTTGTCCCGTTGATGTGAAGCCAAGCGGGCAGCGAACAGCGGATCGGAGTGGCCGGTCGGATCGAGCTTGGCGGCGACGGCCTGTGCCGCACGAGCTTCGTCGATTCGGCCTGCACGAAGCAGGCGTGCGGACAAGGCCTCGTGAAAGGTCGCATCGGCGGGGCGTTCCGCACAGAGAAGGCGGTAGCATCGGACGACGCCATCGTCATGCCCCAAGCGATCGTGGATCTCGACCATGCCGAAGTACAATCGCGTGCGTTCCTGATCGGGCCACGAGGCGACTTGTTCCAGCAGCCGATCCAAAGCCACGGTGTCGGTTCTCATCGGGTCGCCTGCGATCACGCCGGCGCGGGCGAGCCGCAGTTCCGACTGGTCGCCGGCGGCGGCTTGGGCCTCATCCAGGAGCGACAAGCCGACCGCGGAGCCGGCGAGGCGTGCGGCCCGCTCCGCAAGTGCGGCCCAAAGCTTGACATCGCCGGGTCGGCGGGACGTTTCCGCCCGCAACAGCGACACGGCCTGTTTCAGGTCGCCGCGGGCTTCCAGGCTTTCGGCTCGCAGGATCGTCGCTTCCGAGGAATTCTGCCCGTAGACCTTGACCAGCTCGCCGATCACGCGATCAACCACGGCCCACTCCGCCGTTCGCGGCGTGGCACTGTTCGCCAAGTCGCAAAGCTTCAGCCGAATCAGCACGGCGTGAATGCTCGGGCCGGCATACGGCGACTGGACCGCGAGCGCATATTCCACGGTCGCTTCCCGAGCGCGGCCGAGGTTCAGGTAGGATTGGCCGAGGGCGACGCGGGCCGCCAGGTTGTTCGGGTCCTTGTTCAGAAGCAGCTTCAGCGTTTCCTGTTCCTCGGCCGTACGGCCGCGCTTCTGCAGGCATGCGGCCAACAGCATATTGCATTGATTTTCCAGGCTCGGAAGTGCGACCGCCTCGTTCCGCAGCGACGTCAACAGTCCAATCGCGTCGGCCCACTTGCCGCCACGCATCGCCAGTCGGGCGTTGAGATACTTCACCTGCATCGGCGTGCCGGGGCGGGGCTTAGCCAACAGTTCGCGGACGATCGCCTCGGCCCGTCCGGTTTCGCCGAGCTGCACCAGCAGATCACCCAGCGGCCCGAGCAGTTCAAAACCGGAATCGCCGTGCTTCAGGCCCTGTTCCAAAGTCGCCACGGCCGCGCCGATGTTCCCGAGGTTCAGGTCCAACCAAGCGAGCGCGCGGATCAGCCGCACATCGTGCGGGTGATGCTTCAGGCCGGCCGTCAGGGCATCGCGGGCTTCATTCGCACGGCGCAGTTTCTGCTCCTGATCCGAGAGCATCAGCCAGGCATCGGCATCGGTTTGGTCCAATTCCAAAGCCTTGCGGATGTCCGCCAAGGCGGGAGTCTTCGAGTCGGTTTGGCCAGGGAGTTGCGTGAACTTGGCCCGCGTCAGCCAAGCCCGCGCCGACTTCGGTGCCGCGTCGATCAGACGACGGATGACCTCACGTGCCGCCTGCGGTCGCTTGGCATCGTTCATCAGGAAGAAAGCGTACCGCTGGTAAAGTTCGACATCGTCCGGCTTCGCACGCAGCGCCGCTTCGTACTGGGCGACCGCTTCGTCCGTCCGCTGCAGCGCCGCCAACGCCGTTGCCAGTTTCATGCGAAGCTCGGCATCGTCCGGGGACGTCTTCAGCAGTTCCTCGGCATGCGTGGCCGCATCCTGCGAACGACCCACCCGCTGCGCCAGTGCCAAGGCCTCCCGGCGAATCGCCTCCCGGGTCGGGTCGGCCCGCAGGATTTGTTCGTACAGCAGGAGTTGATCGAAGGGATTCCGACCGGGCCGGGCCTTCAACAGCTCCGCCATCTGCACGCGGGCTTCGGTGTCACTCGGTGCGAATTCCAGATAGTGCCGAAGGTAATGCACCGCGCGGTCCGGCTTGTCGTCCGCCGCGGCATTCTCCGCCTGACGCTTCAAGGCCGCGGGGATGCGATGCGCTTGCACGGTATGCACACCCACCAGCAGCCCGGTGACGACCAGACACGCGGCCAGAAACTTCAGCAGAAACCATTTGCGGATCGTCGGCATGTCGCATCCCTGCACGGTTCGACCTGAGGACCAAATCGTCGAGTCGAGATGGTAAAAGTTTCCGACGGCAACCGTCAACTGCAACCCGGTTTGAGTTGTGAGCAGCCTTGACGAAACCTGCGGGCGAAGGCATAGTCCGCGTCATCAAGTTTGGGAGATTCTCGGATGATTCGTTCGCGTGCATGGTCCGTTGCGGCTTTTGTGGTGTTGGCCTGTGCGGCCCAAGGCTGCGCCAACAATACCGGTCGGGGTGCCATCGCAGGCACGGCGCTCGGCTCCGGCGTCGGAGCGCTCGTCGGCATGGCGAGCGGCCAACCCGAGGCCGGTGCCCTCGTGGGGGCAGCCGTCGGCGGCGGCCTCGGGACGGCCATCGGGGCCGATGCCGACTATCGGGAAAAAGCGCGGGCCGACGAAATCGAGTTGGCGAATGCCAACGCCGCCGCAGCCAACCCGCCGATCACCCGCGGTCCACTTTCCATCGATGACCTCGTCGCCATGAGCCGGCCCGATGCCGAGGGCCGCCGCGTCAGCGATGATGTGCTGATCGAATACATCCGCAGCACCGGCAGCAGCTACGACCTTGCACCCGCGGACCTCCAGTTTCTCTCGGCCAACGGCGTGTCGGACCGCGTCCAAAAGGAAATGCTCGCCTCGCGGAATCGGGCACCCTCGACGCTGCGGATCGCTTCACCGTCGACGCGGACCGTGGTGGTCCATGAAGCTGCACCGGTCGTCATTTACGAGCGGCCCTTCATGCCGATGTACTACCGGCCTTACCGACAGCCGGGATTCCACGTTCACGGTCACTTCCGATAACGTGTAGAATCTCTAAAAGTCCTTCAAACTCCGTCGAGGCAACGGCATGAATCAGGCCGCGACCCAACGCCGACCCGACGCCTCCGCAGAACGGCTCGCGTTCGCGCGCAGCATCCTGACCATCGAAGCCGGAGCGTTGGCGTCCGCCGCGGAGCGATTGGATGAAAACTGGACCATCGCCGTCGAACTCGTGCTCGGCTGCACGGGAAGAATCGCCGTCACCGGTGTAGGCAAGTCGGACGACATCGGCCGCAAATGGGTCGGCACGCTGAACTCGACCGGCACCCGTTCCTACGCCTTGGATGCCACACGGGCCATGCACGGCGACCTCGGCATGGTTCACCCGGACGACGTCGTCCTCATGCTTTCCCACGGCGGCGAAAGTGAGGAACTGCTGCGGCTCGTCCCACCGCTGCGACGCATCGCCGCCGGGCTGATCGCGGTGACGGGCAACGCGGAGAGCACCCTCGCCCGCACCGCTGATGTCGCCATCGCCTACGGCCCACTCGACGAAGCCTGCCCGCTGAGCCTGGCCCCCAGCACCAGCACGACGGTGATGCTCGCACTAGGCGATGCCTTGGCCTTCACACTCAGCGAAGCCCGTGCCTTCACCGCGCAGGATTTCGCCAGGTTTCATCCCGCCGGCAGCCTCGGCCGCAAACTCGCCGGCGTTTCCGAATACATGCGGCACGGTAAGGAACTTCGAATCGCCTTCGCCGCCGACCCGGTCCGCAAGGTCTTCGCCGTCGTCCGGCACGTCGGCCGGCGCACCGGTGCGGTCATGCTGGTCGACGCCGAGGGACGGCTGACGGGGCTGTTCACGGACAGCGACTTGGCCCGACTGTTTGAAGCCAATCGGGTCGGCGACTTCGAACAGCCCATCGCGGACGTGATGACCAAAAACCCGATCACCCTGCCCCACCACGCAAAGCTCGGCGAAGCGCTGGACTTGTTGAAGGATCGCAAGATCAGCGAGCTTCCCATCGTCGACGACGACGGCAAACCTGTCGGCCTGCTGGACATCACCGATGTCCTCGGGGTCGATCCGCAGGTTGCCCCCGCGCCGTTGCGGCCGAACTTTCGGTTGGTGCCGACGCCACCATGAAGCCGTCTCTTAAAGAACGCATCGCCGCCGTTCGCCTCCTCATCCTCGACGTGGACGGCGTCCTGACGGACGGCTCCATCATCTACACCGATGCGGGCGAAGAACTGAAGCGCTTCCACGTCCGCGATGGGTCCGGCCTTAAGTTGTGGCAATCCACGGGCCGACTGGCAGCCATCGTCAGCGGCCGCAGTTCGCCGGCGGTGAATCGCCGGGCCGGCGAACTGGGCATTACCGGCGTGCTTCAAGGGCAAAGCGACAAGCTTGCCGCACTTCGACAAATCCTCGCCGAAACCGAGTTGTCCGCTGAGCAATGCTGTGCAGTCGGGGACGACCTGCAGGACATCGGCTTGCTCCAAGCCGTCGGCGTCGGTATCGCGGTCGCCGATGCCTGTGAGGAACTTAGGGCCATCGCGGACTACACGACGACGACGCCCGGTGGTCGCGGCGCAGTACGCGAAAGTATAGAATGGCTGCTGAAGGCGAACGACGAATGGGCGAAACTCGCGAACGCAGCCCGGCAACCGCCAGGCTGACCGGAGGCCGACGACGATGTGGAACCCCAGACGCCTGTTGCTGCTGCTGACGCTGACCGTCGTTCTCGTCGGCCTGTTCATTGCCTATTTCCGCTTTCTCGGCAGCATTGATGGCCTGCCGGAACTTCCCGTCGACTACCGCGCAGGTCCCGAAGTCGCAAGCCCGGCACCGACGCCGCGGAGTGAGTTGCCGACCAAGGAAAAACTTCGCCGCGCCTTCGGTCCGACGTCTCCCGAAGCGACCGACAACGGCCAGCTTTACAAACTTCAAACCCAACTGACGGACAAGGGAATCGTGCTCGCCTGCGGTCAGCCGCAGATTGCCCCCGCGGCCGAGCCGAGCAAAAAAGTCGTGGTCGCCCCATTCAGCATGGCCTCCTTCGGCAAGCCCAAGGCGCCCGGAGAGCCGATGCTGCCGGACGAGATTGAGGAAATCACCACGCTCAGTGCCGACAAGGCGATTCTGGAGTTCGACCAGCCGATCCTGTCTCCGCAGGACATGTTCACCAAGGCCAAGCTCGTCGGCTTCGAAATGGTCAGCACGCCGGACGTGATGAGCACCGATACCCGCTCGGGCAAAATCTGGCTGACCAACAACCAAAAGAACCGCGACTCCGGCCAGTTTCTCATCTTTTCCACGGTCGGCCCGGTCTACTACCGCACCCCGGAATCGACGCCCGCCAACGCGGACATCGCCCACATCTGGACCAGTGCTCCGGTCGAAGTGATCGATCGCCGCAACCTGCCGCGGTCGCTCCGCTCGACCGTCGTGACCACCTCGGCCACACGCGGGGACGAACTTCGCAACCGCGGCACCGTTGCGGCGATTCTTCACGGCGAACTCTACCCGCCGCCGACGATCACTGCCGAGGGGATGCGGATCTACCTGATGCAACAGGAAAAGAAGCCGAACGCCAAGCAGGCCAACACGACCGGCTACAGCGGGGTGCGGATGGTCGAATTGGTCCGCAAGGTTCAGTTCAACCAATGGACCGAGAACGACGCCGGCTTCCCCGGCACAACACCTGCCCAGAAGCCCGCAACCCCAGCCGCCCGCACCGATCCGCCCGCCGCACTCGGCGCCGCGTTCGGTGGCTCGGCCGATGCCGCCGCCGTTGCGACGAAACTGAACAGCCGCAGTCTGCTCGTCGTTGAAACGGCCGGTTTGTTCCGCCACGATTTCACCAAGAATCTCGCCCGCTTCGAGTCCGAAGATGGCGGCGACCCGAATGCCCCGAACCACGTTTCCGTCACACGGCTCTCCGCGGACGACAAGCAGGACAATCTGTTCTGCAAGCTGCTGCTCGTTCAGTTCGACGGACCGATCGCCGGGACGCAACCCACGCCGGTGAAGCCCGAACCGGGTAAGCCGTTGCCGGGCAACCCGTCCGGCGAGGGAATGAAGATCAAGTCGCTGCACGCAACCGGGCCGCACGTTTTCGTCTCGGTCGAACGCGAGCAACTGTTGGCCCAGGGAACCGAGCTTCGCTACGAAGTCAACGGACGCGAATCGGTGACGACCCTTCGCGGCACGCCGGTCGTGGCGGTGCGGGAAAAGAACCGGCTGCAGACCGGATCCACCGCCGTTCCGGGTGAGATCAAGATCACTTCCCTCGAGCCGGCCCTCGGTTCCAAGGATGCGAAGACAACGACCATTACCGTGAACGGCGCGGGGACCATCGACCTGCTCGATGGTGCTACGGGCGCCAACACCGTGCGGGCGATCTGGGGCAAGTCGCTGCATCACGAACGCAGCATCCAAGGTAAGCTCGAACAGGATCTGTTGAAGTTTGAAGGCGGTGCCGAGTTCATCGACCTCAAGGCGAACATGACGCTGACCGCCGACCGCATCTGGCTCTGGCTGGCCCCGCCCGGGGACCAGCCCGGCCAAGTTCGTCAGTCGAAAGCGGGCCCGCAACAAGCCGTGCCGCAACGGCTCGACGCCGTAGGTCGGGTCGTGTCGAAATCGCCCGAACTCATCATCGAAAAAACCGATCAGCTCAAGCTCTGGTTCCGCGATGTGCCACCGCCGGTATTCGCCTCGGCCGTACCGGTCGAACCCGTCAAGCCGATGGCCGGCGACAAGCCCGCCGTGCCGGCTCCGTCCGGATCAACGCCGCTGCCGGAACCGAAGGTTACCGAGAAGGAGAAGCCCAAGCCGCCGATCGTGCTCTCCGCCCGGGCCATCGAAAGTTGGCTGGTCCGCTATCCCGTTGCCGCACCCAAGCCGGCCATCGCCACCACCACGACGACGACCACGCCGGTCGCCACACCCGCGCTCAAGTACGAAATGGAACGGGCCGTCTGCGACGATCGCGTCATCGTCCATCAGGATCCGACCGACCCCAAGAAGAACCCGCGCGGGTTGGACATCGCCGGCGAACGGCTCACCCTCGAAGCCATCCGCGTCAACAGCGAACTGGGCCAGAAGATGACCGTGTTCGCCGCCGCGGGCAATTTCGCCGAGGTGAAGTTCGAGAGTCTGTCGCTCTACGGCCCGCAGATCGACATCGACCAGATCAACAATACCGTCGCCGTCAACGGACCCGGTTCGCTGCTCATGCCCAGCAGCACCGACCTAGGCGGCAATGCGACCGACACGCCGAATGTGCTCGACATCAAATGGATGACCTCGATGTTCTTCAACGGCGCTAAGGGCACCGCCGAGTTCCTCGGCCGTGTCGCCGCCGTGCAGCGACCGGACCGCGAGGGCTTGGTCCCCAGACCGCCGACGACCAAGGTCGCAGTCGAGACGACGTGGAACCAATCCCGGCTGATCTGCCATCGACTCGACTGTACATTCGACAAGCCGATCTACTTCAATCAGTTCAAGCGCGACGACGACAAGCCCGCCAAACCGGGCGACCCGCCGCGCGAACAGGCCAAGCTGCAAAGTGCCCTGGCGCTGCCGGTGCCGGACGACGAAGTCGCGGGCAAGGCCGCGCCGATCCGCATCGTCACCTACACGGACGAAACCTACACGCCCGGCAAAATGCTCGTAAAGGCTCAACGCATCGACGCTCAGGAAATCAGCGTGCGGATGCGGGAGAAGATGCAGGAAATCTTCGCCGCCGGCCCCGGCGAAGTCCGCATGCTTCAGTCGGATAACTCCGAATGGGGCACGCCTGCAACCCCGGCCGGCACGCCACCGCCCAAAACCACGGCCGAGGGTACGATGAAGTTGACCCACGTCAAGTTCGTCTCCCGCATGACGGCCATCGACAAGAATAAGCTCTTTCAGGAAGCGACCTTCGAGAACGGTGCCAACGTCTGGCAGATTCCCACAAACAACATCAACCTCAACTACGTCGCCCATGCTCTACCGGTCGGCTCGACGACCATCAGTTGCGTGGAAAGTCTCAAGGTTTCCACGAGCCGCAGCCAGCCTGCCGCCCCGGCAGAGCAATGGATGGTCGCCAAGGGCAACGCCGAGTTCGGCAACGACGACTACGAAGGCCACGGCGGGACCATCACTGCCGACGGACGCACGATCACGCTGAAAGGCACCGGCGATCGGCTCGCGAACATCTATCGCCGCAAGCAGTCCCTCAACGACCGCCAAGGGACCCGCGCCAAAACCATCGTGTATCTGAAGGACGGCACCATCACAGCCACCGAAGGCGGCAGCGGGGTCTTCATTCCATGATTCGAGTCGTCCACTGGAACGCCGCCGCCGGCAAGGGTCAGGTCGTCCCCGTCGAATACTTGCCGGCGGATCATACTGCCATCGCCGAAGGGGACACGATCTGGATCGACCTCGTGGACCCGACGCCCGAGGAAGAGGAACAGGTTTTCGGTCGCTTTCTGGTGGTGCATCCGCTGACGCGGGAAGACATCATCAAGCCCCGCCGCGAACCGGAACAAGGAGCTCACCTGCCGAAGGTCGAGGAATTCGACGACTACCTCTTCTGCATCGTCAATCCCCTGCCGGACGGGATGGCCGAGCCGACGACGCCGTCAGCACCGGGTACGGAGCGGAGAACGTCGCGCGAGATGATCCGTTCCCGGCCGCAGCTTTCGGCGGTGCTGTCCCATGCACTGCTCATTACCCACCACTACGACAAGCTGAACTGCGTTGAGACGATCCGGAACTACGTACAGCGCCATGCATCGTGCTCGAAGCACGGACCGGATTATCTGTTTCACCTCGTTCTCGATGCCATGGTCGACGAGTATGCCCCGGTCGTCGACCGCATTGCCGATCAGTTGGACACGCTCGAAGTCCGCATGTTCCGCAAGCCCGCGCCGCAAATTCTCCAGAAACTGCTCCGCATCAAACGCGAAGTTTCGTTCCTCCGGAAGACGCTGATTCTCGAACGCAACATTCTCTACCGACTGATCCAAGGGGAATTTTCGCTCGTCGCACCCGAGGAGATCGCCTACTACCGCAACGTCAACGATCACCTGATCCGTTACGCGGAACTGACTGAGTCCGCTCGCGAAATGGTCTCGGACATGATGCAGACCCACCTCGCCGCCGTTTCCAACCGGCTCAACGAGGTCATGAAGGTCCTGACCATGATCTCGACGACGGTGCTGCCGATGACGCTGATCGCCGGAATCTATGGGATGAACTTCGAACAGATGCCGGAATTGAAGTCGACGTGGGGATACCCGATGGCCCTCGGGCTGATGGTCCTCACCGGGATCGGCTCGTTCTGGTACTTTCGCCGCAAGGGTTGGATTTGAAACAACGATTGCCTTCAGGTCGTGCCGAGAGCCTCGACGAGGCCCATTGCCTAGCCCTCGGTCAGCTTGCCGTCAACTGACCGGATTTGATGCGACCCTTGCGGAAGCGGGGAATTGCCCTAAATTGACTTTTTGATTCCGCCGTTGGGTCGACGTTTCCGGAGTTCTGGATTATGGCACGTGGACGAAAGAGCGGTCCCACCCGCTTGGACTTGCGCAAGCAGAACGACGCCGCCGAGGCTCGTGAAGGCGAGGAAGTCGAAAAGGAAGACGACGAAGACGAGGATGAAGACGAGGATGATGAGGAAGCCGAGGAAGAGGCGGCGGACGGGGACTCCGATGGCGAAGCTGAACCTGCGGACGACGATGACGAAGATGCCCCCAAGCCCAAGAAATCCAAAGCCAAGGCGAAGGCCAAGAAGGAGCCGGCCGTCAAGAAGCCCGCGGCCAAGCGGACCCGCGCCGTGAAGGAAGTGCGGATGAAGGCGATCTGGGTCGTGTTCGACAACTCGAACAAACGTCTCGAAACCTTCCCATACCCGCAACGCGCCGAGGCGGACGACTTTCTCGCCAAGAAGATCGAAGAGAAGAAGGGAACCTTCTACATCCAGCTCGTCAAGGAACCGTTGGAGTAGCACCCGGGCCGGTCGAAGAACGCTGTCGCAGTCAAAAAGTCGTCGCGGTTCGCGACGACTTTTTTGTTTTTAGAGCCGCGCACGAAGTGAGTAGCAGCTTTTTTCGTTTTTAAGAGTCGCGCACGAAGTAGGCGGTTGGTTTTTGATCGCTTACTTCGTGCGCGGCTCATTAGAGTCGCTGGTCACACTTCCGAGAGGATTGGCGGCAACGCCGGATGATATTAGTCTTGAATAGTATCCCATCGTAGTCTAGGCTAACTCAAGATCTTAGTCGACGCTTCTTGATCTCCGGAGTGACTACATGCAGAAAACCAGTCTCGTGCATCGCGCGTTCACGCTCATCGAACTCCTCGTGGTCATCGCCATCATTGCAATTCTGGTCGGACTGCTGCTGCCCGCCGTGCAGAAGGTACGCGAAGCGGCCGCACGGTTGCAGAGTACGAACAATCTCAAGCAGATTGGCTTGGCCATGCAGACCCACCACGACGCGGTAGGCCACTTTCCGTCCGCCTATGTGGCCAATACCCGCGATCCCGCAGCGAACCCGGCAACGCTCGACGCTCCTCCGGGTTGGGGTTGGGGCGTATACCTGTTGCCTTATCTGGAGCAGGACAATCTTTATCGGCAGCTTCGGCTCGACCTGCCGGCGTGGCATACAACCCATACCGTGGCGGTCCGATCGCAGGTCAAGGTGTACCTCAACCCCGGTGCCCCGAACAACAGCCCGAGTATGGCCGTGAAGACCAGCAGCGGATCCGTCCTGGGCGAATGGGGCCGTTCCCATTACGTCGTCAACAACGGTCAGGATGAATCGTGGGCCTACGCCCGGCACGATGTCTCGAACCTTCCGGGGACCGGCCCTTTCACCCGGAACTCGAAGACGAAGATTGCCGCCGTGACGGACGGCCTCAGCAACACCGTGTTCGTCGGCGAGCACACGACCATCAGCGATAAGACCTGGGTCGGCGTTCACCCGGATGCGTCGTGCTGCCCCATCGATCCGACTCGATTTCCGTTCACCGAGTGCGATGGCCCGGCTACCTTTGTCATGTCTCACAGTGGACCGGCCCCGGGCGAACCGGGCGTCGTTCATCCGCCGAGCTTCCCGACCTGCCACGTTTGCCAGATGTACGCACCGTGGGCCGGCGGCGGTCAGGTGTTGCTGGGCGACGGCAGCGTGCGATTCGTGGCGACGACGATCGACCTGAATACCTGGGCCGCACTGTGCAGCATGAATCTGGGGGACGTACCCGGTGACTATTGATTCCGACGAAGAGACTGCAGGCCGACGTCGCCTTCGGTGGCGGATCGGTGCGGTCTCACTGGGTGCTGCCGTTCTGTTGATCGTCTGGTGGCCGGGTTGCCGAGAGTACCCGGCCGTCACCAGTAAAGAATCGCTCGGCCTCATGCGACTGCTTTACGCCGCCTGCAACACGAAAGACCCAGCCCGACTGGCCAAGGTCGAAAAAGACCTGGAGAAGCTGACCCGCGACAACAAACTCACGCCGCCCGAGCACGAAGCGTTTGCCGGGATCGTGGACATGGCCAAGGCCGGTGACTGGACGCGGGCCGAAAAGGCTGCGCTGAAATTCGCCCAGGATCAGGTCGGTCAAGGCTCGTTGAAGACACAGGGGAACGATCCACGCCGATAGGATCGACTCACCTTGCCGACTCTTTCAGAAACTTTGCAAGATGTTCCTTCCAGATTGCGGCCTTGGTGTGGGTGCCGTGGCCGACTGTGACATCGCTTGCGGGGATCATGATTGCCCGGCCCAGCTTGACGCGTTTGATCTCGCGTTCGGTGATGCCCAACTCGGGCGGATTGATGAGGTCGTCCGCGAAGTTGATGGCCAAGAGCGGCGCCTTGATGTTCTCCAGCCCGCGGCCGGGGTCGTAGTCCCGAGAGCTTTCGACTTGGTAGAGCAAATCGTTGGCGTCCGACCGGGAGAACGTAGCATTCACCTCGCGCTCGAAGAGCACGTCCGCCTGCTTGCCCGTGGGCGCTTGCTTGTAGCGATTCACGGCACTGCTGCCGAAGAGTTGAAGCATCTCGCACGCCATGCGAAGGCCGCGCGGCTGGTTCTTGTATTCGCCGTCGAGCCATTCCGGATCGGTGCGGATGGCTTCGGACGCCATATTCCGCCACAAGCGATTGCGGCCGGAGATCTGGGTGGGAAGACTCGCCAAGGGGAGCAACGCATCCATGAAGTCCGGGTACTCCTGACCCCAGAGCCACGTGTGCATGCCGCCCATTGATGTACCCGTCATCAGGCGGAGATGATCGACCTTCAGGACCTCGGTCAGCAGCCGATGCTGGGCCGCGATCATGTCGTAGTAGTTGTAGCGCGGGAACTTCGCATGCATCCCGTCGCTCGGCTTCGAGGATTTTCCGTGACCGATGGCATCCGGAAGGACGATGAAGAACTTCTCCGCGTCCAGCGGTTGTCCCTTGCCGAAGAGCTCGCCCGCGAAGATGTGCTTCGGGCTGCCCGTGCCGACGAACTGCGACCCGCTGCCCGTGGTGCCGTGCACGATCATGACGGCATTGACGCACTTCCCGGCCGCATCCCGTTCGGGCTTGCCGAGCGTGCGGTAATGGATCCTAAGGTCCATCGTCTCTTTGGTATGGAAGACGAAATCCTTCAACACCGCGTCCCCCTCGACCGACGTCGGGAAGTCGGCGGCGCAGGCCGCGCCTGCGAACAAGGCAACCATGACGGCTGCGGTGGCGTTACGCATATTGAACCCATTTCTCCGCGATCTTACCGAGATCCGGTTGGTCGGCCGTATCCGCATCGCCGTAGTGGAAGTCCTGAATCCGAGCCAGGTCGCGGTCGAGTTCCGGCACGTTGGCAGCCGAGACCCTACCCGAAGCCTTGAGTTTCTCCAGAAAGCCGACGACGGTAAACGGCGTCAGCGTCGCGGGCAACTTAGACTCGACGATGGATGGTGCGCTGCGAAGCGACCTCACCAGAACAATCAGGCCACCCACAACCGACAGGCCGAGCACCGAACCTGCGATCAGGCAATACAGCAGGAAATTGCTCTTGCGGCCGTAGGTCTTCTCCAAGGCAATGAGCTGTTCGACGGGCATCAGGTCGGCGTCATTGTAGCGTTGATGCAGCAGTTCCTTGGTCGGCAGCGACACGCTTGGGAACCGGAACGACTTCGGAAGTTCATCCTGCCCCGACTTACCCTTGAGCGTCAAGGTCCAGACCCGCTCGCACAGGACGGCGTTTACGGACGGATCTTCGGCGAACTTCTTGACCGACACACCGGGATCGTCGGTCTTGGTCACTTCGAAGCCGTCGGGCACAGTGCCGGCCATTTCGCCGAGGTCGGGAATCAGGCCGTAGCCCGCGGCCTTGATTTCCAAGAGCAGAATGCCCTTGTCCGCCTGACGCTCGTCGAGCGTCTGCGTCACCACGAGGTCGTCGATCGGGCGCGCGTCCCCCTTGGGATCGCGGGCATCGATCGGCACAGTCCGCGAATTCACCGGAAGGACCACGAAGCCCGAGGTATCGAGAAAATCCATATCGATGCGGAGTTCGGGGATCTTATCCACCTGCGGGCCGCGCGGCTTCATCAGGATGTAGGCATAGGGTGTGTATCGCCAGCCGAACTCGGCCGCCGCGCGGCTGGTGACCTTCTCCTCCTGGAACGTGACCGAGATCACGTCGAAGTGCTCCTTGAGCGCTTCGCGGGACGCCTGCTCGAAGCGGTCGCGATAGTCGGTCGTCGGCCTGCCGTAGTTGTAGGAGTACGACATGCCGTTCTGGTTCTGCAGGTAGCGGCCGAAGCCGCCCGATTCGCGTTCGATGTCCCGCGTGTGGTTCAGGTTCACGAACGCGCCGAAGGCACGGCCGTGACCCAACCGCGTGGAGCCGTCCACGACCACGTCGAGTTTGATTTCCTTCACCAGATCCTGATAGTAGTCAAAGAGCTTCTTGGCTTCGACGGCCTGCTTGTGATCGCCGACGATCTCGAAGCCGGACTTCAGATAGCGGAACTTGACGTGCGGCTTCGCACCGCTGAGCTTCGTGAACAGGTCGTTGGCGAAGCGGTCCAGATGCTTGGTCGCCGCTTCGCCGGGCAAGGCCGCGAAAGCCGACCTGATCTTTGCCGGCTGACGGAGGTCGGGCTGCTTCTCCTCGGTGATGTTGCCGAGATCGACGGCCCCGAGACTCGCGGCGAACCAGGCATTGAACAGGTCGTTATTCTGGTCTTCCTCGCGGATGGTTTTCACAAGCTTGCCGTATTCGGCTGCTGCTTGTGCATATTTGGCAAAAGCAACGTCGCGAAGTTTGCTGAAGTCCGTCGATTTCGACAATTCCTGACGGTAGTTGATCTCGTCGTGAATGAGCGAAGCGTCGGCGGCGAGCAGTGCGTAGTGATTCGGATATTGCTTCAACCCGGCGGAGACGACGCCGCGGGCGACTTCGTAGCCGCGTACGACTTCGGCTTCGAGGTCCTTCTTCTTGCGGTTGGTCTGCTTGGCGGTCTGCGTACGGTCGTCGCGCCACAGCCCGGCGAGGTTCGTCCGCATCTGCTCGGCCAGCCCGGCAAGCGTACGGGGTTGGAGTTTTTCCATCGGCCCGAAGACTTTGGCGATCGCTTCGAGGCGATACACCTCGGCGGAACTGTGGCAGGCGGTGAAAGCCTTCACGACCGCCGCATCGTCGAGTGGCCGGATCGGCAGCTTGCGGATGTTTTCCAGCCATTCGGCCAGTTCCGCCAGGTTGCGTTCCTGCTTGCTGCGCGTCAGGGGGATGCCCTCGGCGCGCTGTTCGAACGAGAAGAAGAACCAGGAGTAGCGGTTCTCGTTGCGGGCGCCGTTCGGGTCGTGATTGCGGGTCCACACGCGGACGAATTCCTTCACCAACTCGCGGGCTTCCTCGGGCTGGGCCTTGGCCAACTCGGCGATGAGCGGGAAGGCCTTGTCCTCCTCGTTGACCTTCAGGTGCATGCGGGCGAGCAGGTCGGCGATGCGCGGACGAATGCTGTCGTCGACGGCGGCGACCCAGGCGTCGTTGGGCCGGGCACGAAGCACATCGCCGAGCGCGATCGGCCGGGGCATGTTGCCGTTGTTCATCATCATCATGCGATTCATGCCGTCGTCGTCGTCGTTGGAACTGTAGAAGATGTTGCCGTAGACGTCGCGGCGGATGCGCGGGCCGCTGCCGGAGCTGCGGTCGTAGACGCGGCTGAATTCGGCTTCCTTGTACCACGCCAACGCCAGCACGGTGAGCGTCGCCTGCCACTCCTTGGCCTTTTCCGGAGAGGCTTTCAGAGCGGCTTCCACGGCGGTCTTGAGCAGCTTCAGCGTATTGATGCGGTCGTCCGGCTGGAAGGGACGGGTGCTGATCCCCTGAGAGACCAGCGTGCCGATGGTGGCAAGGATCGTCATACCGCGATCGGTTTTTTTGGTGAAGCTTTCGTCGAGCCAGCCTTGGCCGAGTCTGTCCGCGATGCGGGGCGCAAGATCGACCGCACGCATCAGAGCTTCCTCCTGCTGCTCCTTGGTGCCGTCCGGTACGGACAGCACGGCTTGGACCGCGTTCCAAGCCTTCTCGAGACTCCCGGCTTTTTCCTCGCGGGACTGCAGAGCGAGGAAGTGAACCGAGAGCAGATTGAGCGCTTCGTAGTCCTTCTCGGCGAGCGCCGTTTCGGGCGTGGGCAGGAAGTCCCCGGCGAAGGAACCTTGCCCGGCGCCGATGAGCATCTTGGCGAAGATGCGTTTGGGAAGGACCGGCTGCGGCTTGGCGGCTTCGACCTTGAACCGAGCGGCTGCCACTTCCGACAGTGTGCCGCCGTCGATGGTTTCCCGCAGAATGCCGGCGAGACCCTGAATCTGCGCCTTCTGCAATCCATCCGGTGCCAAAGCGACGACCAGCGGCAAGCCGATGAGTGCGGCCCGGGGTTCCGTCAACTTGGCGTTGGTGCCGGCGGGGGCCGCGGCGGCAATGCCGAGGAGATCGTCCAGCGTGAACTGATTGCGCTCCGCAAAGCGTTGGGCGCCGGGAGGAATGAAGCGGCCGCCGCCGTCGTCCTCCATCCCCTGGTTCATGTTCGGTCGCGGGGCTTGTTGGAGGGAGACGAGCAGTTGGCGATAGGCCGCAATCGCTTCCTCATCGGGAAGTGAAGAGATGTACGCCTTCACCGCGGGCCAGTTCCCCAAGCCCACCGCCTTGCGGAAATTTGCAAGCTCCGCCTCGAGATTCTCCGCCTCGTTGGCGAGCATCGAGAATCCCGGCGCGTCCTTCTTCACCTCCGGTGCCCACGACTTGAGAAGTGCGCTCGGCCTGCGGTCGAAAGTGATCGTCTTGAGCTTCTCGAGCCGAGGCGATGCCTTCGGTTTCTCGGGCACCTTGACTTCCGCAGCTTCGGCTGGTGCCTCTGCAGGCGTGCCGATTTTGGCGGGCGCTGACTTGGCGACCGCCGACCCCGTCACGACTGTACCGGGACGCATGAGTGGAAGGGCAGGAACAACGGGAACTTGGGCGGACAACGCCGAGGCCGCCGCGACGAAGGCAAGCGCGAGGAATAAACGCATGGTGCCGATTCACTTGGGGTGTGATGGGATGCGGACGTGAGGTCGGGAGAGGTGAGGTTGAACGGTCCGGATTGGGTACCGCACGCTGAAGCTTGCGGCACCCATGCACTGCTGAGGATCCACTGCCTTTAGTGGCCCGAGTTATCGAGCGGCGGTGCACCGCCGCCGGTGCGGATGTCCTGCTTCGGCTGCTTGGGGTTCGGCTTCTTGCCGATGCGGTTGCTCTTGCAGGAGCAGCAGCCCTTGCACTGCTTCGGCAGCGGGAGGGCCTGAAGATCGGTCAGTTCCATGCGGTCGAGCCGGATCGCGGCTTCCAGATCTTCACGGTGCTTGGTTGCGGCCGCGGCATCACCCTTGGCATCCGCCCGTTCGGCAAGGAGGCGATAGTTCTGACGGGCGGCATCGATTTCCGGTCCCCAGGCATCGTGGCCCAAGCCTTCGAGGCGCATCAGCCACGTCGTGTAGTACTGGGCGTTGGCCAACGTGTTGCGGGCGTCGTCGACCAACTTCGGGTCGGCGTTGGTGTCGGCCGTGAGTTCGTCGACGAGGGTCTTGAGTTCGGCATGGGCTTCGGGCAGTTTTTTGCCGAGCATCATCGCCTTGGCCTTGGCCAATCGGATGGTGCGGGCTTCGCCGAGGCGGTCGGCCGGCAGTGCGGCCAAGGCCTTGTCGTAAGCGGCCACGGCGTCCGCGTAGTCCTCATCCTTGGCGGCCGCTTCAGCGGTGGCCAAGAGCACAGCCGCGTCGTCCAACTTGGCCTGGGCCACACCGGGGCCTACATGCCAAACGGCGACGCCGACGGCAGCCAGAAGCCAACCCGTCAGAAGAATCAAGCGAAGAGCCATGACCCACGCACCTTTCCAAGGGAAGGAAGAAACCACACCAGCGATCAAAGTCTAGCCTGCAACGGAATAATCCGCCGGCCTAAAATCCCGTTTCGACGCACGGGAAGCGTGTGGAGAGATTCCGGGTGTCCACAGTGTCCCAAGCAGACTGAGCAGGAAAGGAACCAACGCCGTCAACGCGGCGCCGACGACCGCGGCGCCGATGGCGTACTCGCGGAGGCTCAGTGCGTCCTCGGTTTTCGGTTTGGCCCGGTCGTCGACCTGCGAGACCAGTTCCGTGGACAGGTGCTTGTCGTTGCCGTCGTGGTAGACCCCGTTGAGGCGGGTCGCGGTTTGGCGAAGTGTCGAGACATCCTGCTTGGAGGAATGCCCACTGATCGACTTGCCGACCGACGGATTGCCCAAGCCCACAATCACGACATTGGTGCCGACGGACGCCGGCATCTTCGGCATGCCCACCGCGGGGATCGTGTCGCCATCGGTCACGAGCATCACAACGGCGGAGCCGGGGTTCCAGGGCTTGGCGATCTCCGCGGCCTTCTCCAACCCGGAGAAGATATTCGTTTCCCCGGCCTTGAAGGCGTGCCGCATCGGCAGCTCCGTCAGGATGTTCCGAATCACTTCCCGATCGGCGGTGTCCTTCACGACCGGTTTGGCGTCGGTGTAGAAGGCGATGATGGTCGTCTTGTACTTCTCTGCGGCCACCCGTTCGAAAAAGGACTGGATGATGTCGGCTGCGCGTTGGGCTCGAGTTTGCGTGCCCCCCGGCCCGGCGTCCTTGAGCTGCATGCTGGGCGAAACATCGAGTACGAGGACCAAATGCCGGTACTCGCTCTCCTTGACGAGGCCTGCCTGATGGGACTTGGCGGGCCAGAAGGACAGCAGCGTCAGACCCCAGGTCAGGATGGTCAGCGCGAACACCCGCAGCGCGGCCGAGGCGAAGGCCAAGAGAATCAGATTCGGCTTAGGACCGAACGCGAGCGGCGCGATCCGCTTCACCCGGAGCAGGTGAACCAACTCCGCAACGGCGACGAGGGCCAGAACGGCAACCGCGGCGATCAGGGCGTAGTTGAAGGCGGACGTCTCCGCCGCCAGCTTGAAGGCGTTGGCTTCGAGCAATACGGGATCGGTCGTGGTTACCACGGGTTGTACCTCAAGCCGAAGCCGCTGAGAACAGCGAGCAGAACGCACGCCAAACCGAACAGCGTGAACGGCGGGAAGTAGTCGACCGTGTCCACGAACGTCGGCGTCAGCTTGGCCTTTTTCATGTCGTCAATCTTCTTGAACACGGACTTCAACACGTCCGGATCGTCCGCCCGGAAGGCCTCCCCGCCAGTGCCGCGGCAGATGGTCATCAGTTCCGCCTGCGGGTCGAACTGCGCGCAGATGACGGCGAAGACGGTGATCTTGGCGTCGCTGAGTTCCTTGAGCAACTCGCCCTCGGCGTTCATCAGGTCGTAGCTGATGCCGTCGGTCACGAGCAGAATCATCCGGTCGCCATCCTCGCGGTTCAGCAGTTCCTTTTTGCAGGCGCGAAGGGCCTTGCCGATCGCAGTGCCGGCGAAGGCCGGGGGGGCCAAATCCGGTTTCATGAACGGCGTCGCGCACTTGATGGCTGACGGATCGGAAGTCAGTGGCACCCAGTGAACGAACGCGTCGCCGAAGAACGTGAGCCCGAACGCGTCGCCCTTGCGGGAATCGACGAAGTCGTCGACTGCCTTCATGGCCGCATCGTAGCGATCCCCTTCCCCGTATTGGGCCGTCATGCTGCCGGAGACGTCGACGGCGATCTGAATGTTGGTCAGTGTCCGTTTCTGCTTCGGTGGCCCGAACACCTGCGGCCCCGCGAGCAACACGATACCGACGGCCAGAAGCATCGGCGGCAGGCATTCGACGCACGAAATGATGAGCCGATAATACCAGCCGCTGCCGATTCGAGCGCCGTCGAGCGGCAGCACGACCCGGCGTTGCGGCAGCAGTGTCGGCCGCAGCCACACCCAAGCCGACAACAGTGCGGGGACGGCGAGACATGCCAATATCAACGGCTCGGCGAAGTTCGGCACCTGAAGGCGGATGTCCGAAAAATTCATGACGCCTCCGCATCGAGGTTCAGGCTTTCCGCAGGCAGGTTGCGGTAAGGTTCGAGCAGAGTCGAGACATCCACGGCTTCGCGCTCGCCGGGGCGGTGAAGCCAACCTTCGAGTTGCGTCAGTAACGGCCCGGCTTCGGCGTGGGTGCGAAGTTCGGCGAACGCGGTGCCGGCTTCCTGATGTTCGAGGTTCAAGCGCTTTCGCCAATAGTTCAGCAGTGCCCGCTCGAGCTTGGCGATCTCGTCGGCGCCGAGCTTGCCCGCGATGGCCCCTTCGACCAGCGGACGAAGGCGATCCGCCAGCGTCTCGCGCCTCGGTCCGGCCGTTTCGACTTTCTTCGAGCGCGGGAAGAAGAAGGTGACTGCGATCGTGAGCAGACCCAAGACCCAAAGGATGCCGAGGATCCAGAGTAGGGCGCGATAGCCGCCGAGTTGCGGCGACCGGTCGAGCGTCAACTGATTCGGTTCGACCTGTCCCGGTGGGCGGATCGGCTTGACCTCGACCACCGCAGGCGGCAGGGCTGAGGTCGGCTTGCCGTCCTTGCGCTGCAGGAAATCACAGAGGTTGTAAGTGCCGACGTCCAGCCCGTACCACGACAGGTCGTAGCGGAAATCGCTTCCGTGCGGATAGACTGCGACAATGCGGATCACGACGGGTGTCTTGCGGTTGTCGATCGGCTTGGGTTCGAGTTCCGGTCCGGGCAGGAGCAAACCTTCCCACGTCATCGACACCCCGACAGTGGTGGTCGTGACGGGGGCATCCCGATCGACGGCCGTGGAAGCCGCTGCAACAAGCATCAGGCTAAGCATACCGATGAGGAATCGCATCATCGTTTCCCCCGGCCGAGGACGCCGCGGGCGGCGAGGAAGTTCCGCAGGTTCGCCGCAAAAGGCTTTTCGGTCGGCAACACCAAGTGATCGACGCCGGCCCGTTTGAGTTGCTGCAGGCCGCGGTCGCGGTCGATCCAGGTCCGCCGGCCGACGGTCACGAAGGTCCGCCCGGTTTCCGCTTCGCCGGCCTGCAGGAAACCCGTGCCGGGGATGCCCTGCTCCGCGGGGTCGCGGAGTTGCAGCACGACCGTGTCGTGCTGCTGGGCGAGCAGCTTCAGGGCGGGCAACGCCGTGTCGTCCTGCAGATCGCTCAGCACGACAATGAGACATCGGCTCGGCAAGGTCGGGGCGAGTTCACTCACCCGTCGACCCAACGTCGTCGGTTCGTCGTAGCGGAAGGTCCGCAGGCGATGGAGCCATTGCAGAATCTGGCCGCGGGACAAACTCGGCTGGACGCGGATATCCCGACCGCCGACGCCCAGAATCCCGACCGGGCTGACGCGATCCAGGCAGGCGAACGCCAAGCCGCCTGCGATGTGCACGCCGATGGCATACTTACTTTTACTGACGCTCGAAATCGTCATCGACGCCGAGGTGTCCAACAGCAGGTAACACGGCAGGCACTTGGGAGCCTCGTATTCCTTGACGAAGAATTTGCCGGTGCGGGCCGTCAGCTTCCAGTCGATCGAGCGGATCGAGTCGCCCCATTGGTAGGGGCGGGACTGCGCGTACTCGATGCCCGAGCCGAGGTACGGGGACTTGTCGGTCCCGTAGTTCAGCGTGTCCGCCAGTTTCTTGACCGCGATCAGGAACTGGCGGGCGTTCAGATGATCGGCGGTGTCGAGCAACCCGACCATCATTTGCCCCGCCGCAGGTCGGCGAGCAGGTCCTGAAGCACGTCGTCCGACCGCTTGCCGTCCGCGAGCGCTTCGTAGTTCAGCCGCACGCGGTGAAGGATCACGTCCGGGGCGAGGGCGTACAAATCCTCCGGCGTCACATAGCGGCGACCGCGGAGCAGTGCCCGCGCCTTGCCCGCTTTGATCAGCGATATGCCGGCCCGAGGGCTGGCTCCGAGTTCGAGATCCGGGTGGTTGCGGGTGCGGTGAACGAGGTCGATGACGTGTTCCAGGAACGTCTCGGAAACGTGGACCTGAGCGGCCGCTTCCATGGCGACCACGAGGTCGTCGATGGTGCCGGCGGGCTTGTCGTCGAGCACGTCGAACTCGGTGCGGGCTTCGGCACCGCCGTCCTGACGCTTGATGCCGAGACCCAGGTTGCGGCGAAGCACCTCGCGTTCTTCGGCCGGCGTCGGATAGTGCAGCCGATGCCGAAGCATGAAGCGGTCCAATTGGGCTTCGGGCAACTCGAACGTGCCCGCCTGTTCGACCGGGTTCTGCGTGGCGATCACGAGGAACGGCGACGGCAGCTTGAAGGTCTCCTTGCCGATCGTCGATTTGCGTTCCTGCATCGCTTCAAGAAGCGCGGACTGCACCTTGGGGGCGGCCCGGTTGATTTCATCCGCAAGCAGCAGGTTCGTGAAGATCGGGCCTTTGTTGACGCGGAATTCGTTGGTCCTCGGGTCGAGCACTTCCGAGCCGAGAATGTCCGACGGCAGCAGGTCGATGGTGAACTGAATGCGGGCGAACTTCAGGTCGATCGATTTCGCCAGGCACGACACCAGCAGTGTCTTGGCCAGACCCGGAACGCCTTCGAGCAGAAGGTGACCGCTGGTCAACAAGGCGATCAGAGCCCGCTCGACGACGACTTCCTGCCCGACGACCACCAAGGCGATCTTGGCTTTGACGGCCTGCAGAAAGTCCATCGTCGCGTCGGTCGATGCTCCGTTCATGCCGTGCGTGGACGGCTTCGCGACGGTGGCGGTGGAAGTGGCAACACTCATGGGATCGGAGTAGCTCCGAAGGCACGGAACGGAAGAAAAGACCGGCACAATCGGTGAGTGCCGCTTCGTGGGAGAAGACGATGAGCGAGGGGAGTTCTTTCACCGTCGACGGAAGAATATCCGAACTTTGGCGGCGATGCGAGCATAATCCGCACGAACTTTCACTCGGCTTCGACGGCATGAATCAGGTAGCGTCCGCGGCCTTCCCTCGTTCGGAACACCACCGGCAGCGTGAAGGGAAACCGCGCCCGAACCCGCGCGTGCAAACTCGGCGGCAGCAAGTCCGAGCCAACGGCGTTGCGGTCGGCGATCTCGGTCGGATCCTCGAAGCCGACCCGTTGAAGATCACTCACGACATACCTGGCTTTCGGCAAGGCAACGGCCAGCTCCTCCAGGATTGTTTCCTCCTGCTCCGGGCCGAGGCTCATCATCGCGCGAACGTGCATGAACCGAAAGCCCGGCCGCGTCGGCACCAGTCGGTAGACCGCATGCGGGGCGTCGTCCCAAGCGATGACGTCGCCGTCGGTCACCTCGCGGCGTCGCAGTTCCTCGGCGAGTTCCCGCAATTCGTCCCAATTGTTGGCGGGGAAGAAATCGCGGATCATGGCCAGCCGTTGTCGGCGAGCCATAAACTCGGCTTCGGTCGCGTCGAAGCGGAAGCAGCCGGGCCATTCTGCGAGCCGCTTCAAATCCATTACGGGATGTCGCACGCACCAGATGTTCGGGTCGCTTTTCAGCACCCGCCCCGCAGGCAACGTCTGATCCGGATGATACCCCAATCCGATGACGATGCCGGTCAGGATGCACCAGGAGATCATGACCCAGCCGAGCCGATAACCCTGCGTCGCCGCGATGAAGAACAGGAGCAGGATCTCCGGCACGTGGACGTAGTGAAAGCCGCGTTGAGTGACCAAGGCCTGCGCCGTCCAGCCGAGGTAGAGGGCCGAAAACAGCAGACGCGATGCGCGGCACGTTTCGTCCGTCGGCTTGGACCAAAGAGAGGCCGGAATTCGTGCCGAGATCAGGACCCGCTTCGACAGTCCGTCGACGATCGACAGCAGTGCCACGGGCCAGGCGATGAGTTGCCCATAAGTCCAAGGTGCGAAGTACTTGAAGTGGTTTTCGATCCGCTCCGGGAACTCGATCCACATGACGCGGGCATAGCCTGTATTCCAGAACGTGAAGACCTCGACGAATGCGGGCCACGAACCGCTTGCAATCAAAAGTACCAGCCCCAAGCCGCCGAGCAACAGGCCTCCGGCAAGCAGGCCGACGGCGTCCCGCAGGCACGCCCGACAACCTTGGGTCCGAATCGTCGGTCCGAGCGAAGCCGCCCAGACGCAGAGTGCGGGGATCAGCACATGCGGCTTGATCCAGACGGCAACGCCCCAAAGGATCCCCTGAAGGAATGCCGAGCGGAACCGCGGCCGATGCCCGATTCCCTTCACCCTCAGCAGCACGGCCGACAGTGCCGGAAGCAGCATCCAAACGTCCCGCTGGGCATGGTTGAATTCGGACGTGAACGGGTAAAACCACGCTGCCGCCGTGATGGCCGAGGCCCGTGCCGGGCGACTCGCACCCCCCGCAGCAGCCAATCGATCGGCTATGGCAACGATGCCCGCAACAACCCCGAGGTCGACGAGCCGCACGACTTCGAGACTCGAGCCGAACAGGAAGCGGAGCGTCGTCAGCAGCCAGACGAATCCCGGTAGGTTGGTGTCGAACACATCCCGATAGTGCACGCCGCCGGCGAGCAGATTCGCCGCCGCTTCGTCGTAGAGCGTCAAGTCGCACCACGGCGGCATCCTGAGGAACAACGGGATCCCGATCAGCAAGGCGACCCACAGGAACAGGCGGGCCGTAATCACTCGATTTCGTTTGCTCATGGTTCGCCCGGTCCCAGCGAACCGACCGTTTGCCAAAGCGGAATGTCAACGTCGCCGATCTCTTCAGTCATCTCGTAGACGACGTAACGCCCGCTGCGGAACCGCGGCGATTGATTCCACGGAAAGCGATCGCGCCGGCTCATCGGGAACCACGCCGGCAGGGCGAGCGGGTCGCCGTTTTTCGCCAAGGCGCGCGGGTTGCCGCCGGGCCACTGCATCCGCATCAGATCGGCAACCACGAACCGGGGCTTGGCGGCCCGGACCTCCGCCCCGATCCGTTCCTTCTGCGATCGGATGTCGAGCACCGTGCCGAAGTGCATGAACCGGGTCGCGGGCTTCACGTCGAGCATCCGATAGAGCGGATGCGGAGAGTCGTGAAAGGCCAGCAGTTGCCCATCCCCGAGCGGCGGGTCGACGGTTCGCAGGTACCCTGCAACGCCGTCGAGTTCAGTGAAGCGTGCCAGGCAGTGCACATCCATCACCGCCAGGTCGTCCATGAGTTGCGGCGTCGTCGGGCCGTACACCGCATCGGGCCAGTACTGCAACACCTTCGGCGAAAACATCCGCGGCCGGGCACACGAGAAAGTCCTTGATTCCGGGGCGTATTGGGTCATCGTCTCCGGTGCGACGAAGTAGGCGAGGCCGAGCAGACACAGCCAGCCGAGGACGAACGGCGTGGCCGAGATCCGCACACTTGCGAGCACGGCGAGCATCAGGATCGTTTCCGGCACATGGACGTAGTCCATCCCTCGTTGCAGCACGAATGCCTGCAGCATCCAACCCAAGTAAAGCAGCGACAGGACGGCCCGGCTCCGCAAACGCTGATCGTCCCGGTTGCGGGCGGACTTCACCACGCTCCGCACCGCTGCCGGCAAGGCCACGACGTGCCATAGGCTCCACGCGGGGAACCAGCAAATCACGTAGCGAACGCGGTTCGGCATCTCGCCCAGCGTCGTCTTCGTGTAATCAGGATTCCACTCCGTAAAGACTTCCAGGAAATGTGGCCAACTCCCCGATCCGATCAGCCAGGCGATCCCCGCCGCACCGCACGCCATACCTCCGACGATGATCCAGCCGCGATGAAGCAGGTAGGCACGCATCTTCTCGCCGACGCCCGGAACGAAGATAACCATCGCCGCGGGGACCACAATGTGAGGCTTGATCCATAAGGCCGCACCCCAGAGCAACCCGACGGCGAAACCGTTGCTGCGGGTCGTTCCCGATGCAGCAAGCAGGCACGCGGCGACCGCAGGCAGGAGCATCCACGTGTCCCGTTGGACGTGGCAAAATTCGTACGTGAACGGATAGAAGAGCGCGACTCCGGCGCTAGCCCAAGCCGTCAGGCTGCGCGAGATGCCGAGGCGACGCAGCCAGACCGCGAGCAAAGCCGCGATCGCGGCAACCACTGCGAGGTCGATCACCCGCGCGGGCGTGGACCCGCCGCCGAAGACCGCACGGACTGCGGTCAGCAGCCAGACGAAGCCCGGGAGATTGGTGTCGAAGACGTCCCGATAGTGCACGCCACCTGCGAGGAGATTCGCCGAGGCTTCCTGATACAGCGTCAAATCCGGCCACGGAGGCATGCGGACGTAGATCGGAATTCCGACGAGGAGCGCGCCGAACAAAACACCTGCGGCGATTCGGAATGACCCGTTCCAACGATCGTCCGCGGCGATACTGTTCATGCGGAAAGTCTACGAACGCAATTGAAGTCGACTGCCGGCAACGCCGATGCCTGCGTCAAATCTTTTTGCCGAAATTCATCAAATGTCACTTGCACTCTTTACTTCGTGGTCGGGTTGGGCTGCAGCGCCGCCGCAACCTTTACTTCGTGGTCGAGTTGGGTTGCAGCGCCGCCGCAAGCGAAGAGTAAGGTGCCTCCGCACTACGGCGACCCGGAAACCTCGGGCTTCAAGCTGAAAGTGAACAGTGGAGTCAACCACTATCCGATCGCGTTGAAGAGCCGGTGACGGATTCCCAAAACGAAGAAAGCGACGTGGGTTCGGCATCCCACGTCGCTTCAGTGTTTGCTCCGGCATGTCGGGTGACTTACGACGGGTCTTTCTTCTTTTTGCCCAGGAACTTGATCTTTACGGCCTTATCCGAATCGCTTTCCAGGTCGAAGCCCTTGACGGGCTTTTCGCCGGTCATCTTCTTGACGGCTTCTGCCATCGTCAGTTCCTTGTCGCCGTCGAAGAACTTGGTCTTATCGTCGATCTTGTAAATCTTTTCCTTCTCTTCACCCTTCTTGCCTTCCTTGACGGTCACTTCCTTCGTCTTCTCGTCGAACTTGACGAGGCGAACCGGGGCAGCCAAGGTCAGACCGATCGTCAGGAAAAACACACACATCGCGAGCAACAGCTTACGCATCGCCAAACTCCTGGGTGAGGAAACCGATCATCGCGAACTTACCGAGCCGTGCGGAAAACGTCCGCAGCGGTGTCGCGATCCTTAAACGTTCTTTAGGCGGATACCGAAATCGACAAGCGGTAAACTTCATGAGAATCGCAGTTCAGCGAAGCACTTCGTATCGCCGCTGGTCGTCTCCCGTTATCATGCCCTGCAGACAATCAACCCCTGCCTGGTCACTCGGTTTCGAGCAGCGCGAGGTTTTATCGTGAAGCGTCTGATGCGTTCGCTTGCGTTTGTACTGCTCGGTTCGATGCTGGCCGCGGGCTTGACCGTGGCCCGCGACGAGGAAGAGGAAGCTAGGCCTAAGGGGCCGGTCAAGAAGATTCCGCCCCCGGCTGAGGCTCCGGGAAAGCCTGCGCCGCCGGGCCAGCCGATCCCGGGTACACCCAAGTCCGACAGCCCACCGCCGGGGTTCGACCCGCGCGATTCCGGCACGAAGCCCGCCCCCGGCGGCCCGCCCGGATTCGATCCCGGCGAAGGATCGACAAAGCCCCCCACGGCCCCCGGCATGCCGGCCACCCCCGGCACACCCGGTTCCCCGAGCGCACCGGCTGAGGAAGGGACGAATGCCTATATCGCGAAGCTGCCGGATGTGGCCCGGGAAGCAGCCATCGCCAAGCATCCGAGCATCAAGGATTTTCTCGAACCATTCACCCTGGCCCACGACCGCATGACGGTCGGATCGAACAAGCCCGCCCGGATCGCGCCCGTGCCGCTGCTGTGGGGCAAGGACAAATTCCCAGCGGAGTTCGGCGTCGTTCCCTTCGACGATCAGAACGCGGCGATGGAACTCCGCACGATGAAGGTCGGCCAAGTCCGATCGCTGATCGCGTTCGAGAACTACGCCTTGGACGAGACCGAACGCTTTCTCGCTCCGGCATCGAACCCAGCGGCGGCCGCAGCCCAAGCGGCGACGGCGGATCGTTATGCGGCCGCGGAGAAACTGCTGACCGCGGTCTACTTCTTCCACGATGCCGCCCGCGAGCAGAACCGACGCCGCGGCAAGAGTTGGGACGGTCCTAAGGCGGCCATCTACGACAAGCTCGCGAACGTCCGCATCGAACGGCTCCGACTTGCCGGCGCGGCACGCGATTGGCCCCGGCTGAAGGATATGAGCGGCCGATACGCGGAGTTGTACCGCAACAACCCGAAGCTGCTCGAACGGGTTCTGTTGGCTCGGTTGCAGGAAGCCGAAGTGTTGGTGCAATCCGAGACGCCGACCGATCTCTTCCGCGCTCGCGAGTTGCTCGGCGAATACGAAGCCCGCTTCGCCGATTCGAAAGCCGAATCGGCTGGTCGCATTCGTGCCGCCCTCAAGGCCAAGTCGGCCAAGATGCTGCGCGAGGCCGAAGCCCGCTTTGCGGTGAACAAAGGCGAAGCGCGGAACCTGCTGCAGAACGTCGAGAAGATCGATCCGGACAACAGCAATCTCCGCTCGATGCAGCAGGAGATGAAACTCGGTTATCCGGTGCTCATTGTCGGCGCCCGCCGCATGCCCGAGTTCTGCTCGCCTGCGCTCGCCCGCTTCGACAGCGAACATCAGGTCGCCGAACTCGTCTTCGAGGGGCTGAACGAAGCAGTTCCCGATGAAACCGTCGGCGTTCGCTATCTTCCCGCGATGACGCTCGATCGCGGCGTTCTCGGCTCGGGCTACCGCGAGTTCCGCCTGCAGGGGCAAGTCGTATGGAACGGGCCGGACCGTCGCCCGTTCACCGCAGCCGATGTGGCAGGGACTTTGCGGTTGATGCGGCAGAAACCCGCGCTGCAACGCAGCGAAGCAGCCGTCTGGTACGACGACCCCGGCTTCGACCCCGCCGACCCCGGCCGCGTCCGCATCCGCTTCAAGCTCGGCCATCCGGACCCGCGCAGCCTGCTGACGATGAAAATTCTGCCGGCGGGTCTTCTACTCGAAAGCAACCGCACGCTCGACGACCCCGGCTTCGCCAAGGCTCCCGTCGGCACCGGGCCGTTCCGTTACGAGGCCAAACCGCGCGGCCCCAACGAGATCGTCAAGGAAATCACACTCCTCGCCGACCCGTCGTATGCCCGCCGCAACGGACGCATCGCCCAACCGTTCCTGCGCGAAGTCCGCTTCGTCAACACGACCATTTCACCGGACTTGGTTGCGGATTTCCGCTCTGAGCGGCTGCACCTGCTCACCGATGTGCCGACGCAGGACCTGCCGAAGTTCCAGGTCGAAAACAACCTCGGAGGCAAAGTCCGCGTCGTCACCGCGACCAACCCGCGGCGGATGCAGATTCTGGCCATCAACCACCGCCGCCCCGGCCTGCAGGGGCCGGACGTGCGACGCGGTCTGCTGCATGCCGTGGACCGCGAACGCATCCTGAACGACATCTTCCGCCGCGCCAATCAGCCCGAGTTCCACAAGGCCCTCACCGGCCCGTTTCCGCCGGACAGTTGGGCCGTGCCGAAGCCGCTCGGCGGCACGCCGCCGGCTCTCTTCAACCGCGACCTTGCGGCCGCGAAGTTCCGGGCGTACCTCACCGCGCCGGGTGCCGCCCCGAGCTTCAACCTGCTCTACCCGGACGATGAACCGCTCGCCAAAGCCGCCTGCGAACGCCTGAAGCTGATGCTCGAGTCGCCGACGAGTGGCGACGACCGCCGCATCGCGATTCAACTCGAAGCCTTACCGCCGCGCGAGTTGCTGCGACGCGTAGAGGACGAAGGCCGTTACGACCTCGCCTACATGAACCACGACTATCGGGATGACTGGTACCCGCAGGCGTTGAGTGCGGCCTTGGACCCCACGGCCGCCGTCCGGCAAGGCCGAAACATCTTCGGTTGGAATGCCCCCGGATCGCTGCCTACGGCCGAAGACTTGGCCTTGGCTCAATCCTTGGGCGACGTTCGTCTCTATCGGGACATCGAAGCCCGGCTGCTCCCGTTGTCGCACCGCATTCACACGCAATTCAACGAAGCGGTGCCGTTCATTCCCCTGTGGCAGCTCGACCGCCACATGGTCGTGAGCACGAGTCTGAAGTTACCGCTGGATGGCGGCACCGAAGAATTGCCCGCGAAGCTGCTCGACCCGACGACGCTCTTCACCAACATCGGCAAGTGGCGAGTGGAATGATCGATCGTGAATTGTCGGCAAGCTGAGATGGACCACTAAGGCAACGTCCACGACACCGGGATCGTCACCGTCTCGTTCGCCAACTTCACCGTAACGACAGCCGTGCCGGCCGTTGCGGATTCGACGACGATGCGAAGATTCATGGCCGGGCCGCTTGCCTCGCGGTCCCAGCGGAAACGCAGTGCCGGATGATCGGCCTTCGCGTCGAGTATGCGAAGCGATGTTCCGAGGGGCGAACGGATCTGCACGAGAGTCGAGGCTTCCGTCTGCCCTGCCGTGAAGCGGACAACGGGCTGAGCAGGCGTCGCGGTCACGGCGGTCGCGGAGCGCTTCAGCACCTTCACGGGAATCCGCAATTCCGGGCACGCGGGGTGATCGGTCGCGACGACGAGAAACTCATCGGACGCGCCGATGGGAGAATCGGGTTTCAACACCAAGTCCACGGTCGAACGTCCCTCACCATCGACTCCGGCTTCGGCCACGAGATGGAATTTGCTCGTTCGCACGCCGACGATGCGGAACTTCTGCCCATCGGCCTGTTCGATCGCGAACGATTGCCGTGCTTCGCCGGTCGTGCTGAACGCTACTTGCGGCGGTGTGACCGTGAACAAAGGCACGATCTCCCCGGAAAGCGTCAGCGCCGTGGTTCCTTCTCCGCCGGCTGAACGCCAACGTACGATTGTGCGCCACGAGTGCCGGCCGGCCGGCTGCGTCAGCGTGTTGACGGTTGCGGTCACCTCGAAAGCTTCACCCACAGCCACTTCGCGTCGGCTGACTTCCGGTAGCAGGCAACCGCAGCCGGCGTCAACGCCGATGATGGAAAGCGCGGTCGCGCCGGAGTTTTTCAACGGGAAGCGATGCACCAGCAACGGCCCGGTCGGCACGCGGCCCGCATCGTGTGCGAGGGCTGCCGGCAGCGCGGTCGTGGTCGTCGGCAAGGCGATGAGTAGGATGGCCCACATGAAGGAAACCGATAGCGAAGCCGGTGGTCCGACGCAAGTTCAAGTCGTGCGGCTGCTGCACCACAGGGTCCACCTCGGCTTCGCTGGACCCGGCAACATCGACGTCTGGCTGGGCGACATCGCCCAAGATCCGGTTGAACTTGAACAGTTGAACAGCTGCCTGACGCCAGCCGAGCGGGATCGAGCCAACGCCATCAGACATCCCTCGGCCAGGGCCCAAGCCCTGACGGGACGGGCCAGACTTCGCGAGTTGCTGGGCAGGCATCTCCACTGCCTGCCGCAGATGGTCGACATCGAAACCCGACCGGACGGCAAGCCCGTGTTGTGCGGACCGCATGCCGGCATCCGTTTCAACCTCAGCCACACGCACGACCACTGGGCGGCGGTCATCGCGACGGTCGATGTCGGCATCGACTTGGAACTGATCCGGCCGATGCCGGGTGCGGTCGGGCTGGTGCAACGCTACTTCCACCCCTCGGAAGCGAAACAGTTTCATGCCATTCCCGAGGAGTTGCGGATCGAAGCGTTTTTCCGCGGCTGGACTCAGAAGGAAGCGGTACTTAAAGGCCTTGGCTGCGGTATCCGCGGCTTGGAGCGGATCGTCGTCGATCTCGATCCGCGACGCACACCGCGCATCCTCGGCGATCGGGAATTGGTGAGCGGCTGGCAAGTCGCCTCCGTCAAGCCCACACCGCACACCATGCTCAGCGTCGCCGTGCGGACGGGGACACCGTTGCAATTCACTGCGTGAAGGTCTCTTTCAGGAACTCCCGGCATTCGTCCCAAGCATCTGCGGCCTTCTCGAAATCGACGGTCATCGGTCGCACCTGCTTGGCCGTACGGATGGCGAGGTGCAGTTTCGCGCGGCTCTCCAGGTGGTGCGGAATCTGAAAGGCGCCCCCCTCGGCGAGTCGGTCTTCCTGCTCCGGAGCCATCAGAAAGTCGATCAGCTTCCGCCCGGCCGAGGGGTTCGGGCCGCCGGTCACCAAAGCCAAGGTATTCGGCAGGAACAGTGTGCCGAGCTTTTCGTGCGGCGATTGCTCATCGAGATGAATCAGCTTCACCGGCTTGCCGCGGTTCACTTCGATGATCGCGTCGTCCGTATCGGTCAGCCCCGCGGCGAACTCGCCCTCGGCCACGCGGAGTGCCACCTGCTTATTGCCCGAGACGAGCTGCAGGTCGTTGGCCTTGAAGGCGAGCAGGAGTTCCTTCGCCTTCGCGGACGTCAGCGCTGCGAACAGACAGGCCATGTGCGTGGCGGTCGTACCGAAGAGGGGCTTGGCCATCGCGATCTTCCCCCGCCACTTCGGCAAGGCGAGGTCGAACAGGCTTTGCGGTTCGCTGCCGTCCGGCATCAGCTTCGCGTTGACGACCAGCACCCGAGCACGCGAGGCGAAGGGAACATGGCTTGCGTACACGCTTTGACGCTGGAGGCGGATCGTACCGAGCGGCTCGTTGTTCCAGTGGACGTCGCACCGCGGGAGCGCTTTCTCCTGCACCAACTCCGCGGTCAGGCCGACCGACTTATTGGCTTCGGTATCGAATTTCGGCGCGACCGCGATGCCGGTCCGCTTCTCGAAGTCCGCAAACAATGCCGCCGCAAACTCTTCGTCCTGCGAGCAGTAGACCACTACGCGATCGGCGGACCGAGTGCAGCCGGCAAAACCGAAACCCAAGGCGCCGAAGGCTGGGAAAAAGCTGCGACGATTCATGACGAATGATGCTCCGAAAGCCACTGCACGGTTTGCTTCACGCCGGCCTCAAGCGATGTCGCGGGAGCGTCACAGCCTGCGGCCCGCAGCTTGCCCATCTCGGCACAGGTGTAACTCTGATACTTGCCGATGAGATCGGCGGGCATGTCGATGTACTCGATCCACGGCGGCAGTTCGAGAGCCGCGAACACGGCATTCGCAAGATCCAGAAAGCTGCGCGGCGTGGCCGTGCCCGAGTTGTAGACGCCCTTCGGGGCCTTACCGGTCGCCAGCCAACGCATGTGGGCGACGCAATCGTCGACGAAGACGAAATCGCGGCGGTGGCCGCCGTCCGCAAGTCCCGGCTCGTTCGAGCGGAACAGCTTCACCACACCCGTCGTTTTGATCTGATTGAAGGCGTGCAGCACCACGCTGGCCATGCGGCCCTTATGCAGTTCGCGCGGGCCGTAGACGTTGAAAAACTTCAACCCCGCCCACACCGACGGCGAGCCTTCCCCTTCCTTCGATCGGCTCAACGCCCAAGCGTCGAAGTCGTTCTTGCTCTTGCCGTACAGGTTCAACGGCAGCAGGGCTTCGGCCGGCGTACGGTCGTCGAAGCCGCGGGAGCCGTCGCCATAGGTCGCGGCACTCGAGGCATAAATGAAGGGAATCTGCCGATCGGCGGCGTGGTTCCAGAGGTCCTGGGAGACTTCCACGTTGTTGGATTTCAACTTCCACCAGTCGGTCTCGGTCGTCGAACTGATCGCCCCGAGGTGGTAGATCGCGGAGGGGCGGATGAAGTCCATTTTCAATTCGAACATCAGCCGCTCGAGCTGGATGAAGCGGTAGCGCATCAAGCCGGCGAAGTTGGCGGCGCTCAGTCGGTTGGTTTCCTTGTCCACGAGCAGCAGGTCGTCGAACTCGCCCTTGAAGGAATGGGCGAGATTCGAACCGATGAACCCCGCGGCTCCCGTGATGACGATCATGGCGCGTCCGCTCCTTGCAGGTGACTACGGCATTCTAGGGCGAACCGGGACTGCGGCATTCATCGCCAAGGCCGCCATCGCGGCGACGGCAAAGGCGGCCGCGGCGCCGAAGAACGCGGCATCCCAGCCGAGGTGCTGCTTGGCCAAACCCCACACCACCGGCGAGCAAGCTGCGCCCAAATTCCCCCACATATTGCACCATCCGAGCACCGTCGCGGCATTCGACCCGCCGACATCCTGTGCAAAGGACCAGATCGACGGATTCGCCAGGTCGACGCCGACCGCCATAACGGAAAGCACAATCACGAAGCCCCAATAGCTGGGCATCGTCGGCGCGATCAGAAAGGCGACGGCCCCCAGCGCCATCATCGCCGCGATCGGCCACGACCGACTGCGGCGGACGCCGAAGCGCTTCAGCATCGCATCGGTCAGCACACCACCGCCCAGCATGCCGAGGCAACTCAGCCAAGCCGGCAAGGCCGCAGGCAAGCCACGTTCGGCGAGCGGCACCTGATAGACCTCCGTGAGGTACACCGGCAGTTTCGTCAGCAGGAAGGCCCAGCCGAGATTGGTGCAGAACAACACCAGCGAGCAAGCCCAGAGATTCGTGGAACGCACGAGGTCGCCGGTGCGGAGCTTGACGACCGGTAAGCGACGAGCCTCCGGGCTTGCCCCGGAGGAAGCGACTTCCGTTTCTTCCCTTGATGATGCCAACCTGACGCCACGAGACAACAAGTCTGACCTTCGGGATGAACCCGGAGGCTCATCGGAGTTGAGGATGAGCTTTACCTGCACGGTGCTGCTGGCCGCGTTCTCGTTCGTGCGCGCGACCGCCCAAAGAATCACCGCCACCACAAAGCCGAACAGCCCATAAAGCACGAGCGTGATGCGCCAACCGGACGTGGATGCCGAGGTGAACGTCACGACAAAAACCGGGGTCAGAATCTGTGCCAGTGCCCAGCCGAAGCGACCGCCGAAGGCGGCGACGCTGTTGGCCTTGCCGCGCAGTTGAACCGGGAAGCGATCCCGCAGGATTCCGACGATGCACGGATAGGCCCCCGCTTCCGCGAGGCCGACGAGCAGACGAGCCGCGAAGAGAGCGACAAAACCGTTTGCGGCACCAACAAGCATCGTGAACGCGGACCATGCGACGACGTAAATCGCCAACATCCGCGCCTGGCCGAAGCGGACCCCGAGCCGTGCGGCAGGCACCTGAGCCAGCGCATAGCTCCAAAAAAAGGCACCGAGAATCCAATCCGACTGCGATGCATTCAGGTCCAGGTCGACCGCAACGATATCGGACACCTGCGAGAAGCAGGCGCGATCGAGATACATCGTCATCGCGGTCAGCGCCACGGCGGCGAGGACGACATTGCGGCCGAGCATGGGAATCCTTCGCGGGAACGGAAGGCCCGTACTGTAACCGCCCCCCGAAACGGAACAAGCCCGCCGGTTTCACTCCGGCGGGCTAGGCGCGATTCGGTCGATTGCATGCTACTTCAAAATGCCGCGGGTCCGCAGCAGTTTCACAACATCGTCGGCACCCTGATCGGCTGCAAGCCGATACGGCGTCCTGCCCGCGCGGTCAGCCCTCGTACCATCGGCGCCTCCGTCGAGCAAGAGTTCGACGGCCTGGACCTTTCCCGCCAACGCGGCGAACATGATCGGCGTTTGTCGGCTTTCGTTTGCGGCATTCGGGTCCGCTTTAGCCTTCAGCAGCAGCTTCAACGAAGCAACGTCTCCTTTGAAGGCGGCTGCGGACAGTGCCGTCAGGCCCATCGTGTTGCGGGCGTCCACCTTCACGTCCCGCTGCTTCAGAATCAGGGCGACCGCGTCCGGCTGTTTCGAGTAAGCAGCCAACGTCAGCAATGTGTCGCCACGGGCGTTGACCTCGTGGACGGACCCGCCGACCGCGAAAAACTCCGTCAGCGTTTTCAGGTCGCCATCGCGGGCGGCCTGAAAGGCGATCATCGCCAACTTCGCTTTCGTCTCCGCATTCAGCACGACCTTGGGAGTGGCCGAAGTCAGGCACAACGTCAATGCGGCGGCTACAAAAAACATCGTCATCGTTCGTCACTCCGTTCGGATGCTTCGAGATCACTTGCCTGCGGCGGCCGTCTGAGCGACTCGGCTTTTCACTTCGTCCAAGGACACGTTGAGGGCCTTGGCCAAGCGGGTGCCGTAGTCGGCATCGGCTTGGTGGAAGTGGCTGATCATCTGAACCTTCACGGCTTGGTTCGTCACTTTGCCGAGGTCGCCCGAGAGGTTTTTGATCAGGTTCGTTTTCTCACCTTCCGTAAACCCGCGATAGAGCTCACCGGCTTGTTGAAAGTTCAGCGTCTTAGCGATCGGCTGTTGCATGATCGGGCCGGCAGTCTCAAGCTTACTCTCTTCAAAGGCCGGGTTGTCCCGTCGGCCGTTGGTGGTCACGCTTGGCTCGTAGTTCACATCGCCTTGGGCGATGTTCGCGTTCATTGCGCCGTCCTGATTGTTGTTGCTCACGGGAGCAAGCGGGCGATTCACCGGCAGGTCCAAGTAGTTCGCGCCGATCCGGTAGCGTTGAGTATCCCCGTAGCTGAACAGTCGGCCCTGCAGCATCCGGTCTTCACTGGCTTCGATGCCCGGCGGCATGACGGCGGGGCTGTAGGCGACTTGCTGCGTGAACTGGAAGAAGTTGGCAGGCACCTTGTTGAGCGTCAGTTTGCCGATCTTCACTTCTTCGATGCCGGGCCAGATTTTCGTGTCGTCGAGCGGGTTGAAATCGAACTTGTCGAGGTCCGCCGGCGACATCAGTTGGACGCCGAGTTCCCACGCCGGAAAGTTGCCGGCCTTGATGTTGGTGTAAAGATCGTCGCTCAGGGCCGAATGATTCTTCGCACTCGATGCCGCCGCTTCCTCAGCCGTCGCCGGCTTCAGCCCCTGCAAGCTGCGCCAATTGAATTTCACATAAGTCACCTTGCCCGCGGCGTTGACGAACTTGTAGGCATTGACGCCGAAACCGTCCATTTGCCGCAGGTTGGCAGGCGTGCCCTGGTCGCTGTAGAGGAAGGTCAGCATGTGCGTTGATTCGGGCTGATGGCTGAAGAAGTCGAAGAAGCGGTTCGGGTCCTGCTGGTTCGTCACCGGGCTGGGCTTGAGGCTGTGCACCATGTCCGGAAACTTGATCGCGTCTCGGATGAAGAAGACGGGCATGTTGTTGCCGACGAGGTCCCAATTGCCTTCTTCGGTGTAGAACTTGACCGCGAAGCCGCGCGGGTCGCGCAGTTGTTCCGGCGAACCACTCGGATGGATGACGGTGCTTAAGCGCATAAAGACAGGCGTGACTTTATCCTTGGCACTGAACACCTTGGCTTTGGTGAACTTCGATTGATCGCCGTAGCTGACGAAGTCACCATGCGCACCGATGCCGCGGGCGTGAACGACGCGCTCGGGGATCCGTTCGCGGTCGAAGCGGGCGAGCTTCTGAATCAAGTGAAGATTGTCCAGCGTGACGGGACCTTGTTCTCCGGAGGTCCGGCTGTTTTGATTGTTGCCGACCGGTCGACCGGAGTCATCCGACATCGCCTTGATGGGAGGCGTCGGAGTTTGAGCTTGAGAGTAAACTGCCGACGCCGCTACGATGCCTGCGCTGAGAAAGGACTTCCACATCGACGAACTCCTAAGGTAACCTTAGACAAAAACGATTCGCACTCAGCACGAATGATGCCGGCGACCCGGCCGTGAAAGGATCCATCGTGGACGTGATCCAGATCCGCTCCTTCCTTGCCGTCTCCGAAGCAGGCAGCGTCACCAAGGCGGCGGACTTGCTGGATTTGTCGCAGTCCGCGATGAGTGGGCAGATCGCTCGACTGGAGCAGGAACTGAGCCGCGCATTGTTCACACGCCACGGCCGGGGGGTAACCCTGACGGATGCAGGACGCGCCTTTCGCGAGCGGGCGGTTCGCATCCTCCTGGAGATCGATGCGGCCAAGGCGGAACTGACCATCGATCCGAAAGCCGGCCGCGTCAGCCTGGCCGCGATCCCGACCGTCGCACCCTACATCTTGCCCGATGCCATCGACATCTTCCGGCAGCGCCGACCGCTAGCCGCCATCGAAGCCTTGGAACTGACGACCGAGGAATTGCTCGCGGCCGTGCGTCACGGCGAAGTCGATCTCGGCATTGCCGCGGAGCCGATCGCACCCGAAGGCTTGGTGATCGAATCGCTGCGCGAGGAGGAACTGATGCTGGTGTTGCCCACCGAACACCCGCTGGCGAAACGCGATGAGGTGGGCTGGGACGACTTGGCGGACGAGCCGTTTCTGCTGCTGCACGATGCCCACTGCCTGACCGGCCAACTCGTCGGCTACTGCATCCGTCAGAAGCTCGCACCCTTGGCCGTGGCGAAACTCCATCAGCTTTCGACCCTGTTGGAACTCGTGGCCCGCGGCTTGGGGATTTCGTTTGTACCGGCCGCGACGGCGGCGGTCGGGCACGTAGGCTGCACCTTCCGCAGTTTGGCGGCTGAGAGGCCGAGTCGTATTCTTGTTCTGGTACGCCGGAAAGAGCGGTTGCTCTCGCCGGCGGCAACGGAAATGATTCGCGTGCTCAAATCGGGATGTTCTTCATGATCCGTCTGCTCTGCATCGCAGTCGCGCTGGTCGTCGTCGCATCCCCGGCAGCCGCCCACGGTCTGGGTGTTGATGCGAAGATCGTCGACGATCGCCTTTACATTGAGGTCTTCTTCGACGACGATACCCCAGCCGACAACGCGACACTGACGCTGACCTGCTTGGCCGTCGACCTGGCTCCGCTGACCGCGAAGACCGATGATCGCGGCCGTTGGAGCATCGAGTTGTCCGCCCTGCCGCAAGCGGGCCGATACAGGCTTTTCGTGGATGCCGGCGACGGTCACGCCGTCACCAAGGTTCTGACGATCCCGGAACGTGCGGCAACTGTGGCGACTGAGGTCCGCTTGCCGGAAACGGACGACCGCGCGGGTTTCACCGGCACCGCACGAGTTGCCGGACTGGCCGGCGGCTTCGCGCTGCTGCTCGGCGGGTCGTTGCTGTGGGCACGGCTTCGCAGGCGTTAGGACTTTGCCGAAAGCGCCATTCCTTCTATCCGTCGGGATGGTTCGACACGGACCATGATCGCGATCGTTTCCATCATCGAGCGTCACATGACATGAACAAAAAGAAGCCGGCTGCGACACTCAGCTCAAGGTCGGCTCCGAGTCTTTCCAAGGGCCGCTCGGTCCTTCGGCTCGCGGTTGCGATTCTTTTCGCACCCTTGGCCGCCCTGTTGGTCTTTCTCGTTCTGCGCGCTTCGGCCGCGCCGGCAGCGCCGCCCGGTATGGTCCATATTCCCGGCGGCGAATTCACGATGGGTACGGCCGCGCAAACGCGGCAGGAAAACGAGCAGCCTGCACACCGGGTGCTGCTCGACGGCTTCTTCATGGATGAAACCGAGGTGTCGAACGCCCAGTTCCGCGAATTCGTCGACGCGACAAAGTACACGACGACCGCCGAGCAGGTTCCGGATTGGGACGTGCTGCAGAAGCAGTTGCCGCCAGGCACGCCGAAACCCCCGGCCGATCAACTCGTAGCCGGAGCACTGGTGTTCAGCCCGCCGGCCGAAGCCGTGGCATTGACGAATGCCGCAAGCTGGTGGCGCTGGCTGCCGGGGGCCGAATGGCGCAAACCCGAAGGCCCGGGCAGTACCATCGTCGGGCGCGACGATCACCCGGTCATCCACGTTTCCTGGGACGATGCCGTTGCCTACGCGGCTTGGGCCGAGAAGCGGCTGCCGACTGAGGCCGAGTGGGAATATGCCGCACGCGGCGGGTTGGCCGGCAAGCGCTTCACTTGGGGGAGCGAGGCACCAACCGAAACCGACGGGACGAAAGCCAACATTTGGCAGGGCCACTTCCCTAACCTCAACACCAAAGCCGATGGTTTCGACCGCACCGCCCCAGTGAAGAGCTATCCGCCCAACGCCTACGGGTTGTACGACATGGCCGGCAACGTCTGGGAATGGTGCCACGACTGGTATCGGGCCGACACCTACCTCAGTCGCAAGGGGACGGTTCGCAATCCCGTGGGCCCGACGGATTTCTGGGATCCCAACGAACCGCTCGTTCCCAAGCGGGTCACCCGCGGCGGCTCGTTCCTCTGCCACGTCACATATTGCGAAAGCTATCGCCCCGCCGCCCGACGAGGCACGGCGTCCGACAGCGGCATGTCGCACCTCGGCTTCCGTTGCGTGCGAAACACCAAGCCACGCTGAATGCAGCCGAAGAATTCAGAAAAGCGGCGCGTAAGGTTGCGGGTTTTGAGAAGTATCAAGGCTGTGTCTTCTGCCGAGTCATTACGATGTCAAGAACCGAATCCTGCTGCTCGAAAGGTCGTCATGCCAAAGTCCCGTTCCGCGTTCACCCTGATCGAACTCCTGGTGGTCATCGCGATCATCGCCATCCTGATCGGCCTGTTGCTGCCGGCTGTCCAGAAGGTACGCGAAGCGGCGGCACGGTCGACCTGTCAAAACAATCTCAAGCAGATCGGCCTCGGCTATTTCAACCAGGAAAGCGCCTTCGGCCACTTCCCCTTGAGCGGCAGCAACGCCTTCCCGGCAACCTTCGGATGGGGTTTGAACATCCTCACGGCGATCGAGCAGGACAATCTTTACAGGCAATACACCCTCGGCCAAGCTCCGTTCGCATCGCTCGGCGGCCCGGCCAATAATCAGGCTGTAACGAGTACGCGCGTGAAGGTCTTCACCTGCCCCTCGAATCCGGATGCCGTCACGCAGGCTGTGACCTACACCTTGCCCGGCTTCGGGAGCTGGCAGATCATGCCCGGCGACTACGGCCCGATTCGTGGGGTTGATCCCGTCTTGGCGGCGTCGATCCCGAATTTTCCGACGGCCGCGTTGGCCGGCATGTTTCAGGTGGACAAGAAAACGAGAATCGCCGAAGTGACCGACGGCCTCAGCAATACGATCATGCTCCCGGAAATCGCCGGGCGGCCATTCCTCTGGCGTGCAGGCCGCAAGGATGCCGCCCCGCAAACCTTTCACAACGGTTCCGGCGGCTGGAACGATTCGACCTGCAGCAACGCGGCCCTCAACGGTTCCCCGCCGGACGGCAGCTACGCAACCGTACCGTGTGCAAGTCAGCCCTGCCCGAAGTCGGCGGTTCGAACTTGTGTGGTGAACTGCTCCAACGACCTGGGTTTGTACGCCTTCCACAGCGGCGTTGCCAACGCGGTGATGGGCGACGGCTCCGTGCGCACGATCAAGTCCACCGCTACGCTCTTCACCGTCGCCGCAATGGTGACACGCGGCAACGGGGAAGTTTTCACGGACGAGTGATTGAGAAGTTTCTGGTTTCCGGAGTACAGTGCCTCGCGCAGTCAGCGATTGATTTACGCGAAGCACCGAAATCCGAAAACCCACTACAGACTTTTCCGTTCCCGCATCTGAGCCTGGATCGACGGCAGTTTCACATTCCATGCGAGGCCGAAGACGGCCAAAACCCGGATGACCCACCAGCTGACATCGATCTCCCACCATCGCAGCCCGTGACGGGCCGAGGTCGGGAAAGCGTGATGCGTGTTGTGCCATCCTTCGCCCATCGCCAGCACGCCGAACAGGAAGTTGTTCCGACTCTCGTCATTGCTGCGAAAAGGCTTCAGACCCCACAGGTGGCAAGCCGAGTTCACGCTCCAGACCACATGATGGACCAGGAAGATGCGGATCAGCCCGCCCCACAGCAGACCTGTCCAAACGCCCGACCAGCTTCCGTCGATGACTCCGACGAGCACAGCGGGAATGACGAAGCCCATGATGACCCAGAGAGGGAACAGCAAGCTTGCGATGCGTAGCGTCGGACTGGAGTTCAAGTCCTTGACGTATCGGGCCATGTCCCGCTCGTTAGGGGTAAAAAACCACCCGATGTGCGAGTGCCAGAGGCCGACCATCAGGCCGATCCATCCGCGACCGTGATGATGCGGAGAATGGGGGTCATTCGTCGTGTCGCTGTGCCGGTGGTGCCGGCGGTGCTGAGCGACCCAACTGAGAAGAGAACCTTGGACGGACATCGATCCGAGGACGGCCAGTGCGAACTTGACCGGCATGTACGCCTCGAAGGAGCGGTGCACGAACAAGCGGTGGAAGCCGACCGTGACGCCGATCATCGTGAGAAAGTACAGGCCGAGCAGCACTCCCAAATCGGCCCAGTGGAATCCCCAACCCCATACGAAGAACGGCGCGGCGAACACGCTGAGCAGGGGAACGACGATGGCGAGGATGGTCACGATCCGCACAGCCAGATTCGGCCGGTCGCCGATCTCGTCGGCGGAAGGAAGTTCGGCGGTTGGTTGGGCGACGGGGGTTTCCGCGGCTTCGTTCAAGGCGACCTCTGATCCGCGACTTGGTGATACCATGGCGGAAGTTGTGGAAAATTGGGTGTGTAAAAAACTCTTGCGACTGCCGTACCAAAGTTTCGGGTTAAGCCGCAAGCTGCCGAAGTGAGGCGTCGAGCGCTCTCACTCACCAGAACGGCCCCCAGAAATCGCTTGGACTTCTGGAGGCCGTTAATTGATAAGGCAATTTTGAGCCACCTGACCAACCGATTCCCAAAATTCCCGAATCTTCGCTGAGTACACCCAATAGGAGTCGAACCTATAACCTTCGGTTCCGTAGACCGATGCTCTATCCAATTGAGCTATGGGTGCGTCGCCTATGTGAATCGTAGCAAGTCGTCCGGAGAATGCAACCGAAACCGACCGAGTTGATTCGGGCGTTGCCGCTGCACTTTCAAAGACGCCCGTTTCAGCGGCGGGTTCGGCGGTAAACACTTTACGATGACAGACTTGGCTGAAATCAGCTGAAGTCTCTGCTAAGCTTACGATGAGATTACCCTGTAACGAGGTCGCGGTCATGTTTCCAACGTCCGGGCCGGATCGAGTCGCGTGGGGATGCCTCGCCCTGGGTGCGGCTGCCGTCGTTTATGCCTTGGTGCAGTTCTGGGGCGTGCAGACGGCCTACGCCGACCGCTTCCTGATCCTCGTGGGAAGTGTCTGGGCATTCCGCTCGTTGCAGCCGTCGATCGCAAAGCTGGCCTATCGGCCCCGCCCGGGATTCGGCCTGCCGATCCTGTTCCTCGGCGGAGTGGCGTTCGCTCCCGCGCTGTTTCTCTTGACGCAGATCGGTCCGCGCACGTTGCTGCTTTGGTGGATGACGACGGCACTCCTGACCGCGGCGAGTGGACTGGCCTTGGCCCGCGTCGGTGTCCCACGCTGGCGGGCGGCCTTGTTTCCGCTTGTCTTCGTGCTGTTCGCACTGCCGATTCCGCTGCGGGTGCTTGTCCCTCTTCAGGACTTTCTGCAGGACCTGACGACGAATCTCGCCTTCCGTACGTTTTCGCTCCTCGGGTTCACCGTCGTACGCATGGAATACGTGCTCGAATTGCCCGGCGGCATGCTCCGAGTCGAGGAAGCCTGCTCCGGCGTCCGCTCGCTGACGGCACTTACGGCGATCGCAGCCTTCGTTGCATTCCTGAAAGGCTTCGGACCGATCCGCGGCCTCGGCTTGTTGGCCCTGTCGATCCCGATCGTGCTGGCGGTGAACGTACTTCGGGTCATCCTCAGCGGCTTCATTCAGGAAGCGTCGAGTTCGGATTACATCAAGGACGAATGGCACGAAGCCCTCGGCTTTGCCATGGTCTTCGTCGGGTTGGGCATCATCCTGCTTATCGCTCGGCAACTCGCCCCCGCCGAGTCGGCGGCGATCGCTCCGACCGAGCGTGCGACAGCCCTCGCGGAACGCCCCGCAGGCGGCCGGTTCGCGGCGGGTAGCACGATCGTGCTGGCGGTACTTTGCCTCGGCATGACCTGGCTGGGCACGGGAGCGGCCACGGCCTCGAACGAATCTGCGCCGCTCGGCAGGATTCCGCTGACGCTGGGCGGCTGGACGGGGGAAGACCGCGAGGTGCCTGCCGTGGTTCACGAACTGCTCAAATCCGACGGGGTGGTTCATCGACGCTACACGAACAACGTCGGGCAGGAAGCTTACGTCTGGGTCTTCCACTGGCAAAGCGGTTCCGCCATCATCGGCTACCACCATCCGGATGTGTGTTGGGGCAACCGCGGCTTGGTGGCGACGGATCGCTGGCTGGAAGCGGTTCCGTGCGGACCTGAGGCTCGGATCGTCCAAGTGACGGCGCGGGAATTCAAGCAGTCCAAGCCCAGGCAACTTGTCTTCTATTGGACGCAGGAAGGAAAACACGTCTGGACGGACGACGACGAGAAAGCGGCCGAGCGCGAAATGCTCACGAGTTCCTGGTCCGGTCACAAATGGGTGGGCGACCTGTTGGGTGCCCGCACCGAAAGTCGCGGGTCGCGGTTGCAGGCCATGGTGATCCTGCCGGATGCGGGAGCGATGCCGCGGAAGAATGCCCACCAATTGGCGCGGGCACTCTCCGAGGAACTATACCGCCTCTGCCCGTGGGCAATGCCGGACGCGCCGGCAGCGCTCACTCCGTAACCCAGATCTCGATCGGCCGGTCCGTTTCCGTTTTCTTCAGGACTTCGGAAAACCAATCGCGATACTTTTGGGCTTCGTCGTCGCTTGTGAATGCTGCGATGCGACGTTCGCTCGGCGGGATTGCCGTCCACTGTCCGAAGGTCGGCTCACTGCGGAAGGTGACGCCCCAGAGTCTGCGGTCGTCTCCGAGATCGGAGTACGTCTGGTTGACGCAAAAGACGGCAGGCCAGACGCGCCAATAATCTCCGGTGAGGTGCGTGGCCCGGCTTTGAACGAGTTCGGCAACACCCGTGTCGTGGCGGTCGAAAAGCTCCTCTTTGGCCCGCTGCGGTGACGGCCAACCCCATGCTGCCACGATTGCAATCATCAAGGCGAATGCCGATCCGAACTCGCCGAGCAAAAGGCGTCGCGGCGACCAGAGTGCGGTTGCGAACGACACGAATGTGCCGAACACGGCGACGTGAATCATCAGCATCGACGGCACGGCATAACGCCAGCGGCCTGCGAACAGAATCAGCATCGCGGCCGCATAGGCGAGCGATGCCATCAGAACAAACGCGGGCAACAGCGCGGCCCGACGGACTTCAGTAATTCCCGTCCTTCGTCGTAAGGCGACCGCTGCGGCAACGAGGACCAGTGCGGTCCAGGTCCACGTCAACCAGAGCAGAATCGGGTCGGACTCCCGCAGGATGGTTTCCAGGGCATGGGCGAATTGCCCGCGCCATTCCACCGTCGGCGGCAGGACGATCCACGTCGTACGGTACGGCGTCGTCCGCTGCATCATCATCGCGGCGACGATCCCGAAACCGCAGAAAGCCAAACCGACGGTGACTTCTCGAAGAGTCGAGCCGGCGATCCGACGAGCCTCCGGGCTAGCCCTGGAGGATGGGACTGAGTGACGGATCGGGACCTGCGGGTTGAACGGGATTGCTGTCCCAACCTCCGGGATGAACCCGGAGGCACATAGGGTTCGTAAGAACGGCACGAGGACCACCAGCGGTGCCAAAAGCAGTCCGAGCGCAGAGTTGACCCACGACCCGAGCAGGAAGCAGCTTGCGGCGACTCCAAGCCGAACAGTCCAGGACCATCGCGTTTGGCTCAACGCATTCAAGCCGGCGAGGCCGAGGGCCAGCGAGACGGAGAAGACGTTGTAGGTGCTGAAGAAGGTCCACTGCATCATCGCCGGCGTCATCGCGACATAGAGCGTCGCAGCGACGGCCCCTGCCAACCAAGGCTTCCGCAGGCCGTAGTATGCGGACGCGAGCGGGAAGGTCGCCAGCCCGGCCCAGATGGTGATGCCGTTCTGGACGAGCAGATTGACGAACGGATCGGAAAACGGCTGGGCGAGCAGGGCCGTCAACATCCCGTAGCGGTTCTGTTCCCAGTAGTAGAAGGTCCAGCGTAAGGTACTCACCAGCACCGGCAGCAACGAGTCCGCCTGGTGCCACGTGTGGATTGAGCCGAGGTCGATGAGTACGGCGGCGACCGTCAGCACGCCGAGACGAATGCAAAGCGTGCGGCGGGGATGAGCGTCCACTTCATTCATGTCGAAACGGTTGCCCCGCCGCCGGATTCCGCGAGGCTGATCGCCTCCTGGAGTTTGACGGACACTTTCGCGGTCCCCTTACACTTCGGGTACTTGGTGCAGCCGAGGAAGTAACGACCGCCGAAGCGGGACTTCTGCAGCCGCATTTCGGACTCGCACTCCGGGCACTTGTCCGTAATGTCCACGGCCGGCAGCCCGGCGTTCGGGTCCTTCTTCTCCGCCTTGGGCGCGGGCGGCGGCAGAATGTCCTTCAACTGCTCCCGCAGTTCGGCGTTGATCGACTTGGCATTCCGGCAGGCCGGGTAGCCGGGGCATGAGAGGAACGGCCCGCGAAAGCTGGAACGGATGACCATTGACTTGCCGCACTTCTCGCACTTCACGCCCGTATCCGGCGGGATGACGGGGTCGCCCGCGGCGTCCGCATCGACGATGTACTTGCACTTGGCATCGGCACAACCGAGGTACTGCTTGCCGGCTTTGGAGGTCTTGAGCAGCAGATTCACCTTGCCGCACTTCGGGCAGAGGTGCGGGGACGGCAGCGCCGTGACGGTCGGCTTGCCCTCGGCCGAGAGGTTCATCATCGTCGGGCAGCCGGGGGCGCCTTGGCAGGTGAAGAAGGTACCGAAGCGGCCCGATTTCTGGACCATGAATTTGCCGCAGGCCGGGCAGACGGTATCGGTGACGGTCGGCTCGGGCCGCTCCGCTTCGCCTTCCGCAGGCTTGATGTAGGAACACTTCGGATCGTCCCGATAACCCGAACAGCCCACGAACGGTTTGCCGGTCTTGGCACTGAAGAGCTGCAAAAGCGGCTTGCCGCAGCGCGGGCAGTTCTCGCCGACTTCGATGCCGCGGAGGCCGGGCATGTCGGTTTTGGCTTTTTCGAGGGATTCGGAGAACGGTCCCCAGAATTCGTTGAGGACATCCTCGTAGCGGATCTTGCCGCGTTCGACGTCGTCGAGTTCCTCCTCGAAGTGGCTCGTGAACTTCAGATCCATGATGTTCGGGAAGTGGGCGACGAGCAGATCGGTGACGACCTTGCCTACCTCCGTGGCGAAGAAGCGTCGCGTTTCCTGATGCACGTAGCCGCGGTTCTGGATGACCTCGATGATGCTGGCGTAGGTCGACGGCCGGCCGATGCCTTCCTTTTCGAGCATCTTGACCAGCGACGCTTCGTTGAAGCGCGACGGCGGCTGCGTGAAGTGCTGCGTCTCGTAGAGGTCCAGACGGGACAGCGGCATGTTCTCGGCCAGAACCGGCAGTTCCGTGTCCTCGGACTTGCCGGCGGGCGAGAGGATTTTGCGGTAGCCGTCGAACTTCATGATCTTGCCGGTGACCTTGAACAAGCCCGGCCCGGCCGTGATCTCGACGTTGGTCACCGCAAAGATCGCGGCCGACATTTGGCAGGCCACGAAGCGGTTCCAGATCAACGTGTAAAGCCTCAACTGATCGCCGGCGAGGCCCGCGTTCTCAGCCCGTTTCGGCGTCATGGCGACGTCGGTGGGCCGCACGCATTCGTGGGCTTCCTGAGCACTCTTGCCCGACGCGAAGAAGTTCGGCTTCTCCGGCAGGTAGGGCTTGCCGAACTGCTGTTCGACGAAGCTGCGACAGTTGTTGAGGGCATCCGGCGAGATGCGCGTACTGTCCGTCCGCATGTAGGTAATCAGCGCGACGTTGCCTTCGCTGCCAAGATCGACGCCTTCGTAGAGTTTCTGCGCCGTCTGCATGGTCCGGGACGCGGCGAAGCGGAGGCGGATGTTCGCCTGCTGTTGCAGGGACGACGTGGTGAACGGCGCCGGAGCACGCTCGGGCCGATCCTTCTGTTCCAGTTTGGAGACAATGAACGGGACACCGGTGAGTGCCGCCGCGATCATGTCCGCATCGGCTTCGGTGGCGAGCACGGGGTCGGCGTTGTTCCACTTGGCGAGTTCGGTGAGGAAGCTCCCTTTCGGCGGCGTCGGCAGCCCGGCTTTCGCGAAGGGTGCGGCAGCCTCCCCTTCGATCGGCTCGGCCGGCTCGGCTTCCATCGGCTCGTCGGCCTCGGAGTCCGGCTTCGCGGCGTTCGACTTCGCCTTCTCATCCTTCGTCTTGGCGAAGATCTTCGACTTCTTGATGTCCGCGGTCCAAAGCACCTTCAGTGCCTCGGGGGCAAGCAGGGCGGTGATCTTCCAATACTCCGCCGTGCGGAAGGCTTCGATCTCCCGTTCGCGGTCGACGATGATCTTGACGGCGACCGATTGCACCCGACCGGCGCTCAGGCCGCGGGTGACCTTGTCCCCGAGAATCGCGGAGAGCGGGAAACCGACGACGCGGTCCATGGCCCGGCGGGCTTCCTGCGCCTTGACGCGGTCCATGTCGATATGCGCGGCTGCGGCCAGCGCCTGCTGGATCGCGCTCTTCGTGATCTCATTGAAGCGGACGCGGAAGGTCACATCCGGATTCAGGTTCAGCTCGTCGGCGATATGCCAAGCGATCGACTCGCCTTCGCGGTCGGGGTCACTGGCCAGCAGTACCCGCCCTGCCTTGGCGGCGGCGGCGCTGAGTTCCTCCAGGATGTCCATCTGCGTCCGCCGGCCCTTGCGCTTGCCGCCCGATTTCGCGGCCTTGGCCCCGGCATCGACGAGGTAGCGCAGCTTCCAGCCTTCACTGATGCGGATGCCCGAAACCTCTTCGCCGGGGATGCGGCGACCCGTCGCCAAGTCCCGCACGTGGCCATAACTGGCGAGCACCTTGAACTTGCTGCCCAGATACTTGTTGATCGTCTTGGCCTTGGCCGGAGACTCGACGATGAGCAGATCGTAATGCCCCGTGCCGTCAGGGTTTAAGGGCGGCCGGCGGACCGTGCCGGGGGCAGGGAGTTTCGCCGTCGTCTTGCGCTTAGCGCCGGCTTTCGCCGGTTCCACGGCTGTGGACGTCTTGACCTTCGGCTTGATCGTGCGGCGGGCTGCCGGCTTTTCGGCGGGAGCGGCGGCGGCATCAGTCGGCTTCTTGCGTGGGCTGGGCACCGGCGAAACTCCAAGGGTTGCGGTTGTTGGGACCAGCGGAAATCGTACAATCCGAAGACTGAACCGGACGACTCGACGAACCTCGCCGATCGCTCCGGGACCGCAAACCCACTCACAGTTAGTGGGTTATCGGTCGGTATGTCAAGGGTGTTCGTCGCGAAAATCCGCGGCGAAGCGTTCCTCGGCGACAACGTAACTCAAGGCGTGGACATGGCTTTCAATCCGTTCGACGTTTTCCGACGCAATCAGCGAATCCTTTTCGCCGGCTTGACGATCGTCATCATGTTCATGTTCGTCCTAAGCTTCGGCCAAGGCGACTTCTTCAGTCTGATCCCCCGTTGGCTCTCAGCTCGCGCCCGCACCGGCGAAGTGCTGGCCGTGGTCGATGGTTCCCGGATCTATCAGTCCGAACTCCGCGAGCTCGATACCAACCGGCTTCTCGCGAACGAATATATGGGACGTGCCGCCGAGGTGTGCGCCGCCAATGCGCAGAAATCGCTCTTCGCGGGCCTGGAAAAAGTCTCCGCCGTCAACAAGCCGATCATCGAAGCCGGGCTGCGGAACCTGCAGGTCGGCTTCATGCCGAACGCGAACCAAGCCTTCCAGTTCTACCAGCAATATGGCTTCGGCGCGCCTCCCTCCGAGGGCGAGATGATCGCCGAGCGCGAGATGACCTTGGGCCGAACGATTCAGGAACTGCGGACCATCGAGCGGGCACCGAACCCTGCGGAAGCCGACCAGACGGCCGCACGAAATCTGCTTCAGGTGATCGACCTGCAGCAACGCATGAGTGCGGGTCGCGGCAAGAACCCGGTCTACTTTTTCAACGCCCCCAACGGCTCGACCAAGGACCGGATGGACTTCCTGCTCTGGTTGAAGAAAGCGGACCAACTCGGCATCCACTACACGGACGCCGATGTGATCGAAATGACCAACAACGAGTTTTACCGCAAGCTGACGAACGAAGACCTGGCCGGGATCGAAGGGAGCCTTCGCGGCAAGCAGGACTTCAACCCGGCACGGCTGCGGGCGTCAATCGGCGACGAGTTTCGCGTGCGGGCCGCACAGGCCGCGGTGCTGGGCAACGAGTTCCTGATTCCGGACGGCCGAAGCTTCGATTCGCCGACCCAGTTCTTCGAGTTCTACAAAAAGCAGATCGCCCCCGCGACCTTCACGCTCGTGCCCTTCCCGGCCGAGAACTATCTGGACCAGGTGACCGGTACGCCGGAAGAAACGACCCGCCGCGAATTGTTCCAATCCGGCCGCAACGAAGACCCCAACCCGGGCCTTCCGCGCTTCGGTTTACGCGAACCGCGGAAGTTGAAACTGGAGTACGTCGAACTGACCGGCGACGAGCCGTACTTCCTCGCCGCCGCCACCGAATCGATCAAGTTGGCCGAATTCTTCGCTCCGACTCAGATCTGCTTCGCGACGCCGTTGGGCGGTCAGGCGAACTTCAACCTCCTCGCCGCCCTTGCGGTGACCGGCAAGTCGAATCTGTTGACGGATGGGCTTTACAAGAAGTACGCCGACGATCATCGCCGCAAGCTTGGCGAAAGCTGGTTCAGCATGTTCCCCAGTTCGGCCCAGCCGGACACGAATCTGGTTCAACCGCAGGTACCGGTGGCACTGCTGACCGCGCTCCACGGCAGCGGCAACCCATTCACCGCCCTCGGTGCTTACGCAGGAGCTTTGGCATTGGCCGACCGCAAGTCCCGCTTGGACACGCTTCCCGGCACCTTCCTGCCGCCTCTCTTGCCCGGCTTGGGACAACTCGCGGTGGGCCTGAGCAGCGTGGTGCCGACTGTGGCAGCGATTCAACCCTTGCCGCCGAAGGCCGTGCAGGCTTTGCTGGTGGAACAACTCCGGAAGAGCCAGACGCAGGCCGTCGCCGGCGCTGATGCCAAGAAATTTTCCGAGGAGCTGACCAAGCTCAACGCCCCGGCGGACTCAGCCGAGGCCAAGGCCAAGATTGCCGAATTCGTCAAGACTCGTGGGTTGAAGCTCGGTGCGTCGAAAGACTTCCGGGACATGTTCAACATCTGGTACGACGAAGGCCTGAAAGCCCTGCGTGAGAAGGCGGATACGCCGAACCCGTTCAACCCGGTGAAGATCACGCCGCTGATGTTCGGGCAGAAGTTCTTCTTCGACGTCGACCCGGCCACCCGCCGCGCCGGGCCGAGCGTCGGCTTCTACAAGCCGCAACCGATCGCCCAAGGTGGGATGCCGACGATGCTCTACTGGCGGACTGCGGAAATCGCCGCGGAGGCTCTGCGGGACCCGAACAGCCCGGACGCCCGCGCAAAGACCGAAGCCGCCTGGAAGCGTAAACAGGCCCGCGACTTGGCCAAGAAAGCCGCGGAGGACTTCGCCGAGAAGTGCAAAACCTTAGGGGCAACGAAGGCCGAGATCGACCCCAAGCTGAACCAGATGACCACCGACCTGGCCACCCGTTTCGCGGATCCGGCCGCCAAGGACCGCATCAAGAGCTTCACGATCGAAGACGTTGCACCGATCGTCGCGTCGGTTGCACCCGGATTCAACCCGAAGCGGCAGATCGGCTCGTTCGTGCTGAAGACGCGGGACGAACTGCAATATCCGACCGCAGCCATGGCCCGCGCCATGGTCGATGCGAAGGACAACCCTCTGGGCAGCGCGATCGTACTGACCGACAACCCGACCGACACCCACTATGTCGCCGTCGTGACGAACCGACGCGAACCGACCGTGGATGAATTTCGGTTTCAACTCTACGGTGCGGCGAGCGTTCAAAGCGAGTACCGCCCGCTGCTGAGCCGCATGCACCAGATCGAACTCCGCAAGGCAAGCTACGACCGCGCCGTCGGCCTGCTGAAAGCCGAGTTCGGCTACGACAAGGAAAGTGCCACGGTCACCAAGGTCGGCGACAGCGACGAATAGTGGACCATTGCAGCTGATTTATTGTGGCGCGGCCGTCTGGGCTGCATTCTCATCGGGAAGCATGCAGCCGAGACGGCCGCACCACAATGAGTTACCAAGCCAAGCATCAAATGGTTGCATCGGACCACCATCGCGAAGTCCGGCACATCACGTCCACTTCACCATCACACCCAGGTAGTGGTCCTTATCGTTGAGCAGGCCTTCGTAGGCATCGCCGAGTTGCTCGGGGGCGATGGTGTGCGTGACGAGGCCGTCAAGTTTCAGCCTGCCGTTGGCGAGTGTCCGCAACAGGAAGTTCTGGGCTTTGTGGATGTCCCACGCACCCGCGAGCCTGGTGTGGGCCGGCTCGAAGAGCATGTTGCCGTGGGCACCGCTGACTTCGATATAGCGACGATGCAGGTCGTCGTAGAAGTTCACATCCTTGGCGATCCCACGCGGCGAGCCGACGACAATCACCTGCCCGGCGTTGTCCGCCAAACTCATGGCCGTGGGAATGGCAGCCGGCACGCCCGTGGCATCAGCGACGATCTCCGCGCCGCGTGCACCGAGGAATGCCGCAAGTTGTTCGCGCACATCGCCGGCATTGGGATCGATGACGAAGTCGGCACCGCCCGCCAGTGCCGCCTCGCGCCGCATCCTGACCGCATCGATGCCGACGACCGGAGACGCCCCGGCAGCGGCCAGACCGCGGAGGGCGAATTGGCCGATGATGCCCAGGCCCAACACGGCGGCCGAGCGACCGAGGGTCAGGCCTGCGCGGATGCTTGCCCCGAGGCCATAGCGGGCGATGCAGGCGATGGCAGCCTTTTCCATCGTCAGCGCGTCCGGCAGTTTCCAGACGCGGCAACGTTCGTGACCGACCGTGAGCAATTCCAAGGATGCATGATTTCCCGGATAGCTGACGCGGTCGCCCTCCCGGAAGCCGCCGGGGAAATCCGTACCGACGGCGACGACGCGGCCGGCGGCGGAGTAACCCGACTTGAACGGGAACTTCCAATCCGGCAGATTCGGATCCTTCAACCACTGATGCGTGCCGGTATAGACCGCGAGTTCCGTCCCTGCGCTGATGGCCGAGTAGTCGGCGGCGATCAGAATCTGATTCGCGGCCGGGTCGGGCAGTTCGACCTCGCGGACGCCGACCTTGAAGGCTTCGATGATGACGGCTTGTCTGGCTTTGGGCATCGGGCACCTGGTTGGGAGATGGAACGGATAGGTTTGGGTTTATCCGCCGAGGATCGTTGCGGCGACGACGTTCGAGCGTTCGACGACGTCGTTGAGCGCGATGCCGTGGAGCGAGTTGCCGGCGGTGTGGATGCCGGGGACCGTCTGCAACGCGGCTTCGATCCGCTGCACGCGCTCCAAGTGACCGAGGTGATACTGGGGAATGGCCCTCGGCCAACGGACGATCTGCGAGAACTTCGGATGGTCGGTGACTTTCATGATGCGCATCATCTCCGCATGAACGTTGCGAAGCAGGGTCTCGTCGTCCCAGCCGAGGACGTCCGGCCGCAGGGCACCGCCGCAGAGCGCACGCCACAGGACGAATCCGGGCGGGGCACGGTCGGGGAAGATCGACGAACACCACTGCACGCCGATGGCGTCCCGCTTCAGGCGGGCGGGGGCGATATAGCCGAAGCCGTCCGGGTTCAGGGGCGCGTCCTCGACGCGGTAGCCTAACGCCACGACGGCGATCGAGTTGTATTCGACCGCCGCCAGGTCCGCACTCGGCGCCCCCGGAACCGCTTCCAGCAGCCGCGCTTGTTCGTAAGCCGGGCAGGCAAGAATGACGTGATCGGCCATGCGCGTTTCGCCGTCGAGTACGACTTGGTTCATACCATCGATGCGAACGATCCGCTTCACTCGGATACCTGTCTCGATGCGGTCGGCGAGCTTATGACGCAGTGCCTCAATCACTTCCCGCAGGCCGCCGCGGAAGCTCCACATCCGTTGCGGCAGCGGCTTCTCGCCGTGCGCTTCGACTGCCTTCCGCTTCGCCTTGGCACTCGCCAGGAAGCCGCGGAGCACCGAACGATGCTGCTTCTCAAAGGCGACGAGCCGAGGAAAGGCCGCGGCAACGCTGAGCTTCTCCGGGTCGGCCGCGTGAATCCCGGTGACGAGGGCTTCCATAAAGACTCGGCACGCCTCACGGCCCAATCGCCTCGTGGCGAAGGCCGTCACCGATTCGTTCGAAGGATCGCGGCCACGACCGCGCAGCGGCTCGGCGAGCAGTTCGAACTTGCCGCGGGTGCTCAACAGGGGCGTCGTCAGAATACCCAACGGCGAGGCGGGCAGCGCGGTGAGCTGGTCGTTCCAGAAGACGTAGCGATTCTTTCGCGAGCCTTCGGAAGCGACCAAGAGTTGGTTGCCCAGGCCCAAATCGCGACAGAGCTGCAGGAGACTCGGCTTGCCGTCGAGGAAGCCGTTCGGCCCCCATTCGACTCGGAAACCGTCCGGCGAAGTCGTCGTGTGGATATTGCCGCCGAGGCGTTGGTCGGCTTCCAAGACCGTCACGTCGGCGTGGCCAAGGAGGCGAAAGGCCACGCTCAACCCGGCCAAACCACCGCCGACGACAATGACTTTCTTCATGCCGTGATTGTAGTCCGCGCTCACCGCTTCATCGCGTTGAGCAGCGGTCCGCCGTACACTCCCGGCGCAGGCAGGTTGGGAATAGCGAACTTGGTCCCGGTGCGGGGTACGGATTGCTCGTCCTTGTCCGTGGCCGGGGCACGGGTGCGCCAGCCGTTGCCGGTGCTGCCGACTTCGTAACCGAGGTTGAAGAGCTTCGTCATGCCGACCGGTTCGAAGTTCAGAGCGTCGCCGTCGTCCACGAAGTCCTTCGGCACGGCCGTGAAACGCGGAGAGATCCCGGTGAGTACGCCCAAGTAGCCGATGCGGAGCAGGTCGTTCTGCGTCATCGCGTAGATGAGTGAACCGATGGAACTGCCGAGAATGCCGAGGAGCTTCGGCTCCGTGCATTGGGGATCGGCGAACAACTTCCCGGCGAGCAGGACGTGGATGTTCGAGCCGGCCAAGGGCCGCGGGCCGCTGTCGAGTTGTTCCTTGGTCACGTTCAACAGCACGAGGCGGGCGAAGACTTCGCTCGTGACGCCGCCGTCGACGTGGAGTTCGGTGTACTTCTGCCCATTCACTTCAATGTCGATCCGCACCGGCGGGAATTCACCGGGGACCGAGGCGGTCGCCAGGAAGATGTCGATGAGCAGCTTGCGTTTATCCGGTCGATCCGCGGCGGCGATGGCGGTGACATCCCAGACACACAAGCGTTTCGTGTCCAGATTGGTCGTGCCGATGAAGAGTCGGCGGCCTTCGCCGTGGGCGATCGCCAAGTCCGCGATGACTTCATCCGTGATCGACTTGTCGATCAGGTTCCGCAGGGGTGCGGAGGAAGCGAACGATGCGGAGAACGGGATGGCGACATAGTACCGGTTCCTCAACACGTCCTTCTTGGTGATGGTCGTGTAGAAGCGCTTCAAGGCGTCGTCGTACTTCGGCCCGAGGAATGCGAACGCGGCCACGTAGCTTCCCGTGCTCACCCCCGTAGCGATGTCGAACACCGGACGGGTCCCTAAGGCCGTCCAGCCGCAGATCACACCGGCGGGGTAGGCCCCGTATTTGCCGCCGCCGCTGACCGCCAGAATTTCATACTTCCGGCGGTTGGGCGGCGGTTCACCGGGCGGGATCAGGTCTTTGGCCAATTTCTCGAAGATGGCCGCGTCCGGATATTGGTAGGTCGAGGCCGGGGCGTCGAGGGTCGTGCCGCGCGATTCCGGGCAGGGCGGAGCACAACGGCGGTCGTTTCGCATATACGACTTACAGCCGACCAGCATGAGCAGGACCAGCAGAACGAGTGCTCTTGAAAATGTGGCGCTCATCCCGAAGTTGAGAGCGAAACGATTTCGCGCGCAATCCACAAGGGGCAAGGCAGTCATGGCGAACACGGCAGGGAATTTGGCCATACTCGTCGGCGGTGGGCCGGCACCCGGCATCAACGGCGTCATTTCGTCGGTCACGATTGAGGCCGTCAACCAGGGCTTGAACGTGATCGGCGTCCGCGACGGCTTCAAAAATCTCATCGCGGGCGACCTCACGAGAACGCGTCCCCTGCACATTCCGGACGTCACGCCGTACTACAACCGCGGCGGCAGCATGCTCGGCACCGCACGCACGAACCCCGCGAAAAAAGAAGAGGACATGAAAAAAGTCCTCGACTCCTTCGACAAACTCGGCGTCCGCTACCTCGTCACCATCGGCGGGGACGACACGGCATTTTCGGGCAGTCAAGTCTATAAACGAGCAGGCGGAAAAATCAAGGTCGCTCACGTTCCCAAGACCATCGACAACGACCTGCCGCTGCCCCCCGGCACGCCCACCTTCGGCTTCGAGACGGCCCGGCACATCGGCGTCGGCCTCGCCCGCAACATGTACGAGGACGCCCGGACCACGACGCGGTGGTACCTCATCATCAGCATGGGTCGGGCCGCCGGGCACCTCGCACTCGGCATCGGTAAGGCCAGTGCCGCGACGGTGACGATCATCGCCGAGGAACTCGCGGGCAAAGCCGTGACGCTGGACCGCATCTGCGACACGATCATCGGCTCCATCATCAAGCGGCAGGCCGAGGGCAAGGGCTACGGCCTCGCGGTGCTGGCCGAGGGACTGATCGAAAGCATCGGCGAAAAGGGCCTGATTGAAGCCTTCGGCGAAGAGTTGAGCCGGTACGGCAACGTCGAACGCGATCCCCACGGGCACCTGCGGCTCGGCGAAATCGAATTCGGCCGGATGATCCGCTACCGGACCACGGCGGGCCTGGAAAAGCTGGGCTTGAAGGTGACGATGATGGACAAAGACCTCGGCTACGAACTGCGTTGCGCCGACCCGATTCCCTTCGATGCGGAATACACCCGCAACCTCGGATACGGCGCCGTCAAGTTTCTGATGTCCCCGATGTCCGACAACTACGGTGCGATCATCAGCTACGAAGGCGGGTCGCTGAAGCCCCTGCCCTTCGAGGACATGATCGACCCGGAAACCAAGCGGATGCGGCCGAGACTGGTCGATGTGAAGAGCGAACTGTTCGAGTGCGCCGTTCGTTACATGACGCGACTGGAAGAGGACGACTTCAGCGATGCCGAGCAACTCGCCAAACTCGCGGCGGTGGTCAAGCTCACGCCGGCCGAGTTCACGAGCCGTTTCGAGTACCTGTTGAAGTAAGCCCGAGCAAGGCCGACGCGGCCGCGCGACCGGAGAGGTAAGCCCCCTCGACGCGCGGCCCGCCGAAGGCATCGCCGGCGAACAGCAAACGCCTGCCGAACGCCGCAACGTGCTCGGCCGTGCGTTCCGGGTAGACGACGGTCGGCAGGCTGTACTTCCAACGGTGCAGTTCTGCCTGTTCGATGTCGCCCAAGTACGGCTTCGCCGCTCCCAGCAGTTCCCGAATCACATCTTCGGTCGCATCCCGATAGTGCTCGTCACTGAAGATCGGTCCGGCGTGTAGGATCGCCGCCGGCTTGCCGCTGATGCCCTTGGCTTGCTGATCCGCGATCCAGGCGATCGGCTCCGGCCCGCAGAACAGCCCGCCGGGCTTCGGAACCTTTGCCGGCTCGGCGAGACTCACCAGCACCGCCAGGCAAGGGGCGTAACGCACGGCTTCCAGCTTCTTCCTTAAGTCGGATTCCAACTTGATGCGGGACACATCGACCAGAGACAGCATTTGCGGCACGGGAAAAGTGACAACCACATCATCCGCCGTGAAGGTCCGGCCGTCCTCGGCTTCCGCGATCCAGCTTTGCTCGGTTGCCGTCAGCGTTTCGATCATCGTGTTGCTGACGACGCGGTAATCCTTCGCAAGAAACTTGCCGATGCCGGCCATACCCTCGGTTCCGCACCAGCGTGGATAGGTCTCGTTGCGACCGGGAGCGCGGGCTGCCACGGCCGGGAAGTCGTCCGCCCAGATGGCCGCAATGCCTGCATGCTTCCAAGTCTCGACTTCGGCGGCGAACTCCGGGCTGCGGACGGTGAAGTATTGGGCGCCGTGGTCGAAGCGGCGATCGTCGTCGCCGCGGCGTGTGGCCAAGCGGCCGCCGATGCCGCGACCCTTGTCCACGACGGTGACTTCGACACCCGCGGCATGGAGATGCTTGGCAGCTGACAAGCCACTGAGGCCGCCGCCGAGGACGAGTACGCTCATTGATGGTACTTCTTGGGCGAGGACTTCGGTGCATACCCCAGCACCTGATGGGCAACCTTCTCCCAGTATCGGGAAAACCGCTTCGGCTCGCCGGCGTAAGTCGTCAAAACCGGCCGCGGATGGACGACGACGTCAAAGCGTTTTCGGAGGGTTGCGATGGTCCACTGCACATTCGGCTCGGGGTGATCCTCGACGTGAATGGTCGTCGCTCCACTCGCTTCGGCGAGCGCGGCCAACTCCTCGGCAGGCGTGCCGAACGACACTTCACAACAGGCCGGCTCGCGGGCGGCAAACAGTTCCAACAGCCCGTCCCAGACGAAGGCACAGCGATGAAAAGCAGGCGGCTCGGTGCGGGCCACATCGCCATCGAACACGAATGCAACCGTCGCGCCGGGCACTTGGATGCGGTCGTGGATCGCGCGATCGTGCACCCAGATCAGATCGCTGGTCTCGGCAAC
>Ga0163144_10001151_pt1 | contig 62588 bp, 61 predicted proteins | sample OliLak19BULKMAT1_FD_123175 | JGI IMG/M metagenome (GOLD analysis project Ga0163144, IMG submission 123175) | Freshwater microbial mat bacterial communities from Lake Vanda, McMurdo Dry Valleys, Antarctica - Oligotrophic Lake LV.19.BULKMAT1 | ecosystem: Environmental > Aquatic > Freshwater >...
CCCGCGGCGTCCGGCGCATGCTTCTTGCCCAGCGCATCGACCGCTTGCCTCCGCCCGGCCGGGCGTTCGGGGAGGCAGCTTCAGGACCCGTTCCGGCTTCCGGCCGACGGCCCGAACCCCTGGTAGTGAATGTACCGGAACCGGCCGGACTGTCTCGTGGAAGCGCGTGGCTTTCGAGGACAATCCGGGTGGACGCATAAGGCGTGCAGGAACCCGGCGCGTCAGCGCCGGTCTCTTCAGGCGGCCTGAATTCCGGTTGCATGAACCAGCCCCGCGTCCCCTGCAGCCGGAAAGCCGGAGCCCGGCGCCCTGCCGGGCTGCGGCGACGCCCGGGCAGTCGATGTCCGCCCCGCGGTGACGGGTGGGGGCGGGCCGGGGCCGGCAGAGCCAGTCCCCCGGCAAACGCGATCAGGCCGGCGGCTTGCAGGCGCAGCGCGGGGCATGCGATTTCCCCGGGACCAGGCCCTTGCCCGGCCCTTCAGGTCCTGCGGAAAAAGATTGTTCCCGCTTCGCGCGGCAATAGATATATCATTTTGCGGCGAGGGCAGATGACGACACTCTTTGACAAGCTCTGGGACCTGCACCGGATCCGGGACGCGGGTGACGGGTATGATCTCATTGCGGTCGACCGGCTCCTGCTGCACGAGCGCACCGGCGGGGTCGCGCTCAAGTCGCTGCAGGAGCAGGGACTTCCGGTGATTGATCCTTCCCGGTGTTTCACCTTCATGGACCACATCGTCTCGTTCCGGCCGGGACGGGGGCGCGACGAGGCGCGCTCGCCCGGCGGCGAAGCCTTTATTCTGGAAACCCGGATGCTCGCCTCGAACGCCGGGATCGAGATCATCGACACCGATAACCGGGACCAGGGCATCGTTCACGTTGCAGCGCCGGAACTCGGCATCGCACTGCCCGGTTTCACGGTCATGTGCCCGGACAGCCACACCTGCAGCCTTGGCGCTCTCGGCGCGCTCGCCTGGGGCATCGGATCGAGCGAGGCCGAGCATATCCTTGCGACCGGCACCCTGCGCGCGCAGAAGCCGCGCCAGATGCGGATCCGGATTTCCGGCGAGTTCGGAGCCGGGGTGACGGCCAAGGACCTGGCATTGTTCCTGATCGCCCGGCATGGGGCCAAGGGCGCAAACCGCTGCGCCATCGAGTTCTGCGGCAGCGCGATCGAGGCGATGCCTGTCGAAGGCAGGCTGACATTGTGCAACATGGCGGTGGAGTTTGCCGCCTTCACGGCCTTGATCGCGCCAGACGAAAAGACACATGCCTTCGTGCGCGCACGCCGGCTGGCCCCGGCGGGCAGCCAGCTGGCGCTCGCCGAAGCCCACTGGCGAACGCTGGTATCTGATCCAGATAGCGTCTTTGACGAGGAAATTGTCCTCGATGCGGGCGAGGTGTCGGCCCAGATCAGTTGGGGCACCAGCCCCGAAGAGACGATTGCGCTCGGCATGCCGATCCCCCTTTCGGCAAATATCCGTGTGCTGAATTACATGGGCCTGGCTGGCGGCCAGCGCATTGAAGGGCTTCCGATAGAGGGCGCTTTCATCGGATCATGTACCAACGGGCGCCTCAGCGACCTGGAGCTTGCCGCTGAGCAGTTGCGCGGAAGGAAGGTGGCGCCCGGCGTGCGCGCCGTCTGCGTGCCGGGCTCGAAGAGCGTCAAGCGCGAGGCAGAAGCGCGCGGTCTTGACCTTGTGTTCCGCGAGGCAGGGTTCGAGTGGGGCGAGCCTGGGTGTGCAATGTGCTTTTATGCCGGAGGCGAAACGTTCCCGCCAGGAGCGCGCGTCGTCTCCTCGACGAACCGGAATTTCGAAGGCCGCCAGGGTCCGGGCGTACGCACCCACCTCAGCAACCCGGCCGTCGTGGCCGCGTCGGCGGTGGCCGGATGCATTGCGCATCCGCCGCGCTTTGCGCCGCAGGAGGAAACCGTCTGATGCCGGACCCGCTGGAAAGCCATGCCGGAATCGCCGGCGCCCTGATGATCGACAATGTCGATACCGACCAGATCATTCCGTCGCGCGAGATGCGCATCGTCAGCCGGAACGGGCTGGCGGACGGATTGTTTGCCGGATGGCGATACGAGGAAGCTCAGGCAAGGGTCCTGAGGCCTGACTTCATCCTCAACCGCGAGCCCCGGACGTCGATCCTTGTCAGTGGCCATAATTTCGGCTGCGGCTCGTCGCGCGAGCACGCCGTCTGGGCGCTCGCCGAGTTCGGCATCCGGGTCATCATTGCCAAGTCTTTCGGTGAGATCTTTGACGGCAACTGCATTCGCAACGGCCTCCTCCCGGTCACGCTGGCGGCCGGAGACGTCGACGAGATCGCGGCGAACTGCGAGGGCCAGGTCATGCAGGTGAACGTCCGTGAACAGACGGTACAGGCCGAATGCCTGCCCGGCTGGTCGAGGACTTTCAAGGTCGACGCCTTTTCGAAACGCATGATCCTCGAAGGCCTTGACCCGATCCGTCTGACCCTGATGGATGCCCGCCTGATCGCGCGCTTCCGGGAAGGTGACAGGGCCCGTCGCCCCTGGGTCTATTCCTAGCCCGGCTCTGCAGGCGCGCCCTGTTGCGCGTTTTCCGGAGTCTCGACGATACCGGCATCGATCAGGTCGGCGATCTCATCCTGGCTGATCGCGAGGCCCGCAAGGATTTCGCGGGACTGCGCGCCGGCGCGCGGCGGGTCAAGGAACAGCCCCGGTCGCTGGCCGTCTATGGCAAGGGGCAGGGCCGGCAGGGACACCTCGCCCCCGTCCGGGAGGATCATGTCCAGCAGGCCGCCGGCCGCACGCAGGTGCGGATCATCGAACAGGTCTTCCGGCCGCTGGATCGGCGCGAAGGGCAAGCCTGTCTTTTCCAGCTTCAGCATCAGGCCCTGCTTGGTGAAGCCGGCAAACAGCCCGCGCAGCTGGGGGATGATCTCTTCGCGCCGGTCGACCCGGGCATTGTTGGTGTTGAGCGAAGTGTCCCCGGCCCAGTGGGCGAGGCCGAAATCCCGGCAGAACGATACCCACTGGCTGTCGGAGACAACGCCGACGAAAACCTTTTCCCCGTCCTTGACGTCGAAGACATCATACACGGCCCAGGCGGAGATCCGGGCCGGCATCGGCGCCGCCGGCTGGCCCGTGACCGCGTACTGCGCCATGTGCTGGCCGACGAGGAAGACCGTGGTCTCGAACAGCGAAGCGCTTACATGGCGGCCCTTTCCGGACTTGTGGCGGTCCTGCAGCGCAGCGAGTATCCCGATCGCGCCGAACATTCCGCCGGTGACATCGATCACCGAGGCGCCGGCCCTCAGGGGACGGCCGGGCGGGCCTGTCATGTAGGCGAGACCGCCCATCATCTGGGCCACTTCATCAAGCGCGGTGCGGCCCGCATAGGGGCCGTCTAGGAAGCCCTTTTCGGAACAGTAGATCAGCCGGGGATTGCGCGCAGCCAGGATTGCGTATCCGAAACCCAGCCGCTCGAGGGCGCCAGGGCGGAAGTTCTCGATGAACACATCCGCCTGATCAATCAGTTTCAGGGCAATCTCCTTGCCTTTCGGCGACTTGAGATCGATGCAGAGGCTTTTCTTGTTGCGGTTGAACATCGAAAAATAGCCGGCGCCAGAACCATGCAGCGTGCGTGTCTTGTCGCCGCCGAGCGGCTCGACCTTCACGACATCGGCGCCGAGATCGGCGAGCACGAGGCCGGCGGCCGGTCCCATCACCATGTGCGTGAACTCAACCACCTTAAGTCCGGCCAGAAGCCCGGTTGCCGACGTCATTCCTGCTATCCCTCGTCCTGCACTTTAAAGGGGGCTTTGAATCCCCCTCGCGACCCAATAGATATATCATTTGAGAACTACGTCACTCCCCCGCCGGTCGCAAGGAACCCTTAAAAATGACGCAGCGCGCGATCCTGATCAGTGAAGTCGGCCCGCGTGACGGCCTGCAGAACTGCAAGTCCGTGATGGCCACACAGGACAAGAAGCGCTGGATCACGGCGCTGGCGGCAGCCGGGGTGCGCGAAATCGAAGTGGGCTCATTGGTGTCTCCCAAACTGCTTCCGCAAATGCAGGATACGCCTGAGATCGCGGCGTTCGCCAAGACGATTCCCGGTCTTGTCGTCGCGGTGCTTGTGCCGAATCTGAAGGGGGCCGCGGCGGCCGTGGCGGCCGGCGCCGACAAGATCACGCTGCCCCTGTCGGTCAGCGAGACCCACTCGATGCGCAACATCCGCCGGACGCATGAACAGGTGCTTGAGGAGGCGAAGGCGATCTCGGCGCTTCTTGCATCGCTCCCGCCGGGCAGGCGGCCACATTTCGAAGGCTCGCTCTCCACCGCTTTCGGTTGCACGCTTGAAGGCCCGGTTGCAGAGCCTGTGATCCTGCGCTGCGCGGAAGGCCTGATGGCGGCGGGATGTGATGAAGTCGGCCTGTCGGACACGACGGGCTACGCCAATCCGGCAGGCGTCCGGCGTCTCATCCGCGCGGTGCGCGGCGCGATCGGCCCGCAGAACCTGACCGGCGTTCATCTCCACAACACGCGCGGTCTCGGCCTCGCCAATGTTCTCGCCGCCCTTGAAGAAGGGATAACGACCTTCGACAGCTCGCTCGGCGGTCTCGGCGGATGCCCGACCGCGCCCGGCGCGAGCGGCAATATCGTGACCGAAGACCTCGTGTTCATGTTTGAATCCATGGGCCTGTCGACCGGTATCGATCTGGAGGCGCTGATGGCGACACGCCAGATCGTGGCCGAAGCGCTGCCGGATGAAGAACTCTACGGGTTCACGCCGCGGGCCGGCCTGCCCCTCGGATACCAGCCAGCAGGGCGGGCAAGGTCATGAACAACCTGCCGGCGCTTCTGACGCTGATCGGGTATTCTGCATTTCTTTTCGCCGTCGGGATGTGGGCCTCGCGCCGCGCGGCCTCGTCGGACGGCTTCCTGCTCGGTGACCGCGACCTCGGTCCCTGGGTTGCAGGCCTCGCCTACGCAGCTTCAAGTTCAAGCGCCTGGGTCCTGCTCGGGTTTTCCGGGTTCGTCTATACGGCCGGGCCGTCCGCGCTCTGGATGGTCCCCGGCATTCTCATCGGTTACGGCGTGGTCTGGCTCTGGGCGGGGCCGGTTCTCCAGAATGCCAGCCGCGACAAGGGTCACCTCACCCTGACGGACTTCCTGTGCGAGACGGCAGGACCCCGCATCACCCCCGTCATCAAGATCGCAGCATCTGCGATGATCGCGTTCGCCTTTTGCTATTATGTGGCCTCGCAGTTCCAGGGCGCCGGCACCGCTTTCGACGGCCTGTTCGATACCGGCATGGCCACCGGCATCGTGCTCGGCGCCCTCATCATCGTCGCCTACACCTTTCTCGGCGGCTTCGTTGCGGTCTCGGTGATCGATACTTGCCAGGGCATCCTGATTGCGGTTGTGGCGGTCGTGCTGCCGGCGGCCGGGTTCGTTGCGGCCGGCGGCGTGGAGGGAATCAGCGAGGCCATCCGGGCGGCGCCGGAAACCTACCGGGACAGTTTCGGCGGGCGCGCCGGATGGATCGCCGGCGGCTTTGTGCTGGGCCTTTTCGCAACCGGCTTCGGGGCCCTCGGCCAGCCGCACCTGATTGCCTGGATCATGGCGGCGCGCGACCGGCGCGCGCGGGTGACCGGGGCCGGCATCGCGATCGGATGGGGCATGCTTGTCTATACCGGAATGGCCGTACTCGGACTGTCTGCCCGCGCCCTGTTCGGGGCCGACGCGCCCGCCGAAGGGGTATTCCTGAAGCTTGCCGAAGACCTCCTGCCGGCAGTCCTCGCCGGCATCATCGCGGCCGCGGTCCTGTCTGCGATCATGTCGACGGTCGACAGCCAGCTGCTGGTAGCGGGCGCCGCCATCAGTCATGATCTCGGGCTGGGGCGGCTGCTCGGGGGCCGCGACGTGCTCGCCTCCCGGATCGCGGTCGTGCTGGTCTGCGCCGCAGCCGTTGTCCTGTCGCTTGTCTTTCCGGCGTCGATTTTCGAGCGCACCCTTTTTGCCTGGACAGCGCTTGGCGCCGCGTTCGGCCCGGTTGTCGTGGCGCGTGCCTTGCGCCTTGCCATCACCGGATGGGGCGTGCTGGCCTCGCTACTCGCCGGATTTGGCGCGGCGCTGGCGTTCGAGTTCTGGCTTCCCTCCGGACCGGGCGCTGTCTGGGCGCGGACACTCCCCTGGCTGTTTGCCTTCCTGGCGCTCGGCGCGGGAGACCTTGCCCGGAAGTCTTTCGCTTCGCCTCGAAGGGCGCTTGGCGAACGCGCTTAACCATGGCACAGTTCAAATGATATATCTTTTGGAGGAGACCCGTGATGAAGCTTCCGCGTATGGCTGCGCTTTCGCTGCTGACCCTTGCACTGGCCGGCTGCGCCTCGACCGGGGAGGCCCAGACGGCGCGGCTCGACCCGGCCAGCGCGGCCGATTCACTAACCATCGCCCGTAAGGTGCATTGCTCGACAATCGAGAACGAACCGGTCGTCTACTGGTGGCACGGCATTGCCTACTCCCGCCGGCAGGGCGAGAAGGACGTGCACCTGTTCGACGTCGAGGGGATGAATATCCGGGCCTGTTCGTCGATCACCGATGACAAGGGCAACAAGGGCTACCATCTCGTCTCGCGCGAGCTGCTACTCTATCTCGACAAGGACACAGGCGAGGTCCTGAAGACCTGGGACAATCCCTGGACGGGCGAGACCGTCAACGTTCTCCATGTCGCCAATGACCCGGTAAACTTCAAGTCATACGAAGTCGGCCGCGACGGGCAGCCTGCAACCTGGGCCGGCGAGATCCTGGGCAATCAATGGTGGTTGCGGTCAACATTCCCGCTCTGGTACACAAACCCGCTCGGCAGCGATTACCAGAAGGAGATCGGCGGCACCTATCATGCCACTGAAATGTTCGACTTCTTCGGGCGCACCGACGACATCCTCGATCCGAAAACCCGGACCGCCGAAGTCTGGGTCGGATGGGCCCGCCTGGCGGACTGGCTTCCCTGGATGGCAATGAATGGCCGCGATGGCCTGATGTACATGCACACGGCCGGCAGGAAACTCGCTGGTTTAGACGAGCTGTCGGCAACGATGAAAGCCGAGATAGCGGCAAACTATCCTGACTATGCGAGCCCGCCGCCGCCCGGCGATCCGCGTGCCAACATGACAAGCTGGAAGTATTTCCAGGGCGTGCGCGAAGGCATGATTACGCCGCCGGTACGTTAGGGCGCCGAAAGGTCAGCCCGAAAGGTCAGGCCGAAAGGTCAACAAGACAAGGCCGGAGCAGCGCTCCGGCCTTGCTGCGTTTTCAGGCTGCCTGCCATTTCCGGCAGGGGACTTGCTCAGAATGTCTGGCCTTCATAGGCCTGCCAGTCGCGGGTGACGAATGTCTCGTCGACAAGCGTGCGCTGGAACAGGCGGTCGGCCTTGAACCATTGCCAGACGCGCGATCTTGATTGTCCGTCGTCGGAGAGCTGGATCATCTCGTACAGGTAAAGATCCGGCTCGCCTGTCCGCGTCCAGTTCAGCATGGTCGTGCGTCTGAAATCATCCAGCGCCACATCGCAGGCCCAGCCGACGATGAATTCATTGTCCCACTTGAGGCGGCCTTTTTCCACGGCAGCCGGAAAGTCGCGCACTTCGCGCCGCCCGTCCGACCAGCGGTAATGGTTGGTCTGGTGGTAGGGATTTCCCGCGTCCGGGAACCTGCAGATCAGCCGCGACTGGTGCTCGTCGGTCTGGTTACCCGCCGCATCGAAGTGCCGGTAACTGCCTTCCCAGACGCCTTCATGGCGGGCCAGCAAAGGCATGATTTTCTTCAGTTCATTTGATGAAACAGTCTCGGCCACGGCCACCCCTTTCGCTGTTAGGTACTGTGTCCGGAATGACACGCGTTCGTCAGAAATGTCTTGTTTCGGATCAAAAAGGGGCTTGCCAAGCCCGGAAACGCGACAGAGGGTAAAAGATATATCATTTGAGCTTCGTGTCGAGGTTCACATTGACGCAGCGGGGAGGCTGAACATGAAAAAGTCTATTCTCATGGCGGGCGCTACAGCGTTTGCCCTGTCGGTCCAGATCGCTCCGGCCATTGCTCAGGAGACAGAGAGCGAAAGCGAACTGAAGCAGGATACGATCGTCATCAGTGCCCGCAAGAAAGACGAGGGTATTCTCGAAGCGCCGGTCGCGGTCAGCGCCTTTGATTCTTCGGCAATCGAAAACCTGCAGCTGGAATCAGTCGATGACATCGCCCGGTTCACACCTGGCCTCTCCTTTTCGAAAGCCTTCGGGCGGTCGACCGAACGGCCGGTCATCCGGGGGCAGTCAAACGTGCTCGCGGGCGTGCAGTTCGGTGTCGAATCCGGCACAGCCTACTTCATCGACGGGGTCTATTATTCCGGATCGATCCAGAACCTCGATCCGAATGACCTGCAGCGTGTCGAAGTCATCAAGGGGCCCCAGTCGGCCCTGTACGGACGAAATACCTATGCCGGCGCGATCAATTTCATCACCAAGGGCGGCACGGAAGAGTATGAAGCGACCGGCAGGATGCGGCTGGGCACCAATGAAACAAGGGAATTTGCAGGCTCGATCGCCGGCCCGCTCCTGCCGGGGCTTACCGGCCGTCTTTCGGTTCGCGACTACCAGTACGGCGGCGAGCACAGGAACCTCGTAACAGAAGATCTGGTCGGACAGGAGACGACCTTCAGCGCTGCCGGCGTGCTCGACTGGAAGCCGGCCGAGATGTTCGACAGCCGCCTGAGGGTCAGTTTTAACGAGGACCGGGACGGCGCCCTGCCGATCTTCCTCCAGACCGCTCAGCAGAACAACTGCCTTCCCGGCTATCGTTCACAGGCATTCTGGAGCCGGGCGGCCAGCACCAACACCAACCAGTATTATTGCGGCGTGATTGCGCCCCAGCCGGTGCAACTCAATACCGGCGTCGACGCCGACGGCGTGCGCAACCTGATCCCCGGTGTCCCGGTAAATGCCAACAACTTCTTCCTGGCTCCCGCCTACAGCCTCGCCGACGGGACAGCCTTCGACGGCCTGGCGCGCGATCTTTATGTCGTCTCTTCGATCAGTACGCTTCGGTTCGGTGATAGTGGCTGGGAGGTCGGCGTTCTCGCCGGTTATTCGGATGAGCATCTGAAGACCGGGTTCGATTCAGATCACTCGCCGGTGAACTTCTTCCTGGCAGGCCCGACGCAGGAGCCGTTCTTTGCCAACACCAACCGCAGGGATATCGAGGATTACAGCGGCGAGGTTCAACTGAGGTCGCCGCAGGACGCACGTCTGCGGGGCATGATCGGTCTCTATATCTATGACCAGCTGATCTATGAAGGTGACATCACCTTTGCCAACCCTTCGGGACGCACGGTTGACAATGGCAAGCGGACGACCCGGAACGAAGCCGTGTTCGGCCTCGTGGAACTGGATGTCACCGACCGCCTGACGGCAACACTCGAAGCCCGGTATGCCGAAGAGACCAAGACCGACCGGACGTCGGTTGCAACCCCGCGCGTTACCTTCGACAAGTTCACGCCAAGGCTGACGCTCGACTATGACCTCGCCAATGGCGGCACCTTCTACGGCGTCTTCGCGCAAGGCGTGAAACCAGGCGGCATCAACGGCGCCCTGGGCGAGTCCGTCGGCCTTCCAACCTATGAACCGGAAGAGTCGGACAATTTCGAGATCGGCCTCAAGACCCCGCTGCCTGACATGGGGCTCGGTACCTGGAACCTTACGGTGGCGGGCTTCTTTACCGAGGCAACCAACGTCCAGCTGACCTCGGCCGTGGCTGCTCCCACCGGTGCCATCAACTCGATCGCCACCAACCAGGGCTCCGGCGAGATCACGGGCATCGAACTGGATCTTTCGGGATCTCTCAACGACATCCTCAGTGGCGGGTTCAACTATGCCTGGACAGATGCCCAGTTCACGGAAGGCTGTGACGCCGACGAGTGGATCCTGACATCCGGCGGCGGTAACTTCACCAACCCTGCTGCACAGACCGGCAACAACTTCACCGCCCTGTTCCCCGGATCAGGACCGGCGTCGTGCTCGATCGAAGGGCGCCAGTTCCCTCTGACGTCGGAGCATCAGGCAAGCGCCTTTGCGCGGGCTGATTTCAACGGCGCAGGGCCGTTCGGGACCGACTTCTTCATCGCGGGTGATGTGACCTATGAAAGCTCCAAGTTCGTCCAGGTGCACAACCAGGCGGAGACAGGGGCGGCAACAATTGCCGGGGCTCGCTTCGGCTTCGAAAATGACAAGTGGACACTTGCCGTCTACGGCCAGAACCTCGGTGACGAGGATTCGATTGCCATCGCGACGCGCTGGTTGCAGGGGCCTTATTACTCAGCCGGTTTCAGCCCGAACACGGCGCCGACAACGGCCTCGCGGTCGGCTCCGCGTGCTTTCTTCGGAACGCTCCGCCGCGGACCCCAGTTCGGGGCCGAACTGCGCCTCCGCTTCTGATTCGGGCGTACACGCAGGCAACTCAAGGCGCCGGCGGCAAGCCGGCGCCGCTTTTGCGCGACAAGGGTGTGAGCGGATGCGGTTTCTGACGGTCATCTGCGCCCTCTCGGCCCTGGCCGTCCCAGCCGCGCCGCACGCTTCATCCGAGCCGCGCCCGCCTGCGCCATTCCTTGCGAAAGACACAGCCGAACTCCTCAGCCTGCTTGAAGGCACCTGGAGCAATGACCGCCAGGTCTTCTTTGCGCCAGAGGCGGGCTACGGCGCCGAAAGCCTTCTGCCGCTGCAGGTGATGGATGTCCGGGCAGCGCCCGGCGGCGATCTCAGGCTGGTCATCCGAACCGAAGTGGACGGCCGTGAGGCGGCCGAGCATGTGCACCAGATATCGGTCATTGGCATCTCAGGAGAGCCTGGCAGGGCAATCGCGCATCCGAGCGCCGGACCGGCGGCCTGCCACATCACCTGGCAGCGCGCTGCAGGCGGCTTCACCGGAAGCCTGGTCGGCGCCGATTGCGGCCCGGCAGTGTCGTTTCCGCCTGGCGTGGGCGCGCAGTCTCTCACCGTCTCGGTTTCGGGCTCCGAGTTCTTCATTTCCGACGGCGCGCGCGAGATCCGTTTTCGCCGGGCGAGGCCCTTCGAATGCTGGGTAGGTGTCCTCAGGGGGGCGTCACACGGCGACAGCGGTGAGGGGCTGAGCGACTGGGACTTCCGGCAGGGTATCAGTCTGCATGATCAGGGCGGCCAGGCGCAGATCGAGACGGACGAAACGCCGCCGCGCCGGATCAGCCTGAAACTCAGGGATGTCGACTGGCCTTTTGGCGAGCGTCGCCCGTCCCTGACGCTCTATGTTCACGAGGCGGATGATCCGCGCGCGGTATCCTATGCCTGGGCCGAAGGCGGCTCCGACCGGATCGGGATCAACCTGCGCTGGCTGCAGGCGAGTTGCACCCGCCAGGGCGCCGGCGACTAGCGGGCCGCCGCCTCGGAGACTTCATAAGCGGCGCGCTCTCCTGATTCCATTGCGCCCTCCATGCCTGTGTGCAGGTAGGAAAGATGCTCTCCGGCAAAATGGATACGCCCGGACGGCGTGCCCATATGCTCGGCCCAGGAAGTAATCTGGCCCGGCGCCCAATGCATGTAGGCGCCGCCGGAAAAGGCCTGTTCCTCGTCCCAGCGAACAACCTTCAGTCCGCGGACCTTTGCCCCCCGCAGCCTCTGGAATTCGGACGCGGCAAGCTCGAACCAGGCCTCATCGGTCGCCGCGGCCCGGACGCCGTCTCCATTGACCCAGCAGGTCAGGCTCGCCACCTCGCCGGCCTCGTCATGGTTTGCAAAGACGCGTTCAATGGAGGTGTCGGTCCACATTTCGGCGGGCAGTCCGTCCGCTTCCCAGAACCGGTTCTCGGGGGCAAGGATGACCTGGTGAATCCGTGTATAGGCCATTGACCTGATCGCGGCTGCCCGCAGGCCGGCGTGCGGGTCGAGCGGCGACGGCGTGAGAAGCACCCCGGCCCGCAGGGCCGGGAAGGGCAGTGTACAGATGACAAATGGCGCCGTCATCGTTTCGTTGCCGGCGCGGATTTCGACATGGTCTCCCCGTTCGATGATTTCGCGCACCGGCGTGTTCAGGCGGATCGCGCCGTCTGGCAGGCTCTCCGCCATTGCCTGCGTCAACCTCGAGGAGCCGCCGTCGATACGTTCCGATGCGCCAAGCGCGGAATCCTCCCTGTAGAGGGTCAGGGACCTCCAGACGTTGGAGATCGCATACGTGTCCAGGCGGTTGGCGTTGAGAGAGATATCGACAAGCCGGCGAGCCGTCTCGTCAAAGCCGGCGCCGGCCAGGAATGCATCGGCGCTGATATCGGCTTCGGGCGCAGTTTCGCGCCAGGTATAATTGTCCGCATACGGATTCGAGAGGCCGGCCGCCACGAGCAGGGCAGCAGAAGGTGTCAGCGCGCGGAAGGGCTCCGGGAAGGGATTTTCGGGCGCTGCGGCCCAGTCTCCCATGGGCATGATGCGTCCCCCGATCGCAAGGGCGGCGCCCCGGGAACGGGGCGGGTAGGGCAGAACGGCGAGACCGAGGTCGAGCGCCGTCTTCCGGATGCGTGCATAAGTCTGGCCCACCTGCTGGCCGCCCCCTTCCGGCTTGCCGGGGACATCATCCAGCGTCAGCATCCGTCCGCCGGCCCGCGCGCCGGCTTCGAGGACGAGCACCTTCATGCCGTCAGCGGCCAGCATCCGGGCCGCATGCAGTCCGGAAAGGCCGGCGCCGAGGATGATCACGTCGCCGGCGTCTCGCCGCCCCATTGCCGGGGCCGGGGCCGGGGCCGGCGCGCAGGCAGACAGCACCGCAGCGCCGCCAGTCAGTACAAGCCTGCGACGTGTGAACTGCATCTGGCGTTTTCCTCTCGACGATCAGATCAAATGATATACCAATCTCAGGAACATACAGGCGGGGTCGGCCATTTCACAAGGGCGCGGCGAACAACAGGAGGCAGGAATGTCGCAAACAGGTGAATTCAAGCGTGGATGGCCGGTCCTGAGCGCGGCCGCTGTCGGGGTGGGGCTGGGGCTCTCGCCGCTGCCGTTCTACACGATCGGCGTCTTCATTCCGCCGCTGCTAGCCGAGTTCGGTCCACTGGGCTGGGCACCGGGCGATATCCTGAACGCGCTGGCGATCTATACCTTCGGCGCCTTCTTTGCCTCGCCGGTGGTCGGCATCCTTGCACAGAAGTTCGGCGCGCGGAGGGTCGCGATCATCTCGATCATCACCTTCAGCTTCGCCATGATGGCGCTGGCGCTGAATACCGGCTCGAAGCCGCTCTACATCGTGCTCTGGCTGCTGCTTGCCTTTGCCGGTGCAGGCACCCTGCCGATCACCTTCACAGCTCCCGTTGCAAACTGGTTCGACCGAAACCGGGGAATTGCGCTCGGCATTGCGCTGATTGCCACCGGCGTCTTCGGCGCGCTGGCCAAGTTCTTTGCGCAGTACATCGTGTCCAATCCGGAATGGCACTTCTTCAATGGTTCGGGCTGGCGCAGCGCGTACATATTGCTCGGCCTGCTGCCATTGACGATCGCGCTGCCGCTCAGTCTTCTCAGCCTGCGCGATGTCAAGGACATGCCCTCGACGGAGGCCAGCCTTGTCAAGTTCAAGCTGCCCGTCCTGGCAGTATCGCTCGCAGGCACGCTGGGACTGATCTGGATCGTCTGGCAGCAGGTCCTGCCGCTCGTCGCCGCCAACGGCATGCGGCTGGAATACGCGATGGCGTTCGCCTTTACCGGCCTGACCCTGGTGCCTGTCGTCTCCATGATCGCATTCGACATCCGCAAGCTGCCGCCCCTGCGCGAAGCGGGCGCCCCGATCGAGTTGCCCGGCATGAACCTTTCGGGGGCATTGCGCAGCTGGCGGTTCTGGCTGCTCGGCCTCTGCTTTGTTCCGATTTCCTACGCCGTGGGCGCCGTGATCCCGAACATCGAACGCATCCTGGTGGCGCAGCAGTTCAGTATCACCGATGCGGTCGGCCTGGCGACACTGACGGGGCTTGCAGTCCTTTCCGGCCGGGCTATCGGCGGTTTCCTGATTGACCGGTTCTGGGCGCCCGGCGTTGCGTTTGTCTTCCTGGCTTCACCGGCCTTTGCGCTCTGGCTGCTCGGCCAGCCGGGGCTGACACCGACGACGGCAACGATCGCCATCCTGATGATCGGCTTCGGCGCAGGCGTCGAATATGATTTCATGGCCTATATCGTGTCGAAATATTTCGGGATGAAATCCTATTCGGCGATCTACGGCGCCCTTTACGCCTTCTTTGCCGTCGGAGCAGGTCTTGGCCCGTCGATCATGACCGACATCGCGGATGGACGGGGCATCCATTTCCTCGGCGCCGATACCGGGCTCCTGGCCGGTCACAACTGGGAGTGGACCCTGACCAGCGCGGCGATCATCCTGTTCATCTCGACACTGCCCATACTTGCCCTCGGAAAGTACCGCTTTGGCGGCAAGGGGCATTGACGCTCAGGGCGAAAGGCGCGGGCGCAGCAGGGCTGCGACCTGCGCCGGCGCCATGTCCATGAAGTTATAACCCCATTGCGGGCATTCGATGATCTCGCCGTTCACGAGCATGCCCTCGGCGCGGCGGGTCTGGGTCTGCAGGTCGTCGGCGGGATTGAGGATGGTGATCCGGTGCGGGAGGCTTTGCAGGGCGCGCACATAGGGCTGATCATAGGCAAATGCCGCGGCGTGTCCCCATTCATAGGCCTCGCCGCCGAACAGGTTCATGGTCAGGGAGGCGGCGAGCAGCTCGAGCGGCACTCCGGGCCCGCGCCGTTTCAGGATACGCTCCCACATCGTCGTCAGGCGCGTCCCGGCTTCGTCGAGCGGGATCGGTGTGAAATAGTCCGTGAACCAGGCGCGTTCTTCCGGTGTCAGGATCGCGGCCGATATCATTGCGATCGCGCCAACGCGTCCGGGATGCTGGAGCGCCATTTCGGCTGCGACCTTTGAACCGGTATGGTTCCCGAACAGGTCGATCCGGTCATGGCCCAGCGCGTCGGCAACCTGCCAGCAAGCCTCGGCATAGGCCGGAATGGTGGCTTCGTGCTCGCAGGTCGGGGCATCAGATTGTCCGTACCCGGGATAATCGGGCGCAACCACGACACGGTCCTCGCTCATTTCGCGCATCAGGGTTTCAAATTCGAGGCCGCATTTCGGGCTCTGGTGCAGGCAATAGAGCGCAGGGCGGCGGCTGGGCCCGGGAGGCGAGGCGATGCGCAGGTGGATCTGGCCAAAATTGCCGTCCGTATAGTGTCTGAGAATCTTCGCCATCACGGCACTTCTTTCGAGACGGTGATCACCGCCTTGCCGACATTTGCCCCGCGCATCAGCTTTTCAAACAGGGCCGGCGCGCTTTCGAGCCCGGCAGCCCGTTCTTCGCAGAACCTGAGCTTACCCGAGCGGATCCATCCGGAGGCTTCGTGCACGAACGCGTCCCATTGCGGATAGAAGTCGTAGACGACGAGGCCGGAGAGTTGGGCCCGCTTGCCGATCACGAGCCCTGCATTGATCGCGTGCGCGGCCGGGCCGGCCGACTGGTATGCGCCGGCGAGGCCGCAGAGTACGCCGCGCACATAGGGCCTCGACATCGACAGGGCAGTCATCGCCATCTCGGCCGAGACGTTCTCGAAAAATACGCTTGCCCCGTCCGGCAGGGCTGCCTTCAGCCTGTCCTTCCAGCCGTCCGACTTGTAGTCGATGCACGCGTCGAACCCGTAGGTATCGCAGACCAGCCGGCACTTCTCCGGCCCTCCGGCGATCCCCACGACGCGTGCAGCGCCCTTCAGCCGCGCGATCTGGCCCGCCGTTCCGCCGACGGCGCCGGCGGCGGCGTCGACCAGAACGGTGTCGCCGTCCGTGACCTTTGCCAACTGGGTGATACCGGCCCAGGCCGTGAGACCGGGCATGCCGAGCACTCCGGCATGCGCCGCGAGCGGCGCGGCGGCCGGATCAAGCTTGCGGAACGCTCCTGCAGCAACAGCAGAATATTCCTGCCAGCCGCCTTCCATCGAATGGATCCAGTCGCCCTCATCAATATCGGGGCTTCGGCTTTCCGCGACCTGGCCGACAACAGCTCCCGGTACCGGATCGAGCATGGGCGCCGGCGGGGCCTCTCCCATATGGCGCCCGCGCAGGCGCGAGCCGATATAGGGATCGAGCGACAGGTGGACATTGCGAACCAGGATGCCGCCGTCCGGGCAGGGGGGGCGCCGGACTTCCAGCAGGGCAAAGTCATCCGCGCACGGAGCACGGTCCAGCGGCGCCCGGAGCGAGATCTGTTTCATGCTTCAACAATCTCGATGAGCGCTCCATCGAGATCCTTCATCGTGGCCGTCCGCCTGTCCTTGTAGATGGGGCCGGAGCGGCGGACGGGCGCCGAGATCCAGGGGCCCTTCAGCGAATCGAAATCGGGATGCCAGAGCGTGCCGATCGCGCAGCCGGGAACCAGTTGTCCGGCATGTTGCGGCCGGACGACCGCGGCAGGTGGATACTGGTCCAGTTCGAGGAAGACGTCCCGGCCGTGGATCATTGTCGAGATCGTGTGCAACTCGTCCATCGGCGTGCCATAGGCCTTTGCCAGCATGGTATAGACGATCTGCATTTCGCCGCGCCCGGTCTGCAGGCCGCAGTGCTCTTGCATCCAGGCGAGGGAGGCTTTCATGTCGCTGCAGCCGAGGACAAGGATGAAGAGCCGGTCGATCGGCGCGGTTGCCCGCGGCAGGTCGAACGCCGGCAGGTCGTCGCGGATCTGGGTGAGATAGACAATCTCTTCATCGGGTCCCTTGACCTGCATCGGATAGATCGCGGGCAGCCCGTCGATCTCGCGCGGCGGCCCGATGATCTCGAAGGGCGAGCCCTCCACCCGGGCGCAGGCGGCCACTACGTCCTCGACGCAGATCTCGATGGCGTTCCATCCGTAGGAGCGAAGGGCCGCATATCCGGGGACGGGCGCCTGCTCGACGAGCCGAAGGTAGATCTCGGCGCCGGATGCGGGCCGAAGGATCGCACAGGGCTTTCCGGCTGCGCCCGGTGCGTCCCAACTCGCCGCCAGGTCAGTGGGCAGGCTGGCGCGTTCGATAACCGTGTAATCGAAATAGGTTCCGTAGTTCCGGATCGAGCGGTCGAGATCGGCGACCGTCAGTGTCGCCGCGCGCAGAAGTTTCATGTCGAGGGCCTCTTTTCAGACGGCCTATGGAGACCGTAGATTAAAAGGTATATCATTTGAATCGCGGGGCCAAGCTGAAAGGAAACCCATGGCGGCATACATGATCGTTTTTGCCGTAGTAAAGGATCGCGCGAGATTCCTGGCCGAGTACGGCCTACCCACAGCGGCGCTGATTGAGAAGTTTGGCGGGGAGTACGTGCTGCGGGCGCCGGGCGTCGAAAGTCTCGAGGGCGGCCTGTTCGGCGGCGCCAGCGCGGTGATCTCCAGATGGCCGGACAAGGCCGCCATTCGCCGGTTCTGGGACAGCCCGGAATATGCAGGCCTGAAGGCCGCCCGCAGGCCGCTGGCCGAGGCGCACGTGATGATGGTCGGGGAGCCCGAATGAAACGCATCGTCCTGGCCGGCCTGCTGAGCATCGGGGCCTGCACGTCAATGCCGGGGAACATGCTGGACGGGCCGGCGCCCCCGGTTGCCGAGCGGGCCCGGATGCCGGCGGCCGTCCAGGCAAACCCTTCCCTGACTGCCCGTCAGATCATCGCCCGGGCGCATGAGGCGGCCGGCGGCGAGGACTGGCGCAGCGTCAGGACGCTTTACCTGGAAGGCTACAACATCATCCGCCGGCCGGACGGAACAGAAGTCCTCTGGGACAGGTATGCCATGTGGCGCGAGTTCCCGGACCGCAAGTCGAACGCACATGCTGCCGAAGGCAAGGTGAGGATCGAAGCCTGGAGCGGGGATGCCCTGGCCATGCTGATCAGTTTTGACGGCGAGACGACCTACAACTAGGACGGAGCCGTCCCCGAAGATGTCGCTGCACAGGCCTGGGCCTCGAATTTCGGGTTTGGCGCCATCCGCAATGCGCTCGACGAGGGCTGGACGCAGACCCGTCTGACCGATGACCTGATCGACGGCGCGCCGGCCTATATGGTCCAACTCGCCGATCCGTCCGGCGGCAGGACGCGGTTCGCCTTCCGCCAGTCCGACTTTGCGACTGTCTATGTGGGGTTCGATACCCCGCGCGGCTGGCATGAGCGTCGCTACTCGCACTTCTTCCGGGTGCCCGGCTCCAGCTGGATCCAGCCCGGCCGGGTCCGGCTGCACTATGACGGCGTCAAGGCCAATGAGGCCGTCTGGACATCGGTCCGGATCGGCGGCGAGATCGATCCGGCCGTGTTCGTCATATCGGGCAAGCCGCGCGGCCCGACTTTCTGACACGTCTCAGAAGGGTTTTACGGCGCCAAGGAAGGCGGTCAGCAGGATGCCCGCCCAGTAGAGGTAGGCGACCGATCGGCCGAGGCGGATCGAGTGTTTGAGCCTTGCTTCGGCCGCAGGGTTCGGGCCGGCAGCGAGCAGGGGGAAAAGGTCGCGCCATTCGTGCATGATCAGGCGCAGGATCACGCCGATGACCAGCATCAGTCCGAAGGTCAGCAGTTTGGCCGCATACCATTTCTGGCCGATGCCGGCTTCAAACGGACCGTAGCCGGCGAGCGAGGTCGCAGACACGGTGATCAGCGCCGGGATCAGGAGGTAGCGTGTCCAGTCCTCGATCCGCGACAAGCTGTTTGCCCGCGGGGTTGCCCGCTGCGCAAAGGCCGCCCAGGTCAGGGCGAGCCAGGCCGCCCAGATCAGCCACATGATGGCAAGCCAGGTCCCGCCAAGAGGCTGCACGCCCCAGATATATCCCATGTGCAGGCCGAGCGGCAGCAGGGAGATGATCCCTGTACGGGCCATGATGTCGATGCGGAACGCCGTGTCCATGTGCCGGCCGCGCTCTTCGAGGGAAAGCGCCGGGTTCACGACCTTGTAGGAGGTCTGGAAAACGCCCCATTCGCCGCCGAGCCAGTAGACCATGGCGATGATGTGCAGCCAGCGAAGGATTGCCAGTTCATGGACCTGAATGAAGTCGGACAGAGACCCCTCCCGCACGCTTTAAAAGATATATCATTTAAGCGTGACGGGGGCCGTCCTTCCATACGGACATTTGCGTAGGCTTCAGGCCGGACGGGCAAATTCTTCGGCGACCTGTTCGCTCGACGCTTCGCCTGCCGAGTCGATCGCTTCGCGGTCCTGCTGCAGGATCCGCAGCACGCGGGCGATGTATTCCTGTGTCCAGGCGCCTCGCTCGGCGGCTTCTTCCTTGGACGGATTGAAGCTCTCGATGGCCGACTTCGTCACCTTGCTGTCGCGCTCGAGCAGGCGCTCGACCGTGTCGAGACGCTCGCGCAGGACCGACACTTCCTGCATCAGGGCGAGCGTAATGTTCATGACCCGCTCGATGTCGGGTTCGTCGAGGAACCAGGGACGCTTGCCCTTGGCCTTGGCGCCGGCGAGGAGCAGGGGATCAGGCTTGCCTGTCATCGCTCACGCCGCCTTCCAGGCGCCGATGACATGCCAGGCGGCCTTGCGGCCATAGTCTTCCTGCTTGGTGTCCTCGGCCGCCTCGGGAAAGACCTCTGGATCGACGACGGCCGCGACGCCGCCACGCAGGATCGTCTGCCTGGGAAAGCCGGACCGTGCCATCCAGTCATCGAGATCGACCTCATGCAGCTTCGTCCAGAACGGCTCGTTGTTGTAGAATGCGTCCCAGTCGCGCATGGCCTGTTCGAACAGGGGCATTTCCGGCGTATACTGGGGTTGTTCGACGTGCAGGACGATGCCGCCGGGTTTGAGCAACCGGTTGGTTTCGGCAAAGATCGCCGGCATTGTCTTGTAGCTGGTCTCGTGCAGGAACATCGTCGACTGGATCCAGTCGAAGGTCTCGCTCTCGAACCGGCTGAGGTCAGCCACGTCCGCCTGCACGAAGGTTATGTTGTCGATCCCCATCGACTTGGCGCGGGCGAGGCCGTAGCGAAGCATCGGTGCGCCGGCATCGACCGCGATGATCTCGGCGTCCGGAAACGCTGCCGCGATCGGCACGACATTATGGCCAAGCCCGCAGCCGATATCGAGGATGCGTTTCGGCTTGAAGTCCGGCAGGTTCTTCCTGACCCATTCGGCAACAGCAACGCCGCCGCCATCATTGTAGCGCCCGAGCATGCCGCCGGTGGTGGCAAATATGCCGGCGTCATAATTGGCCGGCCCGGTCACGTCGCCGGGGGTGATTTCGGTATGGTAGCTGCCCGGCATGCAGTGATGGTCTATCGCCTCGGTTGATCGCGGCTGGCGAAAGGCGGGATCGAGCACGAGGCGCGCATCGTCTTCGGTCAGTTCCCTGACTTTCTCGTTCAGGGCCTCTGCCTGGCGAAGCGTGACCCAGCGGCCTGCCTGCTGGCGTGTCTCCATGGTGGCGCGCCGGAGCATCGACCACCATTGCCAGACCGGATCGCGGGTGAGCGCCTTGCGCACGTCGTGGCGGTCGGCAAAAGGGCGGCCGTTTTCGCGTTCGAATGCCGGCCTTACCCTTGCCTCGAAGGCTTCCGCAACGCCCGGCATGAGGTTGGCCGACAGATGGCGGTTCATCTGCGCGAGAAAATTGAAACGCGAGATCTCGTCATGGCTGGTCTCCGGATATACGCCGTGCCGGCCGACAACCCGGTAGTCGGGCGGCCCATCATAGGCGCGCGCCGCCGTCTTGCCGGGCTTCGGCGCGGCCTTCCTTGCAGGGGGTCTGCGGGTGCGGTTCGTTTCGGCCATGGCTTCAATTCCTTCGTCGAGCAGGCAAGTTCTCAATTGACCTTCACCCAAAAGATATATCATTTGCACGAGAGCGCCATAGGGAAGGTTACGGACATGAGCACCAAGATTGTCGCACTTTTCAATCTCAAACCCGGAATATCCGTTTCCGACTATGAAAACTGGGCCCGCACGACAGATGTTCCGGTCGTCAACGGCCTGAAATCCGTCGACGGGTTTGCCGTCTTCAGGTCGGTGGCCCTCCTCGGGTCAGGCGACAAGCCGCCTTACCAGTATATCGAGATCATCGATGTCAGCGACATGGACCTGTTTGGCAGCGAGGTCGCCGATGCAATGATGCAGCGCGTCGCCGGGGAGTTCCAGGCGATGGCGGCCGACCTCGTGTTCATTCTGACAGACAAGCTCGGCTGAAGGAGCAGGCAGACGTGACCAGACCGCTGGCAGGCAAGACGGCCGTGATCACCGGATCGGGGCGCCGCTCGGGGCTCGGCGAGGCGATCGCCCGCCGCCTTGCGAGCGACGGCGCCAACATTGTCGTCTCGGATATCGGAACGCCCCGGGACGCAGCGACCAGCGCCGACCATACCGGATCTACCCGGGAGATGGAGGCGATCGCGGACGACCTGCGCGCGCTTGGCACCGGCGTTTCCGCATTCGCCTGCGATGTGCGCAGCCTCGCCGAGGTCCGGGCGCTCGCCAGGCATGCCGAAGACGTCCACGGCTCGCTCGACATCTGGGTCAACAATGCCGGTATCGGCTATATCATGAAGCCCTTGCTGGAGGTGTCCGAAGAGGACTGGCGCGCGGTCATCGACGTCAACCTCACGGGCGCCTTCTTCGGTCTCAAGGCCGCAGCGGAACGGATGGTCGCCCAGGGCAAGGGCGGGCGGATCGTCAATATTGCGAGCCAGGCTGCCAAGTCGGGCTTCCCGCATGCCCAGGCCTATACCTCGTCAAAGCATGGCCTTGTCGGGCTGGCGCGCTCGGCGGCGGTCGAACTCGGCCCGCACCGGATCACGGTCAACAATGTCTGTCCCAACCATGTGACGACCGGGCTCGGCGCCTGGCAGAACGAGTATTTTGCCAAGGTGGTGGGGGCTTCGTCCGTCGAGGCCTACCTCGCCGCGATGGCGGCGCGCATTCCCATGGGCCGGCCCGGCCTGCCGGAAGATACAGCCAACGCGGTGGCGTGGCTGTGCACCGATGACGCCGGTTACATCACGGCCGAAAGCATGAACGTCTCCGGCGGGGAGGAGCCGCATTGACCCGCCTGCCGCCAGACCCTGCGCCGGAAGGCTTCACCTGGCCGGGCGGCGCACGCCTTGCGCTTTCGGTCGTGGTGAATGTCGAGGAGGGCGCCGAACGCAGGATCGATGAAGGCGACGGGCGGCCCGAACCGGTGGACGAGCTTGGCGCCGTCCCCGGAAAGCCGATCCGCGTGCACGGCAACGAGTCGAACTATCAGTACGGAATCAATCGCGGCGCGCCCCGGGTCATACGCTTGCTGGACGCAGCCGGAATTCCGGCAACCTGGACGGTCTGCGGACAGGCGTTGGAGAAGGCGCCCTGGCTTGCGCGCGCCATCATCGAGCGCGGCGACGAGCCCTGCAACCATGGCCACAAATGGGCCTTCACCGCGTTCATGGAGGAAGCCGCAGAGCGCGCCTTCATCGAGAAGGGAACGCAGAGCATCGAGGCGACCTGCGGGCGCCGGCCGGCTGGCTGGCTGTCGCGCTACCTGCATACGGACGTGACCCGCAGGCTGCTCGTGGAGCAGGGATATGCCTATCACATGGACGATTATTCCGACGACTTTCCCTATTGGGCGAAAGTCGCAATGTCCGACGGCGCCGAAAAGCCGATGGTGATCCTGCCCTATGCCATCGATTCGAATGACATGAAGTTCTGGCTGAGCGCATCGTTCACGCCGCAGATGTGGCTCGACTATGCCCGTCGCAGTTTTGACTGGCTGCAAGCCGAGAGCGTTCGGGAGGGCGCGCGCATGATGAGCCTCGGGCTGCACCTGCGCATAATCGGGCGCCCCGGGCGGATTGCCGCGCTGCAAGCCTTCCTCGAACACGTCGGAGGCCACAAGGACGTCTGGGTCGCCCGGCGCGAAGACATCGCTGCCCATTTTGCCCGCAATGTCAGCGCCGGGACAGCGCGGTGAAGGCCGCGGTGATCATCGCGGCCGGCCTGCTGGCCGCCCCCGGCAGCGCGGCGGCCGAGGACGCCGCGCTGGAACTTCTGTCACTCTCGACAGGCAGCTGGACGAGCCGGGACCAGTCATCGGCGCCCGGGTATGACTGGGTCGAGAGCGAAACGGTCCGTATCCTGACCGAACGCGTGGACGGGGTTTGGCTCTATCAGGAGAACGCCATGCTCGCCGCCAGCGCTGACGAGGCGCCGGGCCCGGGTGCCAAGGCCCAGCCCTATTTCCAGGTCGTGATCCAGCTGCGCAGTCTCGGGCCCGGCGAAGTGCTTGCGACCACCTACAGGCTGGCCGGCCCCGAGGCGGCGTCGGGCGCGAGAGGGATCTGGGCCTCGCCCGGCCGCGCGTTTGATCCGGGCTGGATCGGCGAGACAGCCTGCATGAACCGGATGCACCGGGTCGCTGAAGGCTTCTGGCAAGGGACGGCCGAGTGCCCGAACACCTACAAGGGAGCGGTCAAGGTCGACAGCCGCTCGATCCGCACCCGCGCCGCCTATGTCAACTGGGACCGCGGGTTCGATGCTGAGGGCCGCCTCGTCTGGGGGCCTGCGACCGGCGGCTATGTTTTTACCCTCAAGGAGGACACCGAATGAAATCCGTTCTGGCAACCCTGCTCTGCCTTTATGGCCTGACTGCCTGTGTGCACGCAGGTGCGGGTCCTGACATGCCGGCGGCGCCTGCGAGCGAGGGGCAGGCGGCTCTGATCGGGTCGCTGGATCCCTATCCTGTCGCCGATATCAACCTGCGCCGGACAACACTGGTCGTGCGCGATGTCGACGCCTCCCTGAAGCTCTACCGCGACGCGCTGGGCTTCAATGTCGTGTACGATCAGGAACTCACCTCGCCCGGCCTGTCGACCCGCCATGGGGAAGATGGCCAGAACCGCTCACGCCTCGTGCTGACCCAGACCAACAGCGCCGAACTCGGGATGATCGGAATCTGGCAGTTCCTGGACCCGACCCCCGAGGACCTGGCGCCCCCGGAGCCGGCCGACTTCACGCCCGGCCGGATCGTCCTGCTTTTCCATACCGAGAACCTCGAGGCACGTTTCGCGGCTGCCGCCCTCGTCCCGGGGGTCACCGTGCTCGGGCCTCCGACGGAACGGCGCTATCCTTCACCGGCAGGCGACATTGTCGTAATGGTTTCGATGCTGGTCGATCCCGATGGCCATACGATCGAGCTCAACCAGAAGATATTCGATCCGCGCGACCTGCCCTGACGCGGCGGGTGGCCGTTTCAACAAAGAACCTCCTGCGCAGTTGACCGGACGCCTTTCGGCTTCTAAGTTGTCCGGACAAATGAGCACCGCATACCGTTCTCTCCTGTTTGTCCCGGGCGCGCGCGCCGACCGCTTCAACAAGGCGGCGGCAAGCGGCGCCGATGCGATCATCATCGATCTCGAGGATGCGGTCCTGCCCGGCGAAAAGGTGACCGCCCGTTCGGCGGCGCTGGCCTGGCTTGGTTCGTATACGGGCGAAGTCGTGGCCGGCCTGCGGATAAACTCGCCGCGCACGGCGGACGGATGCGCCGACATCGCCGCGCTTGCCGGCCTCGCCCGCAAGCCTGCGTTCATCATGGTGGCCAAGGCCGAGACGCCGGAAGACATCGAGATTGTCGCCGAGGCGCTTGCTACCCGCCAGATCATTGCCGTCATCGAGAGCGGGCGCAGCCTGTCGAATGCCTACGCCATCGGGCGCGAGGCGCGTGCGGGGCTATTGTTCGGAGGCGCGGACTATAGCGCAAACCTCGGCGCCGACCTCTCCGACTGGGACGCGCTGCTGATGGCGCGCGCAACCATTGCGGCCGCCGGCGCAGCTGGCGGCGTGCCGGCTTATGACGTGCCGTTCCTTGAGGTCGCCGATACCGGCGGTCTCGAGGCAGCCACGCGGCGAAGCCGCGCGCTCGGGATGTCGGGCCGCGCGTGTATCCATCCGTCCCAGGTTGCTCCGGTCAATTCGGTCTTCTCCCCGTCGGCCGCCGAAGCCGACGCAGCGCGCGCCCTGCTCGGGGCGGCCGCCGCCTCCGGCGCCGGCGCCGTCCTCTTCAACGGCAAGCTGGTTGACCGCCCCGTCATCCTTGCCGCCCAAAGACTAATCGACCGCGCTGGAGGCTGAAAGACAGATGGTACAGAACTGGAAACAAGTGGGACCAAACCGCTACCGGGAAACCTTCGGGCGCTATTACGAAGACTTCAAGATCGGCGATATCTACGAACATCGTCCCGGCAAGACGGTGACCGAGTATGACAATCACCTGTTCACGCTGATGACGCTGAACACCCATCCGATGCATTTTGACGCCGAGTTTGCCAAGGCCAGCGAGTTCGGGCGCAACCTCGTGGTCAGCACGTATACGCTTGCCCTGCTGATTGGCATGAGCGTGACCGACACGAGCCAGAAGGCGGTCGCCAATCTCGGCATGGACGAGGTAAGGTTCACCGCTCCGGTCTTTGCGGGCGACACGGTGTACGGCGAGAGCGAAGTCCTGGAGAAGCGCGAAAGCAAGAGCCGTCCCGGGCAGGGTATCGTCACGATTGTCACGCGCGGGTTCAACCAGGACGGCGTGATGGTCTGCACCTTCCGGCGCAACATGCTGATCCCGGCGCGCGGCCAGGCCGTCGAGGACAAGGTCGGAAATTATTGAGCCACACGGCCGCGTCCCGCCGGCGCGCCGGATCAAACCCCAGGTCAGGAGGCCATTCATGGCGCATGAGACAGAGTTAACCGAAGCCGACGAGCGCCAGATACTCGATGCGATCGGGAAATGGATCGAGAAGAAGGTTGCGCCGGTTGCGATGCAACTCGAGCATGACAACGAGTGGCCGGCCGACCTTGTCAACGACATGGCCGGGCTTGGCCTGTTCGGCGCGCTGATCCATCCGGACTATGGCGGCCTCGGGCTCTCGGCGTCGACCTATTCGAGGATCGTGACCATGATCTCGCAGGAGTGGATGAGCCTGACCGGGATCTTCAATTCGCACCTCATGATGGCGACCGTTGTCCAGAAGTTCGGGACGCCGAAACAGAAAGAATACTGGCTGCCGAGGTTTGCCACAGGCGAGTTGCGCGGCGGTCTCGGACTGACCGAGCCCGATGCCGGCACCGACCTGCAGGCGATCCGTACCGTGGCCCGGCGCAAGGGTGACAAGTATATCGTGAACGGAACAAAGACCTGGATTTCGAATGCCATCGAAGGCCATTGCGTCGCGCTGCTGGTCAAGACCGATCCGGACGCGGAGCCGCGCTACAAGGGCATGTCCATCCTGATTACGCCCAAGGTCGATCCGGTCACCGGCAAGGCCCTGCCGGGGATCCGGAACGGAAAGAAGCTCGAGAAGCTCGGTTACAAGGGGATCGATTCCGGCGAGTTCATCTTTGACGATTACGAATGCGATGCAGAACTCAGCCTTGTCGGCGGCGTAGAGGGGCAGGGCTTCTTCATGGCGACCGGCGGGCTGGAGATCGGGCGCATAAACATTGCGGCCAGGTCTGTCGGTATCGCGCGGCGGGCCCTGAGCGAGAGCGTCAAGTATTCCCAGCTCCGACGGACAATGGGCAAGCCGATCTGCGAACACCAGGCAATCCAGCTTAAGCTGGGAGAGATGGCGGCAAAGACCCGGGCCGCCGAATTGCTGGTCGAGGACGCAGCCCGCGCCTATGACCGGGGCGAGCGGATCGACATGGAAGCCGGCATGGCGAAGTATTTCGCCTCGGAGACAGCTGTCGAAGTCGCCCTGGAAGCGATGCGGATCCACGGGGGCTATGGCTATTCCAAGGAATATGTCATCGAGCGCCTCTACCGGGATGCCCCGCTGATGTGTATCGGCGAGGGCACCAACGAGATGCAGCGCATCATCATCGCGCGCCAGCTGATCAAACGGAACCCTGCGTGATGGCTGGCCTTCCCCTCGCCGGCGTCCGGATCCTGTCGGTCGAACAGTACGGGGCCGGGCCTTATGGCACGCTCCTGCTCGCCCAACTCGGCGCCGAAGTGATCAAGATCGAAGACGCGGCCCGGGGCGGAGATGTCTCGCGCAGTGTCGGGCCCTTCTTTCTGGGCGAGGCGGATTCCGATTTCTTCCAGACTTTTTCCTATGGCAAGAAATCGGTCTCGCTGGACCTGAAATCACCGGACGGAAGGGCGGCTTTCGAACAGCTCGTCCGCCAGTCCGACGCGGTCGCCAACAACCTGCGCGGCGATCAGCCGCTCAAGCTTGGCCTCACCTATGATGTCCTCGGGCGCGTCAATCCGAAGATCGTCTGCGCCCATCTGTCCGCCTACGGACGCACGACAACGCGCGCCGACTGGCCAGGGTATGACTACCTGATGCAGGCAGAAGGCGGGTTCATGCTGCTGACGGGCGAGCCGGACGGCCCGCCCGTCCGCTGCGGACTGTCCGTCGTTGATTTCCATACCGGCAGCCAGATGGCGGCCGGCCTGCTCGCCGGGATCATCGGCGCGATGCGGACCGGGGCGGGCAGCGATATCGACGTTTGCCTTTTCGATACCGCGCTCCACCAGCTTTCGTATCCGGCGACCTGGTATCTCAACCGGGGACACGAAATCGAGCGACTGACCCGGGGGGCGCATCCTTCGATCGCCCCGTCGCAGCTTGTGCGCACTGCGGACGGATGGGGTCTCCTGATGTGCCAGACGCCGAAGTTCTGGGAATTGTGGTGCACGCTGGCGGACGCAGGCGATCTTTCCGGTGATCCGCGCTTTGCCGGGACTGCCGCCCGCCGCGCCAACCTTGCCGGCCTGACCGAAGCCGTCGATGCGGTGATGGGCCGGCGCAGCACGGCGGACTGGACCGCCCGCCTTGCCGGGCAGGTCCCGTTTGCCCCGGTCCTCTCGCTGGCGGACGCGCTCGACAATCCCTACGTGGCCGAGACCGGCATGACGACGCAGCTCCAGCACCCGGAAGCTGCCGGCGGACACCGGGCCCTGGCCTCGCCGTTCCGCATCAACGGCGAGCGCCCTGCGATGACGCGCGCGCCGGGGCTTGGCGAGCATAATGACGAGTTCGGCCTGTGAAGCTGGAGGGCCTCAAGGTACTCGACCTGTCGGCCTTCCTGCCCGGGCCGCACATGACGATGATGATGGCCGATCACGGGGCAGACGTGATCATGGTCGAGCCGGCGAACGGGGTTGGCGAACCGGTCCGCGAAATCGGTGAGCGGACGGACGACGGCGTCTCGGTCTGGCTGCGCAACATTGCACGCGGCAAGCGCAGCCTGAAGCTCGATCTCAAGGACCCGGAAGGCCTGGAGCTGCTGCTCAGGCTTGCAGACGGCGCCGATGTCTTCGTCGAAGCCTTCCGCCCCGGTGTCATGAAACGTCTCGGTGCGGACTATGAAATACTGTCGGCGCGCAACCAGCGGCTTGTCTACTGCTCCATCTCTGCCTTCGGCCAGTCCTCATCGCTGGCGCTGAAGCCCGCCCATGACCTGACGGTTCTCGGCATGGCCGGCCTTGTCGACCTCAACCGGGGCTTGGAGGATGACAAGCCGGCGATGCCGAACATTCCCTTCGCTGATGCCGCCGCCTCGATGATGTCGCTCTCGGCGATCCTGATGGCGATTTACCGGCGGGAAAAGACAGGGCTCGGGGATTTCATCGACATGTCGATGTATGACGCAGCGCTTTCCTGGACGCCGAATGTCCTTGGGCCGGTATTTGCGGGCAACCGCGCGCCGGTTGCCAAGGACATGCGAAGCTTCGGTGGCAGCGCGATGTACAACATCTACGAAACCGAAGATGCCCGGTTCCTGATCCTTGGCGGCTCGGAGGTGAAGTTCGCCGACAATGTCCTCAAGGCCCTCGGCCGCCCGGACCTTGCGCCCTATGCCCGCCAGCCGCCCGGCCCCGGGCAGGCGCCCCTGCGCGATTTCTTCCGGGCAACCTTCAAGGCCGCGCCGCTCGCCCACTGGCAGGCGGTCCTGCAGGATGTCGACTGCTGCTGGAGCTGGTCGCGCAGCCTGAAGGACGCTTTTGATGATCCGTTCACGGCGGAACGCGGGATGGTGTTCACGGACGCGTCCGGAGCGCGCCATGTCGGCCCGCCCATCCGGTTCCGGCACGAGCCGCCGCAGCCGGTTACCCGCGTTCCCGGCTTCGGGGAAGACAGCGCCGCCGTCGCGGCGCAGGCCGGGCTGAGCCCGCAGGCCATTGCAGAGCTGAGGCAAAGGGGCACGATATGACAGATGGCTTTCCGGCCCACCGGGCTCATGCAGGGATCTGGCAGGGGACCTACCGGCATCTCGGTGCAGACGGCGCGCTCGAGGCGGAGGCGGCGTCCACTGTGTGGTGTGACTTTCCCGCGGACGGCCCCGTCTTCTACCGCCAGAGGATCGAGCTTGTCTCGGCTGCGGGCGAGGTGACGCGGGCAAGTTTTGACGGGATTGCGCGCGGCGATCATGTCTGGTTCGACACGCCGACCTTCGTCGGCAGGAGCTGGGAGACGGCGGACGGGGTGGTGCTCCTGAGCCTGCAGCGCAGGGACGAGCCCGGCGCGCATTTCGTGGAAGTGATCATCCTGGCTGAAGGCGGGCTTCGCCGCGCCCGCACATGGCACTGGTTTCGCGGCGGCTCCCTGTTTCGCCGCACGCTGTGCGACGAGGCGCGCGTCGCCTAGCGCTTGCGGTCGAGTTTCATTTCATAGGCGAAGCGCCCGGCAGGATGCAGGCTTTCGGAGACAAGGACCTGGTCGCCTGCGCTGTCGCTCCACCGGCGCACCGTCCTCAGCGCCGGAAACCCAGTTTCCACGCCGAGGCGGCGGGCCTGGCTGGCATTCAGTGCGACCGCTTCCATGCGCTGGACGACCGTGTCTATGCTGAGGCCGTGGGTCTGTTCGATCCATTCGGAGACCGAACCGGCCAGGCCGGAGATGGTCGCTGCGTCCGGCGCCAGGTCCCGGCGCACATAGACGGCCGTGATCGCCTGCGGCGGCTGGCGGCCGGTCCTGCGGAAGCCGATGAACTGGCGATAGGGACCGGTTAGCCCAAGCCGCAGCATGGAGTCCGGATCGGCGTCGCGCTCCACGGTAACATCGAAGCGGGCCTCACGGGCATATTGCAGGATGGATTCGAAATCACCGAGGGCCTGCGCAAAGGCAGCCTGGCCCGGCACGGCCACGATGGTTCCGGCGCCGCGGCGGCGTTCAATCAGTCCGTCATCGGAAAGAAGCCGCAGGGCGTCGCGTGCGGTGTGGCGCGAAATGCTGAAGGTCGCGCACAGGTCCATTTCGGTCGGGAGCGAATCGCCCGGCCTGAGTTTTCCGCTGGTGATGCGCTTCCTGAGCAGGGCCGCAATCTGGCGGTAGCGGGGCTGGGCCGGCTTGCGGGGCGGGGTCAATGCCTGGGTCATGGGCCTGTTTCGATTTTGTCGCTCCGGGCGTCAAGTTTGGTGTTCACGAATTCGGGCTCCCTGTGCTAGGACTTTTCTTATGTCCGGACAAACTTTCACTTCCCCGGTGCTTAAGTATCTGGTGCAACACCTGCGCCGTCCAGTGCCGCAGGACGCGCGCCGCCGCGCTGCGGTCCGCTTGCTGGACTGGGCGGGGTGTGCTGTGGCCGGCGCGCAGGAGCCTGCCGGACGCGCCTTCATGAAGTCAATCGACGCATCGCCCGGAGGGCGGGCCTTCGCCTGGGGCGCGCTCGGCAACATTCTCGAAATGGATGACGTGGACAAGCGGGCGCTGCTGCATCCGGGCCCCGTGATTGTTCCGGCAGTGCTGGCGCTGGCGGCAGATACCGGCGCGCCGCCGGCCGGCCTGCTTGATGCGGTTGTCTGCGGCTATGAGGCGACTATCCGGCTCGGCCGCGCTGTCGGGCCTGCCCATTACGCCCTCTGGCACAATACCGGGACCTGCGGGGCGATCGGCGCGGCGGCTGCCTGCGGGCGACTGCTGGGCCTGCCTGAAGACAGGCTGGTCCATGCCCTCGCCCTCGGGGTCAGCCAGGCGGCGGGGTTGTGGCAGACGCGCCACGAACCCGGCAGCCAGGGCAAGCAGTTGCATACTGCTCACGCCGCGCGCGCCGGCCTGACGGCCGCCCGGCTTGCGGCAGACGGCGTCAATGGCCCGGCCCGGATCCTTGAAGGCCCGCAGGGGTTCTTTGCCGCGATGTGCCCGGGCGCAGACCCCCAGGGCGTCCTTGCGGCCTATCCGAGCCCCTGGCTGATTGCGGATGTCAGCACCAAGCCCTGGCCTGCCTGCCGTCACACCCATGCCGCGATCGACGCCGCGCTTGCCTTGCGGGCGAGCGCGCGCGCAGGGCGCATTGTCGTCGAGACCTACCGCGACGCGCTGGCCTTCTGCGATAACCCGGCGCCGCGCACGGTGGCCGAAGCCAAGTTTTCCCTCCAGCATGCGGTTGCGGCGGTGTTTGTCCGGGGTGAGCCGGGCCTTGCCGATTTCTCCCTTGCCGCGATCGACGACCCGTCGATTGCGGCAGTGCGGGCGCTTGTGGATGTCCGCGAGGACGAAGGGTTTACCCGCCTCTATCCCGGCCGCTTCGGCGCCCGGGTATCGCGCGGCGAGGAGAGCGCCTGCGTCCCCGACGCCTGGGGAGACCCGGAAAATCCGCTTACGGACGAAGACATCATGACCAAGACACGCCGTCTCACGGCCTCTGCCGGCTGGACCGGCGAGGAGACGGCGGCGCTGATCGGCGCTGCCCCCGGCGATCTGCTGGGCCTGCTCGAGGCACGCCTGCGATGATCCCTCTGGTGGACGCTGTCATCGAACATGGGCTTGGCGGGCGCTACGGGGACCTGCCCCAGGCCGGCCGCAGCGCCGTGCAGACATTCCTGCTCGATTCGCTTGGGGTCGGCATTGCCGGCGCCGCCCATCCCCTGACCTCCGATGTGCGCCGGGCGGCGATGGGCTGGGGCGGGCCGGGCCCAGCGCGGCTCTGGGGCGCGCCCGGCAGCGGTGTGACGCCGGCGACGGCAGCCTTCGTGAATGCCTTCCAGATCCATTGCCAGGAGTTCGACTGCGTACACGAACCGGCCGTCGTCCATCCGATGGCAACCGTGCTTGCCGCCGTCATGGCGGATGTGGACGCAGCGCCCGGTCCGGTCCCGGGCGAAGCCTTGTGCATGGCCATCGCGGTCGGGGTCGACCTTGCCGCAGGCCTCGGGGTTGCCGCGCGCAGTCCGATCAAGTTCTTTCGTCCGGCCAATGCCGGTCTTTTCGGCGCGGTGCTGGCTCTCAGCCGGCTGCGCCGGTTCAGTCACGAACAGGCGCGCGACGCACTCGGCTACGCGCTGGCTTTCAATGCGGGCACGATGCAGGCGCATGTCGAAGGCAAGCCTGCACTCCCGCTCCAGATCGCCAATGCAGCGCGCTGCGCGATTGCCGCCGCCGACCTTGCCGGTCTCGGCGTGCCCGGTCCCCATGACAGCCTTGAAGGCCCCTTCGGCTACTTCCGCCTGTTTGAAGACGCAGCAGACCCCTCGGTCCTGCGCAACGGCCTCGGCCGGGTCTGGCGGATTGCCGAAGTCAGCCACAAGCCGTTCCCGACGGGTCGGGCGTGCCAGGGCGGTATCGAACTCATGATGCAACTGGCGCCGCGGATCGCCGCGGTATCGGACATCGCGCAGGTCCGCCTCGTGGCCCCGCCGCTGATCGAGCGGCTTGTCGGACGCCCCTGGCAGGCGGCCATGACCTCGTCCTATGCGCGCCTCTGCTTTGCCTATTGCGGGGCTGTGGCCCTGCGCCACGGCCGGGTTGGCCTTGACGACTTCCGGCCCGAGCGACTTATCGACGAGGCGACGGGGCAGATTGCCCGGAAGATCTCGGTCACGGCTGACGCCGGAGGGGACCCGGCGGCTTTCACGCCCCAGCAGGCCGAAATCCGCCTGAACTCCGGCGAGATCCTGGTCGCAGGCACCGGGGCGCTCGTCGGGAGCCCGAAGAAGCCCCTGACGGCGTCCGAGAACGAGGCCAAGTTCCGGGCTTGCGCCGCGTTCGGTTTTGCAGGTCCCTCGGGAGCCCTGGCCGACGCACTGATATTCGAGGTCAGCCGGATCGAGACGCTCCGCGACTGCTCTGTTCTTTCGATTCTCGCATCCGGACTGGAGCCCGCCGCATGACCGACAGACACAATACCTATTTCAATTCGGTCGACTGGCCGGCGCTGCAGCGCGACCATCCGATCGGCGCGGCCTTCGTCGAGTTTGCCCGGCGAAGCCCGGAAGAGATCCGGGCCCATCAGGAAAGGCTTTTCAGCCGCTGTGTTGCCCGTGCATGGCAGGTGCCCTTCTACCAGCGACTGTGGGGCAATGCCGGTATTGAGCCTGGCGACATAAAGGGCCTGGAGACGCTGGCGAGCCTGCCGGCCTTCGACAAGACAGACATCATGGAATCGATTGCGCGGGCGCCGCCCTTCGGGGACTTCGCCGGCTTTGAATCCTATCCTGACGGGCGCCCTCCGGTCATCCTGCACACCACGTCCGGCACGACCGGCACGCCCCAGGTCCTGCTGTTCGGCGCCAAAAGCCGCGAAGCCCAGAACCTCCTTCTCGGGCGCCTTTACCGCTTACAGGGACTACGCCCCGAAGATGTGATCCACTCCGTATACGGACATGGAATGATCAATGGCGGCCACTATGTCCGCGAGGCAGTGACCCACTGGACAAGCTCGATCTTCCTGTCGGCCGGAACCGGGGTCGAGACCCGCTCGGCAAAGCAAGTGGAGCTGATGCGCGATTTTGGTGCAACCGTGATCGTCGGCTTTGCCGACTATATCAAGAAGCTGGCCCAGGTCGCCGCCGAAGCCGGCATCGATCCGGTCCGCGACCTGAAGATACGCATGATCTCCGGGCATCTCGGGCGCGAGGACAAGGAGACCCTGTCGCGGGCCTGGGGCGGGGCCGACTGCTTTGACTGGTACGGTGTCGGCGATACCGGCTGCATTGCTGGCGAGGGCCCCGACCGGGACGGGCTGTATGTCATGGAGGACGCGCAGTTCCTCGAGATATGCGCGATCGAGGATGGCAGGCCGGTGGCGGACGGCCAGGAAGGCGACATGGTCTGTACCTGCCTGTTCAAGGATGACCTTTACCCGATCATCCGGTTCAATACCCACGACGTCTCGCGCTTCAGGACGGACACGTCTGCCCTCGGACTTAATTTCCGCCGCATCGAGGGTTTTCTCGGGCGTTCGGACAACATGGTGAAGATCCGGGGAATCAACATATTCCCGCAGGCGATGGGGCCGATCCTGGAGGAGCTGCCTGCCTTTGCCGGGGAATTCATCTGCCGCGCCGAGCGCAGCAGCGACGGACGCGACGAGTTCATCGTCTGCGCAGAAGTCAGGGGCGCGCGCGATGAGGCCGTCGTCCAGGCGTTCCGGTCCCTGCTGAAACAGAGAACCGGGATCGATTGCGGCATCGAGCTGTCGGGGCCGGGAGAGCTTGCGGCCCTGACGCAGACAGAAGTGCGCCAGAAGCCGATCCGGCTGATCGACCAGAGATTCAAATGACCCCGCTCGCCCGGTTTGACCACTACCGGTCGAGGATCGGGAGGTTCAACCCCGGCCTCAACGCGTTCCTTCACCTGCGACTGGCTGAAGCTGCGGGTGAGGCGGCAGCTGCCGATGCGCGCGCAGCAGCCGGCAGCGCGCTGTCCCCGGTCGACGGATGGTGCATTGCGGTGAAGGCCAACATTGCGGTTGCGGGCCTTCCGCATCATGCCGGGATCGGGGCCTACCGGAGCGATATTGCCGGGGAGGATGCCGAGGTCGTTCGCCGTCTAAAGTCGGCAGGCGCGGTCATCCTCGGGATCGCGAACATGCATGAAGGCGCTCTCGGGGCGACCACGGACAATGCCTTCTTCGGGCGCACGGCTAACCCGTGGAGCGCCGAACACACACCGGGCGGATCTTCCGGCGGCTCGGCAGCGGCGGTCGCTGCAGGCCTTTGCGATGCAGCGCTCGGATCCGATACGATGGGCAGCGTGCGCATTCCGTCTGCCTATTGCGGCGTCCAGGGCCACAAGCCCAGCCCGGGACGGGTGCCGGACGCCGGCGTGCTCGCCCTGTCGCCCACGCTGGACCATATCGGCCCGCATGCCAGATCGGTTGCCGGGCTCAGGGACATGATGTCTGTCCTGTCGGCTGAAACCATGGCCTCGCCGCCAGCGGGTCTTGCCGGCCTGCGTGTCGGTGTGTGGCGCGCGCTGGGCCGGATAGAACTCGCGCCGGAAGTGGAACGCGGGCTGGAGGCTGCCTGCGCGGCGCTCAGGTCGGCGGGCGTCCTGCTCGGCGAGGCAGAGCCGCCTGCCTACGAGTATGGCCGCTCGAGACGGGCCGGACTGCTGATCTCCGAAGTCGAGGCCGGCCGCATCCATGCGCAGCGCCTCGGCGAGGATCCCGCCGGGTTCAGCGTCAGTTTCAGGCGGCTGCTTGCGTGGGGCGCAGCACGCCCTGCCGCAGAACTCGAAGCTGCCTATGCGCATGTCGAGGCGGTCAGGGCGGCGGCGCCGGCGGCGTTCACCGACTGCGATCTTGTGCTGGCGCCGACGGCGCCCCAGCAGGCCTTCAGGTTCACCGATCCGGCCCCTGCCAACCAGGCCGATTTCACCGCCTGGGCAGATTTTGCAGCGCTGCCTGCAACCGCAATCTGCACCGGCGTGTCGGCCTCGGCAGGGCTGCCGCTCGGCGTCCAGCTGATCGGCCGGCGCGGCGAGGACGGCGCGGTTCTGTCGGCGGCCCTGGCTGCAGAAGGCCTCTTCGGGCGCCCGCCTGCGCCGCCCTTCTATGCCTGAGGGAAGCGGGCGGGACGCTTTTCCAGGAACGCCGTGTAGCCTTCGAGGAAATCATCATTCCGGAAGCCCGTGAGGAAGAGCTCCCGCGCCGGCCCGTCCGCTTCGCTCCAGCCTGACTGGAGGCCCCGGATCATCGCTTTCGTGGCGCGTACGGACCATTGCGAGAGCGACGCGATGTCGCCTGCAAGCCGGCGCGCCTCGCCGAGCGCCTCGCCTTCGGCGCAAAGGCGGTCGACGAGACCCATCGCCCCGGCTTCGGCGGCGCCGAAGCTGCGACCGGTAAACAGGATGTCCTTTGCCGCGCCGACCCCGATCGCCGTGATCAGGCGGCGGGTGTCGCTTGCGGCATAGACCAGGCCGAGCTTGCCGGGTGTGACCGCAAACCTTGCGCCGGCGCCGGCGATCCGCAGGTCGGCGGCCATGGCAAGGCTGACGCCGCCCCCGACACAGGCGCCTTCGATGGCCGCAATGACGGGCTTCGGGCAGGTCTCCAGCGCCGCCAGCGCCGCCGCGATGATGTCGGCGGCCCGCGCCGCGCTGGCGGGCGTGGCATAGGTCTCGGCAAATTCGGAAATGTCGGCGCCGGCGGCAAATGCGCCGGTATCGCCGCCGTGCAGCAGCACGACGCTGACCCCCGGATCGGCGGTTGCCTGTGCGACGAGGCCTGGCACCGCCTGCCACATCGACACGGTGAGGGCATTGCGCCTGGACGGGCGTTCAAGGATGATCTCGCCAGTCATCGACTGAATCTCGAGGCGGATGGGGGCGGTCACGGGGCGTCCTCGGAGAAAGCCGCAAGCGGCGCCGGGCGGGAAGTGTTGGCAATCAGCGCCTTGCGGCGCAGGAACCTCTGGAAGCCGGCCGCGCCCATGCGCGATCCGCCCATGCCGGAGAGTTTGAAACTGTGCTTTTCCGCTTCATGGAAGAGGCCGGTCAGGGCGGCGTCATTGAGGCTGATTGCGCCAGCCTCGATCTGGCGCCCGACGCGCTCTGCCTCTTCGAGCGTTCCGGCAAAGACAGCGGCCGAAAGTCCGTAGTCGGACTGGTTGGCAAGATGGATGGCTTCCTGTTCGGTACCGAATGCCATGACGGGCAGGATGGGCCCGAACGTCTCCTCCGACATCACCAGCATCTCGTGATCTACACCGGAGAGCACGGTCGGGCGCAGCCAGAGGCCGCCGCCATGGTGTTCGATCCTGCCCCCGGTATGCACGACGGCGCCTTTGGCCACCGCATCAGAAATATGGCGCGCGAGGATGCCTGCCTGGCGTTCGAAGATGATCGGGCCGATATCCCCGGACGTGATATCCGGCCAGTTCAGGCGAACCGCCTCTGCCTTCTGCGTCAGCCGGCGCAGGAAGGCCTCATACAGGGGGCGCTGCACGTAGATGCGTTCGATCGACTGGCAGGCCTGGCCTGTCGACAGCACGCTGGCGCGAAGGGCGGCGTCGGTTGCCGCCTCCAGGTCGGACGAGGCCAGCACGATCATCGGATCTTTTCCGCCGAGTTCGAGAAAAGCCGGGATCATGCGCTCGGCGGCGGCGACGGCCACTTTGCGGCCGGTTGCGACCGAGCCGGTAAAGCAGATCGCATCGCAGGCGCCGATCAGGGCAGTGCCGGTTTCGGCGCCGCCAAGGACGAAGCCGAGTTGCTGGTCGAGGCCCGCCGCCTCGACAGCGTCCTGCAATGGGCCGGCAAACCGGCTCGTGACCTCGGACGGCTTGATCAGCACACTGCAACCGGCGAGCAGGGCAGGCACGGTATCGATCATCGACAGGGTCAGCGGGAAGTTCCAGGGCGAGATCACGCCGACGAGGGGATAGGGAAGAAATTGCGGGGCGTGCCGGATGGCGGGGTTGGACCTGCCGGCGACCCAGTCACCTTGCGCAAGGCCCGGCGCCTGGCTCGCCCAGTTGCGGATCGAGGCGGCAAGGCCGTCGATCTCGAGGCCTGCGACGCGGCGCCGGCCCGTATCGGTTTCCAGCGCTGCCGACAGGGCTGCCCGGCTGGCGAGCATGACCTCGGCGAGGCGCAGGAGCCTTTCGCAGCGCGCTTCAACCGGCAGCGCCGCCCAGTCCGGCTGGCCGGCCCGAAGGCGCTGGCCGGCAGCCGCGACCTCTTCGGCGCCTGCGGGCGCAAACCGGAAGTCGAATTCGCCGGTGCGGGGGTTGCGAGCCTTCAGCATACGGACCGGGGTGTCACTCAAGGCCGAGGGCTCCCGGATTGACGAGGCCGCCCGGGTCAACTGCCGCCTTGATAGCTTGCAGGAGGGAAAGCGTCTCGGGGCTGCACTGCGCGGCGTAGGGATAGGCCCTGCCAATCTGGAAATGCGCCGCGCCGTGCCGGCTGAAGATGTCGATCACGCCCTGGCGCGCCTCTTTCACGAGGGCCGTCACTTCGGGGTTTGAGGCAAACCGCTTCATCTTCCTGAGCAGGTCGGCATCGACGCAGGCTTCGTGGATCGGGAATATCTCCTCGGGCCAGAGGAAGACAGGCTCGATCAGGAAGCCATTGGTCGACAGGGTCGTCAGCAGGTATCCCGTCTCGACGCCCCCGGCCTCGAGACGCGGCCTGAGGTTGGCAAAGTAATCCTCGATCTCGGCCAGCGTCGAGGCGCCTTGCGACATAGCGACGATGCCGTGAACCGGGACCCAGCGTTCTCCCGACGGGCCGAGAATGTTGTTGAGGGGGCCAAAGGGATTGGAGCGGATGATCTTGGGGATCGAATTTTCCGTCTCCTGGCCGGCGTGCGCGGCGCAGATCGAGCGCAGACGCTGAATGTCTTCCGCAACCCCGGCCTTCGAGCGGCCTTCGACCGTCACATGCAGGGACCAGGCTGCGTCATCGAGGAAGGTGCGGCCTGCCGCGGCGACCTTTGCGCCTTCGACCAGGCCTTTCAGCAGCGAGCCCTGACCCATGATGACATTTCCGAGGGCCTTGACGTCGGAGAGGAGCGACGCGCGCTTCATGCGCACCCGGGTCAACTGGGGATCAAATGCAAAGACTTCGCACGCGGTGCCCGTGCGGGCGATGTCGGCAGCTGCACTGGCGCAGGCTTCACCCGAGGCAAACTCGAAACTCGCCCAGTCCTCGTGCTCCGGCGCCGGAATGAGGCGGAAAGTGACCTCGGCCTTGTATCCGAGCGCGCCGGCGTCGCCGAGGAACAACCCGGTGAGGTCCGGTCCGTAATGGCGCCAGAACGGCTTGGCGCCCTTTGTGCCGGCTGTCCCGGTGCGCACCAGGCTGCCATCGGCAAGGACCACGGCAAGGCAGGTCACACTGTCCGAGGTCGGACCATATGTGCCGGCGCCGAAGAATGCGTTGTTCTGGGAAAGGCCGCCGCCAAGGGTCGAGGTCAGGCCGGAGAGCGGGCCCCAGAAAGGCGTGCGCACACCGTGCGGCGCCAGCGCGTCATGCAACTGTTTCCAGGTTACGCCGGCTTGCGCCGTGACATACATGTCCCGGGTGTTGATTTCGATGATCCGGTCGAGGCGGCTGAAATCGATGATGCCGACGCCGGCGCGGTCAGGGGTGTATCCGTTGGTGTAGGACATGCCTGCTCCGCGCGGGTTGAGCGCGATGCGGTGGTGGTGACAGGCGGCGGCTGCACGGCTGAGGTCTTCAACCGATGACGGACGCACGACGAACGCGGCCGTCTCGCCCTTCGACCAGATGTCCTGGCTGAACAGGCTGCGTGTCGCGAGATCGTCAGTGATCCCGTCAGGGCCGACAAACTGGCGAAGGGTGTCGATCAGGCTGGCAGAGGTCGTCAGGTCGTCGGGCATGGTGTGTTATCCAATCTCGAGGGGAGTCCATAGCCCGGTCAGGGCCGCAAGGATCAGGAGCGCCCAGATGCAGGCAACCAGCGGACGCGCTGCGTTCAGGGTTGCTGCAAGGCTGGTCTCGGCGCCTTCCGGGTCTGCGCCGGCAAGGCCCGCAATCGCGGGGCCGAGGGGCGAGAGGACCCGGCGGATGAGCAGGCCGAGCAGGATGCAGCCGGCCAGCAGCAGGAGCTTGATTGCCAGGAACAGCGGCAGGTCGAGCGCGCCGGCAAGGCCGGCGCAGGCCCAGGCCGCAAGGCCCGATACCGTGATCCACCTTATGGCAAGGTCGATCCTGCGCAGGAGGGCAGGGGCTGCGCCGTGCGAAACGTGAAGGTACCAGACAAGCGCCAGCCAGGCTGCGCCGGCAATCCCGGCGAAGATCAGGGCTGCATTCCCGACGTCTATCCAGCCTTTCGATGAGGCCAGGGCGAGACCGGTCGGCAGGGTCAGGACGAGCGCCGAGCGCGGCGCCATGTCGACGTCCCCCACGATCTTGGCTGCCAGCAGTCTCCGGTCTGCAGAAATGCCCGGCCGGATGAGGAAGCGGCTGGTGTAGAAGGCGCCGAGATCCCCGCCCAGCCAGTAGGCAAAGACCAGGATGTGCAGCAGGCCAAAGAAGACAGCGTCAGGCATGTCACCTCACTCGATTTCAAAAGGTATATCATTTGAAATCCTACTGGCGAGACCGCTGCGCCTATTTTTCGGGTGTCCAATCGTCGCGTTTCGAGGATTCCCGGGTGAACCGCATGTGGTACTCGAACCGGTCTGCCCGGTAATGGGCGGTAATGTCCTGGACCGGGCGTCCGGAGGCGTCGCGCATGATCCGGTGAATGCGCATCAGGGGCGAGCCCGGCGCGACACCCAGCACGGCCGCGACGGCGGGCTCTGCCGCGGTCGCCGAGATCGACTGTTCGGCCTCGACGGGTGCATGACCGGCCCGCTCGAGCAGGCGGATCAGGGATTCGGAGGCGAGTTCCTGTTCGTCATATCCCTCGGCAACGTCTTCCGGGATATGCGTGATCAGGTAGGAGAACGGCTCGCCCGACAGCCGGCGCAGGCGCACGATTCGCTGCACGCTCGCCCCGCGCGGGAGTTCCAGCGCTTCGGCGATCGCGGGGCTGGCGAAGCTGACGGTGCAGTCGAGCAGCTGGACTTCCGTCTCGAGGCCCATCCGGGTCAGGCCGTTGATCATGGTCTCGAAGCTGCCGCGCACCGTCGGGGCGGCTGCGTCATAGGTCACCACGGTTCCGATGCCGCGCTGGCGCCTGACCATGCCGGCGACCGCAAGTTCGTTCATCGCCCGCTTGACGGTGATGCGCGAGACGCCCAGCGACTGGGTGAGGTCCTGCTCTGCAGGAAGGCGGGCGTTGACCTTCAGCCGCCCGTCAAGGATTGCGGCGCGCAGCAGTTCATAGATCTGCTGGTAGAGCGGCACCGGGCTCATCTCGTCGATCTGGTCGGCCTTGAGGGAGAGTGTGGGCGCATCAAGCATCGGGCAGGTCCTGTCTTGCCCCTGCAGGGTAGGGCCATCTGATGCGCGCTGCAATTGCCGGGCCGGGCCGGGAAGAGCCGGGAAGAGAAGGACCCCTAGGTGCCGGCGCCCTTTGACAGGTCGCCGGGCGGGCCGCCTGCGGCGCGGTGGCGAATGGCTTCGCGCGACTCCCAGATCCTGCCGCCGAGGTAGAGGCCGATGGAATTGGTGAATTCCTTGTATTCGACAGAGGCGTACATCCCGCAGGTCACGTACGGATCACCGTTCATCAACTCCCTTGCCGCGGCGAGCGTCTCTGCAAGGATCAGGAACACCGAGCCGACCAGCGCCTCCCCGCCGGGCTCGCGGACCGGGCCAGCCGTGATGTAGCGGGTCCAGTTGGCCTCGACATGCGCCAGATGACCGTCGAGATGGGCGCCGCGCAGGGCCCGCGCTTGCGGTCCGTCGCGGCAGATGACCAGGAAACAGGGCTGCGACAGGTGCGGCACATGCGGCGGATCGGCAGGCAGGCGGTCGGACATGCAATCTCCTATTTGAGGATGCCGGCGGCCAGCAGCCGGTCGATGACCGATTGCTGGAAAGCGAGGGCGCCGGAGCGGTCGACCATCCTGCCATCCGGCGTGCGGTTGGGTTCGGCGTGGCGTGCGGCGAGGTAGCGCCCGGCGAAGGCGGCTGCGGGAATCCTCGACAGCGTGTTGGTCATTCCGGTCTTGCGCCTCGCCTCGCGAAGTGCGCCGAGGTCGATCAGTCCGTTGGCGTTCAGCGTCTCGCCGGTGCCGGCTTCTGCAAGCGCCCGGCCATAGGGATCGATGATGATCGACATCCCGTCGGTCGATGCGGCGGGGACAGGCGTGCCGTGGATGCCGGCGCTGTTGGCGGAGACGACATAGGCCATGTTCTCCACGGCGCGCGCGCGCTTGCAGATATGTTTCGGTGTAAGTCCCGGCGCGCCGACTTCCGAGGTCGGGTGAAGCAGGATCTCGGCGCCGGAGAAGGCGGCCATCCGGGCGATTTCCGGGTACAGGATCTCTTCGCTCGCGATCGTGGCGAGCGCGCCGATCTCGGTTTCGGCAACGGGAAAGATTGCCTCTGCGCCGTAGATCTCGAGATACCGGTCCCAGACATCGTAGGGGCTCGGCGCATACAGCGAGATCAGTCGCCGGTACCTCAGCACGGTGTCGCCGTTCGGGGCGTAGACGACATTTGCCTGGAAGTAGAGTTCCGGAAAGTTCGGATCGGTCTCGTAATGGTTCGAGCACAGGAAGGCGCCGGCCGCTTGTGCGAACGCGGCGAGGCGGTCCTGGAAATGACCGGTCATCGCGATCGCGGCCTTCGCCCGCCAGGCCTCCCGGCTCTCGGCCATGGGAAAGCCGGTCATCCAGTATTCGGGCAGCACCACGAGCCTGACATCGTAGCCGTTGAAGCCTTTCAGGAAGCCCCGGGCGGCAAGCACCTGGGCCTGGACGCGCTCGACCGAGCGCAGGATCCGCGCCTGCGCATCCTGCGGCTCGGTATCGCGGTTGACGGCGTCGCAGCCGGTCTGGAGCGCGAGAGCTGTGTAGCGCATGATGATATCCTCAGGCAAAGGCGGCGACGGCGTCGCGCGCCGGCAGGATCTGGAGGCCTGGCAATGCCTTGAGGCCGGCGAGCAGGGCGTGCAGGGCGCTGATCCTGAACGGAAGCCCTGCCACATAAGGGGTCAGCACGAAGGCGAACGCGCCGGCGCCCTCACTGCCGAACAGCGACAGGTGCGAGCGGCCGGCTTCGACGATCTGCTGAGCCCACTGGTCTTCCGACTGGGAGCGCTCGACCAGCAGCTTGAAGTCTGAAAGTTCATTATAGTTGGCCAGCGCCGTCACCGGCCCGTGCGGCGTTTCAAGCGTGAGCGGGCGCATGTCGGCTTCCCAGTCGAGGCAGATGGAAAAGCCGGCCTGGGCGAGCAGGCCGGGCGTCCGGAAGCTCTCGTTCCGGGCCGGGCTCATCCAGGTGACTGCGTCCGGCAGGGCGAGCCGGGTCTCTTCAACGAGGGCCCGCTCCTCGTCTTCCGGCAGGCCCTCATGATGGATATGCGCGGTCGAGACACCGTGCGCTGCAAGTTCGTGGCCGGCTGCCAGGACCGCATCGATCAGCGCGGGGTAGCGCGAGGCGACCCTTGCATTGGCGGCGAACGTGGCCGTTATGCCGGCCTCTGCAAATGCTCTCAGCAGCCGGTAGACCCCGACCCGGTTGCCATAGTCCCGGCTCGTGTAATGGCGCAGGTCCGGGTAGGGCGTGACCATGGCGCCGGGGTGCCTGAATGGCTTCAGCGGCGGATCAAGGGGAAAGAATTCGAGCGGCACGATTATCGTCGCTGCCGCCTTGAGACCGGAAGCGAGTTCGCGGCGCGCGCGCAGCGCGGCCGGCTCCCATCCGTAGAAGGGATTGTCCATGCCATGCCGGCGCGCCGGATAGTCGAGGTATTCGCCTGGAAGCGGCATCAGGCCCCTGCCTCCCGTTCCGGGCCCGAAAACCCGGTCCCCGGCCTTGCGCCGCCGCGCGCTGCGATATCGGACATCGCCATGTCCCAGCAGGTGTCCCGGTAGTATCCGGCGATCTCGGCGCCGGTTGCAAACCAGACATCGTCGCGGTGGGCGCAGATATGTTTCAGGGCTTCCTCGAAGGGCGAGAGGCGGTGGGGCTGGCTTACAAGGTAGGCGTGAAGGGGAATGCACATGACCGTTCCCGACTGCTCGCCCTCCTTCAGCAACTGGTCGAAGTGGCGCTTGAGAATGTCGGTATAGCGGTCCGGGCTCCATCCCTGTACGGAGTAAGTGATCACGTCGTTGACTTCCAGGCTGTAGGGCATCGAGACCAGCTTGCCGGTCCTGGTCTTCAGCGGCTGGGGCTGGTCATCCTGGAACAGGTCGCAGCTGTACCAGAAGTCGTGTTCCGCAACGAGGTCTAGGGTTCGCTCGGTATGGGTAAGGGCCGGCGCGAGGTAACCCCGGATGCGCTGGCCGGTTGCGGCCTCCACGGACCGGATCGAATCGGCAAGCACGGCGCGTTCCTGCGCCTCGCTCATGTCATAGCTGAAACGGGTATTGTAGATGCCGTGAGAAAAGAATTCCCAGTTTCGCGCCGCGACGGCTTCGATGATTTCGGGATGATGATCGATCAGTCCGATCGACAGCGAGATCGATCCGCGAAGGTTGTACTTGTCGAACAGGTCCATCATCCGCCAGTGACCGACGGTATTGCCCCATGTGCGCTGGGAATAGCCGATGACATCCGGATTGCCCCTCGGCCAGGGTTTCCGCTTCGGGTTCGGCGGCGGATCGAACTCGTAATATTCGATGTTTGGCGCAATCCAGAAGGCGAGCTTCTTGCCGCCGGGCCATGTGATCTTCGGGCGGCCTTCATAGGGCCAGTAATCGTAGAGATTCGGGTCCGGGAAGGTCACGGTTCATACCTCGCGATCCAGTCATGCACTTGCTGGACCGGAACGACATCCGCGTACTTGATCAGAAGGTCGGTAAGGTTGGCAAAGTGATAGCTCTCGTGCTTGTCCGCGACGCATTCTATCGGCACGATCGTGCGATAGCCGTGCGACAGGCTGTCGACAGCGGTTGCGCGGATGCATCCGGAAGTCGAGCCTCCGGTGACGATCACGGTGTCGACCTTGTGCCAGACCAGGAAGCTCGCCAGCCGGGTTTCGAAGAAGGCGCTCGGCATCCGCTTCTCGTAGACGGCGTCGACGGACGGATCGATCTCGAGACGGTCATCAAACTCGTGGCGCACGCTTCCGGCCCGGATGTTCTGCAGGGAGTCCGGCGTATTCGTCCGTGTACCCCACACGCCGGCATCGGCCGCGTTGTCCATGTAGGCCACGCGGGTCCAGACGACGGGCAGGCCTTTCGCCCGGGCGGCTTTCGAGACCGCGTTGATATGCTCGGCCTGGCGCGGATCCGTGATGTAGGCGGTTTTCGGAAACAGGTCGGGGCGGGTGTAGGCTTTCTGGGGGTCGACATTGACGACCGCGATCCTTGATCCGAAGCCGAACCTCGCGCGCGCCGGATTTGTCAGCGTTTCTTCAAAGATCTGCCGGGCTGTCTTGTCCGAGAGGGTCATCGTCGTCTGGGTCGGGTAGGCGCTCATCGCCGGAAAATCCTCACTTGCCATGTCAGCTCCCTTCAAATGATATATTCTTTGGCGGGCGTCGAGCCGTAACGCCTGTTTTTTCTTCGGGAGCCTCAAATGAAGCATGTCATCATCGCACTGGCGAGCCTCGCCCTCTCCGGCTGTGCAAGCCGGCCGGACGCGCCGGCCCCGGGAGAGAGCGGTGTCTACATGATCGTTCTCGGGAAAGTCTTTGACCGGCCGGCCTTCATGGCAGGCTACGCAGCCAGGCTGCCGCCCTTGTATGAAAGGTTTGGCGGCCAGTACGTCGCGGTATCAGGCAATCCCGGCGTACTCGAGGGCGCGCCCGGGTTCGAAAGTGTCGTGATCGCCAGGTGGCCCAGCGAGGCGGCGGCCCGTGCCTTCTGGACGAGCCCGGAATATGTCGACCTGATCCGCGCGCGCACTGACAACAACTGGGGCGAGTTCACCGTCGTGCTCGTGCCGGCCTTGCCTGTGCAAGAGGCAGCCGCGCCTGATCAGAGGGCAGGGGAGCGGAAACCGGACTAGAACTTTGACCGGACATATTGCGTAGCCTCACAAAAGATATATCAATTGACCGGGACGGCAGGGAAAAGCTTTGCCAGGTCCGGAGGAGATATCCATGCGTTTCAGAACATCACTTTGTGCCAGCGCCAGCTTTGCTGTCCTTGTTGGCGGTCTGGGCGCCGCTCCAGCCCTTGCCCAGGCGGGCGCCGATGAGGACGCCAGGCGCCTCGGCGCGGTGACGGTCACGGCCCAGCGGGTCGAGGAAAACCTCCAGGATGTGCCGGTTGCAGTTACGGCGCTGAACGCCGAGGCGCTCGAGGACAAGCAGGTCGCCGACCTGCTCGACCTGCAGGCCCAGGTGCCGAATATCAACATGGCCACCAATACCGGCACCGCGAACGCAGCCCGCATCTTCCTGCGCGGCGTCGGCGAGGACGAGAGCCGGGGCGCGGTCGACCAGGCGGTCGGCATCTATGTCGACGGGGTCTATGTCGGCCGGTCCGTCGGGTCCCTGTTCGACGTCGTCGACCTGTCGTCGATCGAAGTGCTGCGCGGTCCGCAGGGCACGCTCTACGGGCGCAACACGATCGGCGGCGCGATCAAGCTCACCTCCGTGCGCCCGCAGTTTGAAAACTCCGGCGACGTGCGCGCGACCGTTGGCAACCAGGGGCGCTATGACCTGCGCGGCACCGGAAACCTGCAGCTTGCGCCGACAACCGCGGTCCGGTTTACCGGCCTGCTGCGCGAGCGCGACGGTTTCTTTGATCTCAATCCGAACGGCGCCCGCAGCGCCCAGGGCCGCGAAGATCTCGGCCGGCTTCACATCTTTGCAGCGCGCGCCAGCCTGTATACGGAGTTTTCCCCCGACTGGTCCCTGCTTGTCTCCCTCGACCAGTCGCTCGACCGCTCGGATCCGATCCCGGACTCGGCCGCGCCCGGAAATGACGCCGACAACAACATCTTCACGATCGAGCCGATTGGCGCGACCATCTGCGGGCCCACCACCACGGCGCTCGGCTGTTTTACGGCCTATGACCAGCGCGCCCAGTCAAGAGGCGTCTCCGCGACCCTCGAAGGCGCGTTCGGCGGGCTCGATTTCACCTCGATCTCGGGCTACCGCGAACTCGAGGACCGGCTGGTGACGCGGATCGGTTCGCCGTTCCGTCAGCAGACGGACCAGTCGCAGTTCAGCCAGGAGTTCACGCTCGGCCAGTCGGGAGAGGGCGCGCTGGACTGGCTTGTCGGCGCCTATTACTTCACCGAGGATCTGGCGCTCGATTCGGTCTTCGTGTTCCCGTTCGAAATAGACACGACGACCGATTCGGTGGCCCTGTTCGGGCAGGCGACCTATGCGCTGACCGATGCGCTCGGCCTGACCGGCGGACTGCGGATTACCGATGAAAGCAAGGAATTCTCGGGCGCCAACCGCACGCTTCCTTTCCGCCGTAGCGACACCACCGATTTCGAGAATGTCAGCTATACCATCGGCGCCGACTACCGGTTCTCCGAAGAGATGCTCGGCTACCTGAAATACTCGACGGGCTTCAAGTCGGGCGGCTGGTCGCCGGACGCCTTCAGCGGCACGGCTGTCTTCCTCCCGGTCGAAGAAGAGACGCTGAGTTCGGTCGAAGCGGGGATCAAGTCTGACCTGTTCAACAATACGGTTCGCCTCAACGCCGCCGCCTTCTTCAACCAGTATGAAGGCCTGCAGATCGGCGCCACGGTTCCCGGCGTCGGCTTCACCCGCTTCAACGTCGATGAGACCGAGATCATGGGCCTGGAAGTGGAAGGCGTCTGGCAGGTCACGCAGAACCTCCAGCTGAACGGCAATCTCGGCCTGCTCAGCGCCGAGTATACTGCCGTCAATGGTGACCAGGCCCGCGGCCTGACAAATAACGGCGCCGGCTGCCCGGCGGGCACCGTCGCCGCCAACAATCCCCAGATCATCGCCTGCGCGCTCGGCCTCGAACTCAAGAATGCGCCCGAATACAAGGCAACGCTCGGGGCGCTGTACCAAAGGCCGTTCGCCGGCGGAGAGCTGGTGTTCTCGGGAGACGTCAGTTTCGAAGACGATACCTGGAGCCTTGTGGCCAATTCGCCGGCGCACGCGCTGATCGATGTGCCGACGCTCGCCAATGCAAGGGTGAGGTATATCTCGGACGCGGGCTGGACGCTAGCCGTCTGGGGTAAGAACCTGACCGACGAGGAGTATTACCGCGCCTCTTCCGCAGGCTCGTTCACGACCTATGCATCAGAGCCGCTCACATTCGGTGTAGACCTCGGTTACAAGTTCTGAACCGGTGCCGCGCGGCCTGATAAAAGCTGCCGCCTGCGCTACGCTGGCGGGTCTTCTCGCCGCCTGCACCCTTCCAGGTGCAGGCGGCAGCCCCCAGCTGCGCCCGGAGGCGGAGGCAGGCGGGCCGGCGCTTGATCTGGCGCCAGATCCGGTGACCTCCTCGCCCTGGATCATGGCTACGGCGAGTGTCTCGGATATTGCGCGAACAGCGCAATTCTTCCAGGGGATAGGCGGCTACGAGAGCGTCGTCGAGGGCCGCCTCCAGGACGGGGAACTATCCGCCCACGGATTGCCGCCAGGGGCAGCCGGCAAGGCACTCGTTCTTCGTGCTCCAGGCTCGGTCGGCGGCCTTGTCAGGCTGGTCCAGTTCGAGGACGCCGGCGACCCCGTGCCCATGCGCCCCGGATCGCGCGCCTGGGACACCGGATGCTACTGGTCGCTGATGGTCCGGGCCCGCGACCTTGATGCGATCTACACCGATGCGATCGACCTCGGCTGGTGGACCCATACCCCGGTAACCGATCTCGAATTCGGCGGGTCGGTGCTCAAGGTTGTCGTGTTCCAGGGCCCCGACGGCCTGCAGGTACAGGCCTACGAGCGCATCTCGCCGCCGCTCGAGGGGTTTACGACTTTCCAACGGCTCAGCCAGCCGTTCAACATCATGCAGATGTCGGCTGACCGCGAGGCCGCGCGCCGCCTGATGGAGGACGTGCTGGGCTTCAGCCGGTACTGGTTCGGGCCGCCTCATGTGGAACAGCAGCCGACGGACATGCCGCTTGGCATCCCTCGCAACCTGACGACCGAGATCCCTTACAAGGCCGGCATATTCCATCCGGTCCCCGGCGAGTACGGCCGGATGGAATATATCGAGATCGACGGCCTTGAGGGGAAGGATTTCTCCGCAAGGTGCCATGCACCCAACCTTGGCTGGCTTTCGGTGACCTACGAGGTCGACAATGCCGAAGCTGCCCGGGGCCTCATCGTCTCGCGCGGCGGCGAGATTGCAATTGATCTTTTTGCGGAAGACAGGATCGGCCTCGGCGAGGTCCGGGCCTTTGCCATTCGCTCGCCTGACGGCGCCCTGATCGAATTTGTCGAACGCCTCTGAACTGCCCGGCCGCGCGCAAGGGGGCTTGCGGGCGTGCGGTGCGCCTTCAGTCCTCTTTCTGCTTCAGGTCCGGCGCCGCGCCCGGCATCGCGCGTTCGCCTTCCCGCAGGTTATGGGCCGTGAGGGTGGCGGCCTGGCCGAGGCGCTGGCCGGCGGTCAGGCGCCGTGCCCACGCGGGGCGATCATCCGTGGACGAACCTTTGCCCGGTCCGGCGCCCTTGCCGCCGGTTGCCTCGGACGCCGCCTGGCTCCCGGCCTGCCAGGCTGCGCCGGTGCCTGCAGAAGGGGCGCCCGGCGGCCCGGCCCAGCATTCCCGCGCCGGCGGCGGCGCCGGAGCCCATGCGTCCAAGGTCAAAGGCGGTGCGCGCGCCGCCGGCCCCGCCCGCAGACCCGGCGCCAAGCTGGGGCGCGCCGCTGACAAGGCGGAGGCGATGCCCGGCCCGAACATGCCCGTCCACAGGAACACGGTGGAGGCGAGCACGGTGCCCATGACGCCGGCGAGCGTGACGTTCCCGGCGCCCTTGAACGCGCCCGTCACGGCTGAGAACAGGGTCGAGCCGATGCCGATGATGACCGCGAGCACCATCAGCTTGATGCCGGAGGTGATGACATTGCCGAGCACGCGCTCGGCGAGGAACGCGGTCTTGTTCCAGAGCGCGAAGGGCACGAGGACGAACCCGGCAAGGGTTGTCAGCTTGAACTCGAGGACCGCGACGAAGAGCCCGACTGCAAGGATGAAGAAGGCAGCGATGATGATCGCCCAGGCAAGCAGCAGGACGGTGACGAGGATGAAATTATGGAAGAAGGCGATCGGCCCGAGCAGCTCGCCGGCCGCCTTCAGCAGCGGCAGGGCGGCGACGAACCCGGCGCCGGCATAGAGCCTGGCCGCATCAGGTCTTCGGGTGTCAGCGTGCCGGACCCGGCCTTGATGCCGAGCGCGGCGAAGCTCTCGGGCAGGACGCCTGACAGGAACTGGAAATTGCCGATGATTTAGGCAAGGAAGCCGACATAGAGCACCTTGCGGATCGGGCCGGCAATCACGTCGGCATTCTCCGACAGGGCCCAGAAAAGCCCGGCCAGCGTGATGTCGATGATGATCAGGGTCGTGGTGAGGCAGGCGACATCGCCGGCCAGCAGGCCGAACCCGGAATCGATGCAGGTGATGAAGGTTTCCAGGAACCGGTCGATGACGTCCATCTCTTCCAAGACCCGTCAATCCCCGAGGACGGCGCGCAGGCGCGCGCGCCCGCGTTCGGCCCCGAAGAGCGCCCGGGCGGTCTCCAGCGCCGAGGCGCGCGCTCGCCCCGAGGAGCGCTTCGACCTGCATCAGCTGCTGGGCGGTGAGCGCGCTGATCTGGTTGCCGGCGGCGCCCTGGCTTTCCGAGACAAGGCCGGAGAGGGCGCCGGCATCGGCGGCTTTGGCCGCGCGCGCCCGCGACAAGGACGCAGGCCGGCGGGGGCGCTGCGCCGTAGCTTTCGGGAAAGGCAAGGTAGAAGTCGCGGTCGACAGCAGCAACATCGGCGCCCATGCCTCCGGCCCGGGGGATCAGGTCCTCGATCCGGTTGATCCGGTCACGGATGACAGCGTCCGCGACCTCGACGGGCAAGGATTCGAGGTCGCGCGCCATTTTCGCGATCATGTCGATCTCGTGGGAGAGCTGGCGGACCTGGTTGTCGATCTGCTGCAGGGCGCGGGCGGCCTGCGGGATGTTCTCGGCAGGGTTGGCCGGGTCATAGACGGCGGCCTGGGCTTCTGCCGCAGGCGCCAGCGCGAGGTGCGGGGCCGAGATGAGGAGGGGCGAGGCGAGGAGGACTGCGCAGGTTTCAAGCCACTTCAGTGCGGGATCCTTGTTGCCGGTCTCGGGAATGGGCGGCGCGCCGGCGCCCGGCCAGGCGGCAAGGAGGTCGCCGGCCCAGCCAGGGCCCCGGGCGCGCAGGAGCGCATAGGCAAGGCCTGCAGGCCCCGCCTCCGCGCAGAGCCGGTCGATCAGGGCCTGGTCTGCCGGCGAGGCGGCCGCGCAGAGCGCAAGGGCGGACGGGGCGAGGCCGGGTTCGAACAGGCGGCAGCCGAGCGGAGAGGTATGGTAATAGTCCTGCCGGGGCACGGCTTCCGCGATCAGGGAGACCTGGCGGCTGTTCAGCCCGAACCGGCGATAGGTGGCGGCCTGCGCCGGCTTGCGCGCCCGCTCGTTCGCCAGGAAGATGCGCACGGGGCAGGCCTCGACCAGGACCGGCGCAATCGCGGCCCGGTCGATGTTGTCGAGCGGCTGGGTGGCGAACACGACCGCGACGTTCTTCTTGCGCAGGGTTTTCAGCCAGTCGCGCAGGCGCGGCGCAAACACCGGATGGTCGAGGCAGAGCCAGGCCTCGTCGAGCAGGAGCAGTGTCGGGCGCCCGCCCAGCCTGGCCTCGAGCCGATGGAAGAGATGGGTCAGCACCGCCGCAGCCGCTGCGGATGTCTGCAGGAGCGCTTCCATCTCGAAACAGGCGAGGCCGGAGAATTCCATCGCCTCGGTATCGCCGTCGAGCAGGTGGCCATAGGGCCCTTCCAGTGTAAATGGGCGCAGCGCCGCCCGGAACTGCGGCGCCTGGAGGAGGAGGCAGAGGCCGGTCAGCGTGCGCTCGGCGGCCGGCCCCGCTGCCAGCGACTGGAGCGCGTCCCACAGCGCAGCCTTCAGCGCCGGATCGAGCGGCGTGCCTTCGGCGGCGCAGGTGCCGGCAAGCCATTCGCTGGCGAAGGCCGCCCCGGCGGGGGTGTCGATATCCCGCAGGGGCTGCAGCGCGGGACGGCCTTCGGCGCCGAGCGCGAGGAAGGCGCCGCCCATTGACAGCATGGCGGCGCGCGCGGAGCGGCGCTTGTCGAACTTGAAGACCTGCGCGCCCGGATAGCGCGTCCATTGCAGCGCGATCAGCGCGAGGAGGACGGACTTGCCGGCGCCGGTCGGGCCGACGATCAGGGTATGGCCGACATCGCCGGTGTGCAGGTTGAGCCGGAACGGCGTTGTCCCGTCGGTGCGCGCCTCGGTCAGGGCCGGCCCGTCGAGGTGGGCGTTTTCGGCCTCGCCGGCCCAGACCGCGCAGAGCGCGACAGGATGGGCAAGGTCCAGTGTACTGATCACCGGGCGGCGGACATCGGCATGGGCATGACCGGGCAGGCTGCCGAGCCAGGCCTCGGCGGCGTTGAGGCTTTCGCGGATGAGGGTGAACCCGCGCGTTGAGGACGCGCTCGGCCGCCCGCAGGTACGCTTCCAGGCGAACAGGGTCGGTGTCCGAGACCGTGACCGTGGTCGTGGCATAGCCATAGGCGACGAGTTCGCTGCCGAGTTCCTGGAGGGCTGCGTCCGCGTCGGCGGACTAGTTGGCCGCGTCATCGTCGACCAGCAGGCTTTCTTCCTGGAACAGCGTCTCGCGCAGCAGGGCTGCAACCGACTTGCGCTTGGCAAACCAGTGCCGGCGCTTTTTGGAGAGGAGGCGTTCGGCGTCGACCTTGTCGCAGTGTTCACCGGCCGCCGAGGCGACGAGGCGGATGATGCGTTCGCGCTCGGCGGCCCCGAGGCGCTCGTCCGACCGGGCGAGACCGGAGCCTGCCCGCTCGATCCAGATCGCGCCGTCGGGGTTGGCGAGGATCTCGGGTGTGTCGACGGCCTCGAAGGCGCGGGCGACGGCGCCGCGGAAGGCGGTGCGCTTTATGGCCTGCTGGCGGGCGCTCGTCTCGGAGGAAGGAAGCAGGGCCATCATTGCGCAAGGTCCTCGGTCGGGATGAGGCAGGTCTCCTCCAGTCGCGCGCGCTGCGTCAGCTGGAGCGGCGGGCAATGGAAGGGCTTGGCGGGCGATTGCGGGAGGCGCCGGGAGAGGTAGGACGAAAGGCCGGGCCGGCGCCGGCCCGGCGCCGGCCCGGCCCGCTTCCAGCGGCCGGCCTTCATGCCAGGCAGCTGCTGCTTTCAACTTGATGGCTCGGCAGGCAGATCGACATCATGTCGGCCTGGATCACGGGTAATCTGGGCGGGGAGTGGCGAGGCCACGACCTGCGCGCTGCGGCAGGGATGTCTCGCGCTATATGTTCCGCACGCGCGTCGATGCCGAGGCGTTTGCGTCGGCGCTCGGCGCCGGCAGGTTTGCGCGTCAGTCGTAGGTCCGCCCGCCCCAGAGACTGTCCGGGCATGAGAGGCCCCAGAGCCCGCGGCCAGCGGCGCGTGCGCCCGCCTCGTCGCCGGCATAGGCGCCGGCGCTGAAGCGCGGCCAGTCGCGGCCCCAGCCCCCGGCGACCATGTGCTGGCCAAGATCACCGCCGGCGTCGCAGGTCGCAACGAGGCGTCCGAACCTGTCGGCGCCGGTGACCGTGCAGGTCACGGATTTCCCGCTGGTGAAATCCTCCAGCGCGCGCGACGCGGCGCCGTAGACATCCATACCGCCGCATGTCGCGCCGCGTTCGGGCGTGTCGAAACCCGACAGGCGGATCCGCTGGCCGCCGATCTCGACCGTATCGCCGTCAATGATCGACGCGGGGCCTGCAACGATTTCCGGGGACCTGACCGGGGGCTCGGCGGAAAGCGGGCCGGCGCAGGCGGCGAGGACGAGCGCCAGGGCAGGCAGGCGCAGATGCACTCTGGTCATCAACTGTCTCTCTGCTGGAAATCCGAGGCTTGCATCATCATGCCTTGCGCAAGGCCGTGCGGCAACCGGCAGCGCCGCCCGGCGCAGCCAGGCCCGGGGCCTCCCGCAGCCCGGGCAGTGGGCCGGCGCGAATCCGTGAAGGCATCGAGGAATGATCCGAGGTCGAGGACGATCTCGGCCGCGAGGTGTTCGAGGCGCCGGCGCAGAGGCAGCGCGCTGTCAGCGGGTTGTTCCGGCCTGAGCCGGAACCCGGCCGTGATTTCGCCCAGGCTGACATGATGCACCATCGAGACCGTCGCATCCCTGTCCTCAAGATCGACGATTACATGGTCAACCTGACATAGGTGGCTGCGCATTCCTTGCCTCCCGGTGTTCCAGTGTTCCACCAGAGATAAGAGCAGGTCCGCCCGGGAATGTAAGCCGGGTTATCCCCAGAGAGTGAGGGTTGGAGCGGTCCTCAACGCGCTTCATGAGGTCTTCGAGTTCGCTGCCCGCGCGGGCATCGTCTGCCGAGGTGCGAAACGGGTGCGGCGCCGGCCGCGGCTGGAGCCATGCAAAGATGAATTCGACCATCACGTCAGCCTGAAACGCAGCGCCGGCATCATGCCTGGCGCAGCCGGGCTGCGATCTGCAACGCATTCTTCTCGATCATGCCCGCCGCCTCTTCGACATGGCCAGGCGAAGTTCCCGGCAAGGCTTTGACGGCCTTCGTCACGGCGACACGCCTCGCCACGAATCTGTCAACGAGCTCATGGACGCGCCTGCGTACATCGGCCGGACGGTAATTGACGCTCCCGGCGACCGCGTCCCAACGGCGTGCCTCCAGATCGGCGGGCTGGCGCTTTTTGCCGGCAATGTTCTGCGCAAGGTATTGCGCGACATGCGGCCAGGGCAGGACAGGGGAGACGTCATAAAGCGGCGCCAGCCGGGGCCCTCCGCCGACCGGCAGCAGGAGCGAATAATTCTTCGCATGCGCGTCAGTGTTTGCGATGAGGATGTTGAAGATCGCCTGGTCGAGCAAAGCGAGCGCACCGGCCGGCGGAAACTGGCGCCCGGTTGCGAGCAGTGTCGCAAGGTCTGGACCTTTCACCGTGCCGCGCTCGTATTTGCGTCCGGGGGCAATACCGTTGGCCTGGGCAAAGTCCTCCTGATGGATCCGCTGGAGTGCACTCGTCCGGCTGATGCGCCGGTCATGGCGCAGAACGCAGATGGCTTGTCGTCTGCCCGCGGAAAGGATGGTCGCTTCGGCTGACAAGATCCCGGTCGACCGGGCCAGATGCAGGCAACAGGTCTTGTTCTCGGTAATGCCGGGCAAGACCGGATTGTCCGGCTTGAGGATGACAGTGGACGGCGCGCCGCCGCGGGCAATTGCAAGCAAGTCTCCTTCAACCGGCAGCCGCAGGACGGGGTCACCAGCGGCGTTGAGTACTGCAAGCGCTGTCTTTGTCTGTGCGCCGGCAAAGGATGTGCGCACGCCTTCCTCGCCGACGAGGAAGGGGCGCTTCTGCAGGTCTCCGAAATGACGCTCGAGAGCAAGCCCGGCCTCTTTGATCCCGTAAAACTCCGTGAGCGGTGTATAGCGCCGCGCTGCCAGGTCGGATTTAGCCCCGAATGAAAACGCGCCGGCTGTATCGCCGCCGATCTCTTTCAGGACCGCGAGCGTGTCCGAACGGTCCAGCCCCAGTGAGCGGGTGAGGATAAAGAGCTGTTCTTCCTCGGCGAGGAGGCTTGCAAGCCAGGGCGCGATTATCTCGGACGGGTAATGGGCCTGCCGAAAGGGCAGTGTCAGTGACAAGGGGAAGGCTCCCGCCGTTGCGAGCCAGGCCTTCGTATAGGCAAACCCGGGCGCGCCGTTTTCGCTGACGGTGACATCGCCTACATGGAGAGCGTCAAATCAGACCGGGACCGGCTCGCTCACATGTACTCTACGAGGTCATACTCACCGGTGCGGGCCTCCGGGCGGCTGCGATCCGCGCGGCTGCTCTCTTTCAGGAGGTCGTCCGGGCTGACACGCGACGCTGCCGCGATCCTGCAGAGGCCCGAGAGGCGCAGGTCGCGCCTGCCGGTCTCGATCAGGGACAAGGCCGGCGCGCTGATGCCGCTGAGGCGGGCCAGTTCGTGCAGGTTCAGGCCGAGCGTCTCGCGGGCGTTTCGCAGTCTGCCGCCGAAGGCGGCAAGCTGCTGGTGCTCAGGATTCTGGGTCATGAGGCAATCCGTTTTATTGAATAAGGTAAATTTTTCCAGGTTCCGGCTGAAAGACGAGGCCTTTTATCTAAAAAGGTAAAATGCATTCAGACTTGAGGCTGTCGCCTCGTTTTACTGAAAACAGTAAAGCAGGTTCGTTGGTCCGCAGGCTGACCCGGTGCGGCGCGCGCTCCCCCGCTCGGCCAGGCGCAGGCCCTGCGCAGAGCACGATCAGGAGCCGCCACGCAGGCAACTTCGAGAGGGAGCGCCTTTGCGGTCAGTGCGCCTGTTTCGAGGTGCCCTTTAAGGGGTGTGTTCGCAGCGCTGCGTCCTCCGGCGTCCTCTCGTCAGGCCTGCAAAGCGCTGAAGGGTTGCCCATCTGGTTTGCGGCGAAGGGTTTGTGTGTCAGCCAAACGGCGCAAACAGGTCGATCAGTGTCGCCTCGTCCAGGGCAATGTCAGTGCCCGCGCCTTCGGCCGCGAACAAGGCGTCTGCAAGGGCCTGTTTGCGCTGCTGCATGTCGAGGATTTTCTCTTCCACCGTCCCGGCCGCAACAAGCCGGTGCACGAAGACCGGCTTGGTCTGTCCGATCCGGTGCGCGCGGTCCATGGCCTGGCGTTCGACAGCGGGATTCCACCAGGGATCATAGAGGATCACCGTGTCCGCCTCGGTCAAATTCAAGCCGACGCCGCCCGCCTTCAGGCTGAGCAGAAAAACCGGCGCGGCGCCTTTGGCAAAATCCTCGAGCACGCCGGCGCGGTCGCGCGTTTTGCCGGTCAGACTGAGGCTCGCGATGCCGGCGGCCTCAAGGTCCGCCTCAATCAGATGCAGCATTTCGACAAATTGCGAGAAAACCAGAACGCGGCGCCCTTCGGCAACCAGTTCTTCAAGCAAAACACGAAGGCGGGCGCGCTTGGCGCTGTCGGTCACCGACCGGGCGGCCTTGCTCTTCACCAGGGCAGGGTCGCAGCACACCTGCCGCAGCTTCAGCAGCGCATCAAGCACGGTGATCCGGGCGGCGGCGAGCCCGCGCTTGCTGATCGCGTCACGGACCCGCTCATCCATTGTGCTGCGCACGGTCTCGTACAACGCCTGCTGCGCACGGCTCAACTCAACACGGTCCAGGATCTCGGTTCGGGGCGGCAACTCTGCGGCGACTTCTGCCTTCGTTCGTCGCAGCATAAACGGGCGCAACCGGCGCGCCAGTCTCGCCTGGGCCGCCGCATCGCCATGTTTCTCGATCGGTGTTCGAAAGACTGCCTGGAACCGCTTTCGATCGCCGAGCAATCCGGGCACCACCCAGTCGATCAGTGTCCAGACATCCTGCAGCGAATTTTCCAGCGGCGTACCCGTCAAAGCAAGCCGCCCTCCGGCAGGGATTTCGCGCAGCGCTTTTGCCGTGTGCGACGCGGGATTTTTCAACGTCTGCGCTTCGTCGAGGATGACGAGGGCCCAGTCGCGCGTCGCAAGCCAGTCGCGATCACGCGCCAGCAGCGGATACGTCGTCACAACAAGATCGAAGTCTTCGACCTCGCCGCGCAGCGCGCTGCGGTCAGGCCCGTGTAGTATCAGCAGTCGCAGCTCAGGGGTGAACTGCGCCGCCTGCATTTGCCAGCTGTATAGCAGGCTCGTCGGTACGATCAGCAAGACGGGGCCAGCTTCGCCCGCCTCGCGCCGGGCCTGCAAAAGCGCCAGCGTCTGGACTGTTTTGCCGAGCCCCATGTCATCGGCCAGTACGCAGCCAAAACCGGCTTTCAACAGGCTACCCATCCAGGCTGCCCCGAACGACTGATAGGCCCTCAGCTGCGCCTTGAGCCCTGTGGGCGCAGTAAAGCCACTCGCCTGGGACAGCGCGGCGAAGCTGCGCGCCAGCGGCAGAATGCCGGCATGATCGGCAAACCGGACTGCGCTGCCAGCCAGCGCGTCTGCGGCCACCCGGGCGACGGCGGCGTCGGCAGGATGCAGGGCGCCGAGCTCGGCGTGGTGGGTCAGGAACAGATGCAGAAGCGTTGCAAGCGGACTGAGGTCCATGGCCACATACTGGCCTTTGCCGCGGTGGAGATAAACCGGCTCTGCGGCAAGCTTTGCGCGCAGCGTCTCGACGTCCGGCAGGGCGCCCGTCCGGTCCAGACGGATCTGCTCGAGAAAAGCGGCAACGACCGGCGCAACATCGATCGACTTGCCTGCGATCTCGGCAGCAAATCCGAGCGAGAACCATGCATTGCCCTGAAACTTTTCGCCGCCATCGCGCTGGGTCGCAACCGAAAGGACCGCCGCTTCATCGCCGAGGCGGAACGGCCATTTTGCGGTTTCAATGATGTCCCAGCCATCACGGCGCAGTTCAGGCACGGTTCGAAAACTGAATGCGACCACGTCGCCGGACTGAGTTGTTCCCAAACGGTCAAGGCTGGCTTCGGGATCTGCGAAAACAAAATCGCACGCCCTCATGCGCTCGCTCGCCACCAACCGGTCCAGCGCGTCCATCGGAATCGCGCCCGCTTCGATCAGTCGGTTCGCACACTCGGCTTCCCATTTCAAATCGCGGATCAAAGTGATGATCTCGTCGCCTTCGACATGGCCGGGTTCAACGTCGTCCTCACCGACCTCATGCCGGTCATAAACAAAGCGCAGGCTCAGTGTCGGCAACAGGACTGGCTTATCCCAATAGTGATGCCGGTTGCGAGCCTGTTCGATGCTCAAAGTCAGCCGGGCAAATTTCCGGGCTGGCTGGCGGCGAACGCGTCGGACCGCGCGCGGGCGCGCGATGGGTAAACCGGCAAGGCTCTTCGGCAAGTTTGCGCTCAGCGCCGCAGCATCCGCCGTGTCGATTTTGGGGCTTGTCCTGACCAGATGCGACACGTCACCGGAAACGGGCCGGGCCAAAGCACCGATCTCAGCGCCCGCCAGATCGAGCCAGATCGCGCAGTTGCCCAGCGCGTGGACATCCAGGATTTTTCCGTCCCCGTCCTGAAAAGCCAGCCTTTGGCTGCCATCGTCTTCCATCCGCCAGCCGAGCTGCACGTCCGGGCGTCTGTCCGACCAGCGCAATACCGCACCGGCGTTGTTATTGCACAAGAATCGCCTCGTCTCGCAGAGCTCTTGCAGCACCCCGAGGGCGTGATCACCGCCCGGCCGCAGGATGTCAGGCATGATATGGACGTAAGGCGGGTCCCACAGACCCGTTTGTAAAAGCGCGCCCAACAGGTGAAGGTCTGCCGGCCGGATGAATTTCGGCGCATCCTGAGCGCGCAAGGCCTGGAGCACATCATAGCGGCGCATCGATTTGTTGAGCCCGGTGCCCGCCGCATCGATCTGTCCCTTGAAGAAGGCAATCTTCAGTTTCAGCCCCGCGGTCTCGGCCATGTATAGAAGCCGATCCTTGACGCTCGCCGGATAGTGCTCAGGACGTTCGGTCACCCTGTGTGTCGCGGTGTCGAATTGTTCGACGCGTTTCAGCCAATCCTGAACCGCGAAAGGCAATCCCGGACGCGCCGGCGTCTGCTCTGACAGGACGACGAGCGCTGCAAACACATGTTTGCAATTAAATCCAACCGGGCAGGTGCAAAGCCCCTCGACTGTGCTCACTGCGCCATCACTGGTCAGCGTGATCTCCAGTTCGTAAACCGACCCCTGTCCGTTCGACACCCGCGCCCGCGCCAACCTACCCTCCAGCGGCCCCGCAGACAGGACGAGCCCACGCGCCGCATAGTCCCGCCCGCGCTTTTGTGCGGCGTGATCGAAGTTGCCTTCAAGGCGGATTTTCATGAATGATCCTCAATGCCTTGCGGCCCGAACGTGCACATGTGCAGACTTACGCAGCAAACGCACCAGGCTTCATCCTGCGCCGGATTTCCCGCCAAGCTCAGCCCGGGTCGGCCGGTGATCAGTTGCACTCCTCGGTTCTTCTGTTTCCTTCAGGTCGTTGCCTGCGATTTGCGGGGGCATGGCGAACCGCGCGCCCGAGAGGCTCGTCGGATCGAAGCGGATGCAGCGCGAGACCCCGGACCGCCGGCGCGGCGCCAGTTGCCAGTTTTCGCCCTTGATGGGATGTTTGATGGCGCTTCCGGTCAAGGTGAGCAGCGCGGGGACCACGAGACCGGCCACTTTGCCGGAACGGTTCGCAGCAAAGGAAATGACATGCGCTGCGCCGGCATGGCGCAGGTCGCGCGTCCGCATCCGTCCGAGGATGATCCCGTCGCCCCCGAAGAGCCCGGCGCGGCGCATGTCCTGTTCGCAGGCCCAGCGCGCAGAGCCGCGGGGGGTTGAGGCCTTGTCGTGCCTCGCACGGTTGATCGAGGCAATCACGGCCATGACAAACCCGGCAACGCCGCCAGGTGACGCAATCACTCCGCCGCGCGCGATGCCGCCGGGGGAGTAAGCAGCATAGCCTGACATCACTTGAAGAGCCACCAGGTCGGTCTGCACGGAGTTTGGACGCCCGAGACAGCCAGGCAGGAAGCTAAGATCCAGCCCGGGCGTGTCGATCAGGGTGTCAATCCCGCCGAAGAACGCCGGATCGATCACAAGGCTATCACCGTGAAGGAGCTTTGCGCACGCTATCTCGATGACCTGAGGGTCGTACTCATCTTGGAAAGGGCGGGCGATCGAAGAAGCCGTCCTCTGTCGGAACCGATACAGGGCAGGATCGAGCGCCACATCATCCCGCTTGTTGGTACACGGCGCGTTAAGGATTTGACCAAGGCCGAAATCAACAAGGCCTTGAAGGACATCATGGCTGGCATGGCGCGCAGGAACGCATACGGATCATCCGGCGAGGCGCCGGCTTCGCCATCAAGGTTCATTTCCTTGCGTTAATCTACGAGCTTGTCGGACTGGACATAGTCCTCGATGATGAGGGGCCCGGGCACACCGGGCGCCGACAGCAGCAGGGCTGCGCCGACGCCGGTGCGGTCCTTGCCGGCAGAGCAGTGAAAGGCGAGCGGCGTCTGGCCGCCGGCGAGCGCGTCGAACATCGCGGTAGAGCCAGCGTCCTGCCGGACGAGCGTTTCCCGGCAGAAGCCTGTCATCGACTGTCTGACATCCGCAGGCGTGAGGTCTGGCTTCTCGAATACCGCGCCGAGCAGCGAGGCATTGCCAGGCTCCCGGTCCGGGAAGGTCAGGGTTTCGGCAGGTCCGGCGGTCCAGTCCGTTGGTTCATGCGCGCGCTCCTCGGCTGTGCGCAGGTCGCAGATGACCTGGATGCCGAGACCGCCGAGATAGTCATAGTCGGCCGGCGCCAGTCCCGGCATGACGCCGGAGCGGCAGATCTTTCCCCAGGCCTCGGTCTGCCCGCCTTCGGCCTTGTCGCCGCCGAGGTCGCGGAAATTGCGCCCGCCTTCGAGCGGCAGGACCCGGACCGAGGCAGTCTGCGCTGGCCCGCCCCGCGGCGTCACCCGGAAGTAATAGCGCCGCAGCGGCTCCGGCGCAGACCAGTTGACCTCGCCGCCTTCAAAGCCCGTCTCGACCTCGATGCCGGATCCTGCGAGCGCCGACGGGCCTGACCGGGCCTCGATGGCGACCGGGGCTGCGTGGTCGGGCGCCTAGCGGATCTGGTAAGTGCCCCGGGCGGGCTCCTCCAACGCAAGGCTGACAAGGCTGACAAGGCTGATAAGGCTGGCAGGCGCCGGCGCGGCCTCTCCGGCCAGCGAAGCCGGTGTTTGCTGGCCGCAGGCCAAGACTAAAGCATCGTGCGATTAATCTGCCGCATATCCGGCTGCTTTGAAGTAGTTCCGGCATTCGGCCGGGTCATAGAGTTTGCAGATGCTTCCGATGGCGGCTTCGAGGTCTTCGAAGGTTCGGGCTGCTGCGGCGCGCTGATGGGCTTTGAGTTTCGAGAAGGCTTGTTCGACCGGGTTCAGGTCGGGAGAGTATTGTGGCAGGAACAGGAGCCAGGCGCCTCGGGCTCGGATGATGCCTTCAGCATAGGCACTTCTGTGGACGGACAGGTTGTCGAGGATGACGACATCGCGCGGCTGCAGCGTCGGGGCGAGTTGGGTCTCGACGTAAGTGTTGAACGCGGCCCGGTCCATGGCGCCCGGGATGATCCATGGCGCCGTCAGTTCACCGCAGCGCAGAGCGGCGATAAAGGTCTGTGTGCTCCATTTGCCGAACGGTGCGCTCGCCTTCAGCCGTTTGCCCCACCGGGCCCGGCCGCGCAGCCGGGTCATCTTGGTGTTGACGGAGGTTTCATCAATGAACACCAGCCGTCCCGGCGCACGCCGCATAAAGGGCTGTCGATGATGGATCCAGACGCGGCGGCGCTCAGCAACGTCGGCGCGTGCGCATTCCGAGGCCATCAGCTGTTTTTTTATATGTGAACCCGGCCTGGCAGAGCACCCGTGACAGGGAAGCCGGAGAAACGATCACTCCATGCTCCGCCTCGGGCCGGCGCCCCAGTTCCGGCATCGTGATGTCAGGCTCGGCCTCAACCTCTCCGATCAGGTAAGCCTGATAAGCCGACAGCTTGCCCGGCCCCGGTGGGCGGCCCTGAACATCCGGCGTCGTGGTTCCCGTGCGCTCCGACCGCGAGGTCCAGCGGATGGCCGAACTGATGCTGACCCCAAACCGCTCCGCCGCCGCCCGCCGCGAAGACCCACCCGCAACCGCCTTGGCAACCCGGGTAC
>Ga0163144_10001152_pt1 | contig 62542 bp, 55 predicted proteins | sample OliLak19BULKMAT1_FD_123175 | JGI IMG/M metagenome (GOLD analysis project Ga0163144, IMG submission 123175) | Freshwater microbial mat bacterial communities from Lake Vanda, McMurdo Dry Valleys, Antarctica - Oligotrophic Lake LV.19.BULKMAT1 | ecosystem: Environmental > Aquatic > Freshwater >...
ACCGTCGACGGCATCGTCCACCACATCGACCCCATCGTCGATGCCTCCAGCGGCACCTTCCGCATCATCGTCGACATCATCCCTTCGGATGACGCCATCGCCGGCTTGCCGGCGATGCTCCTCCCCCCGGCAAAACTACTCATTGAATCAAAGAAACCTTAGCTTGCGTCGAAACGATCCGTAGCTCAATTTTGGGACAAGAATTTCGTATGCGCACCCACGATCAACCGCTCTCCTTGGAAATCTTGGAAGCACGAGCGCTCTTCGCAGGAGAGTTGTTGGATGCAGCTGTGCAGTTTGATGAAGTCCTGCAAGCGCTGGATACGACGAGTAAGATCAGCGCGTCTTTTGATCCCAACGCACCCGCGGGTGTCTATCGTTTGATGTTGGTGGGGGACTCCAACGCGATGGTCACAATCGATTTCGACAAGCTGCCGTCGTTTGTGACCTCGATCAACGTTTCCAAGTTCGATTCAGTCACGTTCGAGGGCAAGGACTGGCTGGTCAACCTCATCGCGAGCGATGTCAATTCGATCAAGGCTCCCGAGATCAACATCATTGGCGTGTTCGAGGCGACCAATGTTGATTACATCGAAATCAAGTCCGTCAGTGGATACGCCGCGATCCAGGGTGATCGGGTCGTGGCCCACATCGACAATTTCAGTGCGATCAATCTGACGCTGAACGTCACAACTTTGCTGCTGGAAACGGAGGCCCTGCCGAAGCAGATCACTTTTTGGAACACGAAGACCGTCATCGCGCTCCCCAACGTTCCATCCTCATGGGACCTGAGTCCGTTTTCTGGACTCGAAGACAAGGAGAGCCAGCTTCGAATCGGCAGCAGCGATGTCACTACCGGGGTGATTGACATTGCGCAGACGCCGCAACAGCCCGTTGTTTTTTCCACCGATCTACATGTCCGGGCACTTTTGGATCGTTTGGAAGTCCTGTTCAATCAGACCGGGGGTTTTGACGTCACGGTCATCAAGCGTATCGTCGCCGAGCTGGATCATGTCCAGGAGACGGTCGGTTCGACCGTGATTCCGGAGATGATCATGCGAAGAGAGTTTTCGAGTACCTTCGCGATCGAACAGCCCACCTCCGTCAAGTTTTCGCCTTCACTGAATGCGTCCGTGGAAGTGATCGTCGACCCAAGTCAACTGACGGCAAGCCTTCCCTTAGCCGACGGCAATTCAAACAACGTCATCGGTTCGTATGACGCTCCGATTATTTTGATTGGCAGCCCGGCACTTCCGATGTCGGCAGATGACACCACACGGGCCGCAGTGCACGTGACCATCGATCCAGCGGCTGAAGTTGCTCTGCCACAACCCACCGTCTGGGGCATTATTTCGCAGCTGGTGGAGCGGGGTATGGACCTGAAGCAATATCTGATCGACCAACTCACCCAAGAAATCGTTCCTGGAGAGCGTGCTGGAGTTTTGCTGGTCGACCCGAAGCCGGTCCGAGGAGCGCACAATCCGCGCTTGTCGGAGTGAGCGATCTCGCTTGATCGACCGTCGGTTTTACCTAGCCAGCCGCCCCTCTTTGAGGTGCGTGGACCTTGATCACGACGTTCCGGGTTGAACAACAGGTTCACCAACCCGCTCGATTTGAAAATCGAGGTTGCGGTGGCAACGAACCTTGCGGCATCAGAAACCCCATGTCGGTCGTGCACGGCTCTCGTTTCCCTTGGGTGACTCTTTGGCGTCACCGCTCGCTCCTGTGGCAATTCACCGTCCGCTACGTGGACGCCCGCCACCGAGGCAGTCTGCTGGGGTTCACCTGGGCCTTCCTGAATCCATTGCTGATGCTGGCGCTGTACACCTTCATTTTCAGCGTCGTGTTCTCCGGACAATTTCGCACCGGACCTCACCAGCCCCGGTTCGCACTGATCATTTTCCTCGGCCTGATGTATTTTCATCTGGTCGCAGACATCCTCGCGACCGCTCCGGGGTTGATCGTTTCCAACCCGAATTTCGTCAAGAAGGTGGTTTTCCCTTTGGAGATCCTGCCCGCGTCGGCGGTCGGTTCCTCGCTGTTCCACTTTGGTGTCAGCCTGCTGCTCTTTCTCGTCGGGGCGGTGTTCCTCGGTCACCCCTTCACTTGGACCGCGCTCTGGCTCCCTGTCGTGACCCTTCCCCTCGTTTTGCTGGTCCTTGGTATCGGCTGGTTCCTGTCGGCACTCGGAGTATTCCTTCGGGATTTGCAGCAAGTCATGGGATTCCTCAATGTGGTGCTGCTCTACACCAGTTGTATTTTCTTCCCGCCCGAAAAGGTGGCTGCACTCTCACCCGCATTGTGGAGTGTGCTACGCTTCAACCCGCTGCTGCAAACCGTGAACATGGCTCGGGAAGCCGTGCTCTGGGGCAATTCTCCGTCTGCACTGAGCCTGGGCTACACCTACGGGTGCGGGATCGCTGTGATTTGCGCCGGTTATTTCGCGTTTCAAAAGACGCGCCCCGCCTTCGCCGACGTCGTTTGAATCAACTCCCTGCTTTGCCCGCAACGCCTCCCGCAACCCGGATGCGTGCCCGGCCTGAATCCAAGGCCAAGCGAGGGCCATGGGTGAAGAAGGCGCGTGCTTCTGCCACCGCGCGACGACACTCTCGACTTATCCTGAACGGGACGGTTTAACGGTCCCTCACCCGACCTATCGAAGAAACTGCATGCTCGCCCTGGAAGACTATCCTTACGCGCCTGATCTCTTTCATGCCTACCGGCATTGGCTGGCGCAGCCGGGTGTGGAACGTGCGGCGGGCGGGTGGCGATACCTTGGACACTTTTATCCCGACTACCTCTTCGTCGGCGGGGCCTCCTTCGCCATTTTTCGGGAAGCTTCCAAGCACTGCGTGGGCCAAGGCATCGATGTCGGCGCCGGTCTCTGGCCTCTCCCCGGCGCAACGCCCGTGGACCTCGAACGGGGTCCGGGGAGGCAGCGCCACGTCGAAGACTTTGCCGCCGGCTCGGTGGACTACGTTTTCAGCTCCCACTGCCTTGAACACATCACTGAATGGAGGGAGGCGCTGGACCTGTGGATCAGCCGCCTGAGCCGAGGGGGAGTTCTCTTCCTCTATCTGCCACATCCGGACTGCGCGATCTGGCACCCGGGCTCGGCCTTTGTGGGCGACGGCCACAAGTGGAAACCAACCCCGGAAATCCTCCGTGATGCCCTGTCCACCCGCAAGGGCGTGATCGTGGCGGCGGACGACGGCCCCGACGCCATGCAGAGTTTCTTCATCTGCGCACGGTTCCCCTGAACCGACCCGCCTCTCACCGCATGCACTCGGACGGTTACTATTTCGGCACCACGCTCGCCAAACGGATCGACTACTTTGCGTTCCCCCGCACTGGCAGCCACTTTCTCTGGACCAGCTTCACCGGTCTGTTCGACCTCGTCTTCTTCGCGAACCAATACGTTGAGAACCCGGAAGCCCGCCAGCGGACCGAAGAACTCAATCCGCTCGCCACCTACGCGATGAAGCTCCGCGAGGACGGAGTTCCCGTTCAGCCCGTTTACATCAACGCGGCGCCCAACGGGGTCCACGGAGGCCCCGTGCTCGGATCCGATCCGGCGATCATCCTCATCCGGAATCCGCATCCCACGATCTACAGTTGGTACCACACCGCGACCGAACGTTGGTCGGCTAAAATCGAGGACCTTCCCCACTGGATTCAGGAAGCCTATCGTGGATACACCTCCTTCTACGAAACGGCGTTCGCGATGCAGCAGGCCAATCCCTCCCGCGTGCATCTCGTGCGCTTTGAGGCCCTCAAGGAGGACCCTTCGGTACTCGCAGGTTTGGCGGCCTTCGTGGGCGTGCAACCTAAGCTCTCCCCTGAATTCGTCTTTGAGTGGACGCGCTTTGATCGCATGACCCGCGCCGGCCACCGGACTTTCTACCGCACCGGCGACAACGCAACCTGGCATTCGGACGCATCGTGGCGCGCACACCTGAAGGCAGTCGCGCCGGGCGACTTCAGCCGCTTCGGATACCCCGATCCGTCGTGAGAGAACCCTTACCCGACACTCCCGGCCAAGCCGCCCCTCCCGCACCCGAAGACTGGTTTCTTGCCACGGACACCTGCTGGTGCGGCGGGCATGCAAAGGGTCCAAGCCCGTGCAGTGACGTTTATTTTGTCTGTGAGCGCTGCGGGACCCACGTATCGCGCAGACGCCTGCGCCCCGACCGCGTGGCCGCCTTTTACAGCATGGAGGGTTACTGGCATGAACGCCAGCGTGAGAAGGCCCACCCGACCCTGCACCAACGGCGAGAAGTCCTTGAACGCGACGGACGGGTGGACCGCTGGGTGGCCGCGATCGAGGCGCACACCGCCACGTCCACAGGCATCGTCGTCGAAATTGGCTGTGCCGAAGGCACGCTCCTGACCCAATTGCGGTCAAAGGGTTGGACGGTCTGCGGTGTCGAGCCCGATCCCGCCACTGCCGAATCGGTCCGGAACGCGACGGGGCTCGATATCCGGGCAGGAGTATTTCCCGGGACCGAGGTTCCGGTCTGCGATCTCGTTGTCGCCTGCGATGTGCTCGAGCATGCGCTGAATCCCAGGTCGTTTCTCGATGCGGCCTGGCAGGCCCTTCGCCCCGGGGGCCTGGTTTTTCTCCAGTTGCCCCTGATGATCCCGTCAGTGCCGGACTTTGGCCCCATCACCCCCAAAGTCTTCGATCCGTGGGAACATTGCTTCATCTTCACCCGGGGGTCGGTCGCGACCCTATTGGCCACCTGCGGTTTCGAGGTGCTGGCCAATGATGAATCCTGGATCCGTGCGCATGAGTTCGTCGCCGCCCGCAAGGTTGTCGCGCCGGTCCGTCCGCACCGTTTCCTCGCGAACCTTCCGGAGATGTTCTCGCCCCGCTGGCAGGTGTTGATGGGCGAACTCAATGCATTCGCCAGGCCGCTCGGATTGCGGGAGTTCCAAAGCTGGTCAAAGATTTGGGAGTATCCAGCTCTCTGGTACGGTGGCCTGGATCGGATCGACTGGTCACGCACTCACCTGCTCGACATTGGGAGCGAACTCTCCCCCCTTCCCTGGTGGCTCGCGTCCAAAGGGGCGCGCGTGACGCTGATCGAGGCCACCGACAATTTCGTCCAACACTGGGAGTTCGTCCGCACGCGGCTGGGAGTGCGGCAGGTCGAGTGGAAGATCGTGCAGACATCGGATCTGCCCGTGCCCTCTGGAAGCGTCGACGTGGTGACCAGCCTCTCCGTCATCGAACACCAGCCGGACAAGCAGCGGGCCATCGCCGAAGTGGCCCGGGTCCTCCACGACCACGGATTGTTCGCCCTCTCGTTCGATATCGCCGAGCCATCGCTGGGCATGACCTATCCCGACTGGAACGGGCAGGCGCTCACTCGGAGCGGGTTTGCCCGCCTGCTGGGGGATCATGACGCGCTGAAACTGACCACGCCTCTTGATTGGAACGTCGAGGACCTTGCGCCCTTCCTCGCGTGGCACCGTCAGACCGCGCCCCATCACAACTACGTCACCGGGGCGGCCTTGCTCACCCGGACTCCCTCTGGCTGGCCAACCCTGAGCCGGCGCCTGCGTCATGCGTATTCTCGTCTCCAAACCCGACTCTCTCGGTGATCAGCTGATCATCGCGGGCTGGTTGCAGGCCCTGACAGACGCGGTTCCCCAGGGCACCGTGGTCTGGCATGTGCAAACCGGGCTCGAGGTGGTGGCATCGATCCTCGCCGGCGCCGAGGTGTTTCGGCCCTCGCTGGAAGCAGCCCCGGAACTGGAAGCGGATCGTCTTCGGCGCGAGCACCCGCAGGGGTTGGTCCTGATTCCGTTTCCGCTGCACGCGTTCTCCGAGTGGGACGGCGACACCGATGCGCGTCTGACGTGGTGGACCACGTTTCTTCAGGCTCAGTCCTGGGATGCCGCCGTTGCCGCCGTCGGCAATCGAACCTGGGTCGCCGAGGTCACGGTGGCGGTCTCTCGAGCGCCACTGCGCATCGGCGCACGGGCAACCGCCTCGCGGCAAACGCCGGTGAACCTTGCGGGGCATTTGCTCTCGGCTCACGCCCCGACCTTCCACCGGGAACTGCCTTATGATGTCGAGTCGCCGGAAGCCGACTCGCTCGGTCACCTCGTGCGCGCGATCGGTCTCCCCCTGCCTGAGGTGGCACCACCCAGACTCCGCGAGCGGTCGCTCCCGATGCGGGAGCAACGGGTCCTGCTCGCGCCCGGCGTGGGCGGGCCGCCGCACCGAGCCTGGCCGGCGGCGGCTTTCCTCACACTCGCTGAGAATCTGGAGGCGGCTGGCTGGGCGGTGGAGTGGATCGAGGGTCCGGGCGATCGTGCTTTGCTCGATCCCATTCGCGCCCGAAGTTCCCGACCGGTGCGCACTTTTACGTCAAACGATCTCGGCCTCCTGGTCGATCTTCTCCGCGCGAGCGCCGGTCTGGTATGCAATGACACCGCGTATGCCCATCTCGCCGCCATCGTCGGAACCCCGACCGTGGCGGTTTTCGGCGGCGGTCAGCGCTCCCGCTTTCATCCGCGCATCGGTTCAGTCAAGGTTGTCCAGGCCATGCCTCCTTGCAGTGGATGTCAGTGGCACTGCGTACATGGCGCCTTTCCCTGCATCTCCGACCTTCCGGCCGATCGCATCCTAAACGCCGTGCTTGGGCTGCTCAAGGACGGAGCAACCGGGCCGGAGTTCGTGCTGCAAGCCGATCCAGGCGGCGCCCATGGCCCGCCGCTCGTCACCCGACTCCAAAATGAAATCCTGCAACTGGATGCCGATCGCTTCGCGCGGCTGCAAATCATCCAGACACTGCTTGACCAGGCCCGGCGTGCACCTGCACCTCCGACCCATTTACCCGCGCGTCCGGGAAAGATCTCCGTCATCGTGCCGATGGGCCGCCCCGAGCGTGCGGCCGGCACGCTCAAGGCTTTGGCAGCCCAGACCTCCGTACCAGGGCCGTGGGAAATCATCGTCGCCGGCGTTGAGCGAAACACCCTCACCGACTTCCCTGCAACGCTGCCGATCCGCCAGGTATTGATGCCGGAACGCGCCTCTCCATCCCGCACACGGATCGCCGGGGTGTCCGCCGCTTCCGGTGATTGGTATCTGTTTGTTGATGACGACATCGAGCTCGCCCCGGACTTTCTTGAGCGTGCCTCCCTGTTGCTCGCCGGTTTCGCCCACACACCGGCCGGGATTCAAGTCGGAGCGATCGGCGCGCGTCTGCCCGGACGAACCGGGTCCTTCTGGGAGAGGATCACCGACCTTTCCAATTTCTGGAGTCAGCAGGGACTGCATGCGCGCTCGTGCAGCTGGCTCTACAGCGCCACCTTGCTGGTCCGAGCGGATGCCTATCACGCCTCGGGCGGCTTCGATCCCGAGTTGCCGGTCGGCGAGGACGTCGATCTGACTCAACGCATCGCCGGCAAGGGCTTTTCACTCCGCTATGAGCCTTCACTCGTCGCCTTTCACCATCACCGTCGCGACACCCCGCTGGTGATGTGGCGCTACTTTTGGAGGAATGGCGAGGGTGCCCGCTTCTTCTTCCGCGCGATCGGAGGCGCCTGCGCCTTCAGTCTGAAGACGATCTGGCTCAAGACTTGGAGCGATCTGGGCCTGAACCGGAGCTTCCAGCACGAACAGGGATCGTCCCTTGGACTTCGGGCCCCCCTGATCTGGCTGAATTACCTGATCGTCGAGACCTCCCTGGAGTGGCACTGGCAGCGCCATCTCCGGCAGGATCGACGCTACCGCACGCTTCCGGTACGCGCCCGCAGCGATGCGACCTATGTGCGGGCGATGAATCATTGGGACGAGGGCCGGGGTGTCCGCGGCGTCCTGCTCTACCTCCTGGCGATGCTGCAGGACTTGGAAAACCCGGTTCGGCGATGAGAATTGGCATCGGACTCAATCTCCTCGCCCCGGACAACGGCGGCGTCACGAACTACACGCTCACCCTGCTGCGCCACTGGCACGAGTTCGCCCCGGAGCATCCGATGGTGCTCTTCAGTTTCGCGCACAACGAGCCGCTCCTCGCCACCCTGCCCCCGGAGGCGCGCCGACATGAGATCCGACTGCAGACCCAGGAGGAGGCCTTGGAGCACTTTGACCGGATCGATGTCTATTTCTGCCCGTTCGGGACGCTTTGGCCACGCCCGGTGCACAAGCCCTCGGTGCTGACCTTCCACGACATGCAGGAAAGGTTCTATCCGGAATTTTTCACGCCCAAGGAGATGCTCGAGCGATTTTTTCACTACGATTGGTCGCTGCGCATGGCGGACGCAGTGATCACCATCTCCGACTTCACGCGGGAGATGTCCGTCCAGCTCGCAGGCATTCCACGCAGAGCCTGCCATGTAGTCCACCACGTGCCCGACGAACTTCCCGCTCCGGAGCCGCCCGCGCCATGGAGCGATCAGCGTCCGGCCCGTCCGTTTGTCTTCTATCCGGCGAATCTCTGGAGGCACAAAAACCATCCGCGTCTCCTGCAGGCCTTCGCCCAGTGCCACGCCACCGGCACGGACTTGGATCTGGTGTGTACGGGGAGTCTTCTCGGACGGGTTGAAGAGTGGAATCAAATGGTCGCAGACCTCGGGTTGACCGGTCGGGTTCACCACCTCGGAAAGGTCCCCCGTGCGGAGATCAGCTGGCTGTTCCACCATGCCCGGGCGCTCGTGTTTCCTTCGTTGTTCGAGGGTTTTGGCATTCCGCTCCTTGAGGCCATGGCTTCCGACTGCCCCATCGCCTGCGGACGAAATACCAGCCAACCCGAGGTGGCTCGCGACGCTGCGCTTTATTTTGACGCCGGCAACGTCGATTCGATCGCAGCTGCCCTCCACCGGATTGGCACCGATGCGTCGCTCCGCCTCCGGCTGGTCGCGGCGGGAGGCAAACGCATCAAAGCGTTTTCCATCGAGCGTTTGGTCGCCGGACATCTGGAAGCCTTTGCCGCGGCCCGACGCCGGCACACCCGGCTGCGCGCGTGGATCAATGAGAAAATCAGGCTGCCTCAGTCACTCCACGCCCGCGGCCTCCTGACGGATCGCGAACGGGCTTCGGCAGCTCGCCTGCTGCGGGAACGGGAACGCGTGCCGGCCGAATTCGAATCCATTTCCTGATGACTCGTCCCCGTTTCACCTTGGTCATGCCGACCTATAACCACGGCCGGTGGATCGACATCGCCCTCCGGAGCATTTTCGATCAGGCACAGCCGTCGATCGAGGTCCTGGTCATGGACGCGGTCTCGACCGACTCCACTCCCAGCATCCTCGCCGGATACGGAGACCGGATCATCTGGCACCGGCGCAAGGACAAAGGGCAGGCGGATGCAATCAACCAGGGTCTCGCACGCGCCCGCGGGGAGATCGTTGCGTGGTTGAATTCCGACGACACTTATCTCCCCGGTGCGCTCGCCCGCGTGAACGCGGCCTTCGAGGCTGATCCGATGCTCGACTTTGTTTACGGGGACGCCCTGGAAATCGATCAGGAAGGTCGCATCCTCACGCCGAATCTCTTCACCGAGGATTGTTCGCGCAACCGTTTCTATTTTTCCCACGACTACATCTGCCAGCCGACGCTCTTCCTGCGCCGGGAGTCTCTGCCGCGGGTTGGTCCTCTGCGCGCGGACCTCCGGTGGTTCCTCGACTACCAATGGCTCACGCGGTTCTTCGCCGCCGGGCTGAAGGGAAAGCGGCTGCCTCATTTTCTCGCGGCCAATCGCGATCACCCGCAAACCAAAACCAACTCGGGCGGGATCCAGCGCTGGTGGGAAATCATGTCGGTGCTCGGTTCGACACCTTCACCGGGCCCCTTCCTCCTCGCCCGGCGTTGCATCTGGATCTACTCGCTTGAATTCGTGATCAAGACCATCAACGCCGCCTCCTGGGGCACCTCGACTGAGTCGTCCCGCGACGCCCGTGAGTGGCGCGCTGGCGCACTCGCCGTGCTCAACCGTTGGTTCATGCAGCTGGTGAGTCCCCGATCGTTCGACGACATCGTCCATCGATATCATCGCGACATCGCCGCCTGCGGGAGCACGATTGCCGACCTCTGGTCCGCGGCCGCTTCCGACGTCGTTCCCAGGTAGGTGCAAGCGCACGCCCCGCTTGTCTCGACGACGCCCTTTCCGATGAATCCGCTCGAACCCAATACCACGATCAAGTACCCCGCGCTGGTTCAGGAGCTGCACGATGCGCTGCGCGACCAACTCTTCCCAAGACTGCCGGAGCAGGAAGGACGAACCGCATTGCTCGCCCGCCTGCTCGGGACCGGTATCAGCCAATCCATGTACCTGCTCGATCAACTGCACTCGACCCTGCAAGAGGCGGGCGATGTCTGCGAGTTCGGTGTCGCCCAGGGTGCAACTTCAGCGCTGCTGGCAAATGAGATTCGCGCGATCGGAAAGCGGCTCTGGCTTTACGATACCTTCACCGGGCTCCCCAAACCGTCCCCCAAGGATCAGCTCAAGGACGATATTTTTGGCCTGGGCTCGATCGAACGTTACGAGGGCGAGATGCGCTGCGATGCGGAAGAGGTTCGGACCCGCCTGAGCGACATCGGATTTCCAGAGGACCGGTTTGCCGTCCGAGCGGGTCTGGTCGAGGCAACGCTGACCCCGGAAAACGGTCCGGCGAAGGTCTGCTTTGCCTACGTTGATTTCGATTTTTACGCTCCCATCCTCCACGCGCTCGATTACCTCCACCACCATCTTTCGCCCGGCGGCCGAGTCATGGTCGACGACTACGATTTTTTTTCCACGGGCGCAAAGACCGCGGTCGATGAGTTCATGCAAAGACACCGCAATGCATATCGATTGACCCTTCCCCGGCGCTTCGCGGGGCACTTCTGCATGCTTGAGCGCAACTTACCTCGCACCCATCGATGGTTTCGAAAGTGAGTGACTCGGAAGCGAGCGCCCCATCGGCGAGCCGCAAGCGCTTTTCTTTGTTTTGCCTGCAACCAAACCCTGCCCGGTGGGGTCTTTGATTCGATGAGGCTGATCAAAGCACTTTTTACCGGAATCGTGACCTTCGCCGCCGTGATGACGGCCTTGGCCGTGGCCGCTCTGGCGACCCTGACCGGACTCATACTCTTCCTGGTGCGGAAAGGCAGACCTTTGACGGGGAATTCCACCCCCGCCGGTCCGGTGAGAATGCGGCGAGCTGCTGTTCGTCCCGATGACGTGATCGACATCACCGCAACCGAAGTGTCCGTGCAGCCTCCAGCGAAGTGAGCAGACGTGGCCTCTGAGGCCATTCAGGATCGATCTACTTCACTGGACGATTTTTTTCCAGCCAGAGCCGCCTGCTCGGCGCTCACGAGCTCCTGATGGATCGCTTCCGGATCTGGGAGCGAGAACAGACGGTCGAGGACATCCTGCTTCTGCAGAATCAGGCACAAGCGAGCGAGCGTATGGAGATGCAGGCGTTCGTCGTGACAGCAAACCATGAAAAACAGCCGAGTTGGGGTTCCATCAGGTGAACCAAAATGGATGGGTTGAAGCGTGCGTCCCAAAACGAGAAACGAGCGGTCGAAGAGAAACTCTTGGTGATGGCGACTGTGCAGGAGCGCCAAGCCACCCGGCAGCGCTGTCGAGCAGAGCTCCTCGCGCTCCTCCAGACTAGCTTGAAGCGCGGATGAGTCCAGGACCGCCCCGGTGCGGTCCGCCACCGCAACCATGTCACGCAGCGTCGACTTCTTGGTCTTCGAGGTCAGGTTGGGCTCAATCCGCTGAGGCGTGAGCAGTGCCGGGATCAAGGCGTCGCTCTCCAGGAACTCCTGGGAGGCCGCGGTGGATTTACGATGGTAGTCGACAAGGTTTTTCGGAGTGAGACCAAGGATCCGACGCGACGCCCATTCGTCCAACGGTCCACGCAGGAACATGACCCGACCACCCCGTTTTATATGAGGGATATCGGACGACCGCACCAAAAGTTCCACTTCGTCCTCGGTGAGGTGGAGATAAGCGGCGGCCTCGGCCAAGTCCATCGATCGATACGGCATGTTGGAAAACTAAAGGGTTCTCCACCCGAACGAAGTCAAATCCCGTCGAGGGCGTGATCTCCACCGGCGACGATCATTCGGGACTGGGCAGTCAACCCGGGATCGTCATTCACGCGCGACTGCGCAGACGGCGGCGTAGGTCCACCGCGGCCGCCGCACCAAGGAAAACCACGGCTGCGGTCATCCCCCAGACGCCACCCTTGACCCAAAGCATGAAACCGCTCGCCCCGGCAAAGATCAACAAACAGATGCTCATCAGGGTATTCCACAGGAAACGGCTCCCTCCCCGCGGCATATCGTTCCCAAGCAGCTTCCGTTGATTCATCATCAGGAAGAACGTGAGGTAGGCGATGGGCATGAGGATAAACGCAAATACCGATGTCGGCACTGCCAGCCAGAACGCCGCCTTGCTCCAAAGGAATGGCCCAAGCGCTCCGGTGGCGGCCAGAAGACTCCCCATTCGAAAGGTCCAACCCGTGGGTTCTCGACCGAGCAACTCGCACACAACCATTCCCGAAATCAACATCAGGAGTGTGATCGTCGACAGCGTCATGCCGAGCACGCCGAAACCGAAAATCACGCGTCCGAAAAACGCACCGGTCAATGGCTCCAAGGCCGCGGCCAAGTGAGAGGCATCGCGCGTCACCAGCATGGCGGCGAGTTTTCGATCCGCCGCGGAAGCGAGCCCCGCGTCTCCGGTCTGCCGCACCGTCGGCAAACCCGCCAACAGACCCTCGTACTCCTTGATCTGCCGCGGAGAGGCGGACGCAGCATAGGACGCCACACCATCGGCACCGAGGATGCCGGGCTGGGGAACGGCATGAAACTGACTGGCCGCCGCCATCACCACGAAGGTGGTGGCAAGGGTGAAGGGAATGAACATCCCCGTTGCCAGATCGAATCGACTAAGTCCGACGAAGGGCTTGCCCCAGCCACGACGCAGAATCGAGTACGGGAACAAGAACGTCATGTTGATGCCAACCGCCGTCGCGGCCGCCGCCACGATCACATCCCGTTGGTTCCTGACAATGAACTCCGTCCAGTAAGATTGATGCGCGGGATCAGCCGTCGCGATCAAGGGCCGAAACGCCTCCGCCGGGTTCGCGAGCAGGGAAAAGTCGGGAACCAAACCCGCCATCGCCGCCGACCAATCGAGGCCCTGAGACGAAAACGTCAACCGCAAGACCACACCGAGAAAACAAAGCACAATCACCCCGACCATCACCTTGAGCGTGGCTTCATAGAATTTCACCCCGCGCCCGCCCTTGCCGTAATTCCACGTGATGTAGGTTGAGAAGATCAGTACGAGCACGGTCGGAAGCACGCGACTCATGGTCTCCCCAAGCGGGCCGCCCGATCCAAGCAACCCAGGCAGGAGGTTCTGCTGGAGCACACCGATCGACAGTGAATACTGCGGCATCGCCCAGACCATGCTGGCGACGAGTGAGGCCAAGGCCCATCCATAACCGAGCACGGGGTTGACGTGCAGATTGATCGCCTCGAGGGGCCGACGTCCGGTGACCATGGTCACATAACCAATCGCAGAGAGCATGATGATCCCGATGATCATCGCCACCGGCTGAAGCCAGAGCAGACCGAACCCCCCGAGGACCCCCAAGTAAAGACTGCCTGAGAGCGAGCCCCCACCGAGTGTGATGGCACTTTGGAGCCAGCCAGGGCCGGAAAGTCTCAAGTAAACCGGAATCCGGGAAGACAGGGGTTGGTGTTGAACCGAAGACAACAGCTCCGCGTCGGTGCGCGTCGGTACGGGTGTGGGTGTGGGAGTAGACATGGAAAAGCGGGAGCCCAACAATCGGATACAAACGGAGCCGAGAGCTCAGGTCGTTCGGAAGGGCTCAGCCCGAACGTTCCCCAGCCAAGGAACACGTGATTCGTCAGCGCGCCGCAAACTCGAGAAAATGCTCGGCGACTCGGGCGGCAGCCGTGTCACCCTGATGAACGTAAAACCGATAGCGAAAGGACACGCTCTCACCGGGAGCAAGGACGTGCTCTCCCGCGCGCGGCTGGTCCTTCAGGTTCTCAAAATCGTGACGTCCAAATGGATTTGCGGCGAAAAGGCCATAGTCACGGGCGTGCCACCACGTCGGATGGCGGGGATTGGACGGATGATCGAACAAAGCGACCCCGTAAACCTTGCCTTCGCGCGGCGCAAAGTAGTCGACCCAGGCCGCGCGTTTGCCCCAGACGCCCGCGCCGGACTGACCAACGCTGTTCACCATCTGGCCGACTCCCGGTTGATCACGGCCCTGAAACCGGTGAGGGAGCGTCATCCACTTGGCCAAGCGGATCGCCATCGTACCCTCCTTGGTGTCGCCGAACACGACCGGTCGATCTTTCGGCGCAATCAAACGAATCTCAAAATCAAGCAATCGTCCCGCGGGAACGGCCGTTACCCGCAGGCTGATCTCGTCGGAGCAGACCTGCTGACCGTCCGCGGCGACCCAACGCCGACGCGCACGAATCACGCCTTCGTTCTTCTCGTTCGTTTTCACCTCGATCAGCCCGTCGTGCACAATCCTGCCGGTCACACCGTCCTTCTCCGCCCAAAAATCCACTCCATTGACCGAGCCGTGGGCGAACCAAAGCGAACGGTGGTGGGGATGGTCCTGCTCTTCACCGGCGACGTCAGCCATCGGGAAGTTGCGCGTCAGCTGCGTCCCATCCGCCGCCAGGATCGGATGGAGGTAAGGTTTCGCCGCATCCGTTCCAAAAATGTACTCAGTGAACAGCTGGCCACCAATCTCGATCCGGACACGATCCGAAAGGGTGGAGAGACGCACGGTGCTTTCGGCGGTGGCAGGGGCGCTCGTGCCCATCAGCAGGCACGACAACAAGGCCGGAGAACCCAAACGAAAGAGGAACGTCTTCAGGGATGCAAAGGGGAGCGGGCGTTTCAGGGTGGACACGGCATGAAAACAAAGGAGACAAACGGCTCTTGCCAAGCCGCCACTGCGTTGGAGTGAAAATCCCCGGAGAAGGATTTCAAGAGGCTCCCAAGCCTCGGCTGGAAACAACCATGTCTATTGTAAGCGCACCGGAAGCGATCGCCAGCGCCGATTGAGGTCCTCCAGCTTGGGACCGGTGGGAGCCTCCGCTGAGATCGTGCCCAAAGGAATCGACTGCGCCACCAGGAAGTTATTGATCACCGCGCAATACTCATTGTTCACCATGATCCCCAGAAGTTCACCGGTCTTGCTCAGGACAAGATCTCCACGGGAGGGAGTGAAGTCGCCAAAGAGCCTCCGCACGAGGCGATTGTCCATGCGGACGTAGTTGGTATTGGTCGGCTCAAGCTTGAAAGGAACCTCACCATAACCCGCGCCCCCATTCGAGATCAGCACGGCCTCCGGAAATTTGAAGGGATCCAGCGCCGTCTGATAGACTTTCGCCCCAATTTTCCGAACCTGCTCGTCCGTCAACGGAATCACCGCCACCCGAGGATCGACCGTGAGAAACTCCAAACGGGACGCCGGCAACCGATGCTCGCCCTTCGTAAAGGTTGCAGAGAGATTTTCCCAATCCACGGCTTTCTCACGCAGGCTGAGGGTCGTGTCGTCAACGTGCAGCAGGGCATACGTCGCCACCCCATCGGTCACGAGGATCGTCCGGGAGTCTTTCGCCCGATTGATTGGTGCGAGAAACGTGCGACGATTCGCCACAAACGAAGTTCGGACGCGATTGCTTAGAAACTCATTGAACAAGGTGTTCGCGTTGACCGGCCGATTGTCGCGGATCTCCTTGCTCAACTCGGTCGATTTCTCGGCCAGTTGGCCCACACCCTGCGCCAACTGCGTGGTGGTTTCCTGCACCCGAATCCGTTCCTCGCGCTCTGCCACCACCTGGGTTTTCAGGGTGTCGGCGGTTTCCCGCAAGAGCAGCTTCTCCTGCTCGGCGACCTTCACCGCCACCGACAGTCCCTCAATCCGTTGTTTCGCCTCGGCTTGCTGTTGTTCCAATGTCGAAAGCTGCTGTTGTTGTTGCTCCGCCAACCGGCGTTTCTCGTCGAGCTCGCGCTGGATCTGTGTGAGCCTTTCCTTGGTCACGGCGGCGTCTTGAGCGGCCGCCGCGGCCGTCCGCGCCCTTTCATCCGAGGTCTTTCGCGTCGACTCGAGCGTGGAGGCAAGTTCGGTCCGTTCAGCCTGCACCGCAGCGAGGTTCTGCTCGCGGCTCTGCAGGTCGCTGCGGGTGGACTGCAATTGCTCCGCCAACTTGGCGCGGGCGTCGCGCTCGTCCTCAAGGGAGAGCTTCATCGTCTCAACCAAATCCTGGCCCTGTGAGGCCGCTGCGGAAGCCGAGGCGATCGTCGGTGCCGGGTTTTTCCCCGGAGGCGGTTCCGCCTGTTCCCACCGCGTCAGCGCCAGCAGATTGAGGAGGAGAAAGTCACAGAGGATGAGAAGGAGAGTACGATTCATGGCCTGGGAGGAACGCCGTTGGTTGCGATCACGTCTGGGCGGAGGCCCGGTCTTTCGGATGGCCGACTCAAAGTGCGGTCGCGGCAGTCGGCGGCGGAGCGGCGGACACCTGACCGGAAAGGATCAACAGGCGTTTGTAGGGGCGCACATGGCGGATCTTGATCAAGGCGACACACACGATGCCAAAGAGATTCGACGAGTAAGCCGCGAGCAGATTGGGCTGGATCACCCCAAGGACCTGAAGCACGAGCGCGGTCGCGGTGCCCGCGATCCCGAGGTAGAGCCCCCCGTCGAAGAGGTTTTCCTCATTCTCCATCAATCTAAGTTTGATCAGTGGCAGCAGGTCGGAGCGGGAGATCTCCGCGATCTTCCGCAGACAAAGGAAGAACCATGCGAGCTGGATCAGGGCGAAGAGTCCGATTGAAAGGAGGGTTGAGTTATCCATGGCAATAGTCGGGGCGACGGTAGTGAGTGAGGTGGGATCGGTGAGTGTGGCGAGAACGGGAATCGCAAGTTTGAAGGCGAACTCGGATGGGGGGGCCGTCTTGAACAGAAAGGGCTCGGTAAAGAGGATGATCATCGCTGCGCACAGCGCTGCGAGTACTCCCGTGGTGACAGCCAAACGCGGCGCGGCATCCGTTCGAAAGAGGAGACCGTCGAAACCCTTCAAAACGGCAAAGGCGCCGAGGAAAAAGGCCAGCCACTTGACTGCCAAGGTGAACCTTGGATGGAGGAGTGCGACCTGGGAAACGGCTGCCAGCGCAAAATCGCGGGTCCGATTGACGGGTACCTGCCGATCCAGAAGCAATTTCACCGCGCCTTGTCCCTTTTGCGCCGCGAGCGCCAAGTCATCCAGTCCGGTTTTGCCAAAGCTCAAAAGGTAAGTCGCCACCAAATCGGATGAGCCGGAGAACAACGCGGCAGCATAGATCAAGGCAAAATCGTCCGGAGTGATCCGGGCGAGGTGCGCGTATTCCCGCAACGTCTCGAGATCATCCGTTCGCCGGAGGAGCTCGCCCAATTGGATCCAATCCAGCCGCTTTCCGAGCGAAAGAAGATCCAGGTAAGCACCCTCAAGCGCACCCATGTCCATCCGACCGACCGCGGTTTCTGCCAAAGTCCGCAGTTCTCGTTGAAGCGGCGGCGAAAGGTGCTCGCCCTGATAGAGCAGCGCGGCAAGGAGGATCACCGCATCAAGGGGTTGTCCACCCGGGTCCTTGGCCGGCACAAAACGGGTCGTGAGCGAGATCTCCCGGGTGCGCAACAGCGCTTGCACGCCGAGCGAGCGCGAGTTCTGCAAATAAGTACGCAGCGCGGTTCGGGCCTGTTCGGTGATGAAAAACGTGAGCACGGGCGTGCTCTCCGTTCGACCCGTGTTCTGGTTCACGTTGAAAAGCGGATCAAGGAACGGGTCCCAGCCTCCCCACGGCACATGGTCGGGCTGGCGACGGGAAGCCTCGATCAACGTCTGGTTGAGTCGGACGGAGCCAGCGTCGTCGGACCGCCTCGCCGCGACGACGAACAGGGCCGCGGGACCCAGTTTTTCCCGTTCCAAGAGCTGACGGCCGTAATCGGAAACCGACGGCGTCCCCTGACCGGCAGCGGACAACAGAGCCGGAGGAACCGATCCGAGATTGACCGGAAGAAACCACGCCAATCCCGCCATTGCCACCCCCCCCAGAATCCAGAGGAAAGCAGCCAAGGAGGAAACAGTCGGAGCGGTTTGCAGGAACTTCATCCTTGAGAACTATTGGTTTGCCGGTTCCGCAGAGGGAACCACTCTGACCCCACCATCGACCGATGCCACTGAGAATTGTTCATTACAACGACCCTATTCTGCGTCAGAAAGGCCGCAATGTCACGGTCTTCGACGCCCATTTGGCGCTTCTGGTGCAAGAGATGATCGCCACGATGCACGACGCCGAGGGCATCGGTCTCGCGGCGCAACAGGTGGGGCGATCCCTGCAGGTCTGTGTCGTCGACCTCCTGCCGATGAAGCGAAACTTCGCGTGGGTCCTCGATGGGGTCAAGACACCTCTCGAGCTGATCATGCCAATGGCATTGATCAACCCGTCCATGAACTTGTTGCCTTCGGAAAATCTACCCTACGAGGAGGGCTGTCTCTCCTTTCCGGAAATCCGCGGCGATATCATCCGCCCCTACGGGATCGTCGTCCGTTTTCAGGACGTTCACGGAATTGCGCATACGCTCGAATGCGATGGCATTTTCGCCCGCTGCATCCAGCACGAGGTGGATCACCTCAACGGCACGCTTTTTATCGATCGAATGGAAAAGAAGGTGCGTCAAGCTCTCGAACCGGCAATGCGCGAGTTGGCTTTGCGAACGCGGGACGCCGCGCTGCCGTCCTCGTGATCCCAGTCCGCTTCGCCATACCCACTTAACGTACACTCGATGGGTCGTTGCTCGACCCGCCAACGAGCGATCCGCTCATCTCAACTTCACGACCTTTCTTATGAGTCAAAAATCCGACGGAATGAATTATGCCCCGCAAGGCAAACCGAGCCCTGTGGTCAAGTCGGGAGAATTTGCTTTCGCCGCCGCGCACCTCGACCACGGCCATATCTACGGCCAAACCAATGGCCTGCTGGAGGCGGGTGCCGATCTCACTTGGGTCTACGACCCCGATCCGGTCAAGGTGGACGCTTTCATCAAGCGGTACCCCCAGGCGAAGCGCGCCCGCTCGCTCGACGAAATTCTCCAAGATCCCGCGGTCCATTTGGTCGCTGCCGCCGCGGTTCCCTGCGACCGAGGTCCGATCGGTTGCAAGGTCATGGAAGCGGGCAAGGACTACTTCACCGACAAGACCCCGTTCACCTCCCTCGATCAGCTGGATCAGGCGAAGGCGGTGGTTGCACGCACGGGCCGCAAATACGCCGTCTATTTCAGCGAGCGCCTTCACGTTGAGAGCGCGATGTACGCCACGGACTTGATCCGCCAAGGCGCCATCGGCCGCGTCATCCAGGTCCTCGGCCTGGGGCCGCATCGCATCGGTCCAAAAGAGGGTCGTCCCGCTTGGTTCTACGAAAGGGCCAAATACGGCGGCATCCTCTGCGATATCGGCAGTCACCAGTTTGAACAGTACCTGACTTTCTCCGGCGCGACCGATGCGACCGTGACGCAGGCAGCGGTCGGCAACTTCAACAACCCGGACACGCCTGAGCTGGAGGACTTCGGCGAGGCTTCACTGCTCGGTAACAACGGGACTTCAAACTACATCCGGGTTGATTGGTTCACGCCCAAAGGACTGAGTACTTGGGGCGACGGGCGCATGGTCATCATGGGAACCAAGGGCTACATTGAATTGCGTAAATATCTTGATGTCGGCCGGGATCCCAAAGGCGACAATGTCTACATCGTCGATGAAACCGGGGAGCGCTACCTCAACGTGGCCGGTCAAGTCGGTTTCCGCTACTTCGGCGAACTGATCCTCGATTGCCTCGGTCGGACCGAAAAGGCGATGACCCAGGCGCACACCTTCAAGGCCGCCGAGCTTTGCATCCGCGCCCAAAGCGCGGCCCGTCGGATCGCCTAAGTCAACCATGTCATCCATTGCCACCCGTCGGGGAGATGACGGCACGACGGGTCTGCTCTACGGACAGCGCGTACCAAAAGACCATCCTCAAATCGAGGCCGTCGGGGCTTTCGACGAGCTCAACGCGGCCATCGGTTTCGCCAAGGCGACCTGTTCGGACGCTGCCCGTCGAGCCCAGCTTGAACACCTGCAACAGGACCTCGTCGCTCTCATGGGCGAGTTGGCCTGCGCCGAGTCGGATCGGGAGCGTTACGGGGCGTCGTCCTTCGCCAAGATCGATTCGGCCGAGTTGGCGCGGGTCGATGCTGCGGTCGCCGCTTTGGAATCGCAAAACCTTCGTTTCGAAGGATGGGCCACCCCAGGCGCCAATCTTCATGCGGCCGCGCTCGACATGGCTCGTACGGTTGCCCGGAGAGCGGAACGTCATCTGGCAGGCTTACCCGCCACCGGTCGGTTCATCCGTCCGATTGCCGGGCAGTATGTCAATCGATTGGCGGATCTACTCTGGCTGATGGGTCGTCAGGCGGAGCAGGGCTGACCCGACCGTCTGCAGGCCGCAAAAACGAGCGGCGTCAGAGCAAATCGGCGGCCAACTCGGCGAGCTTCGACCGTTCGCCCTTCGTCAGCTTGACATGCGCGTGAAGCGACTGGCCCTTCATGCGGTTGTGCGCGTAGACCAATCCATTGCTACGTGCATCGACGTAGGGATTGTCGATCTGTGCCGGATCACCGATCAGCACGATCTTGGAGCCTTCGCTGATCCGGGTGATCACCGTTTTAACCTCGTGAGGCGTCAACTGCTGTGCCTCGTCGAGGATGAAGAATCGGCGGGCAATGGAACGTCCGCGAATAAAAGCCAGTGCCTCGATTTCGACGATCCCAGTCTTCAGGAGCTTCTCATAGGGTTTGATCACACCCAAGTTCGAGGAAGTCGTATGCTGGCTCGCATGGGACGCCTGAGGTGCCGACATCGCGGCCATCGCCGACTCGCGTTTCTTCGCCTTCTTCTTCGACACTTTCTTAGCCGCAAACTGGGGGTCCTTCGACGGTTTCGAGGGAATCAGCACTTCCAATGCATCGTGATAAGGCTGCAGCCAGGGCTTCATCTTTTCCTCGAGTGAGCCGGGGAGAAATCCGATGTCCTTGCCCAACGCGATCACCGGGCGCGAAATCGAGACTCCATCGTAGCGCCCGCTTTCGTCACAGGTCTGCTGCAGCGCACAGGCCGTGGAAAGAAGCGTCTTTCCGGTACCGGCTTTGCCAAAACAGGTGATCAGCGCAATCGAGTCGTCGAGGAGCGCATCCATGAAAAACTGCTGTTCGAGATTGCGCGCCCGGATGGGGATCCCGCCCGGTGCCTTGACGAATTCGGGGATGTTCAACCGGCGAACCAATCCATCGCCGAAAGATCGTGCCGGCATCGTCTTCCCCTGTTCGGAACGTAACAGGACATACTCATTGAGGTAGAGTCCAGCGGCCGCTTGGGCCCCAATGTCAAACTCACCCTCCGAACAAAACCGCTGCATCTCATACACCGTCACGGGGATTTCCCGGTACGAAAGTTCCTCCTCGGCCGCCGGCACCTTGTCGTTGAGATAGTCCTCCGACTCCAAGCCGACCGCCCGGGCCTTCAGCTGCACATTCACATCCTTCGTCACCAGAATCGTCGGAGGTGGAAATTGCTCTTGAACGAACAAGGCGCAGGCAATGATGCGATTGTCCTTTTTGGACAAGTCAGGCAGCACCGCTCTCAGGCGCATCATCGCCGGCGTGTCGTTCCGGTTCTCGATCAGATAGCGATTGATGATCACGGACAGCGTACCGCCATTCGGCAGCCGTACGCCTTCCAGCATCGTCCGGGAATCAGGCAACAATTCCTGAAGGATGCGGTGAACCCGCCGCGCGTTCCTCCCTCGCTCCGTCGACTGCTCCGTCTTGATCGCATCGAGCTCCTCAAGCACCTCAACGGGAATGGCGAGATTGTTATCCTCGAACTTGAAGATCGATTGCGGATCGTGGAGCAGTACGTTGGTGTCTAAAACGAAGGTCTTGACCTTCGTAGAGACCTTGAGCTGCGAGTGGTGGGCCGAAGCCGCGCTCAGGGATTCCATCGGTTGTGAATAACGTGTGGATAACCGTGCATGACTCCTCCGCGGTGTCGATGTCCGACTTCATGTCGATCGAGAAAGTTCGGCGCTGAATCAATCACCGTCGCTGGAGGAGGATCGGTCAGCTTCGTCCAACAAAAGCTCCATCGTCCTGTGATTTTTGCAAAAAAAGAGGGCGGACCGCCTACCCCTAAGCGATCCGCCCATTGCTTTCTTTGTTACCCCAAATCTCCCGCTAAGCGGGAGAAGTTATAACCAGAACCAATAGGAAAGACGCAAGAACGCCCAAAAAGTCTCAAAATAAGTCAGAGTTTTTTTGCCTGTCCCTTCAGGTCGCAGGTTCACGCACACCAATTCATGTCCTTTTACTCGGCTAAATCATTGATCCACATAAACCTAAAACCTTCCAATCTCGTCAATTTTTCGCCGCGCGACTTCCCTCCGGGCAATCCACGCGCGTCCCTCACCGACGAAACTCAAGGCCGACTCCCCTCGCCCATTCCGGGCCGAGATGGCGGAGGTTTGGTCCGAGGAGCACTCCATACACGAATCCAATACTCCGCCAAATTCCTCAGACTCACACGATTAAGCCCTTCTCTGGCAATGGTTTGTTTGAAGACGGGAACCACATTGCCTCGCTCCCGGTAATAGTCCCACAAGGCAGCATCCAGCGTGACCGCCACCGCATGGGGGTCACCCGCAGACTGCACGATCTGACGAACTTTATCCTGCCAGTACTGTCTCTCATCTGCATGGCCCTGCACATAATCGAACAGAAGTTGTTCGCAGCGGTTCAGACTCATTCCGGCACCCTGCGAAGGAAATAGCGGAAAACAACGCATTTCCCTCGCCAGCCCGGCATTGCAATCACCTTCCCGAATCGTAACCTCCTCCGTCCAATCGATCTCCCCATGTGGCAAAAACTGAAAGAGCAACTCCCGGCCGTCATTCTCACAGTCGTGATCATCGGTGCCGCCGCATATTGGCTGCACACTCGCACGATCGCCGAAACCATCGCATCCCAACAGGCGGACTTCGCGCTTTTGCGTGAGCAGACCAACGCGGAGATCAAAGCGGCCGCCGAAGAAAGCCGCCGCCAGGTGGAGTCGGTCAGTACCTTGCTTAAGGACGCGATCTCCAAGCGAGCCGCCGATGTGTTTATGACCGACGAAGAGGTCAACAAACTCAATCAGGAGCGGGTCAATCAACTTGCTGCCGCGATCGCCGCCAAAATCCAGCCTTTCAGTCCGCTGCCCACAAGTCCCGAAGACGCCGAACGGCAGCAGTCCGAACAGGTTGACAAGGTTGGCGATCGGCTGGCCCAGCGCATCCAGCCCATTCTCGCACAAATGGCCGCCGACCAAAATCTCACTCGGGAATCCATCGGCACCTACAGCCAAAGGATCTCCGACCAGGTGGGCAATCTCCTCACCGCTGAACTCGCGAAGAATCAACAGCTGAACAACAACCTCGGGGCAACGCAGGCCGTCGCACGGGAGTCGCTCGCGCTTTCCCAAGAGGTCACGGCGCTTTACCTGAGTTCGTTCAAAGATCAGGGCATCCTCACCCGACTGCTGACGCTTCCCGCCAATGTGATCCGCGACGCTTCCAAGCTCAGCATCGTCAACAGTACCGAGCGAAAAAAGATCGAGGAAGCGCTGGTTGCGCGGATGAACTCGATCGATGGGCGCTTGCGCGAAATATCCGCGTCGCAACCGACGAAATAGCAGAACGAACCCGATCCATCGGATCGCTGGTGGCTGATCGAACGAGCCAGGTGCATGACCTGGCTCTCTTTTTTGCCCACTTTCTGCCGTCCTCCCCCCGTGAACGCATCCCTGCGCCTTCGGCGTCACACCGTCACCTTTGTGCCTTCGCCATCACCGGCTTTCTCTCCGTGACCGGGTGCACCCCCCCGCGGATCCGTCATCGATTCCGGCATTCGCACCCAGTCCCTCCACCTCGGCCACCTTTCCGAGCCCAGCGATCTCGATCCTCAAACCGCCGACAGCCAGCAGACGTTCAACCTCATCATGGAATTGATCGAGGGGCTGGCTCAGTATCATCCGGAAACCTACGAGCCGGTTCCCGCCTTTGTCGGACGCCGGGAGGTGCAGGGGGGCGGGTGGGCGGGTGGGCGGTTTGCCCGCGACAATCACGTGATCGCGGGCAGCACCCTTGCGATCAGCGGCGGCGCGATTCGGGTCTTCGGACTCTGACGATGCGGGCAACCGCCCGACTCAGACGATGGTCACCTGCACGCTGCTCTCAATCACACCCGTGGCAATGGCATGACGGGTGAGCCCAGCGGTGTCGTGGATCTCCAGCTTGTCCATCAAGTGCTGACGGTGCTTTTCCACGGTCTTGATGCTGATTCCCAGTTCCGCCGCGACCTGTTTGTTGGCGGCACCTTCGGCGACAAGTTGGAGCACCTCGGCCTCCCGCGGGGTGAGCGTCGTCTTTGGCATCGCCAGCTTACCACCGGTTTCCCGGGATTTTCTCGCCGCACCTTGGAGGCGGTTCGAGATGGAGGGACTGAAGAAGGGGTTCCCTTTCACGATCTCCTTGATCGCGTGGACCAACACGTGACCGGCGGATTGTTTCACCAGATATCCGGAGGCACCGGCGGCAGCCATCTGGGTCACGTATTCATCGTCACTGTGCGCCGAGAGCACCAGAATCTTGGTCTTGGGCATCGCGCGGAGGATTTGCCGCGTGGCCTCGAAGCCATTGAGCAACGGCATCGCGACATCCATCACGACCACGTCGGGCTGCAACGTGAGCGCAAGCTCGACCGCCTGACGGCCGGTACACGCCTCACCCACGACCTCGAATTCGCTGCTCAATTCCAGCAGGCCCCGCAGTCCCTCACGAACAATCGCGTGGTCTTCCGCCAACAAAATGGTGACACGCTTCATGGTGGTTTGATTCGACGATTGGAACTGAACGGAAACTCGGCTCTCACGATTGTACCTTTTCCTGCTGCGGAGACGATGGAAAACTGGCCCCCGACCATTTCCACCCGCTCACGCATGCCCAAGAGTCCGAGCCGCTTGATCGTTTCCGAAGCAAACACCCGGGCTGGATCGAAGGCCTTGCCGTTGTCGGACACCTCCATCCGTACCCCGTTCCCAACTTTTTTAAGCTCCACCATGGCAACACTTGCCCCGGCGTGGCGAACAACGTTGAGCAACGCCTCTTGGGCAACCCGATAACAGGCCGTGCGCTTGCGGTCCTCCATCCCCTCCACCTCAGCAAACGCCTTAAAATGAATCTGCAATCCGTGTCGCAACGGAAGCGCTCTCAGGTAGGAGCGCAGTGCCGGGATCAGACCCAAGTCATCCAGCAAGGAGGGACGCAGTTCGCCCGCAAAGCGGTGGACCGTGGAGACCGAACGCACGAGCAGGCGCTGGGTGGCCGCGATCTTTCGTTTCAGCCCGACGGTATTGATCGTCGCCGCTTTGCTCAGGCTGAAAAGCAGGACGTTGATGCCGACGAGGGTCTGAGCGATCTCCTCGTGCAGTTCGCGGCTGATTTCCCCGCGTTCGTCCTCCTGCGCCGTCAAAAGTCTCCGGGCAAGGCCTCGCATCTGCACGCGCATCAGGCGTGATTGCTCCAAGAGCACGTCACAATCGCGCAATCCTTTCGCCAACTCAGCCTCCGCGGCCTGCCTGCGGGAGACTTCGAGGGCCAACGTCTTCCTCGCCGACTCCAGCGTATCGTTCCGTGCCTCGAGAGCGGCGTCGAGTTCACGAATCCTCCGTTTCGCTACCCGAGCGATCCGGTGGGTTTCCTCGATCGGAGCCAAGGTCTCAAGAAAGTACGCCCCAACCTGCTTCTCCACCGACTTCCTACGGGCGGCCAAGCCAGGCGACACCATCAGATCTTTCAAGGCGGCTTCGTGCAATCGGGCCAAATCCCAAGTCTCCAAGCCCAAAACCACCGCCGCGCGTCCCAAACCCTGCGCGGTCGGAGGGATGATTCGGGACCGCCCCGTCGCATGGAGTCGCAGGGCCGCAATGTACCTCTTCGAAAAGTGAGCCACTGGGTTATTCAACATGGACGGTGGGGGGAGAATTGAGGTTGCGCGGATACGTGGACGGGGCTTGAGCCCGCAAACCCGCATCGGCCAACTGCGATGGCGAACCCCACAAGTAAAGGGTCCAACCCAGCCGGGCGCGAGATGTCGCTCATGGGGTGTAGCCCTAACCTCGGCCACATAGGGGCGAACGCGCGGTCCTTCCGTCCCCATGCGGGTTTCACCCCATACCCAGAGGTCGGGTTTCAGCTATTGTTTGAGAGTTTCCGGCTCAATCGAACCCTCACTCCCATGACCCTCACTTCCGTCGTTCTCACGCTCATTGTCGTCGGTGTCCTTCTCTGGCTCGTCAACACCTTCATCCCGATGGATGGGAAGATTAAGCAGATCCTCAACGCGGTCGTGGTCATCGCGGTGATTGTGTGGCTGCTCTACGGGTTTGGAGTGATCGGCGGCTCAGGGGATATCAATCTGCCAAAGATCAAATAGACCAGGGGAGGTTGACTCCTGAAATTCAGCGGTCGACCCAAAAAACGGATCAACGCGCTGCAGCCGATTCCTTCCCGGCGCTGCCCGACAGTCTGGTGCATGACCCCACCGGCCCGCCCACTTCCGGGAAACGATTCGGACGGGAGGCTGCCTTGGGGAAAGCAGTCCCGTCTGCCTGATGGGTTCAGCGCGAACTTCGGCGCGCCAGAAGCGACCCGGCCAGCACGACCAAGACCACGACCGTCGCAAGGACGAAGATCCCGGAAGACGGCACGGCGAGCCACGCGAGCGACTCCTTTGCGGCACCCGTGCTCCCAAGTCCCGGAGCCCTGAAACCTGCCCAGAGCCAATAGATTGAGTAACCCAACCCACCGGTTCCGAGTGCGAGGCTCAGCCCCATGGCAACCTGACGCGAGATCCCAAGCAAACACACCAAAATGATCAAACCGAGGGCGGTGGTTCCCATGCTGCCCGCGTGCAAGTGCGCCCGCTGCAGGTAGGCCCACGACTTGTCCGTGACCGCCTTCATTGCTGCGTCGTCTCCGCGGTAGGCCGTCTCCCGCACGGCCGCGGCGTCGGACTTGATCCGCGACTTGAGGGCGTCCTCGTTGAGTCCGAACGCAACCCCCAATCCCTGTCCAAAGAGGAGTGTGAGGACAGTCAGCAGCAGGCCGAAGGAAGCGGCGCGCAGGTTCAAAGCGAAGGGTGTGGTGGAGTCTTCGGTCTTCATCGGGTGAATGGGGTATTTGGTCGCTTTCGCCCGAGGCATCCCGGGGAAGGAACACGCCGAGGCCAACAACTGCGAATGACCCTTAAACCCGGACTCAGCGATGTCGAGCCCGCTTGACCAACCCACGATTACGGCACCTATTGCTCGTTTCATGGCGTCCCGGCAACTTCACTCCCACTCCATCATTCGCCGAACGAATGAGTTGGCCAAACGCGGAGGGTCCAAGTCCCGAAATTTCGGCGGGTGGTGAACGTCTGTCCCAATCACCGATGGATCGAACTTTCTTTACCACGCTGACCGTCTGCCTTCTGTTTTTCTCGCTGCTCGGCGGGGCCGAGGCTTCTGCCAGTGGACGCTTGCTGATTTACGCCGGCGCAGCCAGCAAACCGCCGACCGACGATGCCGTCCGCCGCTTCGAAGAGAAGACCGGGATCAAGACCGAGGTGATCTTCGGCGGTTCGGGTTATGTGCTCGCCCAAATGAAACTTGCCCGCGAGGGCGACCTCTATTTCCCCGGCTCCTCGGACTACATGGAAAAGGCCAAGCGCGACGGCGACGTGGTTGCCGGCACGGAGCGGATCATCGTCTATCTGGTCTCGGCGATCAATGTGCAGAAGGGCAACCCACGCCAAATCCTTGGACTGAGGGACTTGATCCGACCCGGAATCACGGTGGCGATCGCCAACCCGGAAGGCGTGTGCGTCGGCACCTACGCGATCGAAATCATCGAGAATCAGTTCTCGCCCGAGGAAAAGCAGGCCTTCCGCAGGAACCTCCTCAACTACACAGCCAGCTGCGAAAAGACCGCCACCGCCATTTCCCTGAAGCAAGTGGACGCGGTGATCGGATGGGGCGTGTTCAACCACTGGGATCCCGCAAGGATCGAGACGATCCCTCTGAAACCGTCGGAGATCGTGCGGGTGGGCTACATTCCGATCGCCGTTTCCCGGTTCACCCAGAACCGGAAACTGGCCGAGTCCTTCATTGAATTTTTGACCAGTGAGGAAGGACGCGCGATCTTTGCCCGCCACCACTACTTCGCCAAGCCCGAGGAGGCCTTCTCCTGGCTCGGAGCCACCAAGCCGGTTGGCGGGGAATACGCCGTCCCTGCGGAATGGTTGAAGAAGTGAAACGGCGACGACCATGAATTTTCGTCGCCTGACCGTGCTCAGCGCGCTGACGGTGCTCGGAATCTACGCGGCCTTGATCGCATCGCTCGCGTATTTTTTTGACCGCACGGCCGTCGCCGGGGCGCTGACCTCCGAGCGCATCCTCTTCAGCATTCAGTTGAGTCTCGTGGCCTCCACGGTCGCCACGGGGCTGGCGATGGTGATTGCAATCCCGGCCGCGTACGCACTTTCGCGCCACCGCTTCTTCGGGCGGGAGGTCGTGGACGCGATCCTTGAATTTCCCATCATCGTTTCACCGGCCGCACTCGGCGCGATTCTGCTGATTTTCTTCAACACCCCGGTCGGCGAATGGGTGCAGACGCATCTCATCCGGTTTGTCTTCGCTTTCGCCGGCATCGTGCTGGCCCAGTTCGTCACCATTCTCGGCATCGCGGTGCGTTTCATGAGGGCGGCCTTTGATGAAGTGCCGGAGGAATACGAACGCGTCGCCCGCACGCTCGGAGCCACCCCCGTCCGGGCCTTTGTCACCGTCACCCTGCCCCTGGCCCGGCGCGGGCTGATCGCCTCCGGCGTGCTCGCCTGGGCCAAGGCGATGGGTGAATTCGGTGCGACCATCACGATCGCAGGCACCATGGCGATGCGGACCGAGACCCTGCCGATCGCGATTTTCATGCGGCTGTCCGGGGCCGACATCGAGGGCACGGTCGCGCTCATCCTCGTGCTTTTGGTCATCGGTCTGTCGGCACTCTATGGCGCCCGCTATTTCCTGAGGGATCGCCACCATGCTTGAAATCGACCAGCTCTGCGTGCGCGCCGGAGGATTCCGGCTGTCCGGAATCTCGCTGCGCGCGGCCCTCGGGCGAAGCCATGTGATCCTCGGCCCGTCCGGCTCCGGGAAAACCACGCTGCTCGAAACCATCATCGGCTTCCGCCACCCCACAAGCGGTGGTATCCGACTTTCCGATCTTCCGCTGATCGGGCTGCCGATCGAGCGTCGCGACATCGGTTACCTGCCCCAACGCCTGGCGCTCTTCCCCCACCTTTCAGTCCGCGAGAACCTCGCCTACGGCGAACGCATGCGCCGCCAGGCCCGCGGTGACACCCGGCGCATCCTCGACGAACTGGTCATGGCCGCGGACATCGGCCATCTGCTCGATCGCCGTCCGGAGAGCCTGTCCGGCGGGGAACGGCAGCGCGTGGCGCTCGTGCGGGCACTGGCCGCCCGGCCGCAGTTGCTCCTGCTCGACGAACCCTTCTCGGCCTTGAACGACACCCTGCGCCGTGAGCTCTGGCGGTTGGTCAAAGCCCTCCAGGCCGAGCACGGCTTCACCACCGTGATGATCACCCACGACTTGGCGGAGGCCTTCTTCATGGGGGATGACATCACCGTGATGATCGAAGGCCGCGTGCAGCAGAGCGGGGTCAAGGAGACCGTCTGGTACCGACCGGCCACGGTCGAGGTCGCCCACTACCTCGGAATCCACAACCTGTTCAGCGGCGTCGTGACGAATGGAGAACCGTCGGCGCACGACGGACCGGAGGGAAGCCGCATCGCCTGCATCGAGTGCCCCAGTCTCGGGGGAATCGTCAGCATCCCCCAACCGGCGGGTGCCCCGACTTGGCGGTCCGGTTCCGCGGTGACTCTCGGCATCCGTCCCGAGTTTGTCAGACTGCACCGGGCAGCAGACGCCGTGGGGCCCGATGAGCTCTTACTCGATGGGCGGATTGCCGAGGTCTGGGCGACTGGTGCGGAGACCGCCCTACTGGTTCAGTGCCAGGTTCCTTCGACGCCGGACCCGTCCGCGGGAAAATCCCGCGGGACACCCTCCCTGATCGAACTGAGGATCGGAGCCGGAGCGCTGCGCGACCGGATCTTCGTCACCGGGGAATCGATCCAAATCAGCCTGCCAACGAAGGACCTGTTCGCGTGTTCGGATCCAGCACCACCTCCGGCCGATGAGGGGCAATCAGGTGCCCCCTGACGCCGGAGGCACCGCCGCGCAACCGCGGACCGGCCCGGGAGCCGTGGCTCGGGACGCCTACTTTTGCGTCTTGTCGTCCAGGCGGAAGCCGACCTTGAGCGTCACCTGCCACTGGTGAACCTTACCCTTCTCGATGGTGCCTCGCGTTTCCACCACGTTGAACCAGCTGAGGTGCTTGACGGTCTGATTTGCCCGGCGAATCGCGTTCCCCACGGCGTCCTCGATGGACGTCGATGAGGTGCCGGTGAGTTCAATTTGTTTGTAAACGGGATCTTTCATAAGGAATGGAACTGGAGTCGATTGGTTCTTGGAAAGGTATCTTGAACCGCCGGCTCACACTGGCAAGCGTCCGATCACCGCCGGGTCAACCCGGGGGGCTCCCCGAGGTCTGAGGATTGGCAGATGCCGTCGGACACCAGGATTCGACGATTTAAAAGCAACTCCTGTTTCTGCCAGATGTAGTCCAGATCATCGTCGGTGATCGTAGCCACTTCGTGCGTCAAACGCTCAGGGTTGATCGCGGCGTCCTTCCTGCATTCGTCTGTCTTCATCGTCGGGTCCTTGCCACAGCCATTGGGGTTAACGTTTCCGAGGGGCTCCTACCCTACACCTCAGATGGCCCCCCGTAAATGGGGCGAAACCCTACGTTGATCCAGGAACCCCACGATGTCTGACCACCGGTCAGGTGCGACTCGGCTTGAGTGAAGCCGCGGGCGGAGTGCGTACGCCGATTCGCCGTGCGATCACTTTGATCCCCTCACGCAGCCAAAGGACGGAACTGGCGACGGACGCGCAAAGGATCCAGTCGGCACCGCTCAATTCCACAGTCGAAAAGGCCTTCTGCAGGAACGGTGTGTAAATCACCGCCACGTGGAGCACCAAGGAAAGTCCGATCGCGCCCCACAACCACGGGTTCTGGAAGAGTCCATTGAACGCACTGCGGCTGTCAGAACGGGCGTTGAGCACATTGAACAACTGAAACATGATCAAGGTGGTGAAGGCCATCGTCTGGGCGTAAACGACCGTGCCGCTCCCTTCGAGCAAACCACCCGGGAGCGAGTGATCCATCACGAGCAATGTTCCCACCGCCATGACGATGCCGACAAAGAAGATCCCTCTCCACATCCCGGCCGTGATCACGCCTTCGCTGGGGGGACGCGGAGCGCGACGCATCAGCCCTTCGTCTGCCGGGTCGGCACCCAGGGCGAGCGCTGGCGCACCATCGGTCACCAGATTGATCCAGAGGATCTGGGTCGCGAGAAGTGGCAAGGTCACCCCATTTTCATCCGCGTGCAGGCCGATCACCTTGGCAAAGATGACGCCGAAGAACATCGTCAGGACCTCACCAATATTCGATGAAAGAAGAAAGCGGAGGAACTTTCGGATGTTCTCGAAAATCGCCCGCCCTTCCTCGACCGCCGCCACGATCGTGGCGAAATTGTCGTCGGTCAGGACGACGTCGGCCGCTTCCTTGGAGACATCCGTCCCAGTGATGCCCATGGCGACGCCGATGTCGGCAGTTTTCAGCGCCGGCGCATCGTTGACGCCATCCCCCGTCATGGCCACGGTCGCTCCGCGCTCCTGCAGCGCTCGCACGATCCGCAACTTATGCTCCGGATTGACGCGGGCATAGACGGAAACCTCCTGCACCTCGCTAGCCAGCTTCTCCTCCGACAATCTGTCCAGATCGGCTCCGGTGAGCACCCGGACCTCCGTGGCGATGCCCAACTCCAAGGCGATCACCGCCGCGGTCTTCGGATGGTCCCCGGTGATCATGATCACGCGCAATCCCGCACTCTGGGCGCGCGCGACGGCGCGTTTGGCCTCCTCCCGCGGGGGATCAATCATGCCCACCAGACCAAGGAAGGTCAGTTCGCGCTCCAGTCCGGAATCCATCTCCTCGCTTTGGGGGGTGTCGGCTGGCAGTTCGCGGGCCGCGACGGCCAGCGTGCGCAATGCCTGACCGGCCAGCTCGTCAACGGTCCGCAGAATCTCACTCCGCCGCTTGTCATCGAGCGGCCTTTTTGCGTCACCGAGGCCTTCCTGCGAGCAGCTCGCGAGGAGCACGTCCGGCGCCCCTTTGGTGAAGACCAGCAAACGACCCTCGCGCTCAGCGTCCGTGTGGACCGTCGACATCAGCTTACGTTCCGAGGAGAAGGGAATCTCGCCCACGCGGTTGAAACGAGTCTCCAAAGGGCCTTTTTTCAACCCCGCCTTCCGGGCTGCAACCACCAAAGCGCCCTCGGTTGGATCGCCCTGCACCGTCCACTGTCCCTCGCGCTCCTGCAGCACGGAATTGTTCGCCCGATCCGCCGCCGTCAGCATTCGGGTGACTTCCTCGCGAAGCGCGCCGGCAAGCGGCGCTCCTCCCGAAACGGTCATCTCGCCCACCGGGTTGTAGCCCGTGCCTCCAAAGTCAACGCGTCCACTCGCGGTGACCACGGTGCGCACGGTCATCTCATTCCTCGTCAGGGTGCCCGTCTTGTCCGAGGCGATGACGTTGGCCGATCCCAGGGTCTCGACCGCCGTGAGATGCCGTATGATCGCATTGCGTTTCGCCATCCGCTGCACCCCCAAGGCCAGCACCGTGGTCACCAGCGCCGGCAACCCTTCGGGCACGGCTGCGACCGCCAGCGCCACTCCCAAGATCAGAACCTCGAACAGCGCCGGGATCCCGCGCACGTGTTCGGCGAGAATGATCGTGGCGATCATCACCACCGCGATGATCACGACGATCAGCCCCAGCCGTTTGCCGACACCATCAAGTTCCTTCTGCAAGGGCGTGATCTCTTCGGGAGTGGCGTCCAGCAGCCCGGCGATCCGGCCCATCTCCGTGCGCATGCCGGTGGCGGTGACGATCGCGTGACCCCGGCCGCTCGTCACCGCTGTACCGCTAAAGACCATGTTCAGCCGGTCCCCAAGATCGGCGTCCACCTCGATGAGCGCCACGTCCTTCGCCACCGGCGTACTCTCGCCGGTCAACGCCGCCTCCGCCGTCTGCAACGCGGTTGATTGAATCAGCCGGGCGTCGGCGGGAATCGTGTCACCTGCCTCGATCAAAATGAGGTCACCGGGCACGAGCTCGGCGCCGGCGATCGACCGGCGCACGCCGTCGCGGATCACTGTCGCACGGGCGGCCGCCATCCGGCGCAAGGCCGCCACGGCCGATTCGGCGCGCGACTGCTGCACGTAACCCATGACGGCGTTCAGGAGCACGACGGCGAAGATCGCCAGTGCCTCATACGGCAGCGCCGACTCGCGTGAATACAGCCAGAGGGCCGCTGAGATCGCGCTGGCGACCAGCAGCAGCAGGACGAGCACCCCCTTGAACTGGGCGCCAAATTTCCGCCACGCCGGAATCGGGGGCTTCGCCGCGAGTTCATTCCTTCCCTCGCGCGCCAACCGGACCTGGGCTTCGGAGGCACTCAGGCCTTGTCGCGCATCCGATCCGAGCGACCGAAGCAACTCAGCCACCGGCTGTCGGTACGCACCGATGGGACTGGCTGGTTGTGGGACTCGACTCGATTCCTTCATGAACAAGGGGTGCCCATCTCCATTGCCGGAACCATGCAGTTCAGCCGCGAGGGGACGCGAATGAACCCGCATGCAAGTAAACTGCCGAAATCCGGACATAACCAGCTCAATGCTTTTGGCATCGTGGTCCGTAAATTCAGCTGGATAGAGGGAGGCTGCGGCCCTAACGGCTCATGATTCCCCGACCGGAGAGGAGCCCGCGCCCGTTTCCTCGGAGACGTCCGTGATCATGCACTCCGTCGTGAGCAGAAGACCGGCGATGGAGGCTGCGTTTTGCAGAGCGACCCGGGTGACTTTCGTCGGATCAACCACGCCGCTCTTGATCAGGTCTTCGTAAACCCCGGTCGAGACATTGTAGCCGTGGCTGCCTTTGCCAGCGATCACCTTGTTGACCACCACCGCCCCTTCGACGCCGGCGTTGGCGCACAGGATCCGGATGGGCGATTCGATCGCGCGGCGCACGATCTGCGCGCCGAGGGCCTCGTCGCCCACCAGTTTGAGTCCATCGATGACCTTCGCGCAGCGCAGCAACGCCACGCCGCCGCCTGGGACGATTCCCTCCGACACCGCGGCGCGGGTCGCATGCAGGGCGTCATCCACCCGTGCTTTCTTTTCCTTCATCTCCGCCTCCGTGGAGGCCCCGACGTGAATCACGGCAATGCCTCCACCCAACTTCGCGAGCCGCTCCTGAAGCTTCTCCCGATCGTAGTCGGAGGTTGTTTCGTCAATTTGGCGGCGGATCAGTTTCACCCTCGCCTGGATGTCCACGGTCTTGCCGGCACCCTCGATGATTGTCGTGGCCTCCTTGCTGACCACGATACGCTTGGCGCGACCCAGATCCGCTGCCGTGATGTTCTCCAGATTCAGCCCCAGGTCGTCGGTAAAACAGCGGCCACCGGTCAAGATCGCCAGATCCTCCAACATGGCTCGACGGCGGTCGCCAAAGCCAGGGGCCTTCACCGCGCAAACATTCAACGTTCCCCGGAGTTTGTTGACCACCAAGGCCGCCAGGGCCTCTCCCTCGACCTCCTCGGCGATGATCAGCAGCGGTTTTCCGATTTTCGCAATCGCCTGGAGCAGCGGAAGCAGTTCGTGCAACTGGGAAATCTTCTTCTCGTAGACCAGCACGTAGGCGTTTTCAAAGACCGTCTCCATCGTCTCCGCCTGGCTGACGAAGTAGGAGGAGAGATAACCACGGTCGAACTGCATGCCCTCGACGACATCGAGGGTGGTCTCGATCGACTTGGCCTCTTCCACGGTAATCGTGCCATCCTTGCCCACCTTGTCCATCGCGGCGGCGATGATCTGACCGATCGCGTCATCCCAATTCGCGGACACCGTCGCGACTTGGCGGATTTCCTCACGATCGCCGACTTTCTTTGAGATGCGTGCGAGTTCGAGGACCGCAGCCTCGACCGCTTTGTCGATCCCGCGCTTGAGGAAGATCGGATTGCATCCCGCAGTCACGCTTTTGAGGCCTTCCCGGTAGATCGATTCGGCCAGGACCGTCGCTGTCGTCGTGCCATCGCCGGCATCTTCCGACGTGCGCGAGGCCACTTCCTTGACCATCTGCGCACCCATATTCTCGTAGGGATCCGGCAGTTCGATCTCCTTCGCCACAGTGACGCCGTCCTTGGTCACCGCAGGCGAGCCGAAGCTCCGGGTCAGGATGACGTTGCGACCCTTGGGTCCGAGCGTCACCTTGACGGCGCGGGCGAGCAGCTCGACGCCGCGAAGAATTTTGTGACGCGCCGTTTCATCGAAGAGAAGTTGTTTGGCAGCCATTAAATTGAATTTTTGAGGATTGAGCCGGAGTGAGACTTCGAGCCATGGGCCTTCAGGCCAGCACCCCGAGAAGATCGTCTTCGCGGACGATGGTGAACTTCTTGCCGTCCAGCTTGACCTCGGCTCCGGAGTACTTCGCGACGAACACCGTGTCACCGACCTTGACCACGAACGGCACGACCTTGCCGTCCTTATCCCGTCGCCCGCTGCCCAGCGCGATGACCTTGGCCTCCTGCGGCTTTTCCTTGGCACTGTCGGGAATGATCAAGCCGCCTTGGATCTGTTCCTTTTCGTCAGGAAATTGGAGGAGAATGCGATCGCCGATCGGCTGAATTTTGGGATGGGACATAAATTGAAGCAGCTTCGCGCGGAACACTTTCGGGTCACCGCCGCGCCAGCCCCCCACAGGGTGCGGGAGGCCGGAGCCCGGAACGTCTCCGCCCCTGAGCATAACCCAGGCGGGGCCAGCGGCCATGGGGTATTACCCGTAGTGCCTGGGCTCGTCCCAGGCACTGGGGAGCGGGCTGGGACTCCACTGTCCGAGCCCGGAGGATCAGCTCTTCACCGTCATGTTGTTGTCGACGCTGCGCACGCCACGGATCGTCCCTGCCAGCTTGCCGGTAAGTGTTTTTTCCGCGTCAGACGCGGCCACACCGCTGATGGCGACGACACCGTTCGTGGTCACGATCTTGGTCTTCAGCGCGCTGGTGGACTTGTGCCGAAGTAGTGAATACTTGACCTGGGCGGTGATCGAGGCGTCATCCACCTTCGAATCGTCATCGATCCTGGACCTGTCGGCTGACACGATCGCACGATCGGTCGGGGTGGTCTTCGGGCTGACCACGATCTCATTTTTCACCGACTTCACGCCCTCGGTCTCCTTGGCATAGAACTCGACCAGCTCGCGTTCCGCCACATTCGCCGCCGTTCCGGTGAGGATCGCGACGCCGTCCCTGACCATGACCTTGGTCGTGAGGCTGCTGACATCAGCGCGCACCAGAAGCTGGTAGCGGATCTTCCAGGCCATCCAGGAATCGGAGTTTTCCTTGAGGTCGGAGCCGACGGTGATCCGGTTGTCCACCCGGACCACGCCGGGGATGTTGTCGACGGTGTCCTGAGCCAGCGACTTGAGGTCCTTCTCCTGCACCACGCCGGTGAGCGTGACGACGCCATCGGAGGCTTTGACCTTCACGTTGTCCTCGAGGACGGTGCGGTAGTTGTAGGATGCCCTGGCGGCGTCCTCGATCTTGCGGTCGGTATCCGAGGAGGCGAACAAAGATGTCGCGGAAATGGCCGCAGCGGATACAAACAGAATGTGATTCAGTTTCATGGAATGACGGATTTGACGGAGGTTGATGGGTCTCACGGCCGGGGTCGGAGGGCATTTTACGTTGCCGAACCTGCGTTCGTCGGCGTTTCGCCTGCCGCACCCGGTGACCGTGTTTCCCAGGGAACACAATAACACCGATCCCTCAGGAGAGTCATGGGGTCTAACCCGACTTGGGACTCGGACTCGACGCCAGGCTCCGCTCCAGGCGGAAGCCGCCGTCCACGGTCACGCGCGAACAGGCGGAAAAACCTCCGCCACCTTCCTCTCCCGAAAATCGAAAATCGTCGCCAGTTGCCGCCGGATCCAGAGCGCATGCACCGCATCACCGGGCGGACCCCACCCGACTTCATAGGTCACGAGGTCCGTCATCCGCACCCCGAGGCCGTCCGGCAGGGCCCTAAAATGGTGTTCATGATGCCAGAGCCGGCAGGGCCCGATCCGCTGTTCATCGACGAAGTATTCGCCTTCACGCACGTGGGTGATCTCCGTCAGCCACCGCGTGGTCACACCGGGCAGAACCCCGATCCGGTACTCGATCAGCTGCCCCGGAAACATCCGGGGAGCGACGTCTCCAACGATCCGGAAGGAGAGCGACGACGGAGTGAGCGTGTCCAAGTTATGCGGCGAGGCAAAGAAATCCCAGATCGCGCCGGGATGGCCGGTGGCAACCTGCTCGCGATAAAGACGATGGATCATCGCGCCAACGGATGCACCCGTCGATTGAGCGCAAGCCGCGAGCGTCAGGTTTTCCCAAGGGCCCCCTTGCCGACGTTTCAACCTTGAAGGTGGACGGGGCGGGCCGCCGGTCACCGAATCCGGACAAAGAGCCACAGTCCAACCCCAAGCATGGCAGCATTGGGGAACAGCGCCGCGTAAAAGGGAGAAACCACGTCCCGCCCCCCGAGAGCGTAACTGGCTTTCACCAGCAGAAAATAGAGGACAAACAGACCCAGGGACTTGGAAACTCCCACCGCCGGATTGACCCGCACTCCCGTGACCGCAAACGGTATCGCCAACGCGAGGATGATCAGCGGCCCGAGTGTGTCCAACCAGAGCGCATAATAGCGGGTGGCGTAAAGCGGGAGCTTGGGGTTATCGTCGAGCTCAAAGTAGTTCAGAATGGTCCGCAGCTCGACAAAGGAGAGGTCGCTTGGCTTGCGATCAAAGACTCTCATTAGCCCAGGATCCTCACGGAGATGCGGAACGGCTTTCTCCGAAAAAAAGACCACCCGCATGGTTTCACCCGTCTCCGGATCCAACCAGATCTCCTGCCCATCTTTGAAAATCCAGTACGAGCGCTCCGTGTCGCGCCAGGCTTCGCGGGCGAGCAGGCGGGTTTTCTCCCGGCGCTCGGGGTCGAGTTCCGTCACACTCACGCCATAACCGCGCCCGGTGTAGGGCGAATAGCGGTTCATGAACCAGACCCGGTGCTCGCGTTGGTTGTCGAAGGCCACGCTCTTGACCGCCCCAACCTGATCGGCGGGGCTCGTGCGGCCGTCCTTCTCAAACTTCAGCCGGTCGCGCAGGGTTCGCGAGTTCTCGATCGACCAGGGAATGACCGATGCCGTCAACCAGCCCGACACACCGCAGAGGAGCACCGCGCACACCCAAAGACTTCGCGTGATGCGGATTAGGCCAATTCCGGCCGTCCGCATGGCCATGATTTCGTTATTCCGGTGCAACTGCCCCAAGGCAAAGAGAAGCGACACCAGCAACGCCAAGGGAAGCACGACCGAAAACGACGCCGGCATGCTGATCAGGAAATAAAAAAGGATATCCGCGCTCGTCCCTCCATCTTCCAGCAGGTCGCGAAAGTCGTCGTAAAGCGCCTGCATCAACAGCAGCCCCAGCGTCGCCCCCAAAACCAAACCAAAGATTTTTAACCACTCTCGGAGGATGTAGCGATCGATCAGATTCAAGTTAACCACCCAATCCCGGATGGTTCCCTTTGAAAACGAGAAAACGAGGGGCCCCCTCAATTCAGCCTCCTCTTGACCTGAAATTTCATCGATGGCTCTTGCCTCTTGGGTTTGCAGAACCGAACCGCCACCGACAGAGCCTGCACCCAAAACCTATTTCGAAAGTTCAACGGGAACGTGGAGGGCCATCCCTCCTACGCAGGATCGGGGCCGCGGGAACGCACCTGGAAGGTAAACGAAAGGACGTTCTCTCTCGCCATGCCCGTCAACCCGCGAGCTGGGCACCGATCCCGCAGCCGCGCAGACGCGTCACCTCAGGACCCACGCAGGGTTGGCGTTGATCCCGAGCCCTTCGTGCAACGTCTGATCGGGGTGAAAGCCGCCGCGACCGCTTCAAGAACCCCGGGGGTTGCGGCGCCTTTACCCCGGGGTTCGTTCCGCTGCAGTGCCGGTGCGCAACGACCCATGAACCGCGAGGGTCGTTACGCCTGGAAAGGAAATGTCACGATTTCCCCAGGCTCACCTCACCGCCACGCGCGTGGTGCCGGGCTGACGAAACACCTTCTTGTCGAGCGCGAGCCAAGGTCGTGGCTCGCACCACCAGCAACTCCCACGGTTGCCCCGGGATTGGTCCGCAACCTCCAATTGGCGTAGCGATGCGAGGCCTGGGGGGAGGAGGCGCCTTGTTGGCTGGATCGTTGACTTGGTTGAGAATTGCCAACTCGAAGCCGCCACCCCCGGACCTCGCATCGCGGTTTTCGCGTTCTGGCGTCAACGACTGTCCGGTTCCCTCCAGGCGGAGGCGGGACCGGCCGGTCCCGTCGCGGCCTCCGCGAGGCCACCTACAACGGAGGCGGGACTGGGCGGTCCCGTCGCGGCCTCCGCGAGGCCACCTACAAAGGATAAGCTCGAGCTACAAGATTCGTGGAAGGTGCAGCCTCCGTTGACGCCGGTTTGATGAATTTCGTGCGCAGGCTCCCCGATCCGGACCGAACCTTGCTATCAGGACTGAACCTTTGTGACAGTTTGGTTGAAAGCCGCCTCACCGCCGCCTTTGCTCCCTCGCTTCCCTTTCCTCGTTCCTCTCCGACACTTTCCATGATGCTCCGTTGCCAAGCGCTTGCCACCCTGCTCCTCGCGGGCATCCTCCTTCCGCTCTCCGCCACCGCCCAGCCAGCCAAAATCAAGGTCGGTGAGTTCGCCTCGCTGACCGGCAAGGAAGCGGCCTTCGGGCAGGCGTCGCACAAGGGCACGGTCCTCGCGATCGAGGAAATCAACGCCGCCGGCGGCGTACTCGGTCGGCAGCTCGAACTCGTCACGGAGGACAATCAGTCCAAGCCGGGCGAGTCCGGCACGATCGTGACCAAGTTGATCACCCGGGAAAAGGTCGTGGCCATCCTCGGCGAGGTCGCCTCCAGCCGTTCGATCGAGGCCGCCATCGTGGCCCAGCGCTACCGCATCCCGCTGATCTCCCCGTCCTCCACCAACCCCAAGGTCACGGAGATCGGCGACTACATCTTTCGCGTGTGTTTCATCGATCCTTTCCAGGGCACGGCCCTCGCCAAGTTCGCCCAAACGCACCTCAAAGCCCGGCGCGTCGCGATCATCACGTCCGTCTCCTCCGCCTACTCCGTCGGTTTGGCCAAGTACTTTCGCGAGCAATTCGTCGCCGCGGGTGGCCAGGTCGTGCTTGAGCAGAAATATTCCGAGGGCGACAAGGACTTCAAGGCCCAGCTGACCGCGATCAAGGCGGCCAACCCCGACGCGATCTTCGTCCCCGGCTACTACACCGAGGCGGCCCTGATGTGCAAACAGGCCCGCGAACTTGGCCTGAATCAACCGATCTTCGGAGGCGACGGCTGGGAGGCGCCGCAGTTGGTCACGATCGGCGGCAAAGCGGTCGAGGGCACCTATTATTCCACGCATTACTCTCCGGAGATTCCGTCCGAGGCGGTCCAGTCCTTCGTCAAACGGTACAAGGCTCGCTGGAATGGGGAAACTCCCGACGCGATGGCCGCCCTCGGGTACGACAGTGCCGCCGTGCTCGTCGATGCGATCCGCCGTGCGGACTCGACCGATGGGGCCAAGCTCCGCGCGGCCCTCGCCGCCACCAAAAACCTCGAAGGCGTCACCGGGCGCACAACCATCGACGCCCAACGCAACGCCTCCAAGCCCGCCGTGGTCGTCGAGGTGCGCGACGGCAAATTCCGGTTTGTCCAGAGCGTCGAACCGTGAGCCTCCGTTCTTCGTTCTTCGGTCTCTGCGCGGCGTTGCTCGCGGTCGGCACCGTGCTGGTGCCGCCGGCCCGCGCCGCCGACTCCCGCACCCCGGTGCGTATCGGAGCGTACGCGTCACTCACCGGCAGCGAGGCCACTTGGGGGCAGTCCTATGAACGTGGCGTCCGGCTCGCGATCGAGGACGTCAACGCCGCCGGGGGTGTGCTCGGGCGCCCGCTCGAGCTGGTCATCGAAGACAATCGGTCGAAGAGCGGCGACTCCTCCACCGTGGTGCGCAAGCTGATCGTCCGCGACAAAGTGGTCGCGGTCCTCGGCGAGGTCTCCTCGGGCCGTTCCCTCGAAGCCGCTCCCATCTGTCAGCAAATGCGCGTGCCGATGATCTCGAACGGGAGCAATCCGAAGGTGACCGAAGTCGGTGACTACATCTTCCGCGTGGCCTACATCGATCCGTTTCAGGGCGCGGTCATGGCTCGTTTCGCCCGCGAACACCTCAAGGTCGGCCGCATCGCCGTGCTGACCGACGCCACCAACGCCTACGCCGTCGGCCTGGGACGCTTCTTCAAGGAACGCTTCATCGCCGACGGTGGCGTGGTCGCACTCGAACAGCGCTACAGCTCAAGCGAACGCGACTTCAAGGCCCAGCTGACCGCGATCCGCGCCGCAGGGGTCGACGCCCTCTTCGTTCCCGGCTACTACACCGAGGTCGGTCTGATCGTTTCCCAAGCCCGCGAGCTCGGCTTCACCGGTCCGGTGCTGGGCGGCGACGGATGGGCCTCGCCCCAACTGATCGAACTCGCCGGGAACAACCTCAAGGACACGTATTACTGCGACAACTTCTCGGTCGAGTCCGAGGAGCCGGAAACCCGCCGATTCATCGCCCGTTTTCGCGCCCGGTACCAGGAGGATCCCGACTCGATCGCGCCGCTCGCCTACGACGCCGTCGGTCTCCTCGCCGATGCCCTGCGCCGCGCCGGAACGACCGACCGGGTCAAGCTGCGCAGCGCGCTCGCCGCCACCTCGGGCCTCGCCGGGGTCAGCGGCACGATCACCATCGATGCCCAACGGAATCCGCAAAAACCCGCGTATATCGTCGGTTTCAAGGACGGACGCTATCGACTGGTGACCACGATCGCCCCCTGACCGCGGTCCCGTCCAAAATACCCTCCCGCCGTTCATGTCCGAATTCCTCCAGCAACTGCTCAACGGCGTGTCGCTCGGCGCGATCTACGCCCTCATCGCCCTCGGCTACACGATGGTCTACGGCGTGCTGCGCTTCATCAACTTCGCCCATTCCGGCGTCTTCATGGTCGGTGCGTTCGCCGGTTACTACCTCGGAAAACTCGTCCCTGAAGGCACCATCGCCGGGGGGCTGGTGGTGCTCCTCGGGGCGATGGTGGCCTGCGCTGCCCTCGGCATGACGATCGAGCGGCTGGCCTACCGACCCCTGCGCGGAGCGCCGACGCTCAACGTGCTCATCACCGCGATCGGGGTGTCTCTTTTTCTCGAATACACCGGTCAGCTTGTCTTCGGCGCGACACCCCGGACCTTTCCCCAGATCTTCCCCACCGCCCACTTCCATCTGGGCGGGCTGGTGATCTCCAGCAACCAGCTGATGGTGATCGGTGTTTCCTTCGTCCTGATGGTGCTGCTGCAGTTGATCGTCTTTCGCACGCGCATCGGCACCGCGATGCGTGCGGTTGCGCTCAACCCGAACGCGGCCCGTCTCGTCGGGGTGAACAACGACGCCGTCATCAGTTTCACCTTCGGACTTGGATCCGCCCTCGCCGCGGCCGGCGGCATTCTCTACGCGATCAACTACCCGTCGATCGATCCGCTGATGGGGGTGATGCCGGGCCTGAAGGCCTTCGTCGCCGCGATCCTCGGCGGCATCGGCAACATCCCCGGGGCGGCGCTCGGCGGGCTCCTGCTCGGCACCGTCGAAACCTTCGTCGCCGGGAGCCAGTTCTCCACCTACAAGGACGCGATCGCGTTCGGCATCCTGATCGTCATCCTGCTCTTCCGTCCCGCCGGGCTGCTCGGAAAGTTCGTGGTTGAAAAGGTCTGACCATGCCGCGCCCCCTCCTTGCCCTGTTCGCCGCCCTCGCCGTCAGTCTCGGCGTATCCGGAATCTCCGATCGGATCGACGCCTATGTGCTCGATGTGGCCATGGGCGTCGGCATCAACATCATCCTCGCGGTCTCGCTCAACCTGGTCAACGGCCACACCGGCCAGTTCTCCCTCGGGCACGCCGGCTTCATGGCCGTGGGCGCCTATTTGTCCTCGGCGGTGACGATCCACCTCGGTCCGCTCCTGCTGGGCGCGGAGAGTGGTCCGGGCTGGGGCGAAGGCGGCGTGTTTGCCGGCGCGCTGCTCATCGGCGGTCTCTGCGCCGCCTTCGCCGGACTGCTCATCGGGTTGCCTTCGCTGCGCTTGAAGGGCGATTATCTCGCCCTGGTCACGCTGGGTTTCGGAGAGATCATCCGCGTCGTTTTCCAGAATGTGGAGGCGCTGGGCGGCGCCCTCGGTCTGATCGGCATGCCTGCCTACACCACGTTCGCCTGGATCTACGGCTGCGTTGGGCTGACCATCTTCACCGTCGGCTGTCTCGTCAATTCGACCTACGGCCGCGGTTTTCTCGCCACGCACGACGATGAGATCGCCGCCGAGGCCGTGGGCCTGGACACCACCCGCTACAAGATCGTGGCCTTCGTCACCGGGGCCTTTTTCGCCGGCATCGCCGGCGGGCTCTTCGCCCATTTCAAACTGGCGATCGATCCCCGGGGCTTCGACTTCGCCCGGTCGATCGAAATCGTGGTCATGGTCATCCTCGGAGGCATGGGCAATACGCTCGGCGTGATTCTCGCGGCGGTCCTCCTGACGATCCTGCCGGAGGTGCTTCGTCCCATCGCCGAGTACCGCATGATCATCTACTCCCTGCTCCTGATCCTGCTCATGCTGATCCGTCCACAGGGGCTTTTCCGCTTTCCCCTGGGCAAGGGCCGCTGATGCCAACCGAAACCGACGTCCCTCTTCTGCGCTTGGAAAGCGCCACCTTGCGCTTCGGCGGACTGACCGCGGTCAATGCGGTCGATCTGACCGTGGGTTCCGGCGAGCTGGTCGGGCTGATCGGGCCGAATGGAGCCGGCAAGACCACCGTCTTCAACTTGATCACCGGCGTGTACCAGCCGAGCGAGGGCAAGGTCCGGTTTGCCGGAGCCGATCTCGCCGGCCTGCGGGTGAACGCGATTGTCCGGAGGGGAATCGCCCGCACGTTTCAAAACATCCGACTTTTCGGCAGCCTCAGCGTCTTCGACAACGTCCGCGTCGCCTGCAATCTCCACCGTTCCACCTCCCCGCTGCAAACCCTCGTCCGCCTGCGCGCCTTCCGCGAGGACGAGGCGGCGATCACGCGCCGGGCCGAGGAGCTGCTGGAGATTTTCAACCTCCGCCGGTTTCGCGATGTTCCGGCCAAGAGTCTGCCCTACGGAGAACAACGCCGGTTGGAGATCGTGCGCGGACTTGCGACCCAGCCACGGCTGCTGCTCCTCGACGAACCGGCCGCCGGGATGAATCCGTCCGAAAAACTTGACCTGATCCGCCTGATTCAGCAGATCCAGAAACAATTCGATCTCTCCATCCTGCTCGTCGAGCACTCGATGAAGGTGGTCATGGGAGTCTGCCAGCGCATCGCCGTGCTCGACTACGGGATCAAGATCGCCGAAGGGGCACCGACTGACATTCAAAAAGATCCCAAGGTGATCGAGGCCTACCTCGGCGAAGACCACGGCACCAACCGCGCGCAGCACTGAGGTCAGTCCGCCCGACCGCACTCTCCATGCTTTCCGTTTCCGATCTGCAGGTGTCGTACGGCGCGATCAACGCGCTTTCGGGGGTGTCTTTTCAGATTCCGCAGGGCGCCATCGTCACGCTGATCGGGGGCAATGGCGCGGGCAAATCGACCACGTTGCGCACCATCTCAGGATTGTTGCGGGCGAGGCAGGGCACGGTGACCTTCAAGGGCGAGCCCATCACGGCGCTCGCGGCGCATGCAATTGTCGCCCGCGGTCTCTGCCATGTCCCCGAGGGGCGCATGGTCTTCTCGAATCTGTCGGTCGAGGAGAATCTCGCGATGGGCGCCTACCTGCAACGCGACCGCGAACGGATCGCCCAGACCCGGGACTACGTCTTCAGCATTTTTCCGCGTCTGCGGGAGCGGTTGCATCAGGTCGCCGGGACGTTGTCCGGGGGTGAGCAACAGATGCTCGCGATCGGACGGGCGCTGATGGGCAATCCGTCGTTTCTCATGCTCGATGAACCGTCGCTCGGCATCGCCCCACGGCTGATCGGCACCATTTTCGAGAAAATCGTCGAAATCAACCGCCAGCAGGGGATCACCATCCTGCTGGTGGAGCAGAACGCGAACCTCGCCCTCGAGATCTCGTCCTATGCCTACGTGCTCGAGACCGGACGCGTGGTGATGGAAGGCCCGAGTGAGCAGCTCAAGCACGATCCCCAGCTGCGCGCGACCTACCTCGGGGGGTAGGCGACGCCGGTGGAGCGTACGATGTAGCTGGCCTCGCTGAGGTCGGGGGGTTCACGCGACGCGGATTCCTGCGGCCTCAGCGAGGCCACCTACATCGTCACCTACATCGCCACCTACATCGCCACCTGCATCGCCGCCTGCATCGGGCTCTTTGCGGCGGCTTCTCTGAGTTCGCCGTTGCAGCACCGCCGCGACCCTCTAGTCATCCCCCCATGGTGCAAGCGAAAGAAGCGTGGTCCTCGCGCCTCGGCGTGATTCTGGCGGTCGCCGGTTCGGCGGTTGGGCTCGGGAATTTCCTCCGGTTCCCCGGACTGGCCGCCCAATACGGGGGCGGAGCGTTCATGATCGCGTACTTCATTTCCCTCCTGCTCATCGGCCTTCCCCTCGGATGGGTCGAGTGGACGCTTGGGCGGGAAGGCGGTCGTCGCGGCTTTCACTCCACCCCGGGGATCTTTCACGCCCTGATCAACCGGCCCTGGGCCAAGTACGTCGGTGTGATCGGTTTCTTCACCCCGGTGCTGATCTACATGTACTACGTCTATGTCGAGGCGTGGTGTCTCGGGTACGCCCTCAACGCGCTCACCGGCAATCTGAGCCAGCCGGGAACCAACTTCGGCGACTTTTTTGCCCGTTTCACCGGCGCCCAGGCGGACGGGGTCGCCCTGCACTTCGGGCTGCAGGATGTCGGCGTTTTCGTGCTCATCGTCTACGCACTCAATTTCTTCTTCATCTACCGGGGCATTTCCAAGGGCATCGAGGCCGTCTGCAAATACGCCATGCCCGCCCTCGTCCTGATCGCGATCATCATTCTCGCGCGGGTGCTCACCTTGGGCACACCCGATGCGGCCAAGCCCGATCAGAACGTGGTCAATGGGCTCGGTTACCTGTGGAATCCGGGGGACGTCGTCGAGGGCCTGAAAAACCCGGAGCTGTGGCTCGCCGCCGCCGGACAGATCTTTTTCTCCCTCTCGGTCGGCTTCGGGGTGATCATCACCTATGCCAGTTATCTGCGGTCGAAGGACGATGTCGTGCTCTCCGGGCTGACCGCCTCCGCCGCAAACGAGTTCTGCGAGGTCGGTCTGGGCGGACTCATCACCGTACCCGCGGCCTTCATCTTTCTCGGCACCGCCGGCATCGCTGGGCAGGGCACGTTCGCCCTCGGCTTCAATGTCCTGCCCGAGGTCTTTGTCCGCATGCCCGGCGGGCAGATCTTCGCCTCGATCTTCTTCATTCTGCTGTTCCTCGCGGCCATCACCAGCTCCCTCTCGATGCTCCAGCCGGGCATCGCCTTCCTCGAGGAAGGACTCGGACTCGGACGCAAGGCTTCGGTCGCCATGCTCGGCCTGATCACTGGAATCGGCACGCTGCTCATCTGGTACTTCTCCAAGGATCTCAAGGCGATGGATACGATCGATTTCTGGGCGGGCACGTTCATGCTCTTCGTCCAGGCGACCATCCTGGTCATCGTCTTCGGCTGGAACGTGGGCATCGAACGGGGATGGAAACTGATGCACGAGGGCGCCGAAATGCAGGCACCGCCAATCTACAAATTCATCCTCAAGTACGTCACTCCGTTGCTCCTCCTCGGCATCTTCGCGATGTGGCTGATGAAGAACGTCGCCGGCTGGAACTTTTCGTTCTCCAACCCCACCTTCATTCCCAGCGGCTACGTGGTCGACCTGATCGGCGCGTCACCCAGCCCGGTCGCCCGCCTCGCCGTCGGTTTCATCGTGGTCATGACAGTTTTCTCCCTCGTGCTCACTCACCTGGCCGGAGTTCGCTGGAACACGGCCCATGCCCGCAGCCTCTCCCACAAACACAAATAAACCCATGACTACTGGAGGCTGGATCAATTTGGTGCTGTCGGTCGGTTTCGTCGTCGTCCTCTTCGCCTATTGCATCGTCCGCGTGGTGCGCGGGTCCCGTCGGCGCCACACGCTCGCCCGCGTCGAGCCGATTGAGAAGAGCGACGTCGACCGCCGCTGAGCCGGACCCCGGCGGTCCACCCAGCGCTTTCCCGGGCGCGCCACGCTTAGGCCGGAACCCCCTCCGAAGCTGCGAACGGGTCAACGCCGGTTATTCGGGGGTGGATAATTTGCCCAGGAGGACCTTGTCCACGCGGTGCCGGTCCATGTCGACGACCTCGAAGCGCCAGTCTCGCCATTGAAACTGCTCGCCTGCCCGTGGGAAATGCCCAAAGCGGTCGACCACGAAACCGCCCAAGGTCTCGAAGTCCGCGTCGTCTTCACCCGGCAGAGGCGGCAACGCGAAACGGCGCCGCAGTTCAGCCACGGACATGCCGCCATCGATCAGCCACGAGCCGTCGTCACGCTGAACTGCCTCCGGCTGACGTCGATCGCCCGGTTCGGGCAGGTCGCCAACGATGGCCTCCATCACATCGATCAAGGCCACGAGACCTTGCACCGTGCCAAACTCGTCGGTCACGAGCGCCAGATGCTTGCCCGTCTTCTTGAACGATTCGAGCAGTTCAATCACGTTGATCGTCGTCGGCACGAAGAGCGGGACAATGAGATGGTGGCGGATGCTGTTCGGCACGCCCGCCGCCGCGTTCGCCCAGAGAGACTTCACCGTCACCATGCCGATGACCTGATCGCGCGTGCCTTCGTAAACCGGAAACTGCGAATGCCCGCTAGCGACGATCTTGCGCCAGTTGACGTCATCGGCATCGGCGACGTTGAGCCAGACGATCTTGGTCCGGCGGGTCATGATCTCGGTGACCGATCGCTCGTCGAGGCGAAGCACCCCTTCCACCATGGCTCCCTCGGAGTGGTGGAAGACACCCGCCGTCATCCCTTGCTCGATCATATGCGTGACTTCCTCCTCCGAGGGCGGGGCATCCACCTCCCGGCCCAGCCCGAATATCTTCAAAACCAGATTCGTCGAGAGCATCAGGAACCAGACAAACGGTGAAGCGAGCCGCGTCAGACCGGTCATGGGTCTCGCGATCAGCATGGCCTTGGACTCCGGATTGCTGAGCGCAACCCGCTTCGGCACCAGCTCACCGATAATCAGCGAGAAGTAGGTGATCGCTCCGACCACAACAAAGATGGCGATGGCCGACGCATACGGAGCCAGGATCGCCACCTCGGCGACCACCACCGCGAGCTCCTCCGAAAGTGTCGCCCCGCCGAACGCGCCCGCCAGAATTCCGATCAGCGTGATACCGATCTGAACCGTCGAGAGAAAACGGTCCGGTGATTGCGCGAGCGCCAGCGCCGCCTGGGCCTTGGCGGATCCATCGTCCGCCAGTTTCTGGAGTCGCGCCTTGCGCGAGGAGACAACGGCAATTTCCGCCATCGCGAAGACACCGTTGGCCAGCAATAACAGGAAGATGATGAGAATTTCGACAAAGACGTTCATTTCGGAGAAAGGGGAAGGTTGGGATGCGATCCGCCACCGGACCGGCGATACGCGTGACTCGGTCGTCGCCGGGTCCGCCGAACGGTTGGCTGCGGAGCTGAGGAGCCCTGCACGCGAACTTACAGGCGCAGCGCGACGACCCCGATCCTGCGGGATCGTGCCTGCTGACCACGGCACAACGGCGCGCGGCATTGACCGGTATCCACCGAGCTCAGTCGGATCCGCTGGCTCATGCGCCTGGATCCTGCCGGTGCGGTCGCGAGAAAATGGATCTCCGAACGGAAGGTGCCTTCGGTGCCACTCTCGCTTGGAAAGGCAACCAAATGGGAATCCTCGTCAATGGGTTGGCCGTCCTTCAAAAACGTTTCGCTCGCGACCGAGTCAACAGCCGTGAAATCCGCTTGCAATACGAGTGACTCGTGTTCGAGCGCACCCAAAAGTACCGCCACCAAGCCCAGAAAGGCGATGGCGTTTCGGAAAGCCGTGCGGATGGAACCCATGACGAGGACATCTCTATCGAGCCCAGTCCGCGTTTGTCAAATGGCCAAGCCTCGACAGAATCACTCAAAGCCATGTACATAAGCCACTAATAAACATATTTTTCGTTCTTCGCTGCTTTCAGTGGGTAAACGAGGCGGCGATGCAAGAACCACGAGGGTCATTACGCGTGGAAAGGAGACCCAGCGAGTTGTCCGTGCCCAGCCCTGCGCAAGATCGCACCCCAAAAGACTCCCGCAGTTGAACCGGGATTGGTCCGCAAGCTCCATTTGGTGCAGCGATGCGAGGTCTGGGGGTGGAGGCGCCTTGTTGGCTGGATCGTTGTCTTGCTTGAGGATTGCCAACTCGAAGCCGCAACCCCCGGACCTCGCATGGCGGTGTTCGCGCTCTGGCCCCAACGACGTTCTGAAACCGCCCTCTTGGCGGAGGCGGGACTGGATGGTCCCGTCGCGGCCTCGCCGAGGCCACCTACAACCGAGCCGGCTTGCAGTCCGGGTTGTCGGCCACGCCTTCCATCGCCTCCGGTCTATAAATAGCAGCGAACGACGTTATTTCGATTGCTCGGCTTCGTTTCCCCGGAATTTGCCGGCTTCAAAAGTCGATGAGTGCGCCGGGACGCACCATGCGCCATCGAACTGCATCAAATCATGTGTTTCAATCGATTGCGCGGCAGGCCGCGTTGCTCTTGCGGACATTCCCGTCCACGGATGATTCCCCTCGCTTGATTTTTTCCCACACGTGTTAAACTAGCGGGCTCAACGTCTGACGTCCGTATTCCCTGTCCTTCATTCCCATGTCTCAAACTCCGCAAACCTTCGAATTCCAAGCCGAGATCAAGCAGCTCCTCGATATCGTCATTCATTCGCTCTACACGGAAAAGGAGATCTTCGTCCGCGAACTCGTCTCGAATGCCTCCGATTCGCTGGAGAAGTTGCGCCACGTGAAGATCACCGAAAAGGAGATCGTCGACGAAAACCTTGAGCTGGAGATCAACCTGACGACCGATGACACAGCCAAGACGCTGACGATTCAGGACTACGGCATCGGCATGACCCGCGCGGAATTGGTCGAGAATCTCGGGACCATCGCCCACTCGGGTTCCAAGGAGTTCCTCAAGTCGCTCAGCGAAACCGGCCAGAAAAACGCCAATCTCATCGGCCAGTTCGGCGTCGGCTTCTACTCCGCGTTCATGGTCGCGAAGTCGGTCAAGGTTTACGCACGCTCCTGGCGGGCGGGCGAAGTCGGACATCTCTGGACAAGCGATGGTTCGGGCAGCTATTCGATCGAGGAGAGCGAGGGACAGAGTCGCGGCGTGAAAATCGTGCTCGAACTGAAGGACGATTGCTCCGACTTCAGCCAGGAATGGAAGGTCAAGGAGATCCTCGAGCGCTACAGCGCTTTCGTCTCCTTTCCGATCAATCTCAATGGCAAGCGGATCAACACCGTTCAGGCGCTCTGGCTACGTTCCAAGAACGAGATCAAGGAGGAAGAGTACACCGATTTCTACAAGTTCCAGGCCCACGCATTCGAGGAGCCCCGGCTGCGCCTGCATTTCTCCGCCGACGCCCCCCTCTCGATCAATGCGCTGCTGTTCGTGCCCAAGGAGAACACCGAGCGTCTGGGTTTCTCCCGGACGGAGCCCGCCGTGGCGCTCTATTGTCGCAAGGTGCTGATCGACGCGAAGCCGAAGGACCTGCTGCCGGAGTGGCTCCGTTTCCTCAAGGGCGTGGTCGATAGCGAGGATCTGCCGCTCAACATCTCGCGCGAGACGATGCAGGACCGCGCCCTGATCGAGAAACTGAACAAGGTGATCACGAAACGTTTCCTCAAATTTCTCGAGGAAGAGGCCAAAAACCGGCCCGACGCCTTCAATGAGTTTTACACCCAGTTCGGGCTCTTCCTGAAGGAGGGCGCCGCCCTCGACTTCACCCACAAGGTTCAACTGATCAAACTCCTCCGCTTCGAATCGTCGCTGACCGAAAAGGGCAAAACGACCTCCCTCGCCGACTACGTATCCAGGCTGCAGGGCGACCAAAAGGAGATCTATTTCCTCATCGGACCCAATCGCGAGGCGCTGGAAAGCGGCCCCTACCTCGAAGGATTGAAGGCGCGCAATCTCGAGGTGCTCTTCTGCTACGAGCCGGTGGACGAGTACGTGATGAACAACGTCCGCGAGTTCGACGGCAAGAAGCTGACCGCCGCCGATCACGCGGATGTCAAACTCGCCGAACTGCCGAAGCCTCCCGAAGACGACGCCCTTTCCGCCGATCAGGTGGGCGCTCTCTCCACCTGGCTGAAGGAGACCCTCGGTGAACGCGTGGCAGAGGTCAAAGCCAGCGATCGCCTCGTCGGCTCTCCCGCACTCGCCCTCAACGCGGACAAGTTCATGTCGCCGCAAATGCGCCGCATGATGAAGTCGATGAACAAGGACGGGGCGGAACCGACCCTCCGCGTGAATCTGGAGATCAATCCGCGGCACGCGGTCATCAAGCGGCTCAACACCCTCCGCGACGCGTCCCCCGAAAAGGCCCGCCTCGTCGCCGAACAATTGCTCGACAACTCACTGATCTCCGCCGGCCTGCTCGACGATCCGACGAAGATGGTCGCCCGCCTCTACAAGCTGCTGGAATCCGTTTAAAACCAAGAACGGACGAAACCGACCGGTCCCACCTCCGCCCTCCAGATTCTCATCGCGATGCCCATCCCCGCGGGGTCGCCGACCCCGCCTACAACTGCAACCCTTCCTCCCCCGTTGTAGGCGGTCTCGCTGAGGCCGCGACGGGACCGACCGGTCCCGCCTCCGTCCTCCGCGTTCTCATCGCGCTGTCAATCCCCGCGAGCCCGCGGAGGTTCGGGTTGCACCCCGGTGCCCCCGTATGTGACAAACCGGCAAACCTTTGCTTTCGGGCTCGTTTCCAAACCGCCGTGATCTAGGATCATTCCCCCACCCTTTCGCCCATGCCCAAGCGCTCACGCCCGCGCAAGCGTCCGTTATCCGACGAAGTCATTGAACCGGTTTCATGCACCGAGCCGGTCAAGCCTTTGGCGAGCCCGGTGAAAACGGCCTACTTCAATCGTGAGTTATCCTGGCTGGCCTTCAACCGACGCGTGCTCGAACAGGCCCAAAACCCGCGAAATCCGCTGCTCGAACGGGTCAAATTCCTCGCGATCGTCTCTTCCAATCTGGACGAGTTCTTCGAGATCCGCGTCGCCGGTCTCATCCAGCAGGTCGAGTCGGGCGTGAACGAAAGCAGTGTCGACGGTCTGCCGCCGCGGGAGCAACTCCGTCGGATCCACTCCGTCGTCGCCTCGATGGTGGAGGAGCAATACCGCTGCTGGCACGAGCTGCTTCTGCCCGCCCTCGCGGCCGAGGGGATCGAGTTCAAGAGCGCACGCGCGCTCCTGCCGGAGGAACTCAACTGGGTCCAGACCTACTTCCACGAACAGGTCTTCCCCGTCCTGACGCCCCTCGCGCTCGACCAGTCGCATCCGTTTCCCCATCTCGGCAACAAGACACTCAACGTCGTCGTGTCGATCGACCATCCGGACACTCCCGAGATTGACCACTTGTTCGCGATCCTTCCGTTGCCGCGCATCCTTCCCCGCCTGGTCCGGATTGATCCAGCGAATACGACCGGAGCGCGGTACATCTTTCTCACCGACGTGGTCAAACTCTGCGCCGGGGAGTTCTTCCCGGGCTACCGGGTCCACGGGGCCTGGGCGTTCCGGGTGACCCGCAACAGCGATCTCTACATCGACGAGGAGGAGGCGGAGAACCTTCTCAAAAAAATCGAGGAGGAACTCCGCAATCTGCGGCGGGGTTCAGCGGTGCGGCTCGAGATCGAGGACGGGGTCGAGGATCCGATCTTCGTCACGCTCTGCGATCACCTCGGACTGTCCCGCGAATACGTCTTCCGGCTGACCGGCCCGCTCAATCTGCTGCGGCTGATGAGTCTCGCCGAAATCGGCCGGCCGGACCTGAAATTTCCGCCGTTCAATCCGGTGAACACCTCGCCGCTACGGCAGCCGGAACGGCTCTTCGACGTGCTTCGGGCCCAGGATGTCCTGCTGCACCACCCCTACGACTCCTTCCAGCCGGTGGTCGATTTCGTCGAGCAGGCGGCACGGGATCCGCATGTTTTCGCCCTCAAGCAGACGCTCTACCGGACCAGCGGCGATTCACCGATCGTCCGGGCGCTGATCGAGGCCTCACGCAACGGCAAGCAGGTGACCGCGCTCGTCGAACTGAAGGCCCGTTTTGACGAGGCGAACAACATCCAGTGGGCGCGCCAGCTGGAGGAAGCGGGGGTCCACGTCGTCTACGGCCTCGTCGGTCACAAGACCCACTGCAAGTCCTCCCTCGTCGTGCGCCAGGAAAACGCAGTCATGCGTCGCTACGTCCATCTCGGCACCGGCAACTACAATCCCCGCACCGCCCGGCTCTACACCGATCTGAGTTTTTTCACCAGCCGGCCGGAAATCACCGCCGACGTCGCCAACCTCTTCAACTCCCTGACCGGCTTCAGCCGTTCTCCCGAGTTTCACCACCTGCTCGTCGCCCCGTTCAATCTCCACCGGCGGATCAACGATCTGATCCTGCACGAGGCCGAAAACGCGCAGGCGGGAAAGCCGGCGCGAATCATCGCCCAGTTCAACTCGCTGGTCGACAAGGTCACGATCGACAATCTTTACACCGCCTCCCGCAGGGGTGTCTCCATCGACCTGATCGTCCGGGGTGTCTGCTGCCTCGTTCCCGGTGTCAAGGGTCTGAGCGAGACCATCCGCGTGCGCAGCATCGTCGGACGGTTTCTCGAGCATACCCGGGCCTTCTACTTCGAAAATCACGGCGGCGAACCCCTGATCTACGCCGGCAGCGCCGATTGGATGTCGCGGAATTTCTTCCGACGGATCGAGGTGCTCTTTCCCATCGAGGACCCGAGCCTCAAGCGCTGGATCCGGGAGGAGCTTTTCGCCATGGCGCTTCAGGACAATGTACAGGCCCGGGAGCTGCACCACCTCGGAGGTTACCTCCCCGTGCCCAAGCGCCCGGATGAGCCCTCCTTCTCGGCGCAGAACTATTTCATCGCCGCCGCCACCGCCCGGGCAAGCTTGGACGCGAGCGAGGAATAGGCCGCCGGACGCCTGAGTCCGTCCTCAAGGCTGACGTCGTAGCGGGTCGAGAGAACCTTCTTTCCTTTCGACAGCGCGTCGCTCTCCACAAAGAGGGACGGGGCCGATCGGTCCCGTCGCGGCCTCATCGAGGCCACCCACAGCGGAAGGAAGGACTTCCCCCCGAGTTTACCGTGTTCAGGCCCTGAGGGTGACCGGGCCCTGCTGGGCCCGGTCACCCGGATTCGACTGAGCAAGTGGGCTCAGGGCCCGACGATGACCGAGGCGGTCACGTCCTGGCCGTTGCGCACCAGACGCCCTTGATTCGCCTGCGCCGGCAGGCCGACCCCGTGCGAATTGGTCCCGGCCGACATGCGCACACCGGACGCGGTGCCGTAGTCGATCGCCTGATTGTTGGTCTGCTTCAAGTCGCCGCCGGCGATCCGGATCTCACCGGCAAAGCCAGGGAAACCCACCACCGTGCCGGTGACCAACTTGGGCGAGGCCGTGCCGCTGGCATCAATCTCATGGAGAATCACCGGGCCGGTGAAATTCACGCCGGGCGCATACAGCCCCACATTGCCGGACGTGGCCGAGAACCGCGCATTGCCCACGCGCACCCCCCCGAACTGACCCATGGGGCTGGAGATGTTGATCAGCGCAAGGTCCGCCAGGCCGTCGTAGGTCACCCCCTGCTTGAGCACGAGCACGTTGCCGGTGATCGACCCGACACTAAAGCTGCCGAGGTTGGAGGTCTGGTCCGCGCCCGCGATCGTGATCGTCGGCAACCCTTTCATGTAACTCACCGTCGCCTGGTTGTAGTTGACCGCAATCGCCGGTCCGGAGGCGTTCGCCAGGGAAACGGTCAGTGTGCCCGGTCCGGAATACTCCAGTTGCACGATGTCGTCGTTCTGATCGACAAACGAGATGCGCGCCACCTGGCCGGGATCGGCCGTGATCGTCGTCGCCGTCCCATTGATCAGGAACTGGTCATAAACGTTCCCGTTCGGATGCTGGATGTCCGAGGCAAACAGCACCGAGTTCCCCACCGGCCGGGTAGGCGTCGTGATCTGCAGCGCCGCGGGCTGGCTCGCAATCACCGTTCCATTCGCCGTCACCGCCAAGGCGTAGAGTCCAACGTGGATCGGTTGGACGGAGGGAATCGTATAGCTCGCGCTCGTCGCCCCGGAAATCAGAGCGCCATTGAAGCTCCACTGGTAGGTCGCAGCGACATTGCTGGGATTGGTCAGCGTGACCGACAACGTGGCCGAGGCGCCGGGAGCAATCGTCTGCGAAACCGGTTGGGTCGCGATCGTGGGCGTCGTCGGCGTGCCGCCACCCCCGCCGCTGCCCGTTCCGATGCTGGTCTCGGTGATCGGGAGAGTCTCGAAGGTCAGCGCGCCGGTTTGAACCACCGGGGTGAACGCCGTGGACGTAACGGACAAATCAGCAAAGGTGAACCCCGCGTTAGTGACGACCAGCCCCGGGTTGGAGGTCGTCGCCGTCGCGTCCACCAGCAGATCCGCATTCACGCTGCCGGCAAAGTCGTCCTTGAACGTCATCACCTCGACCGCGTGATCCCCCAGGTGGAAGAAGGAAGCCGCCACGTCGTCACTGTCGAAATCCGGATTCGCCAGAGCCACGTTCATGGCGTTCTTGTAGCGTTTCCACTTGATGTTCGTCAGCGTGGCGTCAGCCAGGCCGATGTGGGCCGGTCCGGCATCGAGGGTTGGGCTGGTTGACAGCAGATTTCCGGCGGTCGTCCCGATCCAGATCCGCGACCCCTCGGGGAAAGCGACCGTCGAATTGCGGGTGCCAAAGGAGAACTGCGTTTGGGCCTCGAGCGATCCGTCGGAGCCAAGGATCCCGAGGACGGACGCGCCGGTCGAATTCTGCAGGGTGGTGACGTATCCAGTCAGGACGACCTTGTCGCCCGTTAGGTCGCCCGCGGCCGTGACGAAGGGTCCATTGATGCGTTTGGACCAGACCAGGGTGCCGGAGGGCGTCACCTTGGAGACGCTTCCGGTCACCGTGCCCGTCAATGACGTCTCCAGTCCATTAAAATAGATGAAGTTACCTGTAGCCGACGGGATGGCGAAAAACTGGGCGTTTCCGCTCGGTTTTTTGGCCCACTCCACGGCGCCACTCGAGCTCAGCTTGATGATCGCGGTTTCATAACCGATGGCCAAGGTCGTTAAATTGAAGCCGAATTTCATCACCTCGAGCAGCATCGACCCGTCCTGAAGGGGAACCACAAAGGAGAACTGAGTATCGGTGGGGAAGAGCGGATTCACCCCGAAGAGGGTTGAACTGTACCGCCGCGCCCAATCGAGACTTCCATCCGCCTTGAACACCATGACCTCAATCGAGGTGTTCGTGTCGTGGGTCACCACCGTCCGCCCCAACGAACCCGCTTGCACGATCGCCGTTTTGGCCGGGTTGGCGGCGAGTTTGTTTTGGTAGACCGGTGTATTGCCACTGGTCGCCGAATACAGGCCGAAGGTCACATCGGTGGCCCCCGCCAGCACCTGCTGGGCGTAGAAGCGCGCCGAGTCGCTCGCCGGCGTCATCGACACCCCGAGCTGCAGGGGAGAAAGCCGCCGGGTCGAATTGCCCGCCGCATCGAATTCGATCAGCCCTCCGATTCCGGTGGGGGTGCCGTCGACCGAGGGCAGGAGGTAATATCCCGTTCGCCCGAACTGGGGCGTCACCGTGGCCCCCGACCAAACGCCGAAGGTCGAGCCTCGCGCCGTGATCCGTTTGGGGAACGCCGCGGTGGTCTCGGCGGTGTTCGGGGCGGGCGTCGCGCCGGGCGGCAGCAACGCCCAAACGGGCGTGGAGCCCAGAGCGAATACCGTACCCAGAAGAAGACGCAGAATTAAAGGGAAACGACGCTTAGCCCGCGTCATCAATCGATCATGTGGATGGTTCATCGTGGAAGGACAGAATCGGTATAGGAAATCGCCGGTGAGTCCACCCGCGATTCCGTCGATTCCAAATTGAGCCCCGAGGCCCGCGCCATCCAGCGATCCGCCTACTCCGAGGCGAGACCCAAGGCCTTCGCGACCGCGAGGTTCAGCAGCTTGCCCCCGCGCGTGTTCACGCCCTTGGCCAGCCCGCGGTGCTCCTCGAGCGCTCGCTGGATGCCCAATTCGGCAAACTTCACCACAAAGGGCTCAGTCGCCTGCGTCAGGCCGATGGTCGAGGTCCGCCCGACCAGCGCCGGCATGTTCGGCACCGCATAGTGGACAATGCCACGGTGCTTGTAGGTCGGTTCATGATGAGAGGTGGGCCGGATCGTCTCGACGCACCCTCCCTGGTCGACGGCAATGTCCACCACCACGCTGCCAGGCCGCATCGTGTTGACGGCGGTCTTCCGGACCACGATCGGGGCCTTCGCCGCGGGAATCAGGACCGCGCCCACCAGCAGATCCGCATCCGCCACCGAGGCCTCGATGTTGGCCGGGTTGGACAACAGGGTGACGACCCGCCCGCCGTACTCCTCCTCGATCATTTCCAGTTTCCGAGTATCCAGATCGAGGACGGTGACCCGGGCTCCCATTCCCGTCGCCATGCGACAGGCATGCGCACCCGAATTGCCGGCGCCGATGATGACCACATGGCCCGGCGCGGTCCCGGGAATGCCACCGAGCAGAACTCCGGATCCACCGTTCTGACTCTGGAGAAAATACGCACCGATCTGAATCGAAAGCCTCCCGGCGATTTGCGACATCGGCTTCAACAGCGGCAATGCGCCGTCGTGCGCCTCAACCGTCTCGTAGGCAATGCCAAGGATGCGCTTGGAGAGGAGGACCTTGGTCAGTTCAAGCCCGGCCGCCAGATGCAGGTAGGTGAACACCGCCTGCCCCTCGCGCATGAGGTTGTACTCGGGGGGCAACGGCTCCTTGACCTTCACGATCAATTCCGCATCCGCCCACACCTTGCGCGCGGTCGCGACGACTCGCGCTCCGGCGGAGCGATACTCCTCGTCAGTAAAACCGGCGGAGATGCCGGCTGATTTCTCGACGAGGACGGACGCTCCCGTCGCCACACAACGGCGGGCCAGACTCGGCGTCATGGCCACACGGGTTTCGCCATCCTTGATCTCCTTCGGAACTCCGATGATCATGAGCCCACGCTGCGCGTCCGGCCCTTCAAAGCAATCACTTACCCACCTCCGCGACCACCGCCATGGCTATCGTTTACCGATGCGACCAACCCCTCACCGTCGAGCAGTTCGCGGACTTGCTCATTCGTTCCACGTTGGGAGAACGACGGCCGCTCGATGAGGCCGATCGACTGCAGGGGATGCTCGACCACGCCACGCTGCTATGCACCGCGTGGGACGAAGGTCGTCTGGTCGGTCTGGCGCGCTCCCTGACCGATTTTGTGTACTGCTGTTATCTCTCGGATCTCGCGGTCGATGTTTCCCGACAAGGCTTGGGAATTGGCACCGAACTCATCCGCCTGACCCAGTCGCGACTGCACCCGCGGTGCAAAGTGATCCTGCTCTCGGCTCCGAAGGCGGAAAGCTACTACCCGAAGATCGGGTTCTCCCCCCATCCGTCCGCTTGGACTGCACCGGCCTCGCCTCCTGTACCTGCGCGCGGCGGAAAGCCGTGAGCGGAGGAACGTTGCGGGCTTATTCATTCGCGTGCCTTCGCGTCGATTCGCGCTTAAACGGCCGGGTTCCGGGTTAAGGAAAAGTGCAACTTTCGACGGCGTGCCGGGTTATTCTCGGTAGAGGAACGTGCCTCAGCACCGTTCCCCTCTCCTCGCCACCGTGAAAACCCTCGTCGCCTTCCTCCTCTGGGCTCTGATTCTGGTCCTCTGCTGGCCAATCGCCCTCCTGATCCTAGTCTCTTGGCCCCTGCTCTGGCTGCTTTCGATCCCGTTCCGAATCATCGCCACCCTGATGGAATCCGTGCTCGCGCTGATCCGGGCCCTGTTGTTCCTCCCTGCCCGCCTGCTCGGTTACTCGGGAAAGTAGCTCCGCCCGCGGTCGAGACCCCATCGAGGTCTCGACCTGCTCTTCACACGTCAACAAAAGTGGAGGGCGGAGCGGCGAGAGCAGCGAGGCTGCGGCGGCACACGGGGGCGAACGGGCTCGATGATGGCCAAACCCAGAGAATAGCCGGCCATCAAATCGCCCATCCGCCCCCGTGCGCCGCCTCCGCCAAGACAAGGTGCATGCAAGAGCGACGCGCATCGCAGAAGCGGAATCCCGAGGGCAACGAAAACCTGGAAGTAACCCATAAGTTACTTCCCGTGCGGATCATCGGAGGGATGGGATTGAGGAGGTGAGCAACGACCGGCAGGCACCCGGCTTGGCGCTCCCACCGCGATTCCAATTGCGGCTCGCGCAACGGCAAGGTGCGGGTGCGCGACGACCCATGGACCATGAGGGTCGTTAGGCGTGCAAAGGACACGCAGTGAATTTCCCAAGCTCACCTCACCGCCATGCGCTTGGTGCCAGGCAGACGAAACCCCTTCTTGGAGAAAATGCCTTCCACTGCCGTGGCTCGCATCACCAGCAACTCCCACGGTCACCCCGGGATTGGTCCGCTACCTCCCTTTGGCGGAGCGATGCGAGGTCTGGGGGTGGAGGCGCCTTGTTGGCTGGTTTTTGTCTTTGCGCAGAATTGCCAACTCGAAGCCGCAACCCCCTGACCTCGCATCGCGGGGTTCGCATTCTGGCGTCAACGACGGTCTGAAATCGCCCTCTGGCGGAGGCGGGACCGGGTGGTCCCGTCGCGGCCTCGGCGAGGCCACCTACAACGGGCGGGGTCGGGCTGCATGATTCGTGGAAGGTGCAGAACGGCGCGCCGCCCTCCGATCCGCCGGGTTCGTTCTAAGCCGCGTGGACCAAGGTGGGCTTGAGGGACGAACCATGCAGCCGCTCGCGGTAATCGCTCGGCGACTCGCCGACGATCCGGCGAAACACGCGGTTGAACTGCGACAGCGACTGAAATCCCGCTTCAAAGGCCGCTTCGCTGACGCGGGTGTGCGGGTTGACGAGCAGTTGCTTCACCCGCTCGGTGCGCACGCGGGAGAGGTATTCGACGAACGTGATCCCGGTGGACTTCTTGAAGACCTTGCAAAAGTAGTAAGAGCTCGTGTTCACCGCCTTGGCCACCTGCACGAGGGAGAGCTCCTCCGCTTGGTGCTCGGCGATGAAGGCCCGCGCCCGGGTGATCACGGGCGCTTCCTCGGTGGATTTCTGCACCATGATCTGATTGCTCAACGCCGACAGATGCTGGGCAAAGATCGTGACCAGTCGAAGGATCGAGTCATACTGGGAACGGGTCATCACATGCGTCTGGAAATAAGCCGCTTCCAACTCCTTGAGATCGACTGAGGCACCCCACTCGGCGAGCTGACGGGCGGTCTTGGCAAACTGCCAGGCCGAGGGCGCCTGCGTCAGGATTTGACCGGTTTGCAGGTAAGCCAGAATCGTGTCACCCACCCGGATCGGAACCGCGGACTCGCTCAAGCCGGCAAAACACTCGACCGTGCACGCCTCCGTTTGCGCGGCCGTCTCAATCCGCTGCTGAACTTGCAGGCAAGCTGCACACGACCTGTTCTTCGTCGCCATCAAGTCGCAAAAAACATTTCCTCCCCTTGCCCCGTGAAAGGGTGACTGAAACGAACCCGCGGTACGCATGACCAGCGGAAGTCCCGTGACGTCCTGAAAGGCCTTCTGATAATCACGGAAGATATCCGACCGCCTGAGTCCGGCGACGGTGTCTTGGATGTGCTGAGCATTCGCTCCCGTGGGGGCGGGGGATGATGCATCGGTTTCCATCCAACCACTCTAGCAGTCCTAGCATTGCTTGGATATCGGTGCCCAAGCCGTATCTCGATAGGGCTTTTCCCTATGCCCTCCCCAAGGCCAACGCCGCCGCGAGGCTGACCCCGCCGTGCCGCCGCCCAAAGCGGCGGGAGACGAACATGAGGGTCAGTCTTTACTTTTTAACCTTTTGATCAACCTGATTGCCAAGGTTCTGAGCCGTGCGTTGCGGACGAGCCCGGCTTGTTTGCTCACGTAGGTGGACGATCCCAAGCTCAAGGCGGACGCCAGCCAGCCACTACTGGCGCCGGTTCGGGATTTCATGCAACAGGCCACCACCGCCTTCCACACAGCCGTTGAGCGCGTATCACTTCGTTGCTCCTCGCTCAATCGTGCCATGAGGCCCTGCAGCTCACCTTGCCACTGCCGCTCCCTCCACTGCATCCTCGCCGCCGGATCCATCGCCCGCTCGCCTTCCACTTGCCCCGCAAAGCGCAGCCTCAACTCCTCCTTGAACTGTTCACCTCCGATCGCCCACCCCTTGCTCAATTCGGGCTCCTCGCTGTTTTCAGTGGATACAAAGGCGGCACCGCCTCGCGGTGGTTGGAGTCTGGATGAATGGCCATCCCGCAGGGGCGCAGACGCGTCACCATAAGACCCCACGCAGGGTGGGCGTTGATCCCGGGACTGTTGTGCAAGGTCTGATCGGGGTGGAAGCCACCATGACCGTTCCACGAACCCCGGGGGTTGCGGCACCGCCACGCGCGTGGTGGCAGGCTGACGAAACACCTTGTTGTCGAGCGCCCGCCATGGCCGTGGCTCGCGCCCCAAGCAACTCCCACGGTTGACCCGGGATTGGTCCGGATCAGCCTCACTCTTGGCGGAGCGATGCGAGGTCTGGCGGTGGAGGTGCCTTGTTGGCTGGATCGTTGCCTTGGTCGAGAATTGCCAACTCGA